>Ga0068618_1000094_pt1 | contig 18152 bp, 10 predicted proteins | sample InSIn2SAF170_2_FD_77423 | JGI IMG/M metagenome (GOLD analysis project Ga0068618, IMG submission 77423) | Clean room microbial communities from NASA Spacecraft Assembly Facility at Jet Propulsion Laboratory, Pasadena, California, USA -... ...
TAGAACAGTTAAATAAGTGATGCAAGTTTATATTCCTTATTTAAATATGAAGTGGACTTTTTATGCGATGAGATTTATCTAGAAAAAAAATTCATCAAAACAAAACAAAGAATTTCATGTTTGAATTGTTACAGTTTTTATGCTTCAACACATGTGAGTAAAAAATACTTTTCATTGTTTGGAATCTTCTCTTGACGTAACGCCTCATCATATGTTCAAGAGAAAAATGAAAGTATTTTCTTCCGCATCGATTTTATTAATATGGAATAAACCGTGAATATCGAATTTTTGGGTGAATTTTTTGACTGTGTTGATTAAAGTGAGCAAAGCGAAAATGCTGTTTGAGACAATATGGTTCTGAAGTTTACAAAAAACACACTTTACGTAGTTAGGACTTTTAATTACCAGTACCGATCGCACCTGATCATTGAATATAAATAGTAATGTTGGAAGTTGAAGTCAGCCACATTGAAAATCAAGCATCTTTGTTCCTAGTTCATATTCCAAATGTAACCCAGCGTTAGATCAGAATTTGATAATATACGTAGATTTTAAAATATAGTATACCTTCCTATGATTTATAAGGGAGATTGTTTTAAACCGGAAAAGGAAAAAAATATTTTTTTGTAAAAGTCTCATGTGCGCATCAATGTTATCACATAATCTCTATTAAGAAATTGAGGAGTTAGCTGCAACAAAGACATTTTTGCAGTGTTTAGATTATGGAATAAATGTCTTTATTGCAACTACCTCCTCAATCATCGACTTAAGCGAATCCAAGGAAGACGTAAGAAGTTAAGAAACTCAGCAAGAGTTTCGAAAAAAAGAAAAACGAGCCTCCAATATAACGGAAATTTGTCTTAGGAAGAACTTACTTGGCTCTTTAATTCAAAGTTGAGATTTTAAAGTACCAGCTATTGAGTATATTTGTTATACTTATTGTAAAGGAGCTCTTTACATTAGTTTTTGTTTTAAAATCTACGTATATTATCAAATTCTGATCTAACGCCGTGCTAACCGTGGGTTACTTTCTCTAGTGCAATATAAATCACATTTCAAGCCATAAAGTGTTTTATGAAATAATAATGGGTAAAGACTCGTTTATCCAAATATATTCGTTCATCCCCTGCGTTTCCCCTGGCGTAAGAAAAAGGAATACATTTTTTTCGTGGACTAGTAAATGAGAAGATTTCAATTTCAAAATCTTTCCGTATGTAACTATAATTGGACACTTTTCTTTGTGAGATAAATTTGAAAATTGTTTCTTCTCAAATTTTCTTTTTGTCGAGGTTAAGGATCCTTGTAGCAAAAGAAAATTGAAAGACTTCTTTCCTGATTTAGGTGTGTGAAGTCTCGCATTTATTCAATTTTTTCCCCAATTTAAAAAAATATGGTAGCCATGTCCTTGCACTTGTAACCGATGAGTCATTTTCGCGACTTTTTTTATTATTTTTCACCTTACACCTATTTACAGTTATCAGTAAACAAGTTTTTTTTTTACATCTCTGCACGAGATTTTATACATGCAATGGGGATTTCATTATTAGTTTATTGCTGTGAGTGGGTTTCATTCACCGATTTAGAATGCGGAGGATCAGAAGAAGGATAGTTGGAGGACGAGGTAATTCAGTTTTTCAATTCTGCAAAATAATGAGGAAGGTGCGGTTTTATCAAAACAAACGAAAATAAATGTCCAAACAAAAAATTTTTTCTATAAAAATTTTTATTTTTTACAAAAAAAAAGTGTAAGGAAATGATCAAAGTATAAACGGCACATTGTTTAAAAAAAAAGAATTTACATTTTTTCGCATCAAGAAAAAATATCAGCGAACGATTTAAACCGCCTCACCAATCTTGAGTTTCTTCTTCTTCTTGGGGTTTGATCTACCGGTTCGAAAAATTTATTTTCTTGAGGCTTGAACGGTTTTTCTTCTGAATTTTTCGAATGAGTAAATTCTTTCGGGTAAATCGACCCTGCTGGCTTAATATAATAGATTAAATTTTTAGTTTGAGGAACATTGAAATTGGCAGGACTCGGAGGCAACGATGCCTCCGTGTTATTCAACGGAGCTGTCGTTGATTTCGTAACCAAGGATGTCGCTGATGCTTTGTAATCGCCCTTGGATCCTAAAATGTAAAAAAGATGTCGTGGGTATGACTTTTTTGTCTCACGTTAAAACATGATGCAACGTGATTGAATATGAATAAAGGACATTGTTCTTGTATATTAATTTATGATTTTATTACTCGTGGCTACCGGACGCTATTGTTATTAACGAGGATATGAAAAAAGTAAAAATAAAAAATAAATAACGTTTATTACCCATTTGATTAAAGTAGGGCACATTGGAATGGTAATTCCACAATTTCCCGTTTTGAGTTTCTTGAGGAACGACGTCTAATTTTTGCGGCGGTGTCGGTATGGCTGCAGGTGGGAATAATTCAATGGACTTAGTCAATTGTTGAACGCTTAACAGCTCTGGGTCTGAAAGAATAATTAAATTTATGTTTTCATTAGGTCCATTATCTATTGTTAATAATTTTTTATTATTTATTTTGATATTAAATCGAAGCTATCAATGCCGCCTTGAACTCTTAAACAAAAAAATATTCGATATAAAGCAATACCTGGGGTCATCATGTCTAAGTAACGGTTCAATGGAGAGAGATATAACCAGCTTCTTGTTATAGATCAATTGAAAAAATGGTAGTTTGGTTTCAAGGAAAAGTGTTGATCATAGAGAAAAAAATTATATATTTAAAAATTAATCATCGGGGAAAAGAAATGATTTTTTTAAAGACATGAATTAATTTATCTCTCATGATCGGTTTTTTTTGATTTTTCGTGATTTAATTAAAAAAATTTTAAATTTTGACAATTATTTTTTCTTTCTCCCGTTAATAAATTATTAAAAGATCAACTCGTCTGTTGTACTCGAAAGAGTCTCGGGTCATCGGTCAAATCATAACCGGTTGTGCAATTCATCTCACCATATTTAATCTTGATCGATACAATTAGCAACAAAAAGTTAAGATTGCAAGTTTTAACCTCTTTGTTTTCTTTTTTCTTTTAAATTTTTTTTAAAAATCGTGTCAGTGGCAATCCACACCTTTTTTCCCGGCTGACCTTAAAGTATCAAGGGTGGATGTGAAATTCGGTCAAGATGAAATTGCTGATATTAAAATAGGTTAGGTTTTACTTACTAGGAGCGCTCATTCTTATTATGGCATGGTATCCTTTTTCTCCGTCGACTTCATAATCGACGGTGCGGATTCTACCGTCGGGTTCCATGACGCTGTAGGCACCTTTGACGTATTCACCGATTCTGTGTTCCCATCTGTCCATTACTGGTCCCTTATTTTTGGATTCATCGATGGCATATCTGTATTGGTATTCGATCTAGAAAAGTTTTGGGGTCATAAATCAGAACTTTCTTGCTGGAAAGGATGAGGATCTTTTTCTGATCTGCATCCAGAAGGACAAAGAAGAGTGACGTCAGGTTTTGAACATCGCGTCGCTTTGGCATGTTGTATCTGATCGTGAATCTTCAAGGACGGCGCCAGAAAAAAAATTCAAAGAGGGCCAAGGGTGGGCTAAATTTTTTTTTTAGGGGGGGGGGGCCAAAGGCCGATTATAGCAATATTATGTAACAATTTTTTTTCTTAGAAAAAAGGGGGAGGGGTTAAGGAAGGGCCGAAATTTTTCCAGGGGGGACCATGGCTAACTTTTGGCGCCGTCCCTCGGAATCTTCAATTTTTAGAGAAGATTTTAGCTCTTAGTATTCAAAATAGAATTTTTACGCAGATCATTGGTAAAAATCCTGATGCCATTTTTGTACCCCCGGTTTTATCAGCCGATCCTTGAGCTCTTTTAGTCTTCTAACCCTTTAAACTTACCGAATTCTCGTTGATAATATCATCGATTCTCGGATTGCCCTTTGTAATGCATCCAATTGAGAGAACCAGGAACTGAAACCAAAAACAATAATGCTCTAAATTTCCAAATATTTAAGTGATTAGTCGCGGCATACTGTTCATGCCTAAAACTTAACCATTTTCTCATTGTTCAATAAAAAAACGTCGATTTGATGTGTCGGATTGTGAATGATTGCAAAATCATTTTACGGGATTTATTGTTTTTTTGATTATTACCTCACAAAAGATTTTAAATTTATTATTTCCTGAGACATAAGAGGATATTGGAGCATTTAAACGCGTGTAAATTATTTGCACTTAAAATTCATGTTGCTCTCAGAAGCTAGGGCAAAAACCATTATTATTTTTTTTAAATACATGTTACAACTTGATTTTTGTCTGAGATGTATGTTCACGTTCTTTTTGAGTGTAGTTCTTATTCGTACAAAACGGGCAAACATTACAAAGGTTGGGTGTTTTGATGTTTTAGTTACCTTCGATTTAAACGAGGTGCTCTCAACTTTCAACTCTACATTTAATTGATGCATTGCTTCATATTAAAAATCGTGAATAAGGCAATCGTAAAGAAAATAATGGGTATATGAATTATATTTTGATGTCTTCTTCGGATTAATTAAATTAGTATCGTGTCGGGAATATAGGTTAGAAACATATTGATCATTCGTCACGAAATTCGTCATCATCTTTGTTTTTTTAACATTGGTTTATGGTCTATTATCCAAACACGTTCCTTTTTCTTAGTGTAAAAGTTTCTCAAGGTTCTTTTCTTTTAAAACTCGTGAAAATGCGAAACAAAAATCTTTTTAATCAATCATGGTAACTGATCGGATTGAAATGAGTGGTTGTTATGCGTATCTCTGAAGGTTTTAATGATTTTAATAAGTGTATTAATTGCGTTAATATCGTATTGATATTTTATAACATTGTATAAACGACGGTTGGAATTTTAGGTCGTTGCTTTGCGTTTTTCAGGGGTGGCTTTGGTTTATGCAGCTTACAGAGCAGGGCTGCAGAGGTTTGGTGAAGACTTGTAGGTATATGAGCAAAAAAAATCAGGGTGACTGAAAAGTTAAAGTTTAATTTAAACGTTAATAATTGTCTATCAAAATTATAGGATTGGCTCTAATTCCGGAGGAGGGCTCCTCTGTACTTTATTTGTGTTGTAAAATTAGTTATTTTTTCCTTTGAAAAAAATAGAAGGTATCAAAGATGCAGCAAAACTTGGCCATAGAGCTGGGCTGGATACACGAGGGTATAATCAGGCCTCAGAAAAATTTCGACCAGCGTGTGTAACGATCCTTACTCAAAACTAAGGAAAAAAATTGGTGGCTGCGACCAAATTCTGTTATAAATAGCCAATAGTAAAAGGAATACCATCGGTCAGCAGAAAACTGCCGCTATTGTACGGAGGTTAGAATCCTGCCATTTTGAATTTCAAGTTGAGGGCTCAAAACGAAATATTTTATTGTACCCTGTTTGAAATTGGTCTTCTCTTATCCCTTTTGAAAAACCCTGACCTTTGATTCTTAAAAATCGTTTTCATGACACCAGCAGTTAATTTTAAAATCTGCTGATATTTGCTTTTTTTCTGGACTAAATTAACGTAAACACAAAATAAAAAAACACTGCAAGAATTCGACAAAAATCTTATCGGACAAACAAGAAAAATGTTTATTTTACAAGGGATGCAAATTCTTATGGTGATTGGAAATAATTTTTTAAAGTTTTCTCGTACATAATTTAATAACATGAAAAAATATAAGCAGAGTAAAACTAATATCTTATTTTCCAGCTACTTTTTCTAGAAACAGCTTTTGCCTCTTCCTAAGAAGAGGAGCCAAAAAATTCAGAGTTGAGATTTTATTTGTTATTTAGTTTCATCTTTTTTGTCTTATTCTCTGTATCTACGTATATACTATTCCGCTTCATGGAAGTCAGTAGCTCTTCCTTCTAAGTTCATCGCGATAAAGAGCCCATTACTAATTCCTACGCCCCCAATTAATCATTTTATTTTCCTAGGTATTCACTTTTTCCTATTAAAAGTGCCACAAGTTCACCACGGTATTAATCGTTTCAAAAGTTCATTTCTACTTTCTTCTCTTTACAAAATCTTGGTTGTGCTTGCTTTTTCTCTCTTCAAAAGTTCCAAAAGGGAATCCACTTTTTCCAAAATTTTGAGGAAAAAATCTGGCTACCAATCGATTTTCATGTTTAAAATCATATATGTAATGATTGTTTGCAAAACCCCATTTGGCCTCAACAGCTTTTGAGCTTTTGCAAACCTGGTTGTAATGCTTAAACCTGCTGCTGTTACATAGACTGCCCTGTAGACAATATTGATATCATTAGCTGAGCGGCAAGCTTCCGAATTAAAGCCTGCTGTAAGAGATGAGCATGCCGTTGCAGAATTCGGCTCAGTGACTAATATTACGGCTTTTTTTTGTATAAACCGGCCTCGTGAAAATTCAAGCTTTTACGTCATTCGCCGCGCGTATGGTTGAGTTTAATTTTACTGTCTGCCCTGTGACTTATGGCCGATGCTTCTTACGGTGCATAAATTGCAGATTTAATCTCTCCTTAAAGCGTATCAATAATTTAAGATTTCAACAATTTTCAACTTCCCCTTCAATGATTAGCACGATTCCCTTCCGCAAATTATACATTTAAAATTGCTTATTGACAGGATTTAATATGAAGAAAAGTTAATGATGTCTATTCAAATTTATTTTAATTATATAAGGAAGTTACAGAAAACTCATTCCTCATTTTATTAAGTATTATTATGATTTATTCATGTCATACAAAAAATAAAAGGAAAACTTTATTTTAAAAAAATAGCGAAAAAAAGAAGATTTGCTTTGGCATTTAAGCTCAATAGAATGTAATTAAAAGGAACCGGTCATCCTGACACTGTAAAAAAAAATATGAAATTTCGTCATAAACGGTGTCTTTGACTTTGACACACTCCAGAAACAAAATTTAAAGTCTGTAACGTAATGAATCCCTTCACTAATTCGAATGGCCTGTGCCAAGACCTGACTCCCCGTCATCATGTCAACGTTTATAACAATAATATCATGTGTCAGGACGTTATGTAACTTGTCGTAACTTGTTCCGAATCTCACAGCTTGGATGGTACCACTATATCTGATTTTACTTGACGTCATTATTATTTTTTAATGGAATTTAATGTCATTTCTTTTTCTGCGTGTCGCCGTTACATCTTGTTTCCTTTTTTTTGTCCCGTTTGTTGTTATATTCAACTACCATATAAAGTTTGATGTTACAAGAAGAAATTTAATGGTGGGTTGTTTGTTTAGATATGCCTGAGTTTTGGGTTTTTGAGATGGTTTTTTAAGAGAGCTATTTAGTGGTTGTAATTTGCTTGTAATTAACGGTTGTAAATTGGTCTAAAGTGGTAAGAGGCTTTTTCTTACTATGTGACGTAGTGCCAAAAAGTGTGACGTCAAAACCACTTACAGAAAGGAAATTTCGTCGTCTATTTTCTTGGTTCCCTAAGTTCTATTGGTTGAATCCCTTCAAAGCCTCTAGAACAGGCGAGTTTTGGGGACAGTGACGTCACGACGTTTTGACTCTGAGGGTTCCTCAAGAAGAAAACTATGTCCAGAATTATGGCTTCTTAGGAACTAGGCTTAGGATTTCTTCTTTGCACAAGCGAATTGCTGACAAAAAAAATGTCTAATTTTTTCAGGGTGTTAAACAAGAAAATTGCAGTAGCGCAAAAAATTTGTTTTGCATAGTTTTACAAATGTAAGACATCTTACATTTGATTTGTGGTGTCTTACCTAGGGCTGTGAAGTCACAAAACTAAGATTTTACAGGCTTTAATATTTGAATATTTGAATATATTGAAAAAAATTACAATGTTTACAATCAAAAACCTTTGCAGGGAGCCACCATTCGAACTCCTTACGCCCAAGGCTGATTATTAATAATTAATAATATTTAAAATAGTTGGTATAGATGTTTGCAGTGCTCTATCCCCATATGAATTGTTTGATATGGAATTCTAGAATTCCATGAATATCTGGAATTCAATCTAAAAATCTCCAGATTTTCAGATTTAGTAGAGAATTTTTTTATTTGAAAATTTAAATATTGCCTTTGTCGCTTTCGAATTTTGTTTTGCACCGCAGAAATTTCCTATTTTGATCATCAATCGGAACTGTATAATACCGTCCTCTAGGTCAAGCGAGCACATGTAATCTTTTTTCGCTAATAATCGCATAGCCACTTTGAGTGAAATCCTTCAACTCAAAATGGGGAGGCGATATAAACTTATTTACTTGTTGAAAATAAATCAACAAGTTGGGACTTGTCAATGCGTGCATTGATAAGTCGCAATTAAAACTACCAACTCGCAATTTAAGACATGTCAGTGCACGCATTGACATGTCTCAACTTTTTTTTTTTTTTTAAATTTATTATCAAAAAAAATTTTAAATTTATAATAACAAACTTCAAAAGTCTTGCTGAGCCGTAGCTCGTCAGCAAGTTCTTGCGATTAAATAATGGTCGCTACTTAACACTGATTTTAACAGTTTAGCAGTTTCGTACGTTAAATACCAGTAAATTGTTAGCTTGCGAATTTGCTAGTAACTTGCAAACTTGTAGTTTGAATTTTTAACTGGTGTTTTGTCTTCCCACAAAACTTATCGCTTTCGCATGCTTTTACAGCATTATCTTTTAATTTAAGCAGGTTTCTGTTGAATTTTGTTGTTTTTCGCTTCATACGCCATTTTAGCATATGCGGGCATTTTTCTCAGTGAAACTACTTGTTCACTTTATTTTATTTGATAAGCAAAAAATCGATTACTTGACCATTGGCCGTTTCTTTTTATCTAGAAAATATTCTTCTCCGTTGGTCCTCATCACGATAATCCCAATATTACGAGGCCTAAAAACAAAATTGTGGGTTACATCTTCAAAGAATCCTAACAATGAAATTTCGTAATGAAAAATGAGTGTATGAGGAAAAAAATTATAGCTATTAGGATGTAGAAAAAAAAACTGGAGCGGCTAATGTCCTATCATTTATTTACACAAAATGGAATTGGAAATGCGAATATTTTATAAAACTGACCTTGCGATTCACTTTAAGTCGTGATTTAGGTGTTACAGATGCTACACAATAAATAAAGAAAAAAACTCATATTTTTTCATTAAAGACGTTTGGCAGTGAAGAATATGTATGATTTTACAAATGTGATGTAACGTGGGTTTAATTCCCATTTATTCTGAAGAAACAACCATATTATTGTTATTTTTTTTTTATAAGTAATTGCAAACTCGAATAACTTTCATACAATTGCAGAAGATAACGATGTACTTTCCTTATTCGGGATTCGATTGATGTATTGGAATCGCTTTTTCTTTTATTTCGTTTTGGGAACTACGGTGCGTTTTTTTGTTATTTAATTTTGTTATCGGTTTTTGTTTGGTTATGTTTGCTTTGAGGAGATTACGTCAGGAAATTAATGAGAAAGAAAACGTTTTCGGATTTTGGTCTCACGGGGTTGTTAGGTGAAGATGAGGAAACGTCACTGGAAGCCGGTTTGTTTTTACTATTCTTCTTCCAAACAGGCAAACAATCATCGGTAACGATGTATAAATATTATTGTTATAAATACCGAATCGGTTAAAAAGGTCGTCTCAGCGTGTATCAAAATATACAAAAATGATTACAATACACTTTCACTACCGGTGATTTGTTTATTTATTTTAGGAGGAATGGCAAATCTTTAAAAAGCCCCGAAAAGTTTTTTCCAAAACAACATGAAACTCCTTTAGGGGTCTCGAGGTGTTTGTGCACGCTTATCTGATTAGCGATCTTATCAAACTTGTTTTGAAGTTTTTTTTAAAAAAAAAAAAAAGTTCGTGAGGCTCGTGTCGTACTTTTTTTGTAGAAGAATTTTTTTTAATCCGCTTATGTCAGCACATCAAAACCAAACATGATTTTTTTGAAAGAATGGTGGAGGATAACTTGAATAAAGTGCTTAGGAAAAAAATAGAAACTAATGGGAGCAGTTTACATGTTTTTGGAGAATGTTTAATGTTGGTTCGAGGTTACTTAATTATGAAATAAAGTCAAGACTTGTCAGTTTCTTTTTTTTTTTCTAAAAGTCTGGGAATGATTTCTTGGAGCTATTATTTGGGGATCTGGTTAAAGTTGAAGAGCTGATAAGAAAAGGATATACGGATTTACTAGTAATCTATTGTGCAGAAAAACAAGTTGGAATTTCGTAAGGGAATGATGAGGAGAGAGGTATGAATTGAAAATTCACGATGTTCGCGTTGTTATGAGATCTTGGTATAAGTAATGCATTATGAAAAAGGATATCGTTATGTTTGCGCGCATTAATATCCAATCGCTTAATCCAAATCTATCGGAGTATTATTGAAAATTTTAAGAAAAATTTAAACCTCAAAAGTGCAACTTATTCAAACCTGCCAGCACGATAAGTTACATGAAAAAATTGATCAGCAGCAATCATGGTTTGTTTGCTAATTTTAAAAATTTGCGCTATCGTATCCAGCTGGGATTGACGTGTACGATTGTGGGTGCTCATTTACCATATTCCAAGTCCAGCTGACATGTAATTTGTCATAGCATCAGATGGTTTGAAACAATGTCTAGTTACACAAGATTATACTGTCCGCCCTCGCATCGGAGGTGGTAAACCTGAGGTAGTGATTCGTTGCGTCAATTAATTTAAATTTGCGGCAAGAACGGGCGACGCAATGTCAAGAGTTCTTCAAAGATTTGTACGGAGAGTAGTTATTGGGCGCATGGTTCATCAAACATGTTTCATTGAGCAATGACAAGAGGGTTTGGCTCGGGATGTGGAAGGAATTGCCGTTTCAATTTTAGTTTTTTTATGTCTTGAATTTGATTAAATTGATTAGGTCAAGGAAGCTACCGGCGGTAAGGCATTTTGGTGCTGGAGGTGAGGGGAGGGGATTTAGAAGGCCCTGCAGGCGCCAGTGGATGGAACTTTGCTTCGGGGCAAGCTCAAAGTCCGCTCAGTGGGTAAATTTTAGGGACAGTAATAAACGTAGATTCCTATAAGTAGAAGCGTTAGATTGAAGAGGTGACCGAGTTTTGAAAATTCGTTGGGCCAAGAGTGAGAGTGAATTTTGATTACTAAAGTTCCCAATATTTTAAAGTCATACATTTGAAATGCCATATTGTCCAGATTTGCTTATTAATCAATACGCTACGGTTTAAGTACTAAGCCATATCATGAGATCTTCGACCATTCTCAAAACACTGAACAAATATTACCAAATTTTTGTTTACAATTTTCATCCACGTCAGTAGATGCTTGAAATAAAACAAATCGAATAATGCTTAAATCAACAAATCAAATTACATCACATTCCTTATCTTTTCAATGTTTCGATTGTTTCCAGCACGGTGTAACTTATCAATCAAAAAATGAAAAAAAAAACCAAGGCCATAAATTACGGCAAAAGGGGTAAATATGTACTTAGAGAAAGCAAAGCGATTGAAAAGCCCTCTGGGTTAATCAGAATGTTAATTGCCGTTGATTTATATTTTCTTTTGCAACTCTACTATTCTTCTTTTTATTCATGTATTCCTTAGGTCAGGAACTGAATTTTAATAAACGACAGGTTACGAACGGTTAATATAATCTTTAATATGAGATTACTTTCTTTTTCGAAGATTTTATAATGTCCCGATGTCTAGACTGGACACGCCGAATATAAAAATTGTGAGAAAGTCTGTCAGTGATGTCGGTCACGATTTAAATGTCAGTTAGTAAATGGAGTGATCGATCAGTATGATTATAATGATTAATGAGGTACTATCGGATTCAAGGTCATCGGCTCCTCTGCTTAACATTAGTCAAATATCAAGTAGCAATAATTAGCAAATTCAAAATCTTTTTTTTTCTCAATGGTCATTGTGTTTTTATAGCGTAGGAATTTTTCCCCCCTTGTCTGTCTGATATTGAAATTAGGTGTAGGTCTTAATCAGAAAAAAATTTAATGGAAGTTTAAGCCTATTTTGCATTTTTTTCTTTCTCTCACTCTCCTTCAAAATTAAATTAATCGGCTGACTCACCCTTCATAAATAGTCTTTCTACTGTCACAAAAATAACAATTATATTGCGAATTGTTGCTCTAGAATTTCAACGGGATTGGCCTTGAAACTGCCCCGAAGATGGACGAAAAATATTTAACCATGGCCGTAGAGTGGGAGTTTCTTTTCTTTTTGTTTGATGAGCTGCAATGACAGAATAATTCGCCGTGTCATTTTTTAGAGGTTTTAGGATTGGAACCCGCAGGAGGTAGCTGCGGTTTGAGCAAATGTCTTAGATTTATTTATTAGGTTGGAAATAGAGTGGAAAATAATTTTTTTTTTTTTTCGAAATTCTGGAGCGTAACTTATAAGGAGAAAAAATTTACATCGTATAGGAGTCGTTTAATATCGAATACAGTAGCTCATGCACGTTTATGGGATAGCCAAGTCGAATTGCAGATAGTGCATGCAGACTTATTGCATAACCTACAAAAGACTAAGATCAGGGTCGTTTTCAGTTTGTATTTAAAAGCGAATTATAGATTTTTGGCGATTTTTGATTGACAGCTTCTTTGAAATCAAAAAAGGGCTGAAAAAGATTCCTGAGCCGCGCTAAGTAGATTTTTCGGTAATTTTGACTTGTATGTATTCGTTGCTAGAGGATTATAGCTGACACCACGAAATGTCATCATAAGCAGAATTTTACTCCTGTTTTTGAGCAGCAGATTTTTTTCTAAAAAATAATTGAAAAAAATCAAGAATTATTGAACTCTTGTAATTGTTTTAGTTTGTAAAAATTTTTGTATAGGAAATACTATTTCCCTCCCGGAGCAACGCTAAATTACGTTCAAACTCATTTTTTTCTATGACGAAAACGCGGCTTAAAGCATCGACATGTTGCTTGCTCGCACCTGGCCTATGACGTATCTCATAATCATTCTCCCTCAAAATCAATGACCCCTTAACCTGTGGAAAAATTGTCTTCTACTTTGTAGATCAAAAATTACCATGATTATCCCGCAAAATAATAATTTAAGAGATCTAGTACGATTTTCCATCGCTTTTTTGGGCGTGCGTGTCGGCTAAGCCAAATTAATCAGCGATTAAAAAAGGATCGACTTTTACTAGTTCCTCATTCGAGCTTTGTTTATCGACGAGTGGGGAAAAAAGATGCTTCTCCTTTTTCCTGATTTATTAAATGGTGCTATTCCTGTTACAAAATCTGTATGCAGGGGCTAAAACAAAATGACTTATAGGGCCAAACCCACCAACCAAGTTAAGGAAGATAATCGAGTTTTAGAACTTTACCGGCCGGACTTCCACCACTTAACTTATGGGATTAAAATTCAATCTTAGTTTTATTTTCTTAACTAAGCTGGTGGGTTTGGCCCTTAATATCTGAAGACTAAAAGCCCGTGTTATCCAAGGTGACAGTTAATTCTATAAAACTTAATTCCAAAAAAGGAAAAGTCCCTCCTGTGGCTACACTTAACCCTCCAGACTTCCCCTTTCTTTTTTTAAATTCGTTTCGAAATTGATTTCGTAAACAATCCCAGTTTGCTTTAACTTCATTCGCTTTAACAAAAAAAAAGTTATTATACTTCAAATTGATTTTTAAAAGTAATTTCCGTATTATAATATGGCTTAGGCCTATTAGGCATAGTCTATTTGGCATAGTACCTATGTGATGTGACTCACAGCAGGCTGAGACTCCAGAATCTGAATTTTTGATACGATTCCTTAATTCTAGCTGATTTTCACAAAAGCGGCTGGTGACTTTTCAAAACTTTCGATGGTTACACTTCTAGAACTGGCTCATAGGCCAGCATCGGCCATTTCATATTCCAGAAAGACTAATCGGGTTTTATTTGAAAATTCGGTTGGACAGGTGAGCCCATTAAGTGATCTAATTGAATGAACTATCAAAACTGGTTAGTCTTTCTGGAATACGAAATGGCCGATGCTGGCCTATGAGCCAGTTCTAGAAGTGTAACCATCGCCTAAGGCTAAAAATTATCCATTAAGCCGTAATAAAATCGTCTATAAGCCGTATTAAGCTCAAGAATAGTTACAAGGCTCAAACAATTAATTTCCATTGATTTTTCATCATTCTCCGTTTATTTCTCTCATAGTCCTTTCGTATCATTTCCCGTTAATGTTTAAATCTCCAAACTTTGACATTTCACTTCCAATTATAACAAAAGCATTACGTACAAGGCGACTTTTTTAAATGACGAATCATTTTTTTTATTTCTTTTCAACTTGAAACAAAAAAAATTGTTGATAGGTATTTGAAATATCAACACGAAAATTCTTTTTTAAATGTACCCATTTACGCCCGTTCACACCCTGAAGCTAATCAAGATGAAAACCGCATGATTGTGAAATTTGATAATTACGCGAGAACAGATTCAATCTACTGTACATACGTTGAGTGTCGTTTGTCCTCCGTAATAACAATTTTATTTATGTGTACTTTAACTTGTCATTATTTTAAACATCTTGTCATCATAAAAACCTTTGCTAATATCATATCCTTGCACATACCTCATATTCCCGGATTTTTTTCCCTTTGAGCTAAATAATACTTCAAAATGACGCAATTAACCTTGACTCATTGAGTATTTTTACATCGATCGAGAGTGTAAAAAAAATCGGTTCTCCAGCCGTCATAATCATCTCAATCTGTCCATCACTAATCGAGAATACGATCATCCCCAAGGTCAATGTCTCTCGGTTTAAAATTAACACTAATTTTTACTCCGGCCTAAGAAATAGAACCCGATATGCTATAATGGTTGTAACCTTGCTATTTTCGGTATCGGAATTAACTAGCCAAACGATCTGACTTTAAGTACTCCTTTATTTTCTTTTTAATATCATCATTCATCAATCACTTAACGTCTGGTATATTAAGGTTGATATTTGGATTCATTAAGAGATGCGAAAAGCGCGGCCTTTCTCTTAAAAAAGTTCGCGGTTTAACTAGTTTATGAAAAAATTATTTTTCTTATCTAGTGCCTTAAGGGTTAGGATTTAAATAGAGGCGGATTCTGGTTTTTTTTAAAAATAACCGTAGCGATATTTACAAGAAGTAGCCGAGATGGACTTTGATAAAAAAATATATTTCCGAAGGTAACCAGATAAGGTTATGGTGAAATGGTTTGTGAAATGTGAATGGATTTTTTTCTTTCCCAAACATTCGATTGTAATCGTAAGCGATTATTGTCAACGCTTACATTCCAATGTTTTTTTTTTTTTTTTCTGCTGCAGATTGTAGAATTATTTTAATTTAAAAAATACTTGTTAATTTAGAAGATTTGAATTTATAAAAGACTATAAAAATTTAATTTTTGTTCAAAAAAATTTCTGCACCGTTAAAAATCTAATTATTTTGTGCCACTTGGTCCTTTGATTTTTGCCACTTATGGGCCTTTTAGGCTGGCATATATAATGAAACTCATGAAATTAAATTCTAATTCATTTTTTCCTACATTAATTGTAGTTGGCATTGAATGAGGTACTATACCATCGTTTATTTTGATCCGGAAATTTGACATATTTAACACTTTTAGCAAATCGCGACCTCAAAATTATAAGGTTCCATCTCCATTTTCCAGAAGACATGTTTTGCCTTCAAGCTAAGCAAGGTAAACAAGTTTCAACTTGAAAATGGAGATGGAACCTTTTAATTTTAGGGTCCCGAAATATGTATCTGTTTCTATCATTGCCCCAATTTTAATGTTTCTAATGCTTATGTCGTTTTCCCCCTCGAAATCAGTATTAAAAATTTTTAAAGGAAAGAAATCTTCTTTTTTCAACCAAGTCATCGTGTTGTAAATTATTGTTTTTTTACCTCTCATTTGTTTTCCAACTTAAGATTTTTTGTCTTGAATTAAGTAAAGTCTAAGGAAAGCTTTTTTGAGATTCATACTTTACAAACGATTTCTTAAAATTTTAAAAAAATTTTTAATTTAAAGATTTTTAAGAAAAGTTAAACCAAAAAAACAAAAAACTAAAACTATTGTAGTTTTTTATTCTTACAAAAAATTCTGCCCCCCATTAGGTGTTTTGACCTAAATGACAGGTTAAGTTGCGGGGAATAATTTAACATTGTAATTTGAGTTTATATCTTGCGGTTTTTAACCAGGTCGGGATAAAATGACGGAAGCTGTGGGCGTTTAAGTAACGTCTCGTATAACATTGATTCCAGTATTGTCTTTTAAAAAAAAGGGATAATTTTTAATTCGTAACGGTCAAGTTAAAAGATTTTATTTAAGATTAATTGTTTGGGTTGATCTTTTATGCAAAAGAAGCTGTAGCGAATTAGCCGGATCAGATTTGTAAGAATGCAATGCTCCCCTTCACACGTATTTTAATTTTCATTATTATTTTTTTAATCAAATAACGCATTAAGCTCTCTCATCGATGAAAAGTCAAGGTTGATGAAGAATGCTGGAAAATATTTTTTTTTTCAATTAAGATCAGTTAATTATTTTTATTGTCATTGATCGCGGTTTTAAGTCACCGCGGGAATGATTTCTGCTTTTTTTTTTCTTTTCCTTCCTGACCTTTTCCTTAACCTTCTTCTTGCTCTTCCTTTAAGTTTTTTTTTCTATTGTTTTAGAAAATGTATAAAGATTGTGACGGTCATGGTCGTGTCGTACTTCATGATTTTTTTTTTCTTTTTTAAGAAAAAGATTCATTCTTTGTAAATGTTATTAAAAATACTTTCACGTGGAAAAGGCCACGAAAAACTCAATTAAATTTTTATGTAATGAACTCATTAAGGCAACCTTTAGTTAAAAAATAATTTTCTCCGAGACCAAACGTCCTATTTTAAAATTAATAAACAATAGTTCACATCATTTAGGTTTCCTCCTACGATCATTTTTAATTATTAATACATCTCCGACATTTTAAAAACCAATATTTATAAATTAAGACAGCGCATTTCTCCAAAACCTCTTGCGCAAATCAGAATGCCTCTCATAAAACATCTTAAAATGATATCAAACTTATAAAATTAATTTTTCACGCCACCAAAAAAATATTTTTTCTAAAATAACGACCCCCTACTATGAACGTCCAAACAAGACATTTTTAAACACTCCTTTGTTAATTAAAAAAAAAGCCGACGCCATAAGACACCTCTGAAACCCCCGGTAAAAACTCTTATCATCCTTAAGAAATTTCCCTCATATGGTTGATGAGGTCGAGTGTCTAAAGGTCAACTCAGTTATAAAACATTCTCAACCGTTTTTCCACCGGGTGTAAAAAGCCAAACGAAAAACTATAACAAAAGACCGCCGCACTTGACATTAGAGGATGGGCCCCTCAAGACACTTGATAACAAATATATTTCATATATAAATGGTCTTGCGTTTTCGAAATTGTCCGTGATTACTACGGTTACGATGCGTAGGTAATATTGTGCAGCGTGTTTACACATACTTGACATTTCAGGTATTAACATATTTTTAGAACATGCTAGTTTCGAAATTGTGATGAATATCACTGGCTTCAAGATCATTTTTATTTTTATTTTATTTTAAAAGCCTGTAGGTGGTTGTCGATCAGGTCCCGAAACAATAATTAACTTGCCGAGCGTCTTCAAAACTATATACAGTTATATTTCTCATCCTATTATGGAACGGCGACAAACGATTTTCGTCATTCCCAGAAGGATCAAAATCTCGTAAAATTACCAAAACGTATACGAAAATATTGACCTTAGCCTTCTTTCCTTATTTTTTTCATAATTTAATTAAAGAACATTACGATCGAAAAAACAAACCGATTTAAACAATTACGATGACAACATAAACTCGTTTCTTTTTTAATAACAATACCCATACAGAAGATGATGCTTCCAAACCAGTTTAAAAAATCTTATGAGTCTTGCACAGATTAATATTCAATTTCGGAATATTATTTATAATCTTGTAAAAAAATAAAATTTTGACAAATATTTCCAGGTTAAGACTATTATTCATTTAATTTTTTTTTGCATTGATATCCGAGACTTTATGAGGATATCAAATATTATAAACCTTTTTTTGTCTGTTAACAAAAAAATTGAATAAAAAAAAAATCAGTGAAACGTAATCCAGTCTTTAGAGGAAACAAAATTATCCCAGGTGGAAGA
>Ga0068618_1000095_pt1 | contig 18150 bp, 15 predicted proteins | sample InSIn2SAF170_2_FD_77423 | JGI IMG/M metagenome (GOLD analysis project Ga0068618, IMG submission 77423) | Clean room microbial communities from NASA Spacecraft Assembly Facility at Jet Propulsion Laboratory, Pasadena, California, USA -... ...
ACCACTAGTGATTGTCCGCGAAATAGTCCGCCCTTTGAACAGAAATTGTATTTCCTTGTTAAGCCAATGCCGGATCCGCTGCGTCAATCTGGAACCGGAACGTCGTACCAGTCAACTACCTGGAGGTATACTACATCAAGTGAACGACCACAAACCACTCTAATCATCAACCACCTTACCTCCACCCAATCCATAGCCTCTCCTCCCTGCTTCGTGTCTTCGAGTTGCTTCCTCTTCTCCGTCTTCGTCTTAATCTTTCTGTCATGGACCCTCGTCCTTATGCAACCAATTGCCGTACAAAGCACGACCAACGACTTCCAGTCTTCGACGGACAGAAAGGACGACGTTGAGCCTGGATACACAGAGAGATGCTAGGATTGATGCCGTATATCTGTTCGTATTACCTTGAATTCGCGTCCGTCGGAGATTCATGGATGGTGTGTCTTAGAGACAACAGTATAGCAGGTAGTGTATATCAATATTCAATCGCAGGTTGGATTGGTTTAGAGCACCGGTCGGAAGTAGACGGCTAGATTGGTAGATAAATACTGTTCTGACGGGGAGTGTGAGTTGAATTTAAGTACCTAGGTAGAAAGGCTGCTGTCACCTCTGCGTGTATGTGTGGTTTCCGTGGCTTGAGCAGGCACATACGATGTTGTGGTATGGTCGAGTGCAGGCTGGTGGTGGTGGTGGTGGTGGTGGTGAGAAGGCTTGTGTGATGGGTAGTAGCTGATGACGGGGTCAAGGTGCTCGATAGTGTCGAGGCACGAGAAAAGATTACGTCAAGGTTAATGACAATGACAATGGCGGCGGCGATGGTGAGTGCTTTGCTGCAATGAAAATAGAGAACACGGAACAAAATAAGTAGAATGACGGTGCAACAAAATGTAGACTTTGTACAATGATATGATTACACTGTGATGTGCATGTCCACTGTCTCTAACTCGACCTCTTCATTCCCATCATTGCAAAATTCTGAGTTCGGGAACTATCATCCAGCTTCGCACTGGTCCGTGATGGCACAGCCTCCTGCATACCCAACGATGTATCTGCATCAGCATCATCAACTGGGACCAGCTGTGTATCATCCAACTCTTCATATATACTCGGTTCCTCCTTTCCAAGGAAGCCATCCCAAATACCCGTCTTGCAGACTAGAGCACCAACCAGCGCAAGTGGTAACTGCCAAACACTAGCCCAGAACAGTCCTCTGGCGCTGCCTTGTGCGCCTTGGTACTTCCAGAATCGGACTGCTTCTTTCAACATCCATGCGTTGCAGGCAGTACTAATGACTAGAAAGCCTGAGTTGACGACGCCGACGTAGTACAGGCCGAAACAGATGGGAAACATGGCGACGCTGTAACGCAACGCAACTCGGGCATTGCGGGCAGGGTTAATCCAGGCAAGCATCTTGTGGCCTGCATTGCGATAGTCGTCCCTTATAGTATGTGAGAGTGAGTTGAAGTGAGGAAATTGCCACGCAAAGAGTAAACCTGCGAGAAGCCAGCCACCGATGGAAGATTCCGAGAACAATAGATCACGCCAGGAGTGGTGTTCGCTTGTTGCGGTTTCACCTGCAGCTGCTGCCCAGCCCATGAGAGGTGGAATCCCACCAACAATGGCTCCGATCCAGGTGTTTGCTGCACTAATTCGCTTCATGGGCGTATAAACGAAACCGTAAAGGAAGATGTTCAAGCCTGAAAGTCCAGCAACTGTTGGATTGGTGCCAAAGTTTAGGAGCAAAAGACCGGATGCGCCACACAGGATGGCGAAGGCTAGTGCACCTCGAGGAGAGATGAGTTTACGAACCAGGGGGCGGTTGCGAGTCCTTGTCATCAAAGCATCGTATTTAGGCTCGAAGAGCATATTGAAGGCATTCGCTGAGGCGCACGACAGAAACGTGCCAGTGGTTAGGAATAGAAACGTTAGAGTTGAGGTGGACAAGGTCGTATTTGCATCTGCAACATGGCTTGTGCTGGATAAGATGTCAGGTATCGGGTATAATGAGTATGCCGAGGTGGTGGTCAAAAGAATCAGGAACGAGAGTCGTGGTTTGGATAATGACAGGTATGTTGTAAACTTGCGGCGCCAGATCGCGCTCTGAGGGAGGGCAGCAGCACTTGTTGTCAAAAGCGACGAAGCGTCCAGCGGTAATTGTTCTTCTGCCACATCCTTCTCTTTCTGTGTGTCCTCAATTGTCGTATTCTGAGCAGCCTTCTTCTGCAACCAACGTCGTCTGTGTGGTAAGACGTTCTCTTCACGAATTATTGAGTTTGCTGTGACACCGTCGTTCTCTGTGGCCACACTCTCGATCATGGTGCCTTTTGGTCCAGGAGAGTTGCTTGAGCTCACTACTGGCTCGGCAGGACGATCTCTCGTCCTCCGTACTGCAAGCAATCCATTCTTCAACCAGCCTCGATCTATTGATTCGTTGGCGGAGAAGTATTCGTGGAAGGATGACTGAGGCTGAATTTGCATCTGTCGCTGGACTTCATGGTCGGGTACAATGGCGCCGTGTATCTTCCGTTTTGTATGGATAGATGATCTGTACAGTATCCGCGTAGAAGACGATGGTCGAGCTAGTTGGTGTAGACATCTGGCGCACGACCGGGTGGGCAGCGTTTGCATCGCGACCGGTCCAGATCTTATCAACTAAGCATTCAACCAGGTGAGCTGTGCATTCTGTCCCGTGTTCGCTGAGCCTGAGTCGTTGGTAACTTGTGCTCGAGCGATGGCGTGTATTGGGAGGCCATAAGATCAAACCATCAAAATGATGTCGATCATCATGTCTCCACAGTAAACTGCGCAGTTGCACATGCAACCACCATAATTAAACAATGTACTCTCCAATGCAGCGTTCGACCCATGATCACCTCAGACTTCAATCAGGCCGACGACTTTAGTCATCCTAAGAGCATTTCTAATCACTCCTGGACCGGACAACATGGCAGCGTTCGAGAACGAAGGGACTAAAATCGAGAATGAAACATGGAAGATCCTCGATCAGTTGCGGGCACGACTACAACTACTGGTAGGCAGCTTGACTGCCATGCAGAACGACCTCGCAAACCCAGATGTACGGCTACCACCATGGCAGCAGTTTCAGACCTCTATGAACAAAGTCCAGCATGAAATCAACGAGGTCGCAGAGCAGATCAAGAAACATCAGGAGACCTTGTCCAGGATTGTGATTGTGCCCGACCCGAAATTCCCTATCCGACAGCAACACATCCTTCAGACACTTATGCGCACAAAGATGGAGCCGTCCATCGAAGACTGGATTGAACAGAATCTGAAATCTGTGCAGGACAAGGCGAACGAGGAAGAAAACCGGGATTGGATACAGCTGGAGAAGAATCCTCTCAAAAGATTATCAGAGAAAGACCGACAGGAATTGTGGCCCTGGGCTGCTATCACGGCAAACTTTGAGGGTCGAAACCATATCTGGGGAGCTGATTTCACCATGGCTGAAAAGGCTGAAGGCGTCGAGAAGGTTGAGACTGGCTTGTTCAGGGCGTTAGAGGAACCAGCTACACCAGATCCTTATGCCGACCCAGCAGCTGAAGGGGACCAGCAAGACCAGTACCTTGAAGTTGGAGTCGACGAGGCTGATGAAGCTGAGAAGATGGATATTGATCAAGCTAGACAGGGCACTGCTGGTACTGCTGCACAATCGAAGCGAAGTCAAGCTGCGATGCCTATGGACAACATACATCGATTCATGACCAAAGGTGTATTAGCCTAATCGACGTACAGCAAGTACTTGGTTGAAAATCATTGCTCGAATAATACAGCCAACAGTCCAGCAATCCGCATCGTATGATTGGTTATCCTAGCAGATCATGGACCCACATGTCTGCATGAAGCCTCGGCACAATCATAGAAGGCAACATTCCAGAAAAGGTCACAAAGCTGATTCATTAAACCTTGTACAACTCCTTGATTATACCTTTGAACTGGTCGCGGATTATGCAAACTGGTCCCTCAAACAAAACCATCAGTACCAGGACGAAACCAGATCGTGAACAAGCTTCATCCCGTTTCAAGGCTCGAAAAGCGGCAAAAGCAGCACAAGTAGCGAAGGAAATCGCGGAGATCGAAGCGACCAAAGAGGCGGAAGCAGCAAAATTGGCTATAATGGCAGAGAAGGACTCACAAGATACCACCAAGCGGTTGACTCGGGAGGAAGTGGCAAAGAACAATACTGAAGATTCATTGTGGACGATCGTCGACCACAAGGTCTACGATCTCACGGATTTTATCGATGCTCATCCTGGTGGCAATGTTGTGCTAAAGCAGTTTGCTGGTCAGGACGCGACTACTGCCTTTTACAACTTACATCGTCATGAAGTCCTGCATAAATACTCGGATCTATGCATAGGTACATTGGAAGGGGAGAAGTCGGAGGTGATTGAGCCGCATGCTGGCGATCTTTCACAAGTTCCCTATGCAGAACCACTTTGGCTCACGCCTGCCTTCAAATCTCCTTACTACAATGAATCGCATCACAAGCTACGCAAAGCTATGCGAGAGTTTGTCGATACACACGTTTCCCCAGAAGCACATGAGAAAGAACTCGATGGAACATACATATCTCAAGAGCTAGTGGACAAGATGGCGGCCAACAATCTCATAGCATTACGACTAGGTCCCGGTAAACACTTGTACGGAAAGAAACTTCTCGGAGATGTGAAAGGGGAAGAATTCGACTACTTCCATGATCTGATTGTTGCCCAAGAACTTTCGCGTGCAAACTCAAGAGGTTTCCAAGATGGAAACTTGGCCGGCATGATGATCAGCTTGAGCGCTGTTCGACAGTGGCTCCATAACGATGCACTCAAGGAGAAGGTCACAGAAGAATGCCTGTCAGGCAAGAAATTCATGTGTCTCGCCATAACCGAAGCATTCGCTGGTTCGGACGTTGCCGGTCTGCAGACGACGGCAGAGAAGACACCGGATGGAAAACACTAGTAAGTCAACGGCACCTGCAATTCTCATTCCCTTCGCCTTAATGCTAACGATGGACAGTATCATCAATGGCACTAAAAAATGGATAACCAACGGAATGTTCAGTGACTATTTTGTCACTGGCTGTCGAACGAAAAAGGGTTTCTCTGTCATCCTCGTTCCCAAGTCTGACAACATCGAGACCAAACGCATCAAGACTTCTTACTCTACTGCTGCCGCAACGACATTCATCCAGTTCGAGAACGTCAAAGTCCCAGTTGATCATCTTCTTGGCCAAGAAGACAAGGGTTTCATCGTCATCATGTCGAACTTCAATCATGAGCGCTGGGCAATGGCCTGTTCCGTAATCCGGTGGATGCGCACCGTCACGGAAGAGTGCATCAAGTGGTCCAACCAGCGAATCGTCTTTGGCAAGCAATTGAACCAACAGCCAGTCATCCGGCAAAAGCTTGCAAAGATGATAAGTCTGACCGAAGCTTGCCAAGCACAGCTCGAGATCATCACATACCAAATGTGCAATATGACCTATGAACAACAATCGAAATTGCTTGGTGGTCCGATAGGTCTACTGAAGAGCTACGCCACGCGCTGTGCACACGACGTTGCTGACGACGCAGTCAATATTTTTGGTGGCCGAGGTTTGACACAAGGTGGTATGGGAACAGTAGTCGAGCAGTTTCACCGGACATACAAGTTCGATGCTATTCTCGGTGGCACTGAGGAGATTTTGGCTGATTTGGGTGTGAGGCAAGCTATGAAGCAGATGCCGAAGTCTATGTTGTAGACAGATTTGTGGTTCATGGCATTTGTGGGTCAAAGCCGTGTGTGTGCTTCCAAGCGCTTAGATCACAAGTTCTTCTGTTCTTGCTTCGAGTAGTATGGTGTTGTTTCTACTGTTACACAAGTATCGGCGGTCCCATGGTCTCATCTCACCGTATGAGATTGCTGGGACTCCCTGTTTCAACAGGCATTGCAATCAGACCTATTGTCACTTGGACACAGTGTAGTTTATCTTATGACTTTCAAAGGTTCTCTACACACAACACGTAGTTCCTGTATCTGTCTTGCTACCGAATCAACCCTATCGCGTGCCTCCGCCACTAAGTTGACTACATGAGGGGGTTAAGCAAAACTCAAACAAAGAAGTCATCGATCCGTTGCCTTTCAGCCTACCTATTGACTGTATGCAGTGGAGATGTCCAGCTGCCTCGAATGTAGCCGAATCGAAATTGAACAATGATCAGTATGGTGGTATCGTGGGAGATATCAGCACTTTCAACCCCACAAAACGTTGTGTTACACCACCTTTGAGCTGCCTCATCGGGAATGGTCTACATGAAGACCTTCCGTTCCTTTCATAGCGTCATATCCGCTTCTCATAGATACTGCGAATCCTGCAAACGGCTCACACCAATTGAATGATCTTCCTTCCAAGCAGTCCAGGATCATGGCTTCGTTCAGACCAGGTCGGCTATCTATGCTGACCTATAAAGTATGGACAGGTATACACCTCGTTTCGTGGCACCGTGGTTTCATGGTCTCGCTCTACCACACGACGAACATCGAATCTTGGCCACCATGAGACTCGTCCTGTTATGCTCGCTAGCGTTGAATGCCTTCACACTGTTGTCCAGTGCTCAGGTGTCATCAAGCCCTAGCACATCCATCAATGGCACGAGCTTTCCATCTCTGTTCGAAGTTACAACAGAGGATCTCATCACCGGCCTTGAGCAAGGTCTCTTTACGAGTGTCGACCTCGTCAATGTAAGCTATCCTACTTCGTCCCCCATTTATCATTCTCACACCGTGTTCAGGCATACATAGCCCGCATTTACGAGGTCAACTCGACTCTCCGCGTAGTGACCCAGCTCAATCCAGATGCCTCCTCAATCGCAGCAACTCTTGATGCAGAACGTGCAAACGGTACTGTCCGTGGACCCCTTCACGGTATCCCCATCCTCATCAAAAACAATATCGCCACTGCCGATGCCATGGACAACACCGCTGGTTCATATGCTCTAGCTGGCGCAAAGGTGCCACGGGATAGTACTATTGCAGCAAAACTCCGTCAGGCCGGTGCTATCATTCTCGGCAAAGCCAACTTATCTCAATGGGCAAACTTTCGCTCGGACAATAGCTCCAACGGTTGGAGTGCTATTGGTGGACAGGTTGTTGGAGCTTACTTCCCTGGTCAGGACCCGAGCGGCAGTAGCAGTGGTAGTGCTGTATCAAGTTCTCTAGGACTTGCTCTGGCAACTTTGGGCAGTGAGACAGATGGGAGTATCATCAGTCCTAGCGATAGTAAGTATTGCAATTACCGCACTCGTTTTTGGTGCACAGAAGCAAAGTACAACCAGCAACAGCTAACTTCCAAACCAGTAAACAACGTTGTCGGCATTAAGCCAACCGTAGGCCTCACCTCTCGCGATCTCGTGATTCCTATCTCTCAACACCAGGATACAGTTGGCCCGATCGCCCGCACAGTCACCGATGCAGCTTACCTTCTCACCGCCATAGCTGGCTACAGTCCCTACGACAACTACACCTCCGCCATCCCCTTCCCCAACCACATAACACCCGACTACACCACAGCCCTAAACTTCTCCGCTCTCCGCGGCGCCCGCATCGGCATTCCCCGCAACGTCTTCGACACCCCCGCCAACCGCGCCTCCCCCTACGCCGCCATCCTCGAAACCTTCGACACCTACGCGCTCCCCGTCCTCCGCGCAGCCGGCGCAATCATAATAGACAACACAACCTGGCCAGGGTACAACCTCGAGCCCGCAAACGCCTCAACAATAGTCCTAAACAGCGACTTCATAACCGACCTCCCGGCCTATCTCTCCCAACTAACCTTCAACCCGCAAAACATCCACTCAGTCTCCGACGTCCGCAACTTCACCCAACACTTCCCGCTCGAAGACTACCCAGACCGCGACACCGCCGTCTGGGACAACGCGCTAGACTACTACGGCGGCCAAAACAACACAAACCCTAATTTCTGGTCCAATTACACTCTCCTCCAGTACCTCGCTGGCCCGCTCGGCCTAACAGGCTCTCTCACAAACCACTCTCTAGATGCGCTAATAATGCCAACATATTTCGCATCCCATTTCCCCGCTCTCCTTGGCAGTCCAGTCATCAGCGTGCCGCTAGGATCCTATCCAAACGGGACGAACGTCACGATGAATTCTAGAGGTGATCTCAACGAGACGGGTCCCGGGATTCCATTTGGATTATCGTTTATGGCGGAACGGTTCAGTGAGATGAAGTTGATTGGGTTGGCGTATGCGTTTGAGCAGAGGACTAATGTTAGGGGGAAGGTTGCGCCTTTGGCACAGAATTTGCCGAGAACGGAGATTGTGGACGTTCTAGGTCAGAAGGAGAGGCAGACGAAGGGGAGAGCGAAGCTCTGAATGGGAGGGGTAGGAGATTGATGCATTGTGTATGTGTTGAATGATTGGGGCTACCCTGATCTTTATCGTTAACGGAGAGTTGCATTGGACAGAACTGGACTAAATTAAGCTGAATGAGTACCATATACCTGTTAAGGTACTGGTTGCATCGTTTCCTTCCCTCCGTCTCCTTCGTGCTATTCAACAATAGCTCTTGACAGATACCATGCGACGAGTGCTCGACAATCTGCACCTGGTTCCCGGCTGATCTCGATTTACGATTGATACTGCCGTATCTGCATTCAACATCCACGGCATCCAGCAAGAAAGCGTATCTCTATGACTGACACTGGTATTCCGGTGCAAGATATTATACTACACTAGTGAAAAGGTCGCTTGATTCAATAATTAGCTATTCGACAAAGGTTACGGGGCAGGAGATACAGTTGAACCCTACTGTACCTAGTACACATAGCGTGAAAGGAGCGGAATTATACATCAGGACATATGGGGTAATACTGATCCAATTTATTGCTTGTGCGGGGTGACACTCCTGGTTTTGAAGTGGGAGCTATGAGTGGTAGAGAGGAATGATGGGGCTAGAAGGGAGATTGAGAAAGGTCAAATCTGCTGCAGAACGAATGGATCAACAGTAATGGGGACTGGCTGTCTCAATGGCATGACTACACCTAGATTTGAATCAGTCCTGAAATCATGGGGGTGCTGGAGCTCTTGGCTTTGTTCCTCACTCGCTGTTGCTTCTTGTCTGGCGCTATAAAGACTAATATTGGAGAGGGGTTCACATCATTGTGAAAAGCATTTGTGCAGATGCGTGCGCCTGACCAATTCATGATCAACATGATGTATGTACTGTACAGCTTCCACTCACGAAATGCACGGGATCGATCTGTAACGCCGATACCTGCCCCGACTAGGCTGTTAAAATATCAATACCGCTGATATCCCCGACTACCATACGGACTCGTCATCTGGGGCATGTGGTATCCATGATTACCAATACCAACAGGGGCCTGCCGCATATTCGCAATCTTCTCCTTTCTTTGTCTGCTCATCTCAGCACGGAAAGCCATCAATTCGGTACGGTCTTTCTCGAATTTGGCATCCTCACGGAGTTTCTCATGCTTGCCTGCTCGTCGTTGCTTAAAACAGCAGAATATAAAAAGAACTGCGGCGATTGCAGCGACACTAAGGACTGATGCCGCAATGCCGATCTTGGCCCCTTTGCTTAGGCCATTCCATTTTTGTTGCATATTCTGCGAGGACGAACCACCGTTACCGGCGTCGAGTTGGAGGGCTTTGCTGGTGTCGTTGTTGACTTGAATTGAGGTCATGTCACCACTGTGGTCGCCATAGGTATACTGTGTTCCCGTGCTGGCATCACTAACACGGACCGACTGAACGTACATATTGAAGGGCGCTTTGGAGTAATCTGTTTCACCGCCTGCCCATTCGATGGTGTACTTGTCGTTCTTGCTGTCACCACCAGCCCAGATGCCGATGCGCACATCTGAGGGCGTTTGTGGATAGTTGTGGCCGCCATTTGCGTCTTCGTACTTCAGAGTTCGCACTATCTGGCTGTCTATGTAGAAGTCTAACTTCTCTTTGGACCAGTCGAGGGTGTAGTTGTGATATTCTTCTTGTGGATTACTGATCGGGTGCCAGACAGCTCGATCGTACGAACTGGTATTACCCTTACCAAAATAGTTGCTCTGAACATGAGTATCGTTGCCGCCAATTAGTTCCCAGTCAATCTCATCGAGAGTGTCTGATAGGACCACGATGGAAGAAACAATGCCCTGACCTGAGGCAGCCTTCATGATCACCTCAACCTGGCCGAAGAAGATGTAAAAGTTGGACTTGACAGTTGGAGTGTCACCTCTGGTGTTAATAGTAAAAGCTGCACCGTTGCCATCATACGTTGCTTTTCCTGCTGTCCAGTTCCACACTTTGTTGCTGGTTTCATACTGTGCGAAATTGATCGAGTAGTTAGAGATTCCTAGACCTTGATCTGGGGAACATGTCGCATTCATGGGATTACAATCGGAAGAAATTTGCGCCAATATCGTTGTACATAATGCCAGTATTGCTGAAACTGTGTATGCGAAGAGCCTCATTGTCGCTTTAAAGATTGGGGCAGCGCTTTGTGGATCGTTTGGATGGAGTGATAGTTATGCCTGACGGGCGCTTCGCAGGGCGAACTTGAAAGATTGTGCAGATGACTTGCCAACAAGATGGTGAGGCGCGTACTCACAATAGATATTGAAATGCACAAAGTGACAAGTAGTATGTGAAAAGAGTGACTAACTGCTCACAGACCAGTGCGAGACAGATGATTAGAAAGAAGGGTACGATGAAGGACTTGGACGACAATGTAGGGAATGTCTTGCTGAAGAGCAGTAGGACGGAGGCTTGTAGAGGTGTGGTGAAGGAAATTAGAAGTGCTGTTGTAAATCGACACGGCTTAACCGTGAAACACCAAACGATCAAGATGGTCCAACCAGACAGCGCTGTGAATGCAGGTGGGCGTTCCGAGTCTACCAATCAGCTATGCATTTGGCTGCGGTAGGCGATAGTGCGACACGGCTTGGTTTGCTTCATTCTCCCTTACTGGTGCTACTGCTACCGAAGTTGTCGGCGGCATACATTTAATCGTTTCATGTTACTATCACGAGTCTACTGTCAGAGGCAGAAGTGTTGCTGGTTCTCCTTGTCAAGTACTGTAGTGGTTGCAAGCTTAGGCTTTGGACAATTAACGGAACGAGCCATCCTGACCCTGGTCCTAGACGCCTGCACTGTACCTCGCATTAGCCCTAAGCCTCACGAGCCACAGATTCCATCACTGCACGTAGAATTGAATCCTTGTCTCAGGCACGCATTACGACAAGGTACAAGACTTCAGGCACCTAAGACATACCTTAGGTACTCATCGCCTCGAATGCCGTCCTTCGCATAACCACGCGACCATCGATCTTTCAAAGCGCGCACGAGCTGGAAGCCAACAATCATGCATTGTGCTAGTAGCTAGGTACCATAGCTCGGTCGTGCTAACTATCTAAATCAACACCATGCCACCAATCCGCCGCTATCTGCGCATCTCCAAATACTCAGTCCTTGAATGCCGCATCTTTCTCGAGAACCCCGCTGACGGTCCACGATGGCTCCTAAACCCCGGTGATCCCGCTCTACCTCGCATCTTCGAAGCCGTCAAACCGCTCGTGCTTCCCAAATTAAAAGAAGAGAACGAACGGGCAAAGGGCAAGGGTAAGAAGAAGAAAAGCGTCAAAGATGTCATTACGAAAGACGACTTCGAGGTCAGCGTGTTTCTGACGGATGTTTCAGTCAAGCATAATCTGGTCGTCAAGGACAAAACCTTTGATGAAGGGAAGGATGCGCAGGGTAGTAATACAAGAGCTAATCCTGTTGTACTGCGCGAAGATAGCGATGACGCGAGCGACCTTGCACGGATACCCCAGGCGCAGGATGATGAGGAGGGTGTGGTTGTGACGGGGCACGTTTTGGGGAGGGTTCAGGAGGATGACAAGAAAAAGCTAGGCCTCAAGACCACATACTCTGGATTTGCAATTTGGGGCAAAGTGTTATGCTTGCTCGTGGAACGAAAAGGCGGTCCTGGAAAGAAGTCTTCCAGCAGTGTCGATGGTGGTGGTCAAGCTTTGATGCAAGATTGGATCACTACGAGTCAGCTACAGCATGAGGATCAAGAGTGAACAGAGTTGGTATGGTAGTGATGTGCTTAATTCCTACTAAACTCCTTACGTCGAACAACTCTAGTATGTGCGTTGCTGTTTCGTAGTGAAGTAAGATACCACCACCTTATGGACTTGCCATCGACCATTGCTAGACACAGCCACTCGACTCACTGGTAGCCTCCCTATCAGAACAACGCAATGCAAAGCTTGTACGAGTTACTCGAAATCGCAAGCTTGGTTTTCACCATACCGCTCACCTCAACCACATTCTGTTAGCAGTAGTATGCTTATCGTGCTTGAACGTCAGAAAACGCGCTGCCTTGAAGCGAAGAATCGTTGAGCCGCCTTGTCTGGGTTTGTGCACCAACACGCAGAGGTCTCCGATTTGCGAGATGGTGACTGAAATTTCAGGCGCGCTCTGTGATGAAGGAGGGATGCTGCAGGGCTTCAAACTAACCAATCAGCTCTACATTGCTGTCCAAGCTGTGGTCAGCTCTGACGCTTCTTGAAAGTCGCACTCCATCATCTTTTCGGAGGAGAGCCACTGGAGCTCCGCAACTTTGTCATGTGTTTGTGTATAGTATCTAGCAAGGATCATAGACAGGCCATAGTCTTTGCATGGATCAAGATGGACTTTGGTTTCGTGTAGGTTATAGTGGTCCCAAAATCAATAGGATATTGTCCGGAAGTCAATAACGAACTTTGACTTACATACGCACTTCTTTGCAGATTATGGAGTACTAGATGCTTGTTCACTAACCCCAAGTCATTCGAATTCGTGTCATAAGTCGCACGATTTGGTGCCACTGCTGTTCCAGTACCAGCTGACGGTTAGGTCCATGATAGAACAAAGATCGTAGTATCATGGATGACGAACCTAGAGGGGTCTTAGCAACTGCAAAATTGAATGGTATAGTGCTGTATGGCTATGCGAGGTGGAGGTTAGGGGAATATGTTTAAATTCGTGATTTCGGTTCTTTTTCAAAATGCCCCCCCCGGCCCAGGTGAAGAGTGAACAAGTAATCCAGAAGAGGCAGAGTGTCACGAGGTAATCTTGGTAAGTGAATTTGTATCGGTAAGCTGTTACAGTAGACTCCTTTTCCAAAAGGTCACTCGTGGCGGGCTGAGAACACAGTACATCTACTGTATCAAGGGGGAAGTGATTTGTAGGACAATAACTCTCAAGGACTCCTCGGAGCGGCGGGGCTCGATCCGCTCGTGCCTTGTCAATCAAATCATGGAGACCCCTTGCATCAGTAATTTCGAAGTCGATTGATTGGCTTTTGTTCTCCGTAAAGGCCTTCTGGAATCTCTGGAAGCTTTGTCTACACTTGCCGCAAGCGGTAATTTCAGAAGACTGCCACCACAGGCTGGACGAGTCGCGATAGCCGAGAGTCCACATTTCACACGTGGGAATGGGTTCCTGACGCCAAGCTGGAGATGGAAAGTGTGGGTGGAATGGACCAGCCAATGATTGGGCATGACAAAACAGTCTTTACTTCTCCAGTTTCTTCACCGCCCGGGTAACAGCGAATCTCCCGATGTAAAGATATATGCAGGGGCAGGTTTGGAGTGCAGCAAACATGCTAGGACAGACTGATAGATCTTACTGATGTTCTCTGTAGCCTGAAGCCAGGAGCATCAGTGTATGCAGAAGCAATCTTGGTTGTCACAAATTCATGTTGAAGAAGCCAGTTGCATGAAGGCGTCAATGTTGCACCAAAATTCCCTCGCATGACCTGCATAGAAACACGAACGCCTCTCGAAATGAGCCACACGCATGATCATGGCAAGTCGTATCATGCAGGACTACCGAGTGTGACGCTCAGCTAGTCTTGCTAGTGTCGACGGAACGAGCTGAGACCCAGCGGCAATGCCGCACCCAAAGTTAGGAGAAATGTGCAAAGCTATGTAAAATTTTCGTGCCGAGGCCTATGCAGCCACATTCACTTACATTGAGCTTCCAGAGATTCCATGTTCTACGGAGTACTGTAGTGAGAGTTAGGACTTGTGAAACGAAATACGAGACCACCGTTGTCTTTCATCGTGTGGCAGGTGAGGGGTTGACTCCGACCACGTGTGAAGCTTGAATACTCTTGAGAAGCGACAACATGGTCTGTGGCTGATATTTCTGACGTCGTCATCGCCGATGACATTGTAAGGATATCGATCAACTTCTCGCTGAACACCAGCAAACTTTGCATGAAGTCACGGAGCATGAAAACGAGAAGCTACCTCATTCTGAAACAGGCACCAAGGACGACCCCGAGAGAAAAACTTAATTCTGCACTGGGATGAACGACCGCTCGAGTGTATGATTCGATAGTTGAGCGAACTGCATTGCACGTTGCGCCGGTTCCTGATGATCACGCACCGTTGGTGGCGAAGGTCAAACCTGAAACACGATCTTCGGAGGATCAGGAGGAATGGAGCAAAAATCTTTTGCCTTCTGCCAGTGCACAAGAACAATACTGTAGTTTTGTGGGACCTTGATGTCTTGGTGACGAAGCTCACAAACAAGCAACAAACTCATTGCCATTCCTGCATCTTGACATGCGACTGGAGTAACATGACGGCTGCTGCAAATCCTCGAAGATTGCAGGAGTTGAGTACTGGCAGACGGACAGCACCGCAACGGTTTTCCGGACTCTGGAATAAGCTGACCTTTGAACAAGGATGATGACCTGTCTAGCGCAAAACAACCCATTTGTCCAACCACTCAGCTTGCTTGCGCACACTTGCGTGCAGGTCAGCTGCCTTCACACCGGAAAAGTAGTAAACGTGCTTTGAGGTTGACATCTCGTCAATCCTGGTGAGCTGAACACTTGGAGGATGTCAGCACTTGCTGAGAAGCATAGGACTGGTGGACTTAAGCGCGTTGTGATTCCGTGCCAATAGGATAGACAAACGTGCCCGGCAATTATATCCATCTGGCACCAAGAAAGGACTTGAAATCGAAAAGGCACGCTGGTTCGCTTAGCTTTCGAGAGCCGTAAGTATAAGCAAAAGCGTTGCAAAACAGTCGTGGACATTCCAAAGCCGAACCATTTCCATGTAATCTGTGCCATGCTACGTGACGAATCCCCTCTTTTGAGGTCGAAAGTAAAAAATAACTCGCTGGTAAAAGAGAATTCGGATCCTGCAGGTAACAGGCGATAGGCAACAGGCGACAGGCAATGAGCTACATCTTGCCTGTTTCTGCTGTTGCCAGTTGTCTCGATTTCGGCTGTGCGAGCTACAAAAGGATTGGTTTTTCTGGCGGGCAGCGGTGACGACAAGTCTCTCGTTGGTGCACACGTTTTTTCGATTAGTCGCGATTGAAACTTGCTCGGTGAGTGCGGCGGTTGTAAGCGTGGGTGTAGACATCAGTAATTTCCTCCTTGGGAGAATGAAGCAGTGCAAAGCGGGCCACGCAGGGCTAAGGGGAGGTGACCCAGCGACTTGGGCAAGCTAGCGACACTAAAGTTCGTGGCTAAACCAGATGCTTTGCGCAGCCCCCTGGTCCGCTGAGTGGATACCCGTCTTTGCTCGTAGGCGTGCTTCAAACAGCTTCAGAGCCAAAGTTGATCGCACGTCGTGCAGTTTCACAAGCTGAGGTGTCAGCTGGCACCCCTGTAACCTCAGACCGCTCTTGTTCGAGACCCACAAAAGTGACCTCGTGAAGTGAACGTCGTCGCTCGTCACCATTTCTGGCCGAATCTAAGTTTGTGGATTCCCGAGCCTGAATCCAGGTTTCCTTCGATATATGAACTGCCGTCCCGGCTTCTGGAAGCAGCAACTCTCTCTTCAACTGTAACAACACCGAGAATCACTCTCATATAATACTAAGCCGAGCTTTATCAAAGACAACTCCAAAAACAACAAGCAATCAGCCAGTACTAGACAACTCCCGCATATTCACCACCAACACTACTACAAGTCCTCACGATCTCATCATCAATATGCCTACAGGATCGAAATTCCCTCCTTGTCCAGGACCACCACCAAACAGACCACTTCCGTCGCTTCCAAAGAAATATTAAGCAGAGGAACAATACATCAGTGCCAACATAGGTTACGGATCTTCCTCCGCTTCAAGAGAACAACTACAATATTTTGAGTTCGGCCTCGGACGCGTCTCGTGATGCGTTGCAGCAGAGCAGAGCTTCTAGAATATGTGTCATGTCAGCATTTCGGGTGACATGGATCATGCATGTACGAATTGCAGTAATGAGCACTGGGAACGAGTGATCAAAGAGTGCCGCTATGCTGCATGCTGCATGATGTGCTGGCACGAACAAACACCACAACTTGCCGCATGAACTGCGTGAAACTGTCAAAGTCAAAACACTCAGCAGCAAATGCCGATGCGTCCAAGTCTTGCATTGCTTTAATCAGCTGAGCGCTTGACCCTTTTTCAATCAACCAAAACCATCCCTGTCATATTCAGACCTAATCATTACACCACACGCCCCTTCCCTAGCAACTCGGCACCGACTCTATCACATGTAACAACATTATTCATACAACAATTCTCCCCCATTCTTGGTGGATGAGACATTCACTACAACGCTTTCATTGGCAGGCCATGTCTGCAAGTTTGTTCTAAGAGGAGGTCACCTGCCATTGTCACATTTTTCAATTCTCAATATACCCAAGATTTTGCAACTGTATTATAGGAACGAATAACGTTTGACGAGGAGCAGGAGCAAGAGAGTGTGCTAATAGCCATACGTCTTTGAGAGCGAGGTCGATTATCAATTCACTTCGAGCGAGTATAAATATTTTTGTATAAGAAGCTGCATACCATTATTTTTGAGATAATGATAATTCAAAACTCATTATTAGCACCGAACGCTCCCGCATCTTTCTTTGCGATTTTGCACTCTCCTACAAGATATCTATAGTTTTACAGTTGTTTGAATAACGCAGTAGACCAAAGAATGTGCACTACTTGAATTGGGCACAGCGGCGCAGTGATTATCATGCGCGGGATGACTACGGGATGTTGTCAAGAAAGTTGATCACGAGAGCTCTTCGTCCTTATTCCTGGCCTGCCCTGCCCTGCCAGTCTTGCAAGGGGTGAGTTTGCGAACACGCCATTTGTATCACTGTAGCAGACGTCCTGCACTTGGCTCAATCCTACGTATTTGATCTTTTCGTGGTAAGCATGTGCGATAGCACCCTAGCTAGCCTTCGAGACATTCAAGTTTCGACCGGTGCCCATACGACACCGCAGTAACATTGTGCAACACTAAAAGTAGACGCGCCCTTCCTTACACAATGGACCGTGAAGGTCAACCCGAATTCATCAGGCAGCACTGCGGAGTGATTATCCCAGACTCTCGAAACTCAACCTGAAGAATCTGCTTCGACTGATAGTGCATGCAGGAACTTTTAACCTTGGTGCCCTGGCAGAACTTGGTCGTGCAACTTTGTCTATGCGAAAAACGACCCAATTGGACCATCGAAAAGTACCTACCTGAGCGAAGTCTATCTGGCCGTTATACCCGGCCAACAGCCGCTACAAAGTTTCATTAAGCCTTGTGCCCAAGTCATTGAGAACGGTTTTTGGTCGCCGTGCTATTCTTTTCGGTGCGGTATCACTCCGAATGTCGCAAGACGTGGCGACCAAGACGTTGCCTCATACCACAATTCTCGGCAATTTACTGTACATACAGTAGGCACTAGGGCCGGCAGTCGTATCCTGCGCAAGGTTCCCTCCCAACTCCTATGGGCCGGAATCTGGACGTTGACAGCAACCATACATTCTCAATCTTGTCAGATACACTTGGATCAGACAGTGTAATAACCTGTTGTTATGCTTAGCAGTCTCTTGCTGCATAAGAAACCTTGATCCGTGTTTCAACGACCGCGTCCCAGATATTGAGTGGAAATATCCGGAATGTCAAACAGATACGGCAACGCGGCCTCATTCAGATCGATGATTTGCCCACTTATTATACGATTGATCACCGCAAATGACGGTACCAAGTACCTCAAGACAGTTCCACCTTATCCGGCACATCCAGCACTTTATCTACGTTAAGCACGCAATACACAAAATAGTCGCTGGATTC
>Ga0068618_1000097_pt1 | contig 17986 bp, 18 predicted proteins | sample InSIn2SAF170_2_FD_77423 | JGI IMG/M metagenome (GOLD analysis project Ga0068618, IMG submission 77423) | Clean room microbial communities from NASA Spacecraft Assembly Facility at Jet Propulsion Laboratory, Pasadena, California, USA -... ...
CTTGGTCAACGCAAACTAGAAGGTGGATGTCTAGAGATACATGATGATATCACCGTACCAAGGGTCAAGAGTGCTAATTAGGAAAAGAGTCTCGTGCGAGAGCTACTCATCAGCACCAGCAAGAAGAGAAGAAGAGGGAAGGGAGAAAATCAACTCAGCGAAGACTAATGATTTCTTAGATTTGGAAGTAGTGAACACCAAATTGAATTCTTGGAGGATGACAATCCACTTAGAATACTTTCCCCCCCAACAACTGACGAGTCAGGATGTAGGTCATGGGGTTGCATTCGAAAATCACAGTGGTAGTACAAAGGAGAATGTAATGTCGAAAGCATTGAATAGCATGTACAACAGCCAAATCCAACTTCTCAACATGAGCATAACATGTCTCAGTGTCGAGGAGATTACGACTGAGGTAGTAAATAACATGTTTGTTACCTTTGTCATCATCCTGTACCAACACCATAGCGATGGTACTAGAGGCTGCAGATAGATAGAGGAAGTAGTCGCGATGATAATTCAGAGGGTGCAGTAAAGGAGCATTTATGAGGACAACTTTTAGGTCATTGAAATAATTTTGGGCAGCCTCATCCCAAACAAATGGGGCTCCTTGCTTGAGCAACCAAGTGAACCCTGAAGCTAGCTTAGCATAATTTGGTAAAAAACGACGGAGGAAATTTTCTTTTCCCTATAGACTCTGCCGTTGATGTGATGAAGATGAAGGGGGTAAATTAACAATGGCTTTGACTTTAAGAGGATCAAGGTGAATACCTTATTTCGAAATGATAAATCCAAGGAGTTGTCCGGATTCAACACAGAAGACACAATTATGCAAATTTAACTAAAATTTATAGTTTCTATAGTGAAGAAAAATTTGCTAGAGATGATCAAGATGATCATGGCTCTTACATGAATGAGCGGGAAGATCATCCAAGTAAGGTTAAACGATTTTTTAAATGTCATGGAACACATAAAACATCACTCTTTGAAATGTAGCCCCATCATTCTTAAGGCCAAAAGGGAGCTTTTTGTATGCGAAGCTCCCCCATGGAAAAATAATGCTTGTCTTATCTTGATTAGCCAACGCAATGTTTATTGGGTTGTAACTAGGAAAACCATCCATAAAGGAAAATAATTCACTCCCAGCACATTCATCAATGATCTGGCCAATGAATGGAGTGGCGTAATTATCCTTTAAATAGGCACGATTGAGATCACGGTAATCGACGCAAACACGAAGAGTGCCTTGTTTCTTTGTCACCAGTACAATATTCGACACCCAATTTGTAAGAGGGAATGGATAAATAAATACATCTTTAAGAAGTTTTTCCACTTCACTCTTGATGGTGGCCACTATTCTAGGGTGAACTCAACGAAGTCGTTGGCAAATGGACTTCACAGGAAGGTAAGTCAAATTTCGTGCACAATTATACTTGGGTCAATGCCGGACATTTCTTCATATGACCACGCACAAACATCCTAGAACTCTTGGAACAGACAAGTATAGAGCTTGATCTCATCTGGAGAACAAGTTACCTCGATATGGACATTTTCAATGACACCAGGCTTGATAGAAATATCAATTGGCATCATTTGGGTAATGTTACCCATGTTCCATTCCGACCAAACTTCATGAGTCATGTTCAGTGCCTGAAGTGGTAAGGTCGAGAACTAAGAAGAGAACTTCTCAATACAAGTAGATAGGACTGTCGGGCCAGGTAAAAATGAGGAATGATGATGAGTGTCATTCCAAGGTACTTCCTCCAGAGACATAACTTCCATGATACTCTAGTCAGAAAGAAAATTATTGGCTAAGGGATCGAGGGCACCCATAGCAATGTCCTCAACAATTTTGTTGATGAATGATTTGGTGAACCACTCGGTCAACAACTGATTAGCAATATCAAACTTAATCAGGTAATTCCTACATCTCCATTCATGGATTTGATCAGAGATGTGGGTCACAGTGTCTTGATTGAGCAACGTTAGCAGATGGGTGCCAGTTTCATAGCGAACCAGCAACTAGAAATGTGTGAGAAAGACCATGGTGAGAGTGTTAAATTCATGATAGGGATTTCAAGGCAATTCAATATACCACTTAGCTGTAGCACTTATAAGAGTTCGTTGGAAAAGTCAAAGACGAAAGAGGAATTTGAGGAGCACCAAAGGTGACATGTCATCACATGGCTTGTGGATCCTCTTTCACTTTTCCTTCAAACTTCAGAAAATCACTCGGGATCTTGGATGGAACTAGAGGATAGTATGGCGAATGAATAATTGGGTCATTCATGAGCCTAGACACATATGGCAACTCCAGTGTAGCCAAGAACGACAATTGGGTATTGAAAGGCATTTGAGGCCGATAAGCGAACCCAGTCGACGGAACCCATCCCTGCTGGTAAGGATTTTGTCCCCATAGTGGAGGGTTTTGTCCATATGGCATTTCATTTTTCCCCCACTGTAGGTTACCTTGCCCATAGCGAGGATTCTAACCTTGAAAGCCTTGAAACTGTCTACCCATAGGCTATTGATAAGCAACATACAGGTTAAAAGGCTATTGAGCCTGTTGACCTTGGACATATGGATTTTGCACCTAATGCCCCTAAGAATAAGGGTTTTAAACCTGTTGCCCCTAGACAAAAGGGTTTTGGACCTATTGCCCTTGGACGTAAGGATTTTGCACTTGCAATCCTTGGGCATAAGGATTTTGGACCTGCTACCCTTGGACAAAAGGATTATGAACCTGTTGCCCCTGGACATAAGGGTTTTGGGCCTGCTGCTGCAGGACTTGACCCCAACCCTGCCCTTGAAAAGTTGACCCTGTTGATATGAGTATAAGGGTTGTTGTTGCCTGGGTTGACCTTACTGCTACAAGGGTTGGCCTTGAGCTTGTAAAGGTTTTCCCTGTGGTTGTAGAGTTTGATCTTGTGAGGACATAGGCTGGGAGGATTGTTGAACATACTGCATATGTGGATGCATGGTTGGCTGCAATGGTTGCAAGGGTTGCCCCTGCCATTGTCACAGTTGTCCTTACTACAGCATTACCTGTGCTTGTTGCTACGTGGATGGCCCTTGCTACAACGAAGGTTTCCCTTGCTACTGCAAGGGTACTTGAACAGTCCCTGGAGTGACACCTTGAAAGTTCCCAAACTATAACTGGCCCATATCCACCAGGCGCGGCGGACGGACTAGGTTGAACATAAGGTCCAGGTTGAGGGACATAAGGTGGATCAACCTTCGCTACCCATATGGAACATAAGGAGGTTGGTACTGAATCTGAGCCACATTGGGCTGGTGATACTGGATGTTACTTGACCCAGATGGATCAACAAGGTTCTTTTGTTGGTACTCGACATTACTCAATCCAGCAGGACTAGCAGGGTTTGGAATGGCACCTGAAGAGGGTTGATTCATCCCAACCATGTGAGTTTTTGAGCCACTCACATTGGTTGTCCCAAACATCATAGAAACACTTGGACTTTTCCCCCCAGGTGATGGCACAGCCTGTCCAGTTCCTAAAGGAATCGAAGAACTGACAGAGACATGCCTCGAGACCATCAGTTGAATCGGATGGGTTACTTGGACTGATGAAACAAGAGGATTTAGAATGGTGGATTGCACCGGAATTGAAGTAACTGAATAATGCACAATCGGTTGGGAGGTCGTGTTCTTAATGAACAGACCTAAGGTAGTGATGGTGCTAGATAACCAGATAGGGTTATTATATAATGATGAGGCACTAGGAATACTTAAAACCAATTGAGCTAAATCCACATAATTCCACGGTAACTCAGGATGAACACTAGTCCGAATGCTTCCCATGCAAGGGAAACCTTTAGGAGGGAAAGGATATTCCTACTCATTGACAATGTGTGGAGTGGAAACCTTCGAGTGACCCAAAGAAGAGACTTGGATTTTTCCTTCTAATTCCATGGGTGGAAACAAACGTTGAAGAACGACCGAAGATGCTCGAGGGGATAATTCCAAAGGAATACCTAGTTGATCATACGGACTATACAGATGTTGTGGTTATATCACAATAGGATCGAACAAAGGATTCAAAGGATAAACGACAAGTCCTAGCTGACCTTCAGAAATGGGCACACTCTTGGGAGTCTGGATAGGATTATCTAGAGATTCTGGGCCAATGTCAGAAAGTGACCTAGTATCCAAGGGAAGAGGAGGATGAGATGACAAAGGTTGAATGCTCAGAACAATTCCAAGTTCAACACCTTGGTCCTCAAGTGACTGCGGCAATTTAGGAAAAGGCTCCTCAGATGATCTTTCAGACAGAGGAGAGGAAGAGGAACTGGGAAAACCTAATGGTTCAACCACGAGGACTTTGTCTCAATTAACAAGAAGATAGAGATTGATTCCAAGACTTTTAAAATGTATTTAAAGGTATACTCACAATGTGCTCAAAAACAATACTAACAAGAATGTTATATGATCATGGGCAACAATTTTTTAAGATGCAAAAACAAACTGGTGCTTTTTCATGTTTTAAGAGTCAAGAAAAAACCAAAGGTGACTATATCACTTTCGGTTTGAAACAAGCTTGAAAGGACAAGCGCTCAGATGATCTTTTATATTTAGGGAGTCAAAAATATCAAAATGACTACTCAAGATAATCTAGGCAAAAAGGATTACTAGGTAACCGTGAACTGCAGAACTCCTCCCTGCGAACCGAGAAGTATGGGCAGGAAATATCCCTGAATGTTGTGTTCGGTGTATCACGTTTACAAGGTGACAGACTCGGCTTCCTATGGATAAATGATTGCGACCTAATGTAGTCTCCGTTTATATATGAGACGATACGGGGAGCACAAGTCCATACTAGCATTGTCTAGTGCCAAAGCAAACGACAACTGCTAGGTTTAAAGACGTCGAAACATGTCTCTAGCCTAGACCTTCTAAATGTGATCATTAGGTTTCAAATGTCCCTTAGGCTAATTGAATACATTTTAAATTTTATATTGAAATTATGTCTCGGTTTTCAGGCCTTATTGATGTGACTCAAAAAACTCCTATATGCAGCTAAATGAGACAAGACCCTTTCAATTTGATGAATTGTTTACACTAATGAGAGTAGAAAACACAATCAATGCGACAAACAAGCAATTGAAAGCAAAATGACCTTTTCACTACTTCGCTTTTTGAAAACAAAATAATGAAAAACTTTTTCCCATTCCTATCTTTCCTATCAAACGCACTCCAAATAGTCCTTTCAATAGTAAAGAGAATTAATTTCTTTTCCAATGCAAATGACGATGCAACTCTAATCTTCAATGATGCTAGCTAATGTAACATATTGATTCAACAAAGTAGAATTATGTATTTTTCAAAGAAATGATAAAACAAATCTTTCACAATCACTTCAATGAATTTTTTTCAAAACAATCAACCTCAAGCAAATGCAAAGCACAAAAGATAATTCCTTCCAAACTAATGATATAAAGGCTGAACCAAAAATAGTATGAGAAATGTGATCTATTCCCAAAAAGAGACGCTTAATCAACAAATGAAACATTTCAAACTTGTTAAATGGAAATCAAAGCAACAAAAGGACTAAAAACAAAATGCAATGAGCAACTTAACCAACAAATTGACTTGTGGAGCACACAAATAGTTGAATGGATGAAAACCTAGATGCCTTAGGGCCACAAGCCATCCAAGGACTCAAGAAACCAAGTAAAGAATAGATAAACCAAACAAGCATATAAACCAAGCTAATGAAGCTTTCCGGTCAAGGAGAACACAAGTAGAATAAGTTAAGAGGCAGAAATCAAGAGGGAAAGACACATTGGTTATGATCTAGAGGAAACCCTGATTTTCACCTACAGGAATCAGTGTGACTGCCTAACTGACAACAAGATCCACAAGGGGGTTGACGTGACTGTTTTAAAGAAACTCGCACTGATCGGCACAACTACCAGAAAAATAAACACGCTGACTGAGGATTCAAGGAAAAAAAATTCAAATGCTAAAACCAGACTTTCAGGCTCAGACACTGTAAATTTTGGGCTCAGAGCAGTAAACTAAACAAAGCAAAGAAAACTAAAGGGAAATGGTAATACTAGAACAGTTCACACAAAACCATAAAATGATAATCAATCAAACAGAAGGATTGGCTCCCCAGCAGAGTCACCAATTTGTGGTGCAGGTAAATTCTCAATGCAGACAAAGACAATTCCTTTAGCCCAAGAGAGCAGGTCTAACCACAAACAAACAATCTATGGAAAACTTCCTTAAGCTAGAATAAATTAATAGGGCTTACCTCTTAGAACGTTATTTCGCTTGGCGATGATCCTACTTCCTTACTCTAGCTACTTTTCGTTTCCTTCCTTCAAATACCTTAAACAAGAAAACAAACAACGACAACAAATGTGATAGCATACAAATTGCATTCAGCCTACTTAACAGATCAAGGAACATTAAGCCATCAAATGTAAGATAACACTTTAATGTAGGAAATTAATCAATAGTTGTATTCATATAAGTTCAGAAAGAGATTACAACCAATGCCTTGACGTTGTTGGTCTCCTTCGACGTATTGAGGTTCCCACACTTCTGCTAGCATCTCATGGATAGCCCCAACAATGGAATTTTTAAGGATTCTTCCCTTTTGTCTCAAACCAAACCAAACACACTATTCTCCCTGAAACGTAAACTAGAGAGCTACAAGATATAATATCATACTGGTTATTCAAGATCCAAAAATACTAAGACTGAAACTAGTTTAGCTTGTAAAAGGAGGGGTTTATATAGCTTGGATGGAGGGGAGATGGTTTCTCTTATCATGGGAGAAGGATTTATCTCTTGGTTTTGTTCCATCCTAATAGGGGAAAGGAGCCCAAACTGACTTCCTCGGCTCCACCTAGCCCAACCATTTACCAAACTTCCACTACAAAGCTTCTGGACCTAGAAGCTTCGACTCCATATTTAAAAAACTTGCCAAAAGATGATTGGCATGACTGAGAAAAGGCTTAACAACATTGTACATGACTAGTCCTAGTTTTAATCTCTACAAATTGATGTGAGAAGGAAACGGGTCATTAGCGCCGGTCTTGTGAACTGGGGTAAAAGGAAGATTCTTGGGAAATGATGCAAAAGGGAATTGTTCTGCTCATGAAGAGGGACATGGTAGGAGTTTCTTCATGATGGGAAAGCATGTAGGGTTCACTATAGAGGTCCTCCAAGATCGTGGAATGGGGAGTACGGGGATAGTGACAAAATGTTGTCTAACAGAGCCAAAAGAACCTCATTTCAACAAAGGTTGTGAAGCAGCTAGGCCTGCCGACCATACCACACTCACATCCATAAAACATCAAGTGGCTTCACCAAGGACAAGATCTTCGAGTCATCCAGTAGTGTCGCCATCCCTATAGCATCAAGCCCTTCACAGATGAGGTATTGTCTGATGCTTCTCCTCTTGAAGTTTGTGAAATATTATTAGGAAAACCATACTTGTGTAAGTGACATGTTGGATATGAGTCAACACCTCACTCTGTTATTATTTCTTTGGGTAATATGTTATACAGGATAACGGAGATAGCTCCGCCTACCTCCATCTCTTTGATCTATGCTAAGCAATGCAGTAAGATCATCTCCTAAACTAGGAAATATGTTTTCTTTCAGATTCGCTCACAAAGTAAGAGGAAGAGTGTAGCCACATTTATGGCCCTTGGGAAGGGTTCCTCCATGCAAAAGAAGCAGGTGGATATGGTCATGGAAGAATACAAGGACATCTTCTCCTCACCCACAGGGGTACCCTTTCATTATCAGGTCAAACATTCATTCGATCTAACTCCTGGAGCACCTCTACCCAAGAGGCCGATATATCACTACTCCAGTATGGAAAATTCCAAGTACAAGCAGTGACATGATCAACATTGAGTGCCATATAAGTTTCAGGTGGGCAAAAAAGTTTGGTTACATTTGTAGAAATAACGCTTTACTGCCCATCGGAAGCTCAGACCTCTTCGATATGGTCCTTACACCATTACCAAGGTTGTGGGAGACAATGCTTTTGAGCTCATCATTCCCCCATTCCTTGGCCTACACCCAGTGTTCAATGTGTACCGCCTTCAACCATACTTCCCACAATTACTAGACACATCAAACATTGGATAATAGCTAACAGCAACAGAGTTAAACCTAGATTGCATGGAACAGGCCATAATTGATGGGATTATGGACACACAGGTCAAGCACACTCACCAACAGAAGATCCAACTATATCGGGTTGTCAAAACTTGCCAACTCCTGCACCAAAGGAAGAGGCTCATTAGTGACCAAGTCTAGAAGAAGTTTCCCCATCTCATGGAAGCACTCAATGCATTGGGGACCATTACTTCCTAAAGGGGGGGGAATGATCCAGGTGGATGTTGTTGGTCACCTGCCTATTCCACTGGGACCCCCACCACTGTCTCTTTCAGTTTTTCAGTTTCGTTAATTGTAGCATAGTTTATTATTTTTGGTATTTTTTTGGGTCCTAAACTTCCGAAGCCATTTTGAGGCCTTAAACGACATTTTTTGGGAAAATCGGGGCCTTTATAGTTTAATAAGTAGAGTTGGTTGATTGAAAGTTGTAGTTCTCGAATAGATATTTCAAACGAGTTATTGTACGCGTCGAAATGGAAATCATATGCCAAAGTTACGACCCCTCGAAGTTGATGTACCAATTTACCCAAATGGGGCCCATAGTTTTGGTGCTTCATCTCCTAGGGTTAAATTTTTGGATGTTTAGGGTTTTCCATTGTTTCTCAATAATAAATATGCCTTCGAGCCTCATTGTAACACAATTCAGAGGCATGTAGAAACCACATCTCTTCTAAGAGATAAGCTACCATCGTCCGAGCTAGTCTTATTTCTATTATGTTTGTAAGCATATTTCAATATTTGATATTAATGAAATGAAGTGTTGTTTCTGCTACATCTTTGTATTTACGGTTATAATTGTAATTTATTTTGTTCCTGCTTAATTCGGATCATATTCCTTAGGGTAAGGTCATTGGTTGGAAACTCGTAGGAAAAAATACAATCATTCTAAAGGATGGTGTTGTCTAGACAGGCACATGAGTGATTTTGAGAGCTTAAAAGCCCATGGGTGGTAGCTACCCAATACCACATGCCCAAAGAATCATTACTCATGTTCATAGGACAAATGTATAAATGAACTTCTTTTTCAATGAATCAATTTAATTAAAAGTTTAGAAAGGGCATAACTACTCTTTGAGATAAATCTCAACTTTTGATATGTGAGTACTATTAAAAATATTTTAGAATGTTTTATGAATATTAAATCCATATCACTTGATAATTAAATTAAAGTCCTAGAAATTCTATTTCAAAATAGACACACCTATTAACATATTCAAAATAAACAACATAATTAAATTAAAATTTTAAAAATCTCATTCCTAAAGTTGGTTTATGGCATCATAATTATTTGGAATTTAGGAAGTTCACCCAAAGTAAAGTAATTTCATTTTTCAATGTTAGATTCTAGAAATGTTAACATATCAAGAAAATTATTGATTAGGCATTTCAATCATCTTTGTTGTGAGTTGTTGAAAGTTTCTAAATCTAAATATAATTGAAATATAAATTACAGTAAACTGGTTATAGTTTGTTATAATGGTAAGCATCCACACTGAAATAAAAAAAGAAATAACAAATCAGTTAGCTGGATAAAATTGGAACTCGGGAGAATCAGAAATGGATTTGAGCATTATCAAGTAAATGAGAATCTCGAAGATTGTAGATTTTAGAAATGTTGTGGAATATGGTGGATAAAATAAGAGTGGAATTAGGTCAATTTAATCAATTAAATATGAGTCTCCTTATCAGAGAGGAATTCCAAAATATTCCTGAAAATATAACTGCGTTAAACTACTTAAACGACTAGATTCCCAGTGAAACTCCTCCCCTTGTGATGAAGTTGATACCTGAGATTGCAATTATGAGGTTGGACAAGAAATAACATACAACATCAAGCTTAGGATACCTGCAAAGCATTTGTCTCGGAATTTCCCCCATGGAAATAAGGGTAGGGAAGAAGCTCTCACAACTCTTCTGATACAAAAACATGGTGGCAGGCTTGGTGTGAAGCATAAAGCTTGTTTTAATTCATGGAGACTTTCTCTGGAGAGTATCAGCGAAGAAGAGCCTCAAACAAACGATCAAAACAAATAGCATATCGATGAAAAATATAGACTTTGTGGTTCCCTTTATTTTGCATGGGACTACTGGTCTTTAGCTATGTGTGATTTCTGCACTTTCATACTTATTTATAATGATTTTGATAAATATATAAAAAATTTGTATTAATGTAACTGTACATTTGTATGCATGTACATTCCAATGACAATTTTACCAATGAAGTGTATGGACTCGGTTTTTTATTTCAAATAACTTATTCTTATCTCGTTGAGGTGGTTATGTTCTGTCATATTTGTTAAAATTGTTTGTTGATTTCGATGCATTTACCCATAACCATTGGTAGGAGATTAAATTTTGACAACAATACACAATCACTTTGAGCAATTAGACGTTGGATGCATAAATGGACAAAGGAAAATAAAACTCTAATAACTACAAATTCATCTAGTAGAAATTGTCGGAATTAGAAACCTAAAAGACCAAAACCATTTCTGTAATGGCGCAAAAAGAATGAACATGCAAAATTTTGGTAAATTTAACAAAATGATTTTATAAGACACAGTGTTGAACAAAATAATCCCTATTTGACCCCAAAAACAAAAACCAGAATCCTCTCAGACCGTGAATTATCAACGAATCGTTTCAAATTGAAGAACTCGATGAATTTACTAGCAAAGTTAGCGGGAAGACCACATGTGTCCTTCAAACTAATTTGATCATCCCATAGTTTATACGAATTAATGAAATCCTCAGCCTTCATCAACTCCATCATCACTTCCTGCCATCAATCCAGTAATTCGCCAGATTTTTTGGCATAGCTTGCTAAATCATTTAAATTTCTGTGCGCGCCATGAATCGGCAGGTTCTATGTCGCTCATGCTTTTCACTCTCCATAACCGAGAGAAACACAATAAATGTCCATGACCATAGATTCGATGCAGAAAGTGAGCACATTAGATTAGTAACAGAGGTAAACCATAGGTGAAGTGAAAAAAAAAAGCCATTCAAACTTGAACGGAAAAAGCCTCACTTGCAACACAAATCATTAAACCTCAAAACCTCACTTGCAACACAAATCATTAAACCTCCAGTGTTGACAGTCGTGCTAATAAAAACAAAAATTGACTACCAAGATGAGTGGATAAGTTGTCTCTAAACTGGTGTGTGGAGACCATTCACCTGAATGTCATACTCGCTCACTAAGAAACTATGGTCTAGGGCACCCATGGATAAACTATGGATATGATTGTGGCCGCATCTTCGAACTTCTCTCAAATTTTTGTGTTGGTTAAACAAACTAGTGTGAACCAAGGAGTCTTGAAAGTTCAAGGGTGGGACCCAACAGTGCAAGATGTTTCAATCGTCTAACGCTTAATCCAATGTTGCAAACCAGTACAATGTGGCCATTGGGGGAGTTTTTCTCAAAGGGAAACACCTTACGGTGTAATTATTAAAATCTGATAAGTAATAAATATTGGCATTGATATGTGTATTATGATGACATTCGGTAGTATATAGTTTTTTTTTTTTAAAATGAAATTCTGACAATAACTATTTATAAACCCATAAATTTAGTCACTTCAACTATATTAAAAAAAACAAAAAACAAAAAATCAAATTTTCAATATCTTTTTTTAATTTTCAAAATATAAAGTTTAATATTTAATTTTTTTCAAAACTTTAATAGACTTTAAAAAACTTATTTAAATTTTTTAGAATTATTTGAAATTCAACTATTTTTTTACTTAAAAAAAAAGCGACAGGACACATTATCCCCGCTGGGAAAAGTACCTTATTATGCAATACTATTATGTGATGTAGATAAGCAGTGTGGGGCTCTCTCCTTGTTCTGTAGAAATTTTGAATAATATGACACTTATTCACAGAGATTATCTTGATTATACACTATTGCGGAATACATGCATAATACATAACCTCCTCTATGTTGATCATCAATTTAGCGGCATTAAAAACAATGAAACATCAATCACATGCGCACATTAACACCCGATGAAAGAATACAGCTGAAAACCCCACATTATCTGTATATTATAATGATTGAGAACATGTAACAATACATAGTACAATACTCCTCACAAATACTCAGTACTATCTCCCCCTGTTACACACAAAACTAGCTCAAATCTGAATCAATCACTGGCTCAAATCTCCTTTGTTGTCTGCCTGCCTCCACTGCGCAATCTGCAAGAGAAATCAATGATGAATGGTTGAAGCAAACTCGTATTTCCTTGGCTGAACCACGCAATCCTCATTGGCATTACTCAATCCCACTGATTGTGCAAATCTCATGCACAACTATAGTCACAACTGATAGCAATCTCAACCTTTAACACCTGTCTCCACTGAACTGTCCATGCACTGAGTTAACTAATGTATTCTTTAGTTGCTTTTATTAGTTAATAACTAGTGAATTAATTTATAATTAATTCATACAACTCATCACTAGTGTATTCTTTAGTTAGACTAAATACAACTAGTTTAACAAAGTCAAATTGAACACAACTCGATCAACTCCACAATCAACTCCACTGATCTCAACCACATGAGTTCTAACTGAAGTCCTGCATGCAATAACTCAATTGACCCACAAGAAAAGCGTATTTCATTCTGAAAGATGCATGTGCCACATCTGTAGCTCAAACTGAAATGTTCCAAGAGGATAAGATAACATTTATAGTCCAAATATTATTATGAGCTAATAATATTTGACTTTTCTATTTTTGAACTAACAGTCTAAAAATAGGCTCTGATCACTCCGCTGTGATCCAAAAATAGAAGTCCATCTACTTTTCCCAACATGACCAATCATCCATAAATAGCATCCTGCAACTCATAGACTATGATCCATATGTCTAAAAATAGACTTTGCGCCAAAAATAGCCTGCAAGCCCACTTAGTGAAGGCAACTCCTTTTCACTAAGATCCATCATCTTGTTGCATTTTCAACACTCCCTCTCAATAAGATATGGATTATCTGGAACCCCTTATCCTACAGCTCTGGAATGTTCTGCATACAACACATTTGCCCGCTCCACTTGCTTCAACAACACTTGGAACAAAAACACTCCCAACTGACCACTCTATGGGCTTGGAACATACTCTGACGCTGAAGCTCTACCTGCTGCTGACAAGTGCTCCCTCTCTGACATCTGCGCTACTGCAACATCTCCATGCATCGTGCACCATTGCACACCTCTCTGTGCCACCTAGCACTATGCAAAACACTTGTGCCTCTCGCATTGCTGTAGCCTGCTAGCTATGCGCTGTCCTGGGATTCCCTGCACTATCGCTCTCTCTGCCGCTCCATCCGCATCTATCTCTACCCAATCAATCAGTTCCTGCTACTCTACATTGGGGCTCTCGTAGTAAGGTCTCATCCAAGAGGTTGGGTACCTCAAGGTTCCTGCCCCTCCTCCTTAGGAAAATCACTCCACATTGCCCCACCTCCTACCTAGAGGTATGCCTACATGTAATCCCTCTGCCCACCTAGCTCGAAGTTCCCCCTACTGGAGGTCTCTGCATGAGTAGATGTCTCTACTCGATCTCCACTCAACTTCCCTTATTGTGGCTGCTCTACAACCTCCTGAAGCTGCTGCACCAATCGTGGCTCCTCCACAATCCTCTGAGACTTCTTCTGGCTCTGCATGTTGAGAGGTAATATATGCTCCCTCTCAACAACAAAGTCTCCATCAGTTGCCTTGCTACTCAAGGCTTTGCATGCATCTTGAATCTCAAGAGCATACAGGTTCTTGACCCGTGAACCAATCTGCTTCACTTGTCTAGTGATGATGTGTCTAAGGAAAACCTTTCCCTTATTGAAGACTACATCATAGCCTCTGTCTTCCAGCATCGCGATCAACACCAAGTTTCTCTTCAGTCCTGGTACATACTTGACATCGGTCAAAATAAGGCGAGCTCCATGCTCCCTTTGAAAAATAACCGTGCCTACACCTGAGACATTATACTTCTTATCATTACCCATCGCTATGAGTATCTGGAGCTCTTTCTCCTCCAAAGTACTGAACAATCTCTTGTCACCGGTCATGTGGAAAGAAGCTACACTGTCAAGAAACCAACCACTTCCCACCATGGATGAAACCATGCATGCGAAGAGTGTGAAATCCAATTCAAACTGTGAAGCAACTACCTCACCTTCAGATTCTTCCCCGGATCCCTTCTTGGATTTCTTCTTTGGGCAGTTAGTAGCATAATGGCCCAACTCATGACAACGAAAGCATCTCGCCTTCGACTTGTCAACCTTCTTCCCATCATTGGAAGAACTGAATTTGGAAAGAGAACCCTTCACCTTCTCCTTCTTCACCTTACTCGCTAAGGCACAGTTCTCCTCATCATGCATAAATGAAGAACTGTCTCTAGTACTCTATCTAATCTCCTCTTGCACAAGATCCAACCAAAGTCTCTTCCATCTTGGAAATTTATCCTGACCATTGACAGATTCCTGATAGGAATGCCAACTCTTTGGAAGACCAAGGAGAGCCAAGCTCACCAAGTCCTCATCATCAACAGTCACCCCCATACTTCCCAGCTCATCTCGGCACTCGGTGAACTTCGTGAGATACTGGGGCATACTATTTCCATTTTCACGCTTATTGTTTCTGAGTTTATCCTTGAGCGCCAACTTCCTCTAGTCGCTCTTGCTTTGGAATAAATTTGTCAACGCTTTCCACATCAAGTATGGAGAAGCCTTTCAATGTAGGCAGGATACAATGTGATCCTTCACACCCTCCAACAGAATCACTCGACACTTTGCTGTCTTCTTTTTCCAAACCATAGCTTCAGCAACATCAGTAGGTTTTGGGACCTCAGCCTCTATGAAATCCTTCAACACATTATCATCCAACACTGCCTCCATCCTGTCTCTCCATGCAATGTAATTCGAGATGCCCTCAAGAGCATACTCCAATCGCAATCCGTTGAAAGACATTGCAACGTTGACACCAAGAAAACACTGCTAAAAATTTGAATTCCACTAGCTCAAAACTCAACCACCTATGATCTAAAATTCGTGAGACAAAGTATTTCTTGTATAGAGATTGACTGTATGGGCTTTTACCAGATATCTCACCTTCCAAAGGAAGGATGAATCCAGAGGCTACCTGGCCCGATTACAGACTCTGCCTGAAGAAATAAAATGTAAACACTTTTTGAATAATAGATCTGATGATCAACACCTTTGATACCATGTAAAAATTTTGAATAATATGACACTTATTCACAGAGATTATCCCGATTATATACTATTGCGGAATACATGCATAATACATAACCTCCTCTATGTTGATCATCAATTTAGCAGCATTAAAAACAATGAAACATCAATTGCATGCGCACATTAACACAGTATGTAACTCGAGGAAAGCATACAGCTGAAAACCCCACACTATATGTATATTATAATGATTGAGAACATGTAACAATACATAGTACAATACTCCTCACAAGTACTCAGTACTATCTCCACCTATTACACACAAAACTAGCTCAGATATGAATCAATCACTGGCTCAAATCTCCTCTGTTGTCTGCCTGCCTCCACTGTGCAATCTACAAGATAAATCAATGATGAATGGCTGAAGAAAACTCATATTTCCTTGGCTAAGCCATGCAATCCTCATTGGCATTACTCAATCCCACTGATTGTGCAAATCTCATGCACAACTATAGTCACAACTGATAGCAATCTCAACCTCTAACACCTGTCTCCACTGAATTGTCCATGCACTGAGTTAACTGATGTATTCTTTAGTTGCTTTTATGAGTTAATAACTAGTGAATTAATTAATAATTAATTCATACAACTCATCACTAGTGTATTCTTTAGTTAGACTAAATACAACTAGTTTAACCAAGTCAAATTGAACACAACTCCATCAACTCCACCGAATTCAACCACATGAGTTCTAACTGAAGTCCTGCATGCAATAGCTCAACTGACCCACAAGAAAAGTGTATTTCCTTCTGACAACTGCATGTGCCACATCTGTAGCTCAAACTGAAGTGCTCAAAGAGGATAAGATAATGTTTATAGTCCAAATATTATTATGAGCTAATAATATTTGGCTTTTCTATTTTTGAACTGGCAGTCTAAAAATAGACTATGATCACTCCGCTGTGATCCAAAAATAGAAGTCCATCTATTTTTCCCAACATGACTAATCATCCATAAATAGCATCCTGCAACTCATAAACCATGATCCATATGTCTAAAAATAGACTTTACGCCAAAAATAGCATGCGGACCCACTTAGTGAAGGCGACTCCTTTTCACTAAGATCCATCATCTTGTTGCATTTTCAACATGTTCCTCGTTGTCAAGTGAATGCAAGGCTTTTTATGGTAAGAGGCCATTCAAATACTTGATATGAAATTAATGGGTGGCATCGATGGTGGATGAGCAACATTTTAGTAGTTATTGCTTAGCGTCAGGACACACCAATCTCGCCACCCCTTTACTATCGACGGAGCAGAAGATCCCCTCTTGAGCGCTGCAAGGAAGCACTTTCATGAATTCACCACTACTAGTGACTCGCAATGGATGCGGGTCACACCAACATTATGATTCCCTTTTAATTCGATTGTGAGGTGACAAATTCATTATTTGCAGTGAGACCATTAATTATATTGGATCAATTCTCTCTATAATTGATACAGAGAATAAACTTGTTCCAGAAGAGCCAATTGTTGGCCCTCGATTTTGGTCTGTTTTTGCTTAGGTAAACCTACTTAATCTTTATATTTTCCATCCACTTTCCATCATATCCATCTCATTTTGATGTATTTTATGCATATTCAGGTGTTTAATTTTAATTTTGCAATTTCTAGAAGTTTTTATGAAAATTGAGTTTCAAGTGCAATTTTGGACTGAATCAGAAATTCTCGTAATAGCTATGTAGATGACATATTTGCAGGACACTTGGGCTCGATTTTGATGCATGGATGGACAACTTGGGAATTAGGACTAAGCTAACTCCACTTGGTTCGGCCAGAACAAGCTTTATTCGGCCCGGTCAAGGCTAGTCAAACATGACTAGTCACCAGAAAATCCCTAGGAAATAGGGCAGTGTTGAGATTTTATGGGATTGACCATATTTCTTGGGATGAATTGGATGAGCTCGACTTAGATAGGTGGATATGAATAGATATGAGTGTTAGAGATAATATAGATCAGTTTGTTTCATTAAACCTCTATTTAAAGCCAAGACTTTGATGGCTTTTGTAATGGAATTTGTATGTAACTTTTGTATAATTTGAGTTGGGAGCTAATTTGAAGAACTTGTTTCATTCCAACTTTTTGTTCATGCTTGGTTGATTTACTGAAGTTGCTGTAGCTAAGATTTCTTCAAGTGTGAAAGGCAAGGGTGGAGGGCCCCCACACCAAGCTAAGTACACTTCTTAGTTCAATTTTCATAATTTTCATAGATTAGTTCTTGTTTCAAATGTATTTAGATGTGTGATGATTGTTGAATGAATATTGGTTTAATTTTCATCCACATATGAAGGGACACACATGAATTTAAGTTAAATTCCCCTTCTATTTGATCTTGAACTAAAACTGAATTTCATTCTCCTTTTCTTATTTGAAGTTATTTATGCATTTCTGATTTGAAGCAATGGTGATTGTGATATAGTAGGATTATGAAGAAGGACAATATGGACCTCCTTAGTTAGGAGCCTCTTCTTTTACATCTTCTGCATCATAAACCATTGTTAATTAGTGCTCTTAGATTTATCTTCATGAAAGTAGTATTGTAGGGAAGGACAACCTGGTTCTCCTAAGTTA
>Ga0068618_1000100_pt1 | contig 17959 bp, 17 predicted proteins | sample InSIn2SAF170_2_FD_77423 | JGI IMG/M metagenome (GOLD analysis project Ga0068618, IMG submission 77423) | Clean room microbial communities from NASA Spacecraft Assembly Facility at Jet Propulsion Laboratory, Pasadena, California, USA -... ...
ATGACCTATGATAGTATAAACACGTTGATTTGATATGTTTTTACAGTAAAGAGTCTTCTTTTAGCAGTTGACTAACCCTCCACCATAAAAAATAGGAACCTTGTTCCCTCGGTTGTGTGAGTGTGTGTGTTTGCGGGGTGAGATAGATAGAAAAAGGAGAGATGGAGGGAGGAGAGAGAGGGAATAAGAGAGAGAGAGATAGACACACACACAAACACACACACACACACATATAGAGAGAGAGAGAGAGAGAAGAGGTGGGGAGAGAGGGAAGAAGAAAGAGACACACAAAGACAAATACATATCTTATATAGTATTATATAATATTGAACATTATTAACCATAGAGGAAGATGAAGTAAGGCTTTTACAAAGGGTAAAAGAAGTTGGATTTATAAAGTTATGAATATTTTGGTTTTGATTTCAATGTAGATGTTGATTCTTAATCCCATTTGATTGATTTCACTGGATGCATTGATTTCAATATAGTTGTTGATTTCTATTTTTATTTGATTGCTTGCATCATATGCATTGTTTTTAGTGTAGACGTTGGTTTCTAATCCTATTTGATTGTTTGCATTAGATGCATCGATTTTAGTGTAAGAACAACAAAATTATCGATGGCGTGCATTGATTTCTATGTTACAGTAATTCAACCATAAATAAAATACTTGAATTTTCATCTAAAATAAAATGTTCACTTACCTGAAATTTTTGCTTCTTAAAAATATGAACTACTTGTAATTGACTACATTCTTATTTTCACCATTTTTAATCATTCAACTTTGTGAGTCTCTTTGCATTCAAACGAGGTAATGGAAAACAACTACATTGAAACCTACTTTGGGTTTAAGACTCCACATGTCTCAATGATTTACTTTAGAGAATGATATTATTAATATTGTAGAGCAAGAGAGACAAGGCATTATATTTACTACAATAGCTCGAGTTAAATATTTGATCGACATGAAAAGATGGCAAAACTAACGAGTGTGACAATAGGAATAATAGAATAAAATAGTTTGAGATTGATCATAATGAATACTACTTGTAATTCATTACATTTTTGTTATTCACATTTCTATCAATCAACATTGTTACATTTTCACTTTGCATTCAAATCTTTTAGTTAGCATATTTAACATATTTCAGATGATCGCAATAATTAGATGTTCAACAACTTTTGTGTGACCGCATATGTTTGAAACCAACCTAGATCCATATTAACCCTGATCTATCAAGCGTCGAGAGGGATCAAATCTCTCAAGATGCAAAGATTTCCTCAAGTTTTCCACTTAAAAAAGAGGTTTACACCTCGAGATATTTGGTCCCTCTCAACGCTTGATAGATTAGGGGTTAAGATGGATCTAGTTTAATAGATAAATTTAGTGTAAAAGATTGTATATAGGTCATTTACAATTTTTTTGGAAGAATTACATGTTAAGCCTTTAAGAATAGTGAAAAGTGTTCACCACGAGATCTCAAATTCAAAGTCATGTGTTTATATTTGTTAATGTAGTTACATGAAACGTATTATGGGATTTGCACATTTTCTCTTGCACTTGTTTAATTTTCAACCCACTCACCCATGAATAGACAAAGGTTGTTTTAGTAAATGATTCATGATCATAAATGCCCTCTTTGGATTAATGTAGTCAACCCCATGAAGGTTGGAATCAACTCTACAATAAGAGACTAATTTTATCAACCAATTAGATAACAAAAAAAAAAGATTTAAATATTTGAGAAAAAATATTAAAATTGAATGTCTAATTGAAAACTATGGAGAAGATTTTTTTTTCAACAAATAAATTAATTTCATTCGATGGTGAATCAAATGTTATATACCATGCCCATGATATGTGTAGTAAGAGTTGAAAACCATGGCAACTATGAAAAAGGATATGGCATTTGCAGTTTTGGATAACCATGTTATATGTATGCTGAAAATGTTGAATTTAAATATAAAGTGCTTAAAGGAAAGTAGAGTGTATCCATAATGATCAAATGAATAATAAAACTTGACATGTGTTGGTTATCTTATTGAATAATGTTTGGAGTAGTGATGGGCCCCAACAATGGATATTCAAGGGCCCATCTATAACCTTTGACCACCTTGAAAACATGCATCCTTGACCTTGTTAATTGTACATTTTGATGATTTATGTGTTCTACCCTGTGTTGAGTAAATGTATGGGTAATTTTATCATGCTTGTGGTTTTCATGACCTATGATAGTATAAACACGTTGATTTGATATGTTTTTACAGTAAAGAGTCTTCTTTTAGCAGTTGACTAACCCTCCACCATAAAAAATAGGAACCTTGTTCCCTCGGTTGTGAATATGGAACTCAGGAACTACTTGAGTATAAGCCATAACCACAATTTAATATAGATGTAGCTACACAATGAACAAGAAGAAACTAATTGCTTATGGTTAGGGATTTTTTAGAGGGAAATCATCCCTCCTATGAGGAGGTTCTTCCCTAAACTTTTGTATAAGAAGGAGAATTGAGACTAGGCCTCAAGAGAAGGACAAAAATAACATTATTTTTAATTACATTGTAACTCTAAAACTTTATTTTATTCATACTTACATATTTTTGATTTAATTTAATGGAGGGACAATGTTTCTTACAAAGCAACTAGTGTTGGAATTTTATTAGGTCTCTGAGTACCTCAGGGAGGGCCCAACCATAAGAACTCTAGAGATCCTTATGTACCTTTCTATTTCCCATTCTCATGCTTATTTTCCACGTTGTTTAAGTCTTTCATTTTATGCTACAAGTAGTTTAGAAAGTAATGCATTTTGCATGTTCTTGTCGAATCTCAGTAACTTAGTCTTTCTAGTTTATTAAGTCACTCTCATGAAATATATATACTAGAAATCATTTTCTTTATGATTTTTAGGGTTTCCACCATCAAGTTGTTGCATTAATCTAAAATCTAGAAGTTCCTATAGGACTATAAAACTTTGTTGTAACATTACAAAACTTTCTTTAGGCCAGTTACGAGAGCTTCTATTTAACACTTTATTTCATGGCTAATAAACATTTCATTTGAAATTGCATCAAACAACATTTGTTGACACGGTTTAGTGAATAAGGGAAAGAAGGAAGAAAATAGCGATCCCTATAGGATCACTTTTTGTTTATTTTATTGTTAATTTCTTTTTGCTTTTGTTGATTCCTATTTTGCAGAAGTAGGATTAAGTTCAAATTTTTACAAGAGTAGAATATGATTTCCCTTGCTATAATCTTTATTCCTCTGCAATTAGAAGTTAGTTAATTAGTGTTTTTTTTTGCAATATAGTATAGCATTATTTTTTTGCAATTAGTTTTGTTATTGCGAGTTAGTTTAAAGTGAGTGATTTATTGACCAAATGACTCCCCCTTTCACCTTATCGAGGATACATTTATTTTCATCATATAGGGTAATAGATGCATTGAAGAGTAAGAAAAAGTGTGGCTTGCACATATAGTGAAATTAACCTCATAGGTTTGTGTAGACCTCAGATTGACATATTAAAGCTAAGACCTTCACGGATATAAAGACCATCATTTATTGGAGTTGTTGCCAAGGAGGTGTTGAAATTCTACAATTTTAATTTCTCATCATAAATCATATTTATTAAAAAAAATCAAGTTAGGGAAACTTCTACCAAAAACCCTCAATTTTGATCCTGCAAGTAGCAATCAACAATAGCCAATTTATTGTGAAACATTTTATTTAACAACAAAAGTTTTTAGGACTATCTAGAAGAGTAATATAGAGCATTTAAGACCCTGTAGATGAAGATGAAGATCAACATGAGGTCTTTGAATTTCCCATCTGGGAAATCAATGGACAAGATAGGATGAAGAACATAAATCCATCTATACTCCCTCACTTTTATGTGACTAACTACATAAGACTGTGAAGATTTTATGTCTGGGTTTGTTGTAGTATGCAAGACTCGTGACTATACCATTGATAATCATAAAATCAAATTTTCTCTTCCACTTTGAAATATGTATCCCTAAGATGATTCACGAGTCTCAAAGGGAATGACATTACTAATTGGGAGAAAATGAAAGAAACTTTTAGCAAAAATTATACATACTATTGTCGGGCTTGAGATACAAGGGATGAAATCTTTAGGATGACCCAAGGAGAGAATGAATCCTTGGAGGATTTTGAAGAGAGATTCCAATTGGCTCATAAGAGGGCACATAATTGTACCATGGATGAAGACTCTTTGAAACATGTATTTTTTAGAGGAGTAAGGGAATATTTGATGGAGACATTTAACCTCTTGGCTAATGGAGGCATCTACCAACTTGATTATGCAATCATCAAGGAAATCTTCAAGAACCATTATGGAGCAAGCACAAAGAAAGGTAGATTTGGTGGGAATATGGTAAGTCTTTTTTCTTCCTCATTTGTGCTTACAAATAATGAAATAGGAGGAATGTTAGAAGATATGAAGACAAAGATCTTACACTCATTAGCCTTGTATTTGGACAAATTGCAAGTAAAAAAGAAGCGAGAAGGGGAAAAGGGTTGTATACCAAGAATGAAAGGAAGTATGCAATCAGCATGCTTCATAAACCAAAATAGACCAATAACACCAAAACCCTATCAGCAAAATATGGGCTACAACCCTTCATAATATTTCAATAATTACCAGGAAAATTTTCAAAGTTAGCCTTGGTGTCCACCTAATCCTTCTCTATGAACCATGCCTATCCCATGGCAGTACTCAACCAATTTGATGTCCCTCTTTACCAACAATTCCCAAACCAATATCCTCAATAGAGTAATTCTTCACTAAGGTGGAGGCCTCTAATGGCTCAATGACTAGCATTAATGCCTCCTCCTTAATAACCTAACATACCTCAAAATATTGCTCCAACAAAGCAACCTAAACTTCCTCCCCAACCCAATCCAAACCCCAATAATAAGCAAGCCATCATACCTCAAAATATTGCTCCAACAAAGCAACCTAAACTTCCTCCCCAACCCAATCCAAACCCCAATAATAAGCAAGCCATCCATGTTTACAATAATAAGACTGCTTATCATACATTCTCTAAAAGTTTAAGAAATCAATCTTGGATAAGAGAAAGCCTTGCAAGACTCTCCTATTCCTCCTTCGATTAAATATCCAAAAGAGAGAGGAAGGAACCCACCCCTGTTTTTTTTTTTTTCTCAATTCCCACCTTACTATGAGAGGTTGATCATCAAAAACACAAATACACGTGGAAAAACTAAAATTTTAAGGGTACTGGAAAAATTGTGTGTTAAGGTACCTCTTTTACAAGCCAATAAATATCAAATTTACCAAGGAGTATCTTAAAAGGCATTGAAGGAGACAAATGGATTCCCCCACAATAAATTTCATATGGAAACTAGTTGATCTAATGTTGGGAAGGATAATTGTTCCCAAGTATTTGGATCTGGGTAGATTGGTTATAGGTGTCCACATTACTGAGATTTTAGATCAAAACACTTTAATTTTTACAGGAGATGTTATTAACATCGTGACTAAGAACGCTATGTTAAACTCTATCTTCAAGATTCCTTGAGAAAAACCACCAATCTGCTTCAATTTGCCAATGGATCAACAATGGAACCAAAGGAAATGATAGAAGATGTCATGGTCTCAATTGATTCTTGAGAGCATCCTATTTATTTCCTAGCCTTACAACCAAATACCAATTTTAATGGGTTTCCACTCATCTTAGAGATACCTTGGTGTGATAAAAAAATGGTTATATTAGTTGCAGGCCTAGTAGTATGATTATCACTTATGGTTAGTCCTCAAAAAGATAAATTGTACTATACCTTCCCACTCAACCCTTGGTCGAAGAAGATTTCCCTACTTGGGGAGAAGATGATGAAGAAAAAGGAACCATATTTACATCATCCTAACCTATCTGTACCATTGAAGTAACTCTTAGAAGCAAATAAGATGATGAAAATGATTTAATTTCCAATTTTATGCAAAATCAATTTTTTGTTGCTATGAGAATTGATGGTCTAAACAATGATTAAACCTTATGACAACCTAGCAGCTCAAGGAACAATTTTTGGACAAAGTTACTCACTTTTGGAACTGATAAGAATACCACCAAAATAGTAGAAAAATGTCCTCTAAACTGTTGAAAATCAATACCTCTCTTACTGTGAATGGAGAACAAGAGTTGGTTATTGTTCTACTAAAGCACATTGAAGCTTTTGCATGGGATTATAAGGGGATGAAAGGAATCCATCCATTTTTTTCATACTCATGAAATTTATATTAAAGAAGATCAAAAACCCATTTTGTAACCTCGAAGAAGAATGAACCCCGGATTAAAAGACATTATTAAGAAGAAATATGTTGGGGGTTTATGTATCCTATTTTTGATAGTGAGTCAGTATCATCTCTAATTATTGTTCCTAATAAAAATGGTAAGTGGAGAATATGTGTGGATTATTGGGAACTAAACAAAGGCACTAGGAAGGACCACTTTCGCTTGCCTTTCAATGACCAAGCCCTAGATGTTTTAGCAAGAAAATTATTCTCATTCTTGGATGGGTTTAGTGGTTGCAGCCAAATCCAAATTAATTCAAAAGATCAAGATAAAAACACCTTTACTTGTCCCTAGGCAACATTTGTTTATAAAGTTCTTCCCTTTGGCTTATGCAATGCCCTTATCATGTTTCAAAGAGTTGTGCTTCACATATTTTTGAATCTTATCCATGACACCGTAGAGATTATATGGATGACTTTACACCATATGGAGATACTTTTCAGGAAGCTCTCAACAAGCTTAACAAGTTTCTCTAGAGATGTGGAGAAATGAATATATCATTGAATCATGAGTAGTGTCATTTTCTTTTGAGTGACGGTGTTGTCTTAATGCGTTACCTATCCTAAAAAATAATCCAGGTAGATCCAATAAAGGTGGACTTAATCAAACACCTTCATGTTCCACAAAAGTAAAATGATGTCGAAAGTTTCCTTGGCCATGGACGACACTATAGGATGTTCGCTAAATATTTCAACATTTTGTTTTCTTCTCTATTTACCCTATTGATCAAGGTTTCAAATTTTGGTTGGTCATCTAAGTGTTAAGAAGCCTTTGATTGCATTAAGTAAAAACTCATCTAAGCGCCTATTCTAAAAGGTCCTAATTTGACCCTACCTTTCCATTTTCACATTGATACTTGAGAAAGGAAAATAGGAGCAATGCTTGGTCAACAACAAGATAAGATGCCTCATGCAATTTATTTATTAATAAGATTTTTTAGAATGCAGAATAAAATTACATTGTAACTAAAACTAAATTTATTATTGTCGTTCATTCTCTCAATAACTTTAAGCACTGTATCATTGGCTATCAGTTTTTTCTACACATTGATCATGCCATTATCAAGTATTTGATCAATAATCATAATGTCAATGCTAGGATTATTAATTGATTATAATTAATGCAACGATTTGACTTCACAATAATTGACAAACCTAGGAAAGAAAAATTTGCTACAAATTTCTTGTCGAGATTAACTATTTTTGCATATGAAGACAAGGCTGATGATCACTTTCTAGATGAGCAGATGTTTTCCATCTCAACATATACTCCTTAGTTTATCGATATAGCCAACTTCCATAGCACTAAAAAGTTTCCTCATTTGTTCTAGGGACAGATGCAAGATCATTAGGAAGAACACCTCCTACAATATGGACTGTAGGTTTCTTATTTAAGTTGGGCCCTGATTATATACAAAGAATATGTGTAAAGGTGGGGGGGAGGAAGGATATGATATTCTAGAGTCTTGCCATGATGAGCCATGTGGAAGGCATTTTTCAAGAGGAAAACCTATAAGATCTTGCAAGATAATTAGTTTTGGCTTACTTTTGACAGCGATGCTCATCAATGCAACTCTGGTGTGATGAATGCCAAAGAGTGGGGAAGCCTGCCAAGACAAATCAAATTCCTTTATAACCACCAATTTTATTTCATCCTTTTGAAAAATGGGGCATGAACTTCATTGGACCTAATTATCCTCTATTAAGGAAAAATGAGTACATCATTCTGTGTACTAACTATTTGACCAAGTGGGTTGAAGTGAATGCAGTTAAGATGGCCACAAAACATAAGGTAGCAAAGTTCCTCACAGAAAGCATTTTCTACAAGTTTGGATTCCCAAAAGGTGGTTACAGATCAAAGAACCTAATTCACTTCCAACCTCAATGAAAGGGTTATGGAGAAGCATCACATCCATCACAGGGACTCCATTCCCTATCATCCCCAAGCTAATGGACAAGTTGAAATAAGAAATAGAGAGATAGAAAACATTCTAGCTAAAGTGGCCAACATGAGCAAAAGAGATTGGGTTGACAGAATCACTGTGGGAGCATGGACTCACAACATCACATGGAAGAGAAGCACAAGGTTCACCCTTATGAGCTAGTTTATGGTAAGAAGGTCATGATTCCCATTGAGATTGAGTTTGCCACATTGAGGATATCCTCACAATTGTAGATGTTTCTAACTAATGCTCAAGAGGAAAGGAGATGACAATTATGTGCATTGAATGAACAAAGAATGCAAGCTCTCTTTCGTGCTAAAATGATCCAAATGCAAAGAAAAAATTGGCATAATAAGTTCATCAAGACTAGGGAATTCAAGGAGGGTGATTCAACCTTGCTTTGTGATTCTAAGTCAAAATATTTAAAATGAAAATTTATGATTAGGCGGTTAGGGACATATGTAGTGGAAAAATTCTATAATAATGGTTCTATAAAAATCAAGACCATTGATGAAGAATATATCCCCTTATTGGTGAATTATTTTTGACTCGAAGTTTATAAGAAGCCTTCGTTGAAGGATGAGTTCAAAGAAATAGTAAGAAGACATGATCTAAATGTGATTGAGAGCATTAAAGCTCTTAATCTATCCAGATCCTAAAAATATAAAAAGACAAATAATAAAAAGAAAAGTAATAATAAATTCTCAAGTGAAAACCTCCTTTAAGGCACCTAGGACAAACTCTCAAGTTGAAAATCTCTCCAAGGCAGCGTTGATCTAGCAAGAAAAAACTACCAGGAAAACCCTTACAGGCATGGTAGGGTGAAGCAATGGTGGAAACTAGAAAAGTTACCATTTCCCTGTAAAAAACAAAATATAAATAAATAAACCACATTATGTCTATTTTTCATATTCTAGTTTTCTTGTCTTCTTGTTTTGTTTTATCATGTGTGGAGGCCCAAAGCAAACCCGCAACAACAATAACATTAAAATTGAGGACACAAAGCTTCAAATGTAATACAGAAAGATATAAGGTCATCAAAATGCAACGTGTGATGCCTTACAACGAAAACTGTGTACTATGATCGTCACTTCTTCTTCTTCTTTTCATAAATCCCCTTTTAATCTCTTCACATCCCATTTCCCTCCCACACTCATATTCATACATATTTGATCATTTTTCATAATTTCCCACCTAATCCAACAATTTATTCCCCTCGTATAAGCATCTACACGAAGATTAAAACAATATTGTATTTCTACAGAAAACCTCCAAGCTCACAACAAAGCTACATGCCCGCGAGATTCTCCCAACCCAACTCTAAAACTTCAAGCAAAGCCTCACATGATTATTAACCACACTTAGTAAAAAGGAATGATTGAAAGCAACACTTCTACAAAATCCATTGTATTTCTATAGGATACTCTGCAACTAGGAAATGGTTGCAACAACATTTGGGCTTGCACCAATTCAAGCTTCCTCACTCCTCTAGCCGCTCTAACAAATCCTGGCCAAAAATAGGTATGGATAACTCAAGATTTTACTCTTCATAGGATTAAATATTAATTACATTATATATAATGCAAGGTAAAAATAAATTTAAAAAAAAAACGAGAAAGGTGGCAATACAATCAATTAGTATGATATTTTCAAAGTCACCACATGTGTTGGCTACAAGTGAGGTGAAAACAACCATCAACATATGATAAACAATAGGATCTCCAACTCTCATGTATGATCACAACAATTAATCAACATGGACACAAGGGTCACTCCAAGTCATCAACGAGCAATTATTATCTGACATTGTAATTATCATGCATAGCGCACCAATTGCCAATCTACCACTTTTGAAGGAAGGAAATTTGACTTGCAAAACCTCTGTGCAAACATATTAGTCCATCTTGTAGCCCCACTCTCAATACTATGGGGTTCACACCCTATAGGGTCTAATATCATATGAGTCTCCATACTACAAGAATGAGACATTAGCAAGATTTGCATGATACAAGAACAAAACGCTACAAGAGCACAACCATACTCAACATTACGATGTAAAATGTGAGGTATGGTGTTGCAAAAGTTGGTCATCTTCCATTAGCAATCTCGATTTCTTCATTATGGCTAAATTATTGTTCTATTATTGCATATCTTTTACATATTAGTTGCAAAGAAATGTGTGGTTAGATTTAAGTTCAAAACACAACCCTTCTAAAGCATAAGACACAGAAGGGAATTGACCCACTCATAAGCAAATACTCTCCTAGCCAAAGTAGAGAACTAATTAACTATTTTGTCCATAATTGAAACTATCCTTGGTGCAAATTTTAAAGCATAGTTACCTAAAGGGTTTTTATAACTCTCCTATAGAATTTTATAATGGGTGCAAGCTTCAATTGGAGGGAACCCACTAATACAACTACGGTATATCAAAACCCAAGAGTAGTAAATATTTTCCATAGGAGTCAATGATCAGGGATCTTTGAAAAACTAGGGGGTGTGATAACGATGAGGCTCTTGAATTTGCTCTAAATCTTCAAAATTATAGGGAGCAAGAGTACATCACAATAACAAGGGGGTTAGAAATACATATCAATGGCACAATAATTAGTAAAGCAACCATTACACCTTGAGGCCTCCCTCGGGGTAAAGAACAAAGGCAAGAGTAACACTTTGCAAAAACAACTTTTTTCTACAAAATAAAGAGTTTGTAGAAGGAAAAAATGGATTTAAGAGGGAGAGCTTGCCATCCCACTGAAATGAGGTGGCATGCCACCTATTAAAGTAAATTTCTTGTGAAGAAAGGCTTAGTGTGGTCTATTATTTTAGATTATTATACCAACTTAGACACCAAACCCATTTGTGACCATATCAGACCCTAAGCATTCCCTCCTTTGTATTGCAATCATTAAATGAAATGAATGGGAAATTAAAAGGAGGTAAGTAAGAATCCTTATCCCATCATGAGCTAATCAAGCTAATTGTTTTTGGTTCATTAGATAGTTTGGAGCATCTTGTCCCATGGAAAAATTCATTGATATGGACAAGCAAGCTTTCTTGGAAATTTAAGAATCCTTGAAAGACCCACGACCTACCATTGTGACAAAAGGGAAAGAGAAAGCAATCCTTAGCCTTGGGCCTTCTAAACAGAAGGAGAAAAGGGCCAAATTTAAAATCATAGAAAAGTAAATTGTAGCCACTCTAGTAAAAATGGGGACACCACCCAAACCTAAATAGAAAACACCATTAGTTAAATTGGAGATTCACACTTTGAGGAGACAAAGGTCCCTAACAAATACAACAATGTAGCAAAATAAATTCTCTTGGATTGTGATTCATGTGGAGGAAACTCCTAGTCCAAAGAAATAACCCATAAATATTCTTGTGGAACAAACAAAACTGCAGGAAAAAAAGGAAACACTCCATGTGGAAGAACAAAAATTACAACATCCTTCTCTAAATACTGTTAGACCCTCTTATAGAGGGAGATTGTTGTCTACCCATCTCCTACCCCATATGATGCTACAGATGGAAAAGGCCAAAATTGAAGACCACAGATGGAAGAGTATTGCAATAGAAAAAGGCGTTGGAAAAGTGACCAAATTGGAAGATGACCTTGACAAGCTCAGGGAAGAGATGATGATTTTAAAAATCAAAGAAGCTAATAAGAGGAAATACTTGGAAAAAAAGAATAAGCACTCAGACAGTAGTTGGGGAAGACTTAGACATCAAATACAATTAGTGATAACCAAATTATAAAAATGGGAATTCATTAGGGATCATGGCCCGCTTGTTCTTGGGAATGGCCAATTGTAGGAAGCTAGCAAGGACATACAACCTCTTCTTAAAGGAACAATGGTACAAGTTTTAGATCTATTATCTAGCACAACAAGGGGGGGTTCCACATTCAAAATATTGGAGACTTCATTAAAATATGTTGAGATTGCAATATAGAGGAGAAGGCTAGATTGTGTGAATTTTATTTACACAATCTTGCATTATCAAAGTCACCATCTTAGAACCCAAACACCATGGAAGGGATGTGCAATTTCTAGCCTTGGCCTCTTAGCTAAAGCATCAAGAAATGAGGGATGATGGAGTGAATAAAACATTAGAAGAAGAGTTGACCTCCCCAATGTGGATCAGGGAAAACCACCCTAGTCCTCAAACCATTATTGTAGCGCACAACATCCTCACAAAGGATCAATAGGAAAGACCCATTTCGAGATAGAAATAGGAAGAAGCCATCCTCCATTTTGAGGACATGCTTATATTTTCATGAGAAGTAGCCATAAACACATGCCAGACAAGATGGGAAGTGTTGTTGTTATAGGCCATTTTTATCGCATTTCATCAATAGGTCTACAAATCGGATCAATCCACATCTGTGAATATGTTGTCATCATTCCTACACAAAGCCCTAAGCATGACCTTTCTAAAAAGGTGAGAGTTTATGGGATTAACAACGAAAAATCAATGTTTTTAGCCCAAGTGCACCCTACCCCTTTAGCCATCTATTCTCAGTGATGGTTGCTCCTTTATGCACCAACGATGGTTAGCACTAGTCGCTCCTTACTTGGGGTGCACTGATTCTAGAAATTCGAAAAAAAATTAAAAATATTTCCGAAACTTCCTCTTCCAAAAGCTTTCATGGGTTGTTTTAACCATTTTCTATGGATAAGAAGCTTAAGTCCTATCTGATCCTACCTTGGAACCTCTTATCCATTGAGCTCATCCTCCCATCATAAGTGGATCTCAAGCTCATTATGGTAAATCCTAAAGTACCACCCCTTTCCTATAAATTTCCTATCATCCATAACATCAGGGTTGGCTTTTAGAGATTGATCATGCCCTCATGTTGCTGAGGTGTGCTTTGCGATAAGGAAGGACAAGTCAACTTGGGGATATCTCTACAAGATCAACTACTATTCTTGGTTGTAAACTCTTTCCTATTCTTTGTTTTAAAAAACGGTTGGCTCAATACTAAAATGACCGAGCCAGACTGAGCTAGACCCTGGTTGGGTTGGCTTGGTGGCTGAATCGGTTTGGCCGCTTGGTAACAACCCGATCAACTTAGCTAAGCCTGAGCTAACTCGATTGACTCTATGGCTTTGACTGACTAAAATATGTTTTTGCTTATTTATTTTTTAGTGCAAATATGGAAATTGAAAAGATTATTTTTTATAAAAGAAATGAACACTGAAGCAATGCAAAATTTTTTGTTTTCATTTTTAGAATTTTTCCTTTCATTTCCAAGTCACAAAATGACTCCTAGAGTGAAGGATGTTGCTTGGGCATATGCTGAAATGGTTGATAATCAAATGCATTACAAATTTTGCCATAGAAAAATTAAGGATGGTCACGGGGCATTCATAGGTTGAAACAACACTTGGCAGGGATTAGAGGCCAAATTACTCCATGTGAATCACCACAAATTGGGGAGATTAGGAAGGAGTTGTTAAATATCTTTGAGAAATTCCAGTAAGAAAAAGTTAAGCGAAAAGAAAGAGGCTGAAATTGGGAGGAAGAGGAGCATACAAAAATTGATGGCTACAACCCCCATTTTGATTTTGAGGGCTCTTCTTCTATCCCTTGTACTGATGTGTCCAACCCCTTCTGTTATGTTCCTCCCTCTTTGGAGTCTATTCAAGAAAAGGGTAAGGGTAAAATGAAAAATAAGGGTGATATGAATATCAAAAGTTATTTCACCGTCACACCCTCCTCTCCATCAAATGCACATGGGCCTGAAGCTTGTAGAACTTTGCAACCCACTTTAGATGACAATTGGAAGAAAGAATTGAGGGAGACTTCTTCTGATTACATATCTAGATGGTGGTATGATGCTTATATCCCCTTCAATTCTTCCCATTCACCATATTATGAACCTATGTTTGATGCCATATTTGTTGCTGGAAAGGGCTTCAGAGGCCATACTATGCATGAGTTAAGGGGATATTGTTTGCAGAAAGAATTTTCCTCGATTAATGAGTATTTGAAAGATTTCAAAAGCTCATCAGCAAAAGCAGGATGTACCATCATGTCAGATGAATTGGCTGATCAAAGGAAACATCCAATCATAAAATTTCTTGTCTTTTTCCCACAGGGAACCATGTTTCTAAAATCAGTTGATGCATTTGATAGGGTGGAAGACCGACAATTGTTGTTTTAGCTATTGGATGAGGTTGTTGAGGAGGTGGGGGTGGCTAATGTTGTTCATGTCATCACAGATAATGCCTCTAACTATGTTCTTTTTGCAAAACTATTAGAGGAAAAACACAAAACCATCTTTTGGACCCCATGTGTTGCACATTGCATATACCTCATGCTCAAGGATATTGGAAAATTAGATTGGGTCAAGAACACTGTAGATCATGCCAAAAGCATAACAAAATTTATCTACAATCATTCATGGGTTTTGAGCCTGATTGGGAGACACACAGGGGGTAGATATATTATTAGGCCTGCCATCACTAGATTTGCATCTCATTTTTTGACATTGCAATCTATGCTTTCACAACATAGAAACTTGCAAAAGATGTTTTCCAGTGATGATTGGAACGAAAGCCAGTGGTCTCTTAAAAAGGAGGGCAAATATTTGAAAAAGAAAGTTAATGAAGAAATATTTTGGGAAAAGGTAGGATAGATTGTGAAGGTTATTGAGCGACTGGTTAAGGTGTTGCGTTTGGTGGATGGGGAAAGATTGGCTATGGGCTCCATTTATGAGGCTATGGATCAAGCAAAGGAGAAAATAAATAGGGCATACAAGGATAGAGTGGCTAAGTATGGGCCCATTTGGGCAATCATTGATCAAAGATGGAACAATCAACTCCATCGCACTATACATGCAGCTAGGTATTTTTTGAACACATGGTATTGTTATAAAGCTTTGGAGGTAGGAGCTTTAGGTGGGGAGGTTAGAGATGGATTAATTGAATGCATTGATCACATGATCCCATTGGAGTGTGATCATCTGGAGATACACCAACATGTCACAACCTTCAGCAAAGCCACATGTACCTATGGGAAGAACCTAGCAAAGATTGCAAGGGAAGCAAATGAGCGAGGTAAATTTTTTTTTTTTTTTCAAATTCTTAATACTTGTTTTGTTAAATTGTTTATAATTTGAAAGTTTGATATAATTTTTTGAGCTAACTCATTACACTACTATATTTTTTGCAAAGCAATGGTGGGAGGCTTTTGGTATCCATTGTCCTCAATTGCAAGTGTTTACAATTCATATTTTGAGTCAAACTTGCAGTGCTACTGGGTGTGAGCGCAATTGGTCTGCCTTTGAGAGGATTCACATGAAGAAGAGAAACCTTTAGATAAAAAATGATTACATGATATAGTCTATGTCTAATACAATCTCTGGCTCAGACCCAACCAATTGCTGGGCAAAACACTTGATTCAGATCCCATTGTGTTGGAAGATATTGATCCAACATCAGATTGGGTAGTGGAGAGTCATCCAACAGGGTTTGATTTTGATGAGGATCTTGATTTGGATTTACAGGTGGAGGCATCTCTCTAACATAATGTTCAGTTGAGTTCAGATCCACTTGTACTAACCTCAGGCCCAACCCCAAGTCCTCCAATTGCATGCGCTTCCTCTGCTCAGCCACGCTGGAAGTGCATATCTCATCTATCTCAGCATGCAACTGCTGCACAGCTTGCTAGTGCTACCACTTCTACAATTGCAATTGGAGATGATGATGAGGAGGAGCTTTGGGTTTCCCTGTCTAACTCTGATTCAGAGGTTGAGCGAGATGATGTTGGCTCCTCTAGTAGTAGCCAGTAGTACTGGTCAGTGGTGACTAGTGATGTTTCACTCTCACAGTTTACTTTTGTTATAGAGGTCATTTCTAGCCTCCTTGGTTATGTGTTTTTGTTTTGATCTCTATATCACCATTCACGTATGTATTGGACAGTGCACTGGGTGCCATTTTTATATAATGGATATATTCATGAGCCTAGTTTGATCATATGTTGTCTTCTCTCTATATTCTAAAGCTTTGTGTTTGGAAACATGAATGAAAATCTTTAAAATTATGTATTTTTATAAAAAAAAAAAAATTAATGTATTTTTTATAACGACTGAGTCATTGAAATCAAACCGGCCGAGTCGATACCAAGTCGGAGTCGGAGTTGACCCTTGGCCATTTCTGAACCAGAGACAAAGTTTTAAAACATTGCTTCTATTTCTATTAATACAAAGAGTATCTTGATTTCCTATGTTTTGTGTTACCTTTACATTCATATATTTCAATTCCTTCTCTAGTAAATTTTCTATTGATGAGAGCATCATGTAGTTCATGATGCCAGATGATGTGCCATGGGACGATCATCACCATCATTCCTACTTGCTAGATTCCTCTTAGAATAATATTAGTGATCTCTATTGGCCCAATGTCATTGAGATTTCTACGATAAATCCTGTGATCCCTTCTCTAGTAAATTTTCTATTGATGAGAGCATCATGTAGTTCATGATGCCAGATGATGTGCCATGGGAATATCATCACCATCATTCCTATTTGCTAGATTCCTATGAGAATAATATTAGTGATCTCTATTGGCCCAATGTCATTGAGAAGAATTTTTCAAATATTGAAGAGGCTATCCCTCTTGATATTTCAATCAAACCTAGAATTATCAAGAATGTACATATTGGTGCATCTTTCTCTTCCGATGAGATCAAGAAATATAAAGCCCTTTTCCAGGAATTTAGGGATATTTTCGCCTAGTGTTATGAGGAGATGCCAGGTATTGATCCAAACATTTTTGTACATAGAATTAAGACATGTCCTAATGTTAAGCCAGTTGACAATGCCTTCGTCCGGTCCATCCTAAGAATGTTGTTGCTATTAAAGATGAAGTTGAAAAACTTCGATGTGTTGGTTTCATCTACCTAGTACCTCTAACTGATTGGGTGTCGAACATTGTTCCTGTCATGAAGAAAAAAGGAACAATTTGTGTGTGTATGTGTGTCAATTACTGGTACATTAAGCATGCTTGTCCTAAGGAAAATTATCCTAACCCATTTATCGATCAGATTGTTGATGATTGTGATGGCTGTGAAGTATTTTCATTTATGGATGGAATTTTCAGCTACAATCAGATCAACATTCTCCCATCAGACCAACATAAAACCACATTTCTTTGTCCACGGGGCACATTTATATATAAAAAACTCCCTTTCAGAATGAAAAATGTTGGGGCCACTTTTAAAAGGGCAATGAATTATGCCTTCCATGACATTGAACACATCATACAACCATATTTGGATGACCTACCTGCTCACTCGAAACATCGTGTTGATCATTTGATGCATCTTAGGGCTATACTTTTATGTTGTCAGCACTATAACATTAGGCTCAATCTAAACAAGTGTGTGTTTTGTGTAATCTTTAGTCAACTTCTTGAATTTGTTGTATTGAAGCAAGGAATTCATATTGACCCATTAAAAGTCCAAGTGGTCCTAGATATGCCCGATCCTTCCTCTTTTGTTCAACTTCAACAATTCCAATGGAATGTTAAATTTCTATGGAGATTCGTTCCTAATTACACAGAATTGACCAAAGGATTTAATCACTTGTTAAAGAAAGGGGTTCCCTTCCATTGGGACAACACTACCCAAAAGGTTATTGATGCCTTGAAATATGTTTTGATTTGGGCAACATTA
>Ga0068618_1000104_pt1 | contig 17763 bp, 11 predicted proteins | sample InSIn2SAF170_2_FD_77423 | JGI IMG/M metagenome (GOLD analysis project Ga0068618, IMG submission 77423) | Clean room microbial communities from NASA Spacecraft Assembly Facility at Jet Propulsion Laboratory, Pasadena, California, USA -... ...
ATTGCCACTGCTGGGTATCTCTGCCAGCATTTAATGCACTCTTGGAACGACAACGATTTTCTAAACAAACACAATTGGCCATATGGCATTCGTGCTATAAAGTGTATGTCTGCAGAGAAGACTGATGTTCAATGGGAGAAATTTGCAAACCCATTTGCAGTGGGCAAGCACTGGTCTGGTGGCATTGCTGGTAGAGAAGGCCACACTATTCAAATTGATTTGGACGAGGCGTTGAAAGAATATGGGTGTTTTCAATGCTATCTCAAACTCCAACCACGAGTTCAAACCATCGCTGGAGCAAACCGCAACAACAGTCTAGCTACTCAGACCTGCTGCATAGCGGTTGACTTCAAGCACACTCAATTCCTAGCGAACTTCGGCCATCAACGCTACAAATTCCATGAGATTGCTGCTTTAGCTTGGTGGCTATTTCAAAGTGCCAAATGTCACTTAGAAGATGGTGCAGGGGTCAAGGAGTCACCAGAAGACAAACGGGGAACTGAACGCTATCTTACACTATATCTGAACAATACTTGTACAGCCTCAGACAACATGCCTGCAATACAGAGAAAGCAAAAGAAAACAGTTGCAACCGATCCTGAACCACAAAATCCGATCTTCCCACAAGTTGTCCCTCTAGTTCTGGAAGATAAAACCATGTCTTCAACACAGCCAATGCATGGGGTCTCACCACGTCACGTGCCTGGAGACAACACGACAGCACCTTCACTCGACCCTGGCGTTTTACATTCGGATACACAGGTCTCTGTTGGACAGGTGAACGAAAGTGTCACACAAAACGCCACATCAACTACGTCGAAAATGACGAGTTCCTTTGCCAGAACCATTGAACAGACTCCTCTTGTGTCGCAAACATTGCAGACTGAGCGTCGTGCACCAGGTGGACTCTCGCCAATTATTGAAGAAGAAGAAGAGGACGAAAAGTCCGAAAATCTTACTCCCAGGGGGCCACCAGTGCAGGACTCAGGCCACGAAATGGCAGTCACTTCATTTCCTACCAACACTTCGCGGACGACCATACCTTCAAACACTTCCACGTTTATACCGCAGGGACCTTCACCCTTCTTACCACTATCAATGCAAACATCGGCAATGTCAGAAATTCAGGCGAATGAACACGATGTGCAATAAGCACTACAGCAGTCAATTCCACCACAACAGAGCTTAGAAAGCCATAATATATCATCTAATTATCCAATTCCCCAGATGATGACCCCAACATTCCAACCATCTTCTGCGCCAGACACCCGCCGCAATACAGTCGCACCCGGCCAGCTCGTCGCTACCCTCCTTTCCGAGTCCGTCCTCTTCTCATACAACAGCGACAACCAAATAACCCGCTGCTGGCTCCCAATCTGCGGTCAACCAACGGCATCAAACGATGGAAATACAGTAATTTGTCCACGCTGCACAGAACTTCACTACGTGCGATACTGTAATACCGAGCACCTACACGAAGACTTCTGCCGGCACTACACAACCGGTGAATGCACTCGACGTCCAAATCTCCTCGTATGTGACGAAAGCACAACCATGCCAGCCCGCGCACCAGTCCGTCCATTCATCCACGTTCAAAACCGCCAATTCGAGAGCCTCGAGCGTCTCCGTCAAACTCTCTACCGCTCCCAACCCCCCGTCGGTCTCGAAAACGCAGACTACTTCATCTTCACCGACGTCGACAACATCCTCACGTTCGAACCAGAAGAATCAGATGTCCGCAGCCCCGAAGTCCTACGTCGATACCGCGGAACAGGCGGGTTGATCACGGCGGTGCACATGAGTAGCAAGAAAGTCGAATTCAATGGTCTAGTGACGCAGTGTCTGGAGCTGGGGTACGCTGCGGGGACGGTTGATATGGTTGCTTGTGGGCTGATGTTTGTGTGGTTGAAGGAGGAATTGAAGGGTTTGGGAGTGTGGGATGAGAGGATGGTGACGAGGGTTTGTTTTGGGATGCAGTTGGAGTTTGGATATAAGGTTCCTGTGCACATGTGCGGTACGTGAGTGGGACCAAGCACACGACCACGACTAAGGACACGATTGAGACTAACGACACGGTTAAGACTAAGGACGCGAAGACAACGGACTACAGTGATTTATGAGCGAGCCGCATTGGTGTTATTGCATGAAATAATTCAGCGAGACATGTATGATAGACTGAACGGTGGACTGTCGCAGGCTTCACTGCGCGAGCAAAGCAGAGTGAGACACGCAGATAGAGATAATAGCTTAGCAGACATGCTATGTCCAAAGAAACGAAGTCAGCAGAAAACACGTATAAAACCGTGCTCGATGACTACAACCTCATCATGTCTCCCTTTGTCCAGGTTGAACAGAGATATAGACAGACAGACACTGACATTACTGTAGCTAGAAGTAGATTCCCCAGAAAGTGGTGAACATCCATCAACACATCCAACCCCCATCAACGTTATAATTCGCCCCAGTCACATTGGACGCCTCATCGCTGAGTAGAAACGCGATTACGCGTGCGATTTCAATCGGCTGCGCTCTGCGTTTTTGAACTGTTACCTGTAGACCGCGCTTGACGGCTTCGGGGTCTTCACCGCGCGACATGGGTGTGTCGACAGAACCTACAGAACGAGAGTCAACCGTCAATCCTGCAGTGCAGGGTGCGAGTTGAATGCTAGGAATACTTACCTGGGGATACACAATTGATTCGGATGTTCTGATTCTCTTTCGCGGCAGTCCTGGTCAATCCGATGACTGCTGCTTTACTGGCACAGTAGGGAGCCACGCCGGGTGACCCCATTTGTCCGAATGCACTTGCTGCCGATACCTGTAACAGATCAGTAACTTGGACTTTTCACCATTTCTGATATGGTATGTATTCTCGGGAAGGGCTCACAATGCTACCACCAGCAGTCATTGCTCTCAGTTGTGCTCTTAAACAAAAGAAAACACCTCGAGCATTGACGGCAAAGTTGAAATCCCAGGTTTCGTCAGTCTCCTCGGTGATGGGAACAGCAGGGGTGATTATCCCAGCCATATTGACGGCGCCATCAAGCTTCCCTAATTTCTCTACCGTCGACTGTATCCAAGAATTAACGGCTTGGCTACTTCGCACGTCGACCGTTGTGCAGATGTGCTTGTCGCTGTTGTCCAACGACTTGACGGCCTCGGCGAGGCCTTTCTCGTTCAAGTCTGCTAGGGAGATGGTCGCTCCACGTGATGCGAGGAGTTGAGCTGTAGCGAGTCCCATGCCAGAGGCTGCGCCTGTGATGGCGATCTGAGCAAGACTCCATGAGCGGGCTTTCGTAACAGAATCCGTGGTTGTATACTGACCACTTTACCGTCGAAGGATGCCATCGCTCCTGATTGTATATACGAGGGAATGGCAGGTAAAGCCGCGATCCGTATGAACCGTGTGTTGTATATGTATATTTGTGATCAGCTTACTAGTGGTCGTATGTGCAACTGATGTTGTTCAAGTATGCCGGGTTCACGATCAGAAGTGTTCAAGAAATAAAAGACTGAGCAGGTACAGTATGTATTTAGTGCATACCTTATGGAAGAAGGGCATGAGGAAGCTGCTACTGAGCTTTGGTGTCCACTCCTGCATTTACAACACGCTGTAACTTCACATGTACCAGCAGACGTCTACATTGTACCAATACCAAAAAACGTAGTACACAGAAGAACGAGATCTTCACTCCTAAACAGAACATTGAACGCTGTTGGTGGAAATTCATTTCGCATGAGCTCCCGAAACCAGCCAGTTACAAGCGTCCTCAGGACCTAGTTCATAAACTGAACAGCGTGTGCAAGAGGTAACTTTGATTCCCAAAGGACTAGCACAAAAAGCACCCAATTCGGGCTTGAACTGTAACTCAATATTACCTCGAACAACAACGCTCATATCTATGCATCAAATGCACCTCTCCGAGACTGGCATTATCAGACACGACCACCCTTAAATTGACACCTTGGTTGGACCACAATCATCCACCACGTATCAGCATCGTATTTGCATCTCAGGCAAGTCATCGAGGAAATAGTGATGTAAAGCTGGCATTGAAGGACACTCTTATCTCGTGGTTGGCAGATTACGGCGTATTCTCTACAAGCAAAATGAATCAGGAAAGTCAACCCGAGGAAGAGGTTACTCCAACGTATGGCTTTGCGGCCCACTCCCATCACTCGTCGACTGTGGCAACAGGCAAGTTGAGGAGAAACATACTGACGAACCTCTCCGATAGGTCGAGCCTGCAAACATCGACCGCCTTTCACACATGAGTAGGTGGAGATTGTGACCTCAGTATTTCAAGTTGATACAAAATGTCAGCCCTGACTTCCATTGTCGAGAAGCCATTGCAATAACAAAATATTGGTTGTCAGCAAAACCATAGTGTTGAACCTCTTTAAAGAATGGGCTCCTGGGCACCTGAGGGGGAACCCGATTTCGACGTTCTCATCATCGGCGCTGGACTCTCTGGCGTTTGCAGCTTGCACCACATTCGAAGCCGCTTCCCAACGTGGAAAGTAAAAGTATTGGAAGCTGGCGACGGAGTGGGTGGTACCTGGTACTGGAATCGCTATCCTGGGGCCCGTTTCGACTCCGAATCCATTTCTTATGGTTTCTCATTTGACAAAGACATTTTGGACGAGTGGCACTGGAAGGAAGCCTTCTCGCCCCAGACAGAAACCTTGAAGTACATTGAGTTCGTGTGCGACAAGCTCAACCTGCGCGAGAACATTCAGTTCAATACACGGATCAAGTCTGCGACATGGCAGGATGCCAATCACACTTGGCTGTTCGTTGACGAGAAAGGCAACAAGTACACGACCAGATTCTTTGTAAGCTGTCTGGGCTTTTTGTCCGCACCAACGCTCCCACAAATTCCTGGCATCCGAGACTTTCAAGGTCAAGCTTTCCATACATCAAGATGGCCCAAAGATCTGGTTGCGAGTCGTGATTTTGCTGGCAAGCGTATTGGTGTTATCGGTACTGGCGCAACAGGTATACAGACAATCACCGCGATATCGAAGGACCCAAGCATTGAGTCGTTACATGTATTCCAGCGTACAGCAAACTGGTCCGCTCCCCTCCGCAACACGGATATTTCGGTTGAAGAAATGGCCAAATATAAAGCCGACTATGATAACATCTTCAAACGCTGCGCAGAGACACCCATGTTGTTTCTTCATTCAGCTGACCCTCGAAAATCTTCAGAAGTCACGGATGAAGAACGACTTGCGCTATGGGAGAAGTTGTATGGCGAACCAGGCTTCGGAAAATGGATTGGTGCTTTCAGTGACACCTATACTGACCGCGCAGCCAACAAGCTCTATTCAGACTTTATGGCGCAAAAGATTCGAGAGCGAGTACACGACCCGGAAACAGCAGAAAGCCTTGTTCCGAAAGATCACGGCTTCGGCACGCGACGTCTCCCCCTGGAAAGCGGCTACTTCGAGGCGTTCAACCAGCCACACATCAACCTTGTCGATTTGAAAAAGACGCCTATTGAGCGCGTCACGGAGAGTGGTATCATCACCTCGGATGGCACCGAACACAAGCTCGACATATTGATATTTGCCACAGGCTTCGATGCCATCACAGGTGCCTTCAGCGCTATTGAATGGCATGCTAAGAACGGTAAACCTCTGCTTGGGGCTAGCGATTCCGAAACAGGTAAACAAGCTATTTGGGTTGACCATAGACCCAACACCTTCCTCGGCATGACTGTGCCTGACATGCCTAATATGTCTATGGTTCTCGGACCTCATCAACCCTTTGGTAATGCGACCCGCAGTATCGAGCATGCTGTGGAAGTGGTCACAGAACTGCTAGAATTCTGTAAAGAGAAAGGGTACACATACTTCGAGCCCACACCAGAGGCTGCAGATGCATGGACGGAACACGTTGTTGAATGTAGTAAAGGGGCGTTGTCAAACGAAGTTGACAGTTGGATGACTGGAGTCAACAAAAATGTCAAGGGAAAGACCGTCCGGAGTGTAGCACGATACTCTGGAAGTGCTGCGGAATTCCGCAGACGGTGTGAAGAAAGCAGATCGCTTGGGTGGAAGGGCTTGAATTTCGCTTGAGTGTTGGTTATCCTAGCGTAGTATAGGGCGTTTGGTGGCGTGGCTTTGTGTTTGCGCAAGTAGACGATCCTACATATTATTCTTCCTCAGGAAGACCTGTCTCTACTCGTGCAACTTTGATCGAACTGTTACCTGGCTGTTGGCGTTTCTAAGATACATAGTCCAGAGAGGTACGCACATCATGGTTGGCATACGGGTGCTATCCAAGCACACCAGGCGACGATGGTGCAGATCTCCGGAGTCATGACGGATGAGCTGTCATCTAGACGTGCCCCTATACGGAGATGCTCGTTACGTTGCCATGGAGTGTAGGTAGAAATTGCGTCGGACATCACAAACAGTCGGATATTCTTCTCCTTCTCTTCAGACGTTGGCAGCCCAGTCTCTTGCTCTCCAACTCCTAGTTTGCACTTTACAAGTGCGGGTAGGGTCTGCCTTGCGCGATCCACCAGCAGAACTTCGGGAAGATGAATCGATGTCTAGATCGCACGGTAGAGGCAAAGTGCTTGACCGAACAGTGCTTAATCAAGCAATTGAGAGTTCGATTTGCTGGTGAACAACGTAGTTGGGTGAACGGCAGTGGTACTGTACATACCCATGTAGTGGCAGCACAGACTGGTTCGGTATGGCTGTGTAGATTTGCTCAGGATGAAGTGTATGAGCGTTTGTAATGACTTTGGTTTCTTGGGCAGGCGGGGTACTGCGTGGTCGCAACTGCCAAAATGTGTTTTTAGCAGGCTTTCCATAAATTCCAGTGACCACATGCAAGTGTTAACCCCAGATGATTAGTACGATTCTGGCAACTATTCCCGGATCTAGATAAAATGAAGACTCGTTGAAATACCTGCGTACGTACATAGTGCTACTGTCGTACCTGAGTTAGTAAAAGACCGAACAGAGCCGCTTTCACTCGATACTACGGCATACTGTGAGATTGACAGACCTTGGCTCGGCCACGAATACCCATTACATTCGCCTCTCAATGGATGTCCCAGGCTACGCACTGATTACGGGAGGAGCGTCTGGTATTGGCAGGGCTTGTGCGGCGGCGTTTGCCCGAGATGGTGCTGCAGGTGTCGCAATCTTTGATATGAATCACGATGCTCTGACCGCCGTGAAAGCTGAAATCGACGAGCAGCGACAGAAGAAACAAACTTCGGGCTCGCACTCACCTTGTCAAATCGATATCTACGTCGTCGACGTGACTAATGAAGAGCAAGTCGACCAGACCGTCAAGGCCGTGGCTAGCAAATTCGGTCGACTAGATTATGTTGCCAACTGTGCTGGCATCGCCATGAAACATGAGGGTGGTGCAGCTTACGCCAAAGCATCTGACTGGCAGCGCATCCTCGACGTTAATCTTAACGGCACATTCTACATTCTCAAAGCGGCAGCTCAAATCATGCTTCAGCAAGAACCAATTCGGTCAGTCATCGACGGCCGTTCCTTGCAGCGAGGCTCGATCGTCACTTTTTCTTCGATTCAGGGTGTTGTTGGAATCCCGCTGTCAACGGCATATGCTGCGAGCAAGCATGCAGTTGTTGGCTTGACAAAGACAGCGTCGGAAGATTATGCTGCGAAAGGCTTGAGGATCAACGCTATCGCTCCAGGCTATACAGAGACTCCTTTAATTACAAACAACCCAGCGGTCTTTAAGGCAATGGAGGAGAGAGTAGGCACGGCTGTGCCAATGCAGCGATTGGGACAACCGTCGGAAATTGCAGATGGAGTTGTGTATCTTTCTGGTGGAAGAAGCTCGTTTGTGACAGGCACTGTCCTCATGGTAGATGGAGGCTATACGCAACGGTAGATAAGCCATCAACGTACCATCACTCATCCTCCAACCGTTACCCTACACCACAAATGGTATTGATCTGAAGGCTGAGGTGCACACGGTTTCTGGGACCCTTCAAGCCGTTCAGAGTATCTGAATTACGTAGTGTCCAGATATACATAACGTACAGTACCCAAAACTGTCACAATACATAGTAGTACAGGTCTATCACTCCATGATTCAAAACAGCTACGTACTTTTCGAAATGCGGTGGAAGCACGGAAGAAGGTCGGCCCAAAGCGGACAAGCCCAGCAGTACTGAATAAAACTCTCTCTCGATAACCTTCCTCTTTTGTTACTCGCCAATTCTACACCATGTACGTAGAGTTCATTCCAATACGTACTGTACTTCGAAACTCGCAGCATTTACTGCTAATCAGACCATTGTTCTTGCAGAATTGATCACTTCTGTTGGAAATGGAAAGTCTCGTCGATGGCACCTCCTCGTGCCCCTGCCACAACCATCTCGGCACCAGAACAACATCAGCTGGAATCGAGCACTACAAGGGCCCGTTCGTTTGGTGGATGCTCCACTGTATGCCACGCCTTGCATGTCGTACTGTATGCTCGCTAATAGTCATGCATAGTGCCGGAGCCGCCACGTCAAGTGTGATGAAGGTCGTCCGGCCTGTGTAACATGCATCTCTAGCGGTATCAACTGCGGAGGATACGAAAAGAACATCTTCTTCACATCTACTACGGCCAACCATGATGCGGCAGGTCGCTTTCGGCGACCCCTATTCACGGAGAGAGAGCGGGAGAACATGAGCAAATGGCTCACCGCAAGTGTCTCACCCGGAAAAGCATCCAAGATTCTGTTCCAGATTGACGAGGAATGCGAGGGTATGCCTCCATTCGATGAAGTCTCTCTTGTCCGCGGTCCCTTTGGGGCGTTCAGACTTGCTTCACGCCAGCAAGTTTCAACTGATGACCTGCCTCAGCATGAAATCGCAGAAATATCCACATCAACATTCGACTTTGAAAGTAATGATGACTACCCAAACGAGACACATTTTCCAACATCGCCATGGTCACAAAACGTGTTCGAGTCCATGCTTGATCAACCTGAAGTTATGTCCTTACCGTTCCCTCTGGATTTCGCAGACGTGACTGTGGACCTGAACAGGTTTCATCAAATTCTTGGTGTGAATACAATTGTCGAGGGCCAATCATTTTTGGACACCCTACTACTTCCACAAAGCTTTGCACCTTCACGGCCTTCCACGCGCCCTCCTTCCATCAGGTCGCCGACACCAACGATATCGCTTCTTGCCACTCCGGAGAACCAGGTACCACCTAATGCATCGGTTCTACTACAACACTATGCTACCACCATCATATCTGCGCTTACCCCTTACCGACATTCGAAGACACCTTGGCATGTCCTTTTCTTACCTTTCGTCCGGCAGTGTTTCGCTATCCTGATGTTGAACGATTCTCTTGACAATGCTGGTATGTGTATCTTCTATGGGACTTTGTCTCTCAGTGCTTTTAGTCTAGAAGGTTCCTCTCAATCTTCCGAGTGGCTCAAATGGGCCAAAACTTACAGGACCCAAGCTCAGAAACATGCTGGTGTCATGCTCAAGCATGCATACGACCTTCCCAAAAAGTTCAAATACAAATCCGTTCTGATGGCATTGCTGACATTAGTCTATGGCTGCATATTCTCCGACAACAGGGATCAAACAGAATATTATCTGCTCGAGGCCGAGAAATTCATCCGGCTCCGAGGGCTCAGTCGCAAGAAATCTCGCAAAGTTCGTCTGCTACATCACTGCTATGCCTTTACTCGTGTGTTTCACGAAAGCATGTCCATGTTCAACATGAATACAATTCAAAGGAATCACGTTCGCAATGCTGTCCAGGCTAGCGGACTAACGGTCCATGGTTCAGACATTCCTGTGTTCCGCATAAATGGATGGAACGACTGGCACCAAGAGATGATGCTGATGAAGTCTCGAGAGGAAGGTGAGAACGATCTACATCTAGAAAGGCCAGGACAATTTCCTGCCACGCTTTATCCTGAGATCTTTGGCATACCCGAGTCGTGGCTATTGCTCTTGTCACAAGTCATTCGACTTGGGAACGAAAAGGACTCTGCTGAACAATCCAACACAACACACCCCTTAGGACTGAAAGATTTCACCAATCGAGCCAGAGCAATTGAAAAGGCCATCAATCAGCTAGATCTCACCAGTCAGCCCATCACCGGTATGGAAAGGCCTGCTGCTACTGCCACCGTCGCAAGCGACCCCCAATCCCAAAGCACTATCGATCCGGATACTCAGCAAAATATGCTCGAAGCCATGAAAGACGCCCTAGCAATCTATTTCTACCGCCGTATCTACGACATCGACGCCACAATCCTGCAACCTAAAGTCATCAACATCCGCGATTGCCTCATCCGCAATCAGCATGCCGATGCCGACATACCCTATGGCTCCGCCGAGGTTCTATGGCCCGCATTCATCGCAGCATGCGAAGCTGAGGACCCCGACGTCCAATCGTCATTCGCGCAATGGTTCGCACATTATTCACGGCGCAGCGGTCTGCGCGCGTTCGACTCAGCGTTGGAGTTGGTAGAACGGGTGTGGCAGGAGAAGCGTGGTGCCAGTGTCGATGGCGACGGCATCGGTGTTTCTTGGCTTGAACTGATGAGGAGAGATTTTATGGTCTAATTGACCTTGTCAGTAACAGGACGAAATACGATAGTTTATAACTGGCGACCTGTTCCAAGGTGTTCGAGATAAGTCGCTGCCCAAGACGGCAAATTCCCTAATAGAGACCTCAAGCTGGCTTTCAAGGCTGCTTCTTTAGACCTTTCCCACGAGAATCGTTGCAACTACGTTCTCAAGACGCCAATAAAAAGCCTACATCTATATACCACAATATCTCCTACAAGCCAGCCAGCCAGCCGTCTGGTGCTCATTCCACCCCTTTCTAAGCCTTTTCACCACGGCCAGGCAGGATGCAATATGGAGGAATGATCCAATAAGATTTCGCCGTGACTGAACCTCAAGTCTCCGTGCCTGCCTCTAGTTTTCATTTCGCGCAAAATTCAAATAATAGCTAGGTACGCGGAATGCTTGGAGATCGCCAAAACCCGTTTCCTGGGGTACATGTATGCGTCGGTAACGAGAAAGTGCCAAGCTTACGTAGTTGGCATAAAGGTACGTACATGTACTTTGTTTGAGTACGAATGGTGGGCAGTGTGTGAGGCGTGTTGTTTAATACGTAATAATAATAAAGACGATGATGGGGGAAACGATGAAAACCGGAAATGTTACTGACTGTACGTACGTACGTACGTACGTACGTATATGGTGTTGTACCTGAATTCGTTGTATTCATAGCAGTTGCTCGGGTTTTCTTTCTTCAAGGCTATTATTTTTGGTATTAAATATGTATGTATGTAGTCAAGTCTGTGTATAACAGTGAGCATGATATGTTGGTACTGTAGCTCCGTACATATACGTACTACGTATGTTTTATATATTCCTGTTTTTTCGTAAAGGGCCTGGTTGTAGATTAATTGCTCGGGTTATATACATACGTACATACATACATACATACATACATACATACATACATACATACATACATACATACATACATACATGCTACACAGTATGTATTTCGTTATTACATACATGGGTACAGTTATGATGCGCTATAAGAGTTTTGACGAAACCCCGTTTTCGGGACTCACAATTACGCCGAGAAGACGTGTGAATACGTAAATTTGACGTACGACAGTACGTACGTGGTATCCGGACTATCTGGTCTCATCTGATCTATTCAATTCGCACTCTCTTTTTTTTATATGTTCGAAACCATACAGTAAGTACGTATTATGTACGTACTCCTCTCTCCTTCACGAACTCTCTTTCAAGCAGCGCCTTCCCACCCCCCTCCTCCGCCCAAAAGCCACAACCCCCAACCCCACCAACCCATCATTCGTCGACCACCGTCTAAACACAACCTCCGCTAGCAGCTGGTACGCAGGGTCCGGACAGAACCTGTGAACGACTGCGAGAGGGAGCATCATGCGTAGACATGAGCAGCCGATACCCTGGCTTTCGAGATATAGTGCTAATGCGAGGATTTGTGTGGAGTGGTGCGTTATTGAGCTTGGAGAGGAACCTGATGATGGCGTGGTGTTGAATTGGTTTTGGTAGTAGGTGTGTGCTGAAGTTTTTGGCTGATGTTGAAGGAGGATCAAGGTAAGGATTGTGGCTGCGTGGTGGAAGGATGCTGTTAGAGCTGCTGACGGATCGTGGAGGGCTGGTGGGAGGTCGGGAATTGATGGTTCGGATGCAATGGTGCTGGAATGGAGGAGAGATGGTGTTGCAACTTTTGGTGAAAGGAGGGGTGAGGTGGTTGTGTCTAGCTGAATGGCTTGGCCGAGACTGTCCCATAGACGCACCAGATCATGCAAAGTGTTATGCAATGTAGACGTGTCGTACATTGACCTACTTGTGCCATTGCTTTCGTCATTTCCGGCAGCTAAACAATCTGACAACCACAATATCAGGTCTACAAGGTGATTGAAAATGGCTGCTCCTTTGCCACAAGCCGTTGCCATGGGTACTTCTGACCATGACTGCTCAAGCAGCAATGTCCTCGATCCATACAAGAAGCACCGAATTGCTGAGCTCGACCGAACGATGAAGTAAAGATGATTGAGTAGACTATCCTTCAATGCATCCCGTCCAAGCAAGACAAATAATTGTTCTGCAGCGGCGGTATGCTCTGACCATGCTTCCAATCCTGTGGGCTGTATCATCTCAAAGTAACTTAACAAGACAGTGACAGGCAGTGCATTGACTGCTTTCTTCCTGCAGATACTCCTTCCAGTCGGCGCGACGAAGGATGCTTGGTGGTGACGTAGACTATGGCCGTAATACTCACATGCAGCAGCCGCCATGGAGGGATTACCCGTGTGTTTCGCCGCAAAGGCAAGAGAGACGGCACGGGCAGCAGTCTTCATAGCAGCGGCGTTCTTTGCCGACACCAACTGTGGAAGTTTGAAGGACCAAACTTGACTAGCAGCATTTTGTGAAAAGTAGTTTAGGAATTTCTGGAGGAGTATGTCATCGTACACGACTGAAGGATTGGGAGCTTGGTAGATAACAGCACGACTAGCTCGAGTCGTATGTGCTGTCAAAGGTTTTCTCATGCGTTGAGTAGTTGTATAGCTAAAAGAAAGAGCATTTTCGTTGACGAGTAGGAGACCAGACACAGGGCCCGAGCATGTGAGATTTGATTCGATGCATCGCTGACAGGAAGGAAAGTGAAGATCACACTAGTAGTAGGCTGCCTTAGCGTGACTGCCATCGACCATTGTACAACCTACCTTAATGCGTTTTTTCTTGCATTGGTTGCATGCTCGACTTCTACCGACATTGACTGGTCGGACCATGGTTGCTAGACGGTTTATCAAGGAGGATGGGTAGAGGTTTGTGGATACAGTTAGAGAGTGGTAGATCGAATAGAACCAACACAGGGTATTGACTATGTGAAGGAAGGTGCAGACAATTGAAGAAGGCCGACATGATGCAAAATGCTGGACGAAGGTTCTCGTTTCTTGGTGGTGAAGTGTGAAAGATGGAGTGAACTCAAACGGTGGTGAGGTTGCAGTATTGTACAAGCTATGCCACTTTTGGCAGTTATTGCTAGCGTATAGCCGGGTGGAGTAGATGATTATATAAGCCGCTTCTCCTATCCTCTTAGTTGCTCATACTCCTGGCCAGAGCTCACTCCATATTTGGATGTTTGAAGCTCAATGTGCAGCATGGAGCCTGTGTGGTTATCTTTCGATTCACTTTCAATGCGCCGAGTCACTGTCATCACTGTTGAGCCGTGTGGTATACCATTGATCATGCAACTGCGCTCCGAGCTAAGCCTCGAATCTTACAAAAATTCACTATCCATCTGTCAGGCCGATGGCATCTCAGGTCTCGCGCGCTTAGGGTGTCGCGGACCATCAATTGGGTTGAATCCGCCTTGTGCGGAGCTTCTTGCCATGGTATCATGATCTCGAACACCATTGTTCGCTCTCTTCTGTACAGGGCGTAGCTGTGAGTCTGCTACTCCCTCAGGCTTGGTCTGAGATCCGAAGATAGATGAGGACTGGGGTTCTCCATCAACCGCTGAGCTAGAAATGTTGGCATTGTCAAGAGCAGACGCAGCAATTCCCGTTAAAAGGAGACTTCCAAAGAAACCCCTGAACTCATTCGTGTCGGGTGTACGGGGTTCTGGCTTCTTCGGTTCTTTATCGCCGGCAAGAGTGTTGCCCGCCCCTTTGAGCGGAGTCATATCAAACAGAGGAACGGACTGTGCCAATCTGGCAAATCTCTCCTCATCATCTTTGATTTTCAAGAACCGAATGTTCTTCAGCACATTCACCATACCACTGTCATCAAGCATATCCTTGCTTTCGGAAGGGATGTTCATGTTGGCTGTACTAACCTGAGAACCGACTTCTTGTGTGGTATCCCTTGCAGTTTGACTGGAACTTTTGTCGAATTTCTCAGCCTTTCGCCGTACCATTGCCTCTTCGAACGTTCCTGCAAGCACTAGCGTTTCGATATATACTTCTCTTGTTTGACCTATTCGATGAGCCCGCTTGATTGCCTGGCTTTCCAGAGCTGCATTCCAAATCGGATTCACAATGTATACACGACTCGCAGCAGCGATATGTAACCCCAATGCAGCTTGCTTCAAGTCCATAAGCAAGACACTAAGATCTTTATCACTATTGAATTCGGCAAGATATTCCGCCCGTTTGCTGACTGCTAGTGAACCTGCATAGATGCGAAACGTAATCTTCAGCAATTCTAGTGCTTCAGCAATGAAGAAAGCTGTGTTATCGTTTGTGTAGAAGATGATCGTCTTCTCATTGGGATGCGTATGAAGCAGACGTTGTGCGAGGTAGGCCAGCTTTGCGGAGCTGAAGCCGAGAATCTTGCCCTCAATTGTCTGTACCTCTGTCTGCCGTGAATCCTGCAAGCTTGCCTTGCTTTTGAGCACAGGATGCTTCTCTGAACTTCTCCGTGATGGCGCTTTGACCGATAAATGGTTGGCGAATGACTTTCGTACTTTGGGTTCCTCTTTGGTGCCCACTAGCTCCTTCTGCTCACTGTGGTCTTTCTGTCCTATCTCATCCTGCTTTTGATATTCATTCGCTTTTGCTCGTGCCGCATTCATAGTCTTAATACCTGCACCAACAATACCACACAGAGGATCGCCAGGATTGCTGGCCATTCCACTTTGAACATATCTCTGCACTTCTCGGGCTTGGGTGACACCCATGAGTAGTGGGTCACTGTCTTGGCCATCAAGTGCCCAAGCTGCTCTTGCTTCCTCTGGGAATTGGCCAACGACTGTGCCGATATCGTGTATAGTGCTGAATGCGCGCCAGCCAGGATCAGCTAAAGCTGTCTCGCCATTCAGTATTGCTTCAGTTAGTAATGCTCCATCTAGATCAGAAACTTTATCTATGTGCTCGTCTAGATATTTGTTACCAATTTCGATCGTGGTCCGTACGTCCTTCTCCGTGATGCCCATCCAATGAAACGTGCCGACGGCCATATTGTTGATCAGTGTACTGAGCTTCTTTCTATTCCTTGGATGAAACATATAGTCCTCATCTTCTCGTTCTGATGTAACGTAATTCGTGATCAGGATCATAGTGAATAGATTGACAGTCAACTTGTCGTAGTAGCATGGTTCAATATAAACGACCTTATTGTGTAAGAATGGAAGTGTCAAATCACGATCAACGTCCTCGATTCGATGACGGATAATAAGGGTCTGTAGTACTTCTCTAAGTGCCGGAATACTCTGACGCTTGCCGTGCTCGCTGAGTCGTGGAGCTAGGTACTTTCTAAAGTCGGCTTTATCGTCTTTGTCATTTGCCCAAGGTTGGAGCTTGAGGAAGTTGACCACCATCAGCCGAAGCCGCTCGAAATCTTTCTCCTCGTGCTTTTGAGATTCTGGTGATCGACCACTCCGAAGTGCCAGCAGCAGTTCATCCTCCCGGGACGTCGGTCGCGTGGGAGAAGTAGACTCAACTGCCGCCAGACCAACTTCAACACCATGGACAGTGCTGGCTGGTGTTCCACTGACTACCCACCGGCGTTCGATCGCCATTTTATCCAGCATTGCCATGGCGTTTGTCTTACTTGATGAACCGGCGAATCCATGTCCCTCATCACAGATGACTCTTAGCCATCGCACGTCTGTCAATGGCGACCTGTACCTCGAGTCACTTCGAGAAATACGGCCCTGGTTAAGATCATCATCCCTATACTCCTGCTCAAATCTGGCCTTTGAAATGAGTACCATGTCATATCTGGCCAATTCTTGCCATGAAGGAACTCTGAGGTCGGGCCTGTCTAAGACGAGAAGATCTAGAGCATCCTTGTCGATGTGCCGTTCAATCTCATGCCGCCACTGAATAATCAAATTCGGTGGAACGATAACTAGAGTGGCTGAACACAACCGTATCGGACTAGAATATGCAGGTTTACCTTTTCTAGACGGGTTGAGAGATGTGGAACGCTGCTGCTGTGCATCATAAGTCCTTTCGTACTTCTGGAGTTCATCAATGCATCGGTTGTAATGATAACCCGCTTTTGTGAGGTTGTAAAACTCGTTCTTCCATGGCAAGCCCTCGTACTTTAGTCTCCGTGCTGCAGTCTCTAGAAGTGTTGCAGGCTTTGATCGCAACTCGGCTTTGGTTAAGTCAGCATGACATGGGGGTATCTTGGGGTAGTGGCCTCGGGTAGCAAGTATCAACGCCAAGCATATCAATGTCTTTCCATATCCCATAGTCTCGGCCAGAACTCCACCCTGCGGTTCTGTATAGAGAGGTCGATGGCGGCAGAGTGAGCCTTCTTTCAGATCGAAGAAGAATTCTCTGCCGTAGATGTCCAAATACTTGCTTTTCCGCAGGTCTCCGATTTTGGCTGGATCCGCCTCTCGTTGCACCATAGCTGCGACAGATCTCTGCTGGTAAGGATAGAGTTGTGTCTTCAGTCCAGTGATATTATTCTGAAGCACATCTGAGATAGCCTGCGACCCATAGACATCGCCATTGTAGGTTCTCAGATCTGGATTCGGAGAGCGCAGTGTATTGAAAATGTAAAACAGTGATTCCTCCTCTTCGAGTGATGGCTCAGGGTATACTTGGATTGGACCATGAGGGTCAGCTTTCCCACTCCAGGCTTCGATGGAGCAGTCAACATAGTCTAGTAGGTACTTGATTAGTCGGCGAAAGTCCTTCACAGAGCCACGACTGGACCGATCAACATCTTCTGGCAAGACGTAGATACGAAGAGTGGAAATGTTTGATTTTGTGCCAACCGACAAGCCGTCTGTCCGAATCCAGCGCTTATTCAGACCTTGCTTGATGAGCACGTTCGGGTAACGATCATGGTTAGTTCGTCCCCGTATGAATGTGTGGGTAGTGTCTTCCAGCTCGCTATAGTGATCATAGAGACGGATTGTGCCGAATGCAATAGATCCACCATCGAAAGGAATTGGGTCCGTGAGTCTAGAGCCTAGATCGACAGGGTTATCAACCAGCATAGTATGTTCATGAAGGGTTAGAGACTCTGAAGATATATCATCAGACATCTCTCTTGAAGTCATGGAGGATATAGAGCGATCGCAGGGACTGTCAGTACTTTCATGATCTATGAAGTCGTTAAATCGATCATCTTCGACATCTATGTCTTGCCAGAAGATGTTGATCGGTCCAGTCGTGGCTCTGTGAAGGACTTTCGCCGACTAATCAAGTACCTACTAGACTATGTTGACTGCTCCATCGAAGCCTGGAG
>Ga0068618_1000105_pt1 | contig 17688 bp, 18 predicted proteins | sample InSIn2SAF170_2_FD_77423 | JGI IMG/M metagenome (GOLD analysis project Ga0068618, IMG submission 77423) | Clean room microbial communities from NASA Spacecraft Assembly Facility at Jet Propulsion Laboratory, Pasadena, California, USA -... ...
GGTCATAACTTGGTCATATTATCTCCATTTGGCACGTCGATGGCTTATTGGAAATGTCTCCCCAAGTACTATAGATTTTCCGCAACCTCAGACCCAAAAAAACTCCATTTAGGGGGTCAAAGCTGCTTCGAAAGTTGAGCACCTAAAAAACTTCTAAAAATAGTAAATTTTGAAATGAACAAGGAAACATATGAAACTAACTAGGGGGTCTAGGTGGAATACGTGGGTGGCCTCCATGCGGTGAGGAAATTTCTGTTGAACCTCGTCCTTGGAGAATGAAGTCTTGCCCTGGTGAAAGAGTTGGCCTGCTTTGAAAACTTGATATAGTTGTTTCCTCTATTGGCGAGTGTTCTTGATCTTTGTGTCCATGATCTAATCAGTTGTGGCTTGTTCCATGCAGTTTGATTTGAACTCTGTTGGTGTGAGTTTTTTTTGAATGTCAGATGTGTCCAACAATGGTGGAAAGTATGGCCGAAGGCGGTCTACATTGAACACTGGGTGCATACCAAGGAACAATGGGATGCTGAGCTCGAAGGCATTGTCACTGATGACCTTAGTTATGGTGTATATCCATATCGGAGTAGGCAAACCTTGCGTTGGGGTCCAACAAGGCGGTCCTTCTACAAATGTAGCCAAACTTTGTCACCCACCTAGAACTTGTGTGAAACTCGATGTTGATCATGGCGCTGCTTATACTTATAATTGGATTTGTCCAATATATCATGGACCTATTGGTGGATGTGTTGAATGGATGAATGAAGTTTTTATCCCTTTCAACTTCGGACTAAACATGAGTTGAGTCTAATAGAGTGGCTGCAAATGGTATGGCCACATCAATGGGGCATAATGGCTGAAATACCGGCCCTACCTAAAAAGGGTTGTGGCTTGTTGAGCCATGGAGATCTCTATTGTAGCTGTGTTGGGCACAAGGGAGACTTTCATCCCATGTGTGTGGATGCTTCGAGCTGTACATGTGCATAATGTTTACGATCATCCTGGTGACAACCTCTGTTTGGCCATGAGTTTGGGGATGGAAAGTTGTGGACTTATTAAGTTTTGTATCCACCATCGACTAGAGACTTGACAAAATGCACTCAAGAATCTGTTTTCCTGATCTGAGGCAATGGAATGTGGGATCCCAAAGTGTACCCACACTCGCTCAAAGAAGAGCTTAGCAGTGACCTCCGTTGTGATACTCTTCTTGCAGGCTTCCATGATGGCAATCTTAGAGAACATGTCGACGACCACGAAAACGCAATCGTTGTCTTGCTTAGTAGAAGGAAGGCTCGACATGTAATCCATGAATATAGATTCCAAAGGTTGGCTAGGAGTAGGTAGAGGAGTATACAGGCCTTTCTTCTTGATGGTTGGTTTGGCAATAGCACATGCGGTGTAGGACCTATTGTACTTCTGAAACATCCCGACGAAGTTTCGGCCAATAAAAATACTTATGTAATAATGCCACTGCTTTCTCTACTTTGAAATGTCCAACGACTTGACTGTAGTGCACCTCAAAAATCGTCTTGGCACGCCCACTTGAAGGAACACAGATGTGTCCGAGGTGGCATAACGATGCATACTACAAGTTGATGAGCTTGGCCTGATGTGCCCTTTCTGCAATAGTTCCTGAATCAGCCTCTTCATCTCATCATTCTTCAGAATAGAGCATCGATAGATCGGTCCATTGGGCAGCGACACATCTGGGGTCAGATCGATGGAGTGCTTGATCTGATAGTGTAGAGGTACCCCTATGGGTGAGGCAAGAATATCCCTGTACTCCTACAGGACCTTGTCCATCTATTGTTGCTGTGAAGAGCAGCCCTGTCTGGAAGTCGTGGCCACAACCTTCTTCTTTCCCTGGGGGAAAATCATAAGGAAAATTAATTTCCTGGTCTGGGAAGTGATCTTACTACATGGCTTTCCATTGATCAAAGAGATGGCAGTAGGTGGGGCTACCTATGGTATCTTGTACAACTTATTAGCCAAAGTAATAATCATAGAGTGAGGCCTAGACTCATATACATCATGTCACTTCCACAAGTATGGTTTTCCTAACAATACTTCACAAACTTCAAGAGGAGAAACGTCACATAATACCTCATCCATGAAGGGTTTGATGCTATAGGGAAGGTGACACTGTTGGCTAACGCGAAGATCTCGTCCTTGGTGAAGCCACCCAATGGTGTATGACTGTGGATGTGTTGTAGTCGTTAGGCCTAGCCGCTTCATGACCTATGCTAAAATGAGGTTCTTTTGGCTCTCATTTTCGAAAATGAATTAGAGAGGAGAACCCTTCACCCGCATATGCGAGTGGAAGAGGTGTTCCCCATTATCTAGATCTCTAGGCTCAATATTCTGGATCTTGGTGGTGGCCATAGTGGCACTAAGCTACACATCAATGATCTGATTCCATTTGTTAGTTCCCTTATCGGGTTGTGATTCAGAGTCGAAACCTGGATCTGATTCAGAAGCCTTCAACTCGGCCACCAGTGAATGCTTGGCTTGATACTCACTTGTATTGTGAGTATGGCTCTTATGGAACTTGAATCATTTTCCTGTGTCCTTCTTCGTCTTCGAGGTGTTTTTCTTTGCTTGCGGCTTTGGTGGGATGTCCTGGGTAGCCCCCAGCTTGGCTTGGTCCTTTGTTCTATAGTTTGGGGGCACCTTTTCCTTGCTTTGGATTCGCAAATACAAAGTCTCTCTCCTTCTATTTAAACTTCTGCTCAATCTTGATAGCGTACCGATACGTTGTGCCAAACGAGGAAATGTCCAGGAAGTCCATCTCATCCTGGATGTACTTTTGAAGACAACCACAATACTTGAGAACTAAATGTCGCTTAATATCCTTGATACCCAGCTTCGTTCAAAGGGTTTGGAAAATATTTGTGAACTCTAGCACATCTTGGTCCTTTCCTTGTTGTAGCATGGTATACTTTATGTATTTGTCTTCATAGCTCTTGACAGGGTAATAATGTTCCTTGATGGTGTCTTGGAAAAAATTCCAAGTGGGTGCAGCTGAAAACAATGAGGGTTCACTCTCATGCTTTTGTTCATAGTAGGTTTCCCACCAATCCTTGACGTGTGGGGTGGCTTTGAAAAGTGCAAAAGTAATATTTTCCTGATTGGAAAAGTCATGAACTAAAAAATATTCTTCCAATAGATTTAACCATTTATTTATGACATTTGCATCTATCAGGTCTTCAAATATGGGAATATCAAAATTAACTTGTACCTTAAAAGGAGTGGCTCTTCCAGAGTGGCTGCTAGATGAAGATACATTGTCTGTGGGTAGCTGTCAAAGGATCTAGGCAAAGTTATCCATCAATGCATCCTTCTGTCGCTCGAGGGATTCCTCAAGCAACATTTTGAAAGGATCTCCTGCCCCCTCGCCTTTATTTTCTTTTGCCATGGGAGGTCATTAGGTTTAGCGAGGTTGATCTTTCAATGGTTCAACTAGATCAAGCCCTAACTCCTTATACCTTGACCTTGTTAGGGACATCCAAAGAAAAATAGAGAAAGAGAAAACCGCTCTGATACCACTGATCTGAACTTAAATAGGAACACAACAACTTACAGATATAATCATAAACACAGAGATGCAATAGAAAAACACTTCATTTCATTAATAGAAAAATACTGAACTATGCCTACAAACAGAATGGAAATAAGATAGCTCGGACGATGGTAGCTTATCTCTGAGAAGTGATGTGGCGGCTACATCCCTTTGAACTATGCTACAATGAGGCTCAAGGGCCTATTTATTATTGGAAAACATGAGAAAACCCTAAACCTAGGAGATGTAACACCAAGCGTTTGTGGGCCCCGTTGGGGTTAGTTGGGTAGCCAACTTCCCAAGGTCGTAGCTTGGTCATATTATCTCTATTTGGCGTGTACAATACCTTATTGGAAAGGTATCTTCAAGTACTACAAGTTTCGCTGCAGGCCCTTGCCTATGGCTACGTGCCTGCCTCGGAGCACAGAATTTTGAACTTTGTGGAATACAGGAAGAATGATTTTCCCTGACTTTACAGACTCTACCATGAGGACAAGTTCATCCAAGCACCAAGTAGATTTAGCATACGTGTCTGAAAAAATTACAATGTGGGAAGATGCACCACGGATACCTTGTTCTATTTGAGAAGGGATATTTTGTCTCGCCTCCAACTCCTCTTTGTCCAAAAAGACTCTCAAGCTTATGTTAATAAGACGTTGGTATAGATAGCTGGCGAAGGTATTTTTAACAATGGGGCCTCTATGATTAATAAAAACATCCCAAGGAGAAGAGTAAGAACTCGAGGAAGAAGATGATGAGGCCATGGAGGAGGAAGAAATAGAAGGTTGTGGGCATATAGTTAGGCTCGCCATTGATACCGAAATATGGAAAGGTGTGGACTCATAAACTCAATAACAACACAATGAAACTTTAGGGGAAAGACAAATTTTATTTATGAATTCCTGTGAGCATGTATATGCCTTTTATGAGGCGTTGAACAATGATGTGATGTGGGTGCTTTGTATTCCGAAGATGCGTAACCAACATGAGCCTGCCACAGAATCCTTGTTTCCAAATTGCATGGAATGCTTGTTGAATACTTCCCAACACACATCAATGGTGTTTTTTTGTAATGGCCTACCAACACGTGAATAGGTACCACTTTCTCATATATCATCCACTTCTTTTACTTTGTGGTCCACATTGCATAGAATCTTTGTTGAATACTTCCCAATATGTAATGATGGCTTTCTTTTTTTTGTTAATGGCTCACCGACACGTGAAGACGTACCACTTTCTCAAAAGTCATCCACTACTTTTACATTGTGGCCCACATTGCATAGAATCTTGGTTGAATACTTCTCAACATGCAACAATGGTTTTTTATATATACATATATATATATAATGGCTCACCAACACGTGAAGAGGTACCACTTTCTCAAATATCACTCACTGCTTTTAGTTTTTGGTTGACCAACACGTGAAGGGAGTCGACTCTTGGTTGTCATGGATTTTGACAAAAATTTGTCACTATAGGTTGTATTTGATAAGTATATTAAATTAGAAAATGCCTTTAAAGGTGCAAAGATACACTAAAGTAATGGAAGATTTGGGAAGGTCATCTCCCCATGAACATAACTTATTATTGAATGCATGCGCTTATGGTCTGCCAAAATTTCCAATAAGATTTTCATGAGGTCGTTGACAAAATAGCTTGATCAAGATCTTGTTTCCATATCAAAGGTCCTCGTCTTATGATGATTAATTGAAGTCGGTTTAGAAAAATGAGTTGGGTAAGATCAAAAACTGGTGTCCAAAGCAAAGTTTATGGTCTTGCTTTTTTTAATTTAGGGTGGTTAAGACAAAGGAGCAGACAACAGTTAGAATCACAAGGCCCTGAGATTTCCTTGAGCTTGACATAGGAAGTGTTTGTGAGGAAAACCATTGATGTCCAAAATAAAGCTAGTAGTCCTAGTTTTTGTAATCTAAATATAGTAAATGAAAGTTCGAGTTGCAAAGCTACAAAATTTTCAAGAACTCGGAAACGAAAGATATTTTAAAAAATAATTTGTACCCAAAGTAGAGCTCCTCATCTTCAGTGATGTATTTCAAGTCGGTTAAGGGACAAGAGCAGCATACAAAGCTTCAAGTTGTAGGATTTCCACTATTTTGAGTCCCACATCGAGAACCCCAAGATCAACGTTAGTCTTGGCTTGCAAGCGTTTGAAGCACCAAAAAATCCAGGGGGATCCCATCAACAATGATATGGTGATCCTTGTCTAGGGATTTGTGTCTAGTAACAGAAATACGAGAAGCCGAGTATTGGAAGAAAGCTAGAGTGGGCACTGTTCAAAGTGCCACGTGTAAAAAAATGGTTTGACAGAGGAAGACGAAAATGGATGCATCTTATTGGCTGGGATGAATAATGTCTACCCAAAGAAACCCTAGAGAGACACCTTCGACGATAATCACAATATAGAACAATCAAATATTGGTGCGTTAATTCCACTTTTATTTTTATTCTTTGTCCAAATAAATTCTTCATATTTCAATCCGATTTTCGTTCAATATACAAACACAACCCAAGACAAAGGCATATATTAAGAGTACATCTCTTTTTCCTTACAAAGCACCAATGAGATATTTCATGTGGCTCATTTTGGTTTATATATGATGCCAACGCATGTAAAAATCTCATTTCAAGTGGACAATTTTTTATTTATTTATTTTTATTCGATAACAATATTGTATCAAAAAATTATATCAACAAAAACTAAACCAACAATCTTAAATATTATAATTTTTTATATTTTGAAATAATAATATTCTTGTAATTTATTAAAAAAATGTAAAACTATTCATCATAGTAAATAATACACATACATTATATTATAATTATGCATTAAATCTCCCATTCAATTCCAAAGTCAAAGATATTGTAGACAAAAACTGACACAATAAAAACATATAGCCTTTATCTATACAACTAACAACATTGTTATAACTTCTATTAAATTTGTTTGATCATATAGAACCTTGCATTTCATACATTCAACTATAGTTTGTAATTCCCATCTTTCATAATATATTTGATTGTACTATTAAAAATTGATCATTCGATTCAATTCAAAGTGGTTATAAAAACTCACCTCAAGTCACCTCCAACTTGTAGCCTCCTATAATTGACAATTCACTTTCCTTTTCACATTGGTGAAACTTTATTACAATTATTGGCTATCCATTTAGTTTTACAAATGAGTTCCAATATAAGGGCAATACCCAAATGAAACTCACATGTACATAAGAATGAGATATGTTCCTCCGAGACATGTAATTATTAAAGTTCCTTAAATGAAACTCACATGTACATAGGAATGACACACACTGATCCGAGATAAGAATAAAAACCAACTTTTCAAGTACAAGAATGAAAGTATATGTACACGTTTCTCATCCTATAGGAGATACATCGAGCATGAACGCCAAATATTTAAAAGGTGGCATAAAGAAATTAAAATCCTCTAAAATATCAACTATTAAATAGCTAGCAATTTCCCCAAAGGGTGAAAAGAGATGTCGATATGATTGTTAAATTGAAAAATTTATAATTTGGTTTCCGTAATGAAACAAATAATAATTTATATACTAAGTTTAATATTTTTAATGTAAAATTTTCACCTCGAGAGATTTGATACATCTCAATGCTTGATATATTAGGACTTAAGGTGATTGATAGATAAAGACTAAAGATGGATCTTTATATATTTTGTGTGTGTATTCAAAAAAATATTTTATGTTATTATTGTTTAAAAATAAGTTGTAATTAAATTTATTAAGTTATTTGTATTTATAAATGATGATTTAGTTATATGGTTGATCTTCAACCTTAAAAGGTGAATTCCTCTCAACCCTATTGCCACAGTGGTCCTTACTTGCATCAATGTCCTATGTCTCTTGGTTCCTATCAAGTTAAAGCTAAGTGCATTCTTTTGATCATATCAAGTTAAAATTTTCATCATAGAATAAGAAGTTGATGGTATATATGAGATATTCCACTAGAGGTAATCAACCATAAATCCCTACCCATTATAAGGATATCCTATTAACAACATTTCAATAACCACCACAACCCAAACGTGGTTTAAAATGCATGACAACAATACCTAAATATAAAAATAAGGTTCAAGTGTTATCTCTATGACCATACTATAGATTCAATTTGCCAATGCTACCTCAATGTCCAACATTGGCCTCTAATAGCTGAATATAGAGCCATTATGTTATCTTCAAGGAATCTTTCAATGTTTAGCTAAAACCCTAGTACCAACTAATATATTCACAAAGTATGTGAAGAATGGATGAAGACCTCTTAATAAATTGAATGTTCTAGCAAAGAAGAAACAATCCTTGGTGCACTTGTAAATTCTTTGTTGTGTTTTCTTGAACAATTGGAATTCCTCCAAACATTTTTTAGCTAAAAATAATTTAATTATTATTGACTATACTCCAACGCTCCTACTGAAACATTACCAATGATTAAATTATTGACAACATTTATATGACTTATATGTGCCTTGAATTTCTCATAGAGAATGGATTTCTGTTAGTAGATCTAATACTAGTTTTTTGTTATGAAAAGGCCAATTAATGCTAATGTAGAGGCAGTCTCAATCAATTCTATTAACATGGAATCTACATACCATCATATACTTGTAAATATTTTCCATTAGATAAATGTGAATATTGATCCGAACTTAAACAAGAATGCAACAAATTAGAGATATAATCATAAACACAGAGATGCAATAGAAAAAAACTTCATTTCATTAATAGAAAAATGTTGAACTATGCTTACAAACAGAATGGAGATAAGATAGCTCGTGGTAGATTATCTCTGAGAAGAGATGTGGCGGCTACATCCCTCTAAACTATTTTAAAATGAGGCTCAAGGGCCTATTTATTATTGGAAAATAATAAAAACCCTAACCCCAGGAGATGTAACACCAAGAGTTTGTGGGCCCTGTTGGGGTTTGTTTGGCAGCCAAATTCCCGGGGTCGTAACTTGGTCATATTATCTCCCTTTGGCACGTATGATACGTTGTTGGAAAGGTATCTTTGAGTACTACAAGTTTCACCACAGACCTTTGCTTTTGGCTATGGGCCTGCCTCAGACCCTAATAAAACACAGTTTAGGGGGTCAAAACTGCTCCAGAAGTTCAGGACCTGAAAAACTGCTAAAAATAGTAAATGATGAAATGAACAAGGAAACAAATGAAACTGAATAGGGGGTCTAGGTGGAATAGGCAGGTGGCCATCAATATCCACTTGGATCATTCCTCCCCCCTTAGGAAGCAATGGTCCGCATTGCCTGCAGAGCCTCCATGCAGTGAGGAAAGTTTTGTTGAACTTGGTCCTTGGTGAGCTACTTGCCCTGGTGAAGGAGTTGGCTTGCTTTGACAACCTGATATAGCTATATCCTCTATTGGTGAGTGTTATTGATCTGTGTTTCCATGATCTAATCAGTGGTGGCTTGTTCCATGCAGTCTGAGTTGAGCTCTATTGGTGTGAGTTGTTTCTAGAATGTCAGATGTGTCCAACAATGTTGGAAAGTATGGCTGAAGGTGATCTACATTGAACACTAGTGCAGACCAAGGAACAGTGGGATGTGATATTGAAGTCATTGTCACCGAAGACCTTGGTGATGGTGTATATCCCATATCAGAGAAGGCAAAGCTTGCGGTGGGGTCCAACAAGGCGCTCCTTTTGCAAATGTAGCCAAACTTTGTCGCCCACCTAGAACTTGTGTGACACTCGATGCTGATTATGGCACTGCTTGTACTTAGCATTTGTTTTTTCCAATATATCTTGGACCTATTGGTGGATGTGTTGAATGCGCTCAATGAAGTTGTTATCCCTTTAATCTTCTAACTGAATGTGAGCTGAATCTACCTGAGTGGCTGCAAATGGTATGGCCACATCAATGGGGCATAATGGCTTAAATGACAGCCCTACCTGAAAGGGGCTATGGCATGTTGAGCTGTGGAGAGCTTTGCTGTAGATGTGTTGGACATAGGGGAGAATTTCATCTCACATACGTGGATTCTTCGAGTTGTACATGTGCAAAATGTGTATGATCATCCTGTTGAAAACCTCTATTTTGCCATCTGTTTGGGGATGGAAAGTTGTGGATTTAGTATGTTTTGTATCCAGCATTGACCAAAGACTTGACCAAAATGCACTCAGGAATATATTGTCTCGATCTAAGTCAATGGACTGTGGTATCCCAAAGTGTACCCACACTCGCTCAAAGAAGAGCCTAGTATTGGTCTCTGCTGTGATACTCTTCTTACAGGCTACCATGATGGTGATCTCAGAGAATCTGTCGACGACCATGAAAACACAATCATTTTCGTGCTTATTAGAAGGAAGGCCCGACATGTAATCCATCAAGGTAGATTCCCAAGGCCGACTAGGAGTAGGTAGAGGAGTATACACGCCTTGCTTCTTGATGGTTGGTTTGGCAATGGCATAGGCGGTGCAAGATCTAATGTACTTTCCAACATCCTGACGAAGTTTCGGCCAATAAAAATATTCTGTAATAACATTATTGTTTTCTCTACTCCCAAATGTCCAACGACCTGACCTAGTGTGCCTCCCAAATCATCTTGGCACGCTTACTTTAAGGAACATAGATGTGTCCTAGGTGGAATAACAGTGCATCCCGAAGGTGAAACTTTTGAAATTTCTTCCCTTCCAAGAGTGTATGGTATATGCTGTAGAATTCAGGATCGCTCTTGTAAAGATGCGGCCACCCCGATGTCTCATGCTCATAGGAGTTGAGCACAGTGATCGGCGCCATGACTGGTGGTTGACTGAGGAAATAAACAAAATTATTGGTGGTTCCCTTCTTATACTTAATATTAAAATGGAACTGTTGCAGATAGGTGCACCATTTCTGATGGCGATCGTTTTGCAACTTCCCTTGTGTCTGTATGAACTATAGAGGTCGGTCATCTATGTGGATAATCGTTTCCTTCCCCAGAATGTAATGCTTCCATTGACGGCAGGCCTGCGCAATGGAATAAATTTCTTTGTCATAAGTGGGGTACTTTCAGACTGTGTCTGAAAGTGTCTCACTATGGTAAGCCACTCGATGCCTGTGCTGAGTAAGAACCGCACCAATAGCATAGTCAGAGGCATTTTTCTCAATCTCAAATGGTCATTTTAGGTCTGGTAATGTTTGCACTGGTGCAGAACTAAGGCGATTCTTCAACTCAGAGAATACTTGTTGTTGGGTTTTCGACCAATTTTTTTTTTCTTTTGCTCTGCCCTTGGTGAATTGACTTAAAGGCCAAGTGATATGAGAGAACCCCAACACGAACCTACGGTAGAAGTTGGCAAGGCCAAAAAGTTGCGGAACTCTGTTAGAGTGGTTGGGGCTAGCCAATCCTGAATGACTTGTATCTTGGATGGGTCCATATGTACACCCTACTCATCAATGATGTACTCCATATATTGAACTTGGGTCAGGCCAAAGGTGCATTTCTCCAAGTTAGCACACAACTAGTGTTGTCGCATGGTTTTTTCATCTAAATACACCACCGCGAATGCATTGGTGAAGGGTCACAAGATGTCATCCATCATTCTCATGAAGGTTGAAGGGGCATTTGTCAATCTGAACGACATGACCAATCATTCAAAAAGGCCCTCCTTGGATTCGAAGGTAGTTTTCCACACATCTGCGGGTTCGATAGGCATCTTGTGATAACATGACTTCATGTCAATCTTGATAAACTATTTGGCCCCCCTCAGATGGTCTAGAAGGTCATCAATCTACGGGATTAGGTACCTATTCTTGACAATGATCTTGTTCAGCGCCCGATAGTCAATACAAAACCTCGAGGTCCCATCCTTTTGTACCAATACAATCGGGCTCCCACAAGGTGATGAGCTTGGCCTTATGTGCCCTTTCTGCAATAGTTTTTGAATCCTCCTCTTGATCTCATATTTCTCTAGAACAGAGTGTCAATAGATCAGTCCATTGGGCCGCGACGTGCCTGGGGTCAGATCAATGGAGTGCTTGGCCGGATAGTGCAGAGGTATCCTTGTGGGTGAGGCAAAAATATCCCTGTACTCCTCCACGAGCTTGTCCATCTGCTGCTGCTGTGCAAAGGAGCCCTACCTGGAAGCCGTGGCCACAACCTTCTTCTTGCCCTACGGGAGAATCATAAGGAAAAAAAATTCTTGGTCTGGGAAATTATCTTACTACACTTCTTTGTAGTGATCAAAGAGATGGCAGTAGGCGGGGCTATCTCTGGTATCTTGTACAACTTATTAGCCAAATTAATAATCATAGAGCGAGGTCTAGACTCATATACAACATTTCGCTTCCACAAGTATGGTTGTCCCAAAAATACATCACAAACTTCAAGAGGAGAAACGTCACACAATACCTCATCCGTGAAGGGGTTGATACTATAGGGAAGGCAACACTACTAGCTCACGCAAAGATCTCATGCTTGGTGAAGCCACCTGATGGTGTACGACGGTGGGTGTGTTGTAGTCTTTAGGCCCCAGATGCTTCACAACCTCTGCTGAAATGAAGTCATTTTGGCTTCCACTGTAGACAATGAAGTACAACGGAGAACCCTTCACCCACATCTGTGAGTGGAAGAGGCATTCCCCCTCCTTTGGATCTTCAGGCTCAATCTTCTGGATCTTGGTGGTGGTCGCGGTGGCACTAGGCTCTGCATCAATGATCTGCTTCCCTTTGTCAATTCCCTTATCAGGTTTTTGCTCAGAGTCAGAACCTACGTCTGATTCAAAAGCCTTAAGCTCGGCCACCAGTGATTGCTTGGCTCGACTCTCACTTGTATTGTGAGTGGAGCTCTTATGGAACTCACACCATTTTCTCGTGTACTTCTTCATCTTTGTGGTGTTGTTCTTTACTTGTAGCTTTGACGAGTTGTCCTGGATAGCCCCGTCTTGGCTTGGTCCTTTGTTATGTGGTTTGGGGGTGCATTTTCCTTTCTTTGGATTCGTAGATCCAAAGTCTCACTTCTTCTATTTAAACTTCCACTCATTCTTGACAGCGCACCAATACGTTGTGCCGAGTGAGGAAATGTCCAGGAACTCCATGTCATCCTAGACGTACTTTTGTAGATAGTCACAGTACTTGAGCAACAAATTCCACTCAATATCCTTGATACCCAGCTTTGTGTGAAGGGTATGGAAAATATTTGTGAACTCTGGCACATCTTGGTTCCTCCCCTGCCATAGCATGGTCCAATTTATGTATTTGTCTTCATTACTCCTGATAGGGTAATATTGTTCCTTGATGGCATCTCAGAAAGAATTCCAAGTGGTTTCTACTGAAAACAACAAGGGTTCACTCTTGTCCTTTTTTTCACAGTAGGTTTCCCACTGGTCCTTGATGTGTGGGATGGCTTTGACAAGTGAAAAATTAATCTTTTCCCGATTGGAAAAGTCATGAACTAAAAAATATCCTTCCAACAGACTTAACCATTTATCTAGAACATTTGCATCTATCTGGCCTTCGAATATGGGAATATCAAAGTTAACTTGTACCTTAAAAGGAGTGGTGCCTCCAGAGTGGTTTTGGATGAAGATGCATCACTTATGAGTAGTCGTCGAAGGATTTGGGCAAAGTTATCCATCATCACATCCCTCTATCGCTCGAGGGCTTCCTCGAGCAACATTTCGAAAGGATCTCCTGCCCCCTTGTCTTTATTTTCTTCTACCATGGTCCTCAGGTTTTGCGAGTTCGATCTTTCAATGGTTTAACCAGATTAAGCCTTAACTCCTTATACCCTGACCTCCTTAGGGACATGAAAATAAGAAAAAAAAGCAGACCACTTTGATACCATTTATTCAAACTTAAATAGGAATGCAACAACTTACAAATATAATCATAAACACAAAGATGCAACAGAAAAACACTTCATGTCATTAATCGAAAAATATTGAACTACGCTTACAAACAAAATGGAAATAAGATAGCTCGAGCGATGGTAGCTTATCTCTTAGAAGAGATGTGGAGGCTACATCCCTCTGAACTATGTTATAGTGAGGCTCAAGGGCCTATTTATTATTGGAAAACATGATAAAACCTTAAACAACCAAAACCCTAACCCTAGGATATGTAGCACCAAGAGTTTGTGGGTCCCGTTGGGGTTAGTTGGGAAGCCAACTTCCTGGGGTCGTAACTTGGTCATGTTATCTCTGTTTGGTGTGTACGATACCTTTTTGGAAAGGTCTCTATGAGTATTACAGGTTTCGCCGCAAGCCCCTACTGCTGGCCGAGGGCCTGCCTCAGACCCCAAAAAAACAATGTTTAGGGGGTCAAAACTGCTCTGGGAGTTTAGGACCAGAAAAACTACTAAAAATATTAAATGCTGAAATGAACAAGGGAACATATGAAACTAACTGGGGTTTTAGGTGGAATAGGCACATGGCCACTGATATCCACCTAGATCAAATATTTTCTATGCGTGGACACTAAACAATTAAAAAAACTTACAATTTATTTATTTCTATGTTGGTGCCAAACAGACCCATGTTTTTCTAAGTATAGGTAGGCTATTTACTCGAGTACCTTTTGTGAATTTGTATTTTTTTCATTGATTTTCCAACATCATTTAGTTTGGGGAATAAATTCACCTTATTGTGGCGCATGCTCCACAAATGTGAATTCCATATACTCCACCACTTCGAGGCTTGACTCATCTCATTTGCATTGCCATTATATGCATTTCCTAGTATCTCATACCTTCAAGATGCATTAGCGAAAGGGAATGAAGACAATGCATTCTTGAGAGCAATGGATGTTTGTAAATATGCATCATGTTCATAAAAAATGAATAGGAGAAATGAACAAAAAAATGGATCTTTCCCATATTTTTGACTCCTCAAGAATGAAGCACCGAAAGTAGGAGTGTGAGGCACACTTCATGTTGTGTGTAGGTTGCACGTGTCAAATTTTATTTCGAAGGAGGAGGACAAAAATAGAACAATTTTATTGGTTAAATCTACGCAAACAAATCCCACAAAATTCACCTTAGTACGATGCATGCTCCACAAATGTGAGTCCATATCCAGCATATACTCCACCACTTTGAGGCCTGACTCATCTTAGTTGCATTTCCACTATTTGCATTGCTTAGTATCTCAGGCATTCAAGTTTCATTACAAAAAGGGGATGAAGATAATGCATCCTCAATAGAAATGCCTATTTGTAAATCTACATCATGTTCATAAAAAATGAATAGGAGAAGCGAACAAGAAAATGAAGCTCACCCATTTTTTTGAATCATTAAGGATGAAGCACTGAAAGCAGGAGAGTGAGGCGCAGTTCATGACGTTTGCAGGTTCCATGTGCCAATTATTATTTGGAAAGAGGAGGATGAAAATTGAACAATTTTATTGGATAAATTTCCTCAGCCAAAGCCTACAAAGTAACACCTTCGGTGTAAAAATTACACATCATAAATTATATGTATTAAAATATTTAATCTGTCAATTTTACACTTGAGAGATTAAGGTACTTGTCATAAATTACAGTACTTTTCATTTATAAGAAAAATGAAGAGACTTGTAAATGTTGGCAAGAAATTTGTACGTATGATTGTACAGGCTAAGGATACTGATAAATCTGATGCTTTTAAAGGATGTGATCTAATTCTTAAGGATGAATTAGTTAAAATTATTTCTAATTATGATGAATTGTTTTAAGAACTTGAAGTATTTCCTCAAAAAAGTTACATAAAACATGAGATACATTTGCGACAAGATGCCCCACTTCCTAAAATTGGTATGAAAAGGTTGTTAGTATTAGAGAATGCAAATATTAAGAAGTGAGTTCAAGAATTGTTTAATAAATGAGTCATAAGACCAAGTATATCTCCATGTGGGTCACCTATTGTGTTGGCACCAAAGAAAGATGGTACATGGGGGATGTGCATATATTTTTTACTATTGTAAAAAAATTGCGATGAAAAATTGTTAACCTCTTCCTTGCAATGATGACTTGTTAGATCAATTAAATAATGCAACTTATTTCACTAAGTTAGACTTAAGAAGTGGTTAGCATCAAATAATAATTGTTGAAGGTGATATGTGGAAAACTAATTTTAAAACAAAATTCCCTGAATGGCCCAAATACCATGGAACAACCCAGGAGTAGTACAGATGATTCCACCATTACACCCTCTTCCCATACATCCAAAGAGATGGCTTCCTAAGTTTAATCCTGATGATGGCCTCACTACAGAGGAACATCTTCCCAATTTCATGTTAGCCATCAATCTAAATGGAGTCACGGAAGAAGATTGTGTTGTTAGGATTTTTCCTTACACATTTGAAGGAACTATAGGATCTTGGTATTTTTCTCTTCCTGTTGGGTTAATAAAAAATCGAGATATGTTAGAATAACATTTTTTGTTAAAATTTGGTGATGACCGAACAACTGCCACTTTGATTAATGATTTGTCAAATCTTAGGGCCAACCCAAATGAAAAAATTAAAGACTTTAATTCAAGATTTAACAAATTTCTGAATAAAATCCCAGACACTTCCAGACCCATTATTGATGTACAAATTGAATGGTATATCTCTAATCTTCCTTCAAATATTGCTATGTTCATAGGTAGAGCTAATAAAACAATATTTCTTGATAATATCAAAGAAGAACTATTCGTGGAAAAAATAATTATTGCCCTTGAAAATAAAATTTCCCTTGAGGAAAGAAAACATACCAAGAAGGTATCTTTTAAATATGAATCCAAGAAGAAATCCCCCAAATATCCTTTCGACTTGGAAGGATTACAAAAGGATTTGAAGACGAAGTCCAACAAAATGGTAGAGATTAAGAAGAAAGTTGTTGAATCTTCAAAAAAATCCTTTTGGCATTTTAAAAGGAATTAGCCATCACAATCACAACCTCCTCCATTATATCAAACGTAGAATTAAACAAAGATGACGAAGAAGAAGAATCAACCTTATCTGCTAAAGAATCCCAAGAAGAAGAATTATTGGAAGCCCATGGTTTATGGGATTTCCTTCTAACTACCTCGGAAAATGAAGAAGAAGAGGAAGTCCTACCAGTAAGTACAAGAAGTAAGGGACCTGTTGATACAACTCCATCAAATCAAAACCAGAATTCCCCTGCTTCTCCTAATAAATACAAAGGTATAGTTAAGAAGTCTTCTACTCCATCTTCAGATTATGTTCCAACTACTAAATCTTCTTCTTCATCTAAGACCTTGATATTCTCTGATAACATGGAGTATAATACTGTGGAAGACATGAAAATGGTCAAAGCCAACATTTCCCTTTATGAGGTTAGTAAATTAAAACAATAGCAGAAGCTTTTACTTAAAGAAGTAAATGCATGATGCTGCATCTCCATTACCTATTGTTATTACTGAAAAATCTTTCAAGGGGAAATGAAAACCTCCAAATGTCTCTTTAGATAGAATTGACCCATCCAATGCTATTCTAATTGGAGATAGATTAAATTCTCATACTCCTTACTTCCTATTGACTTTTTAAATTTTTAACAAAAATGTTTGCAACTACCTAGTGGATTTTGGTGCGGCATCTAATGTTATGCCTTATGCAGTTTGTCTCAAATTGAATATTTCACCTCATAAATATGTCATTTAGATTATTCAATTAGACCGAACAAAATTCAAAGTTCTTGGAGAAATGGATTATGTTTTAATAAGATTATATTCTAATTTGAAGGTTTGTCAAATAATAGATACATTAGTTGTAGAGATCCTTGAATTCTATGGTCTTATTTTAAGCATGAACTGGTACGAAAAACTACATGGTTACTTTGCAACTGATTGGTCACATATGTGGCTTCCCTACAATGGCAAAACAAATCAAATTTTTGTTGATAGGGAGAAGCATATGAAATATTCATTGACTGATTTTGATGAGGAGAATGAACCAATAGTTTTTACAAATAGCATTTTGGAAGTTATTCTTTTGAATCTTTCTTTGGCAATTTTCCAGCATAGAAATCCCCCTTTTCAGTTGATTTTGTTTCATCTCAAATTGAAATTTTTTCTCATACAAATTCATCTAGATGTATCAAGATTATTAAAAATGTTGTAAATAACCATGATAGTTTGTTTTGGACTCTTTACTTTGATGGATCAAAATCTA
>Ga0068618_1000106_pt1 | contig 17649 bp, 18 predicted proteins | sample InSIn2SAF170_2_FD_77423 | JGI IMG/M metagenome (GOLD analysis project Ga0068618, IMG submission 77423) | Clean room microbial communities from NASA Spacecraft Assembly Facility at Jet Propulsion Laboratory, Pasadena, California, USA -... ...
ATAAGGAATGGTAGATGACTAGTTACCAGATGAGCATTTGTTTGTTATATCAGTTCTCTCCCCATGGTTTGTTAATATAGAAAACTCTTTGGTATCAGCAAAGTTCCCACCAAATTTTCCCTCCAATGAAAAGAGCAATATAGTCAAGAAAAGCACCCCCTTCACCTAGATTGGGGGAAATCTGTTCAAACTTGGCCCAGAACAAATCTTGAGAAGGTGTGTAAGGGAAGAGGAAGTCTTTGACATCCTTCTAACTTGTCATGATGGGCCTTGTGGAGGTCGCTTTGTAGCAAAGAGGGTAACATTTAAAGTGTTGCAAGAATGGTATTATTGGCCTACTCTTCGTCAGGATGTGAAAAAGTACATTAGTTAGTGTGATCGGTTTGAGAGGATGGGAAATCCTACTCCAAGAGATGAAATGCCCCTACAACCTCAAGTGACTTTTGAGCCATTTGACAAGTGGGGCATGGACTTCATTGGGCCTATCAACCCTCCTTCAAAGCAGAGACACTACATCATTCTGTGCACTGATTATTTGACTAAGTGGGATGAAACGAAGGCAATTAAGGCAGAAACAGAAGAGAAGATGGTTGAGTTCCTAAGGGAGAATGTATTCTACAAATTTAGGTACCCTACAGAGCTAGTCACAGACCAAGCTAGCTAGTTTACATCTAGCATCATTGAAGAACTGCTCAGCCATCACAAAATCAAGCATAGGACATCCACTCCTTATCATCCAAAAGTTAATGGGAATGTGGACAAGGCATTGGAGAACATCTTAACCAAGGTAGTGAGGTGCAACAGGAAGGATTGGGTAGAGAGACTAGTGGAGGCCACCTAGACCTATAATATAACATGGAAGACCACCATTGGATTTACATGCTATGAGCTGGTTTATGATAAAAAGGCTTTGTTGTCTATTGACTTTGAATACAACACATTGAGGATGGTAGCCCGACTAGATTTGGATCTCAGTCATGCACAGAAAGGAAGATTGCTCCATTTGAATGGCTTGGATGAATTTAGAATGTAGACCCTCATACATACAAAGACATTTTAGGTCAGAGGAAGATCTCGCATGGCAAACATATTTAGGAGAAGAAATTTCAAGACGGAGACTGGGCATTGTTATATGATACCAGGTATAAAGAGATCAAGGGCAAGCTAAGGACAAGATGGCTTAAACCTTATGTGGTGGAAAGATGTCATGATAATGGTTTAGTGCAAATCAGAACTATAGATGAAGAAGCCATTCCATTGCTTGATAATGGAAACCGATTGAAAATGTACAAGAGGCCTTTATCAAAACAAGAGTTCATTGACAATATCAATAAGGTAGTGATGATGATGGAGCAAGCTCCAGCTCCTCCCTCATCAGGGCACTGAAAAGGAGAAAAAAGAATACGGATTCAAGTGAAAACCTCCATGAGGCACCTAAGTCACATATTTTGGTTAAAAGCCTCGTGAGGTGGCCCAAGGATGAGAAAAAAATGAAAAAAAGTAAGAAGATCCCTTACTGAAAACTTTCCTTGAGGCGCCCTGAGTAAATATCTAGCGTCAAAACCTCTTTGAGGCAACCTAGCTGTTTTTAAAAAAATATAATAATAAAATAGAAATAAAATAAAATAAAATTGTTATTTGCATGTGGGTTAGAAAGACAATCAAGGAGCAAAGAGAAGATCGAAATGGAACCTTGCCTCACGTATATTCATCTCCTCCACTCCTTACCATGCATCCCTCCATCAATTCCATTGTTTTTCACTTCATTTCTTCAATTCATTTGAAGATTGTGTTTTCTATAGGATCCCCTGAATGGTAGATTGGTTAGGTCCTAAAGTTCATACTAGACATGATCTAACCAATCACCTCAACCATTACCATCATCCCTGCATCCACACACACTCCTACTCACTTTGTCCATTCATTACAACATCATCACAGCACCAGCCAGCAACATGATCAAGAAATAGTAAGGGAGACACCAAACATTACCGAGTGGTAATCCAGGAGCTCCACAACAACAACATCATCAGATCCCCAGTCAAAGAAACCTCCAAAAGACAAGAAACCATCAACAGATAGCAAAGGAGGAAGAAGAACGACCATGCAACAAATAGACAATGCAACACCTCTAATCTTTGACAACTATAGCATGGCAACAATACGATAGGTAAGTATCCCACTCACTCACTCATATGCATCACTTGATAAAACATTGTAAGGGTTAAGAGGTAGTTGGTTTGTAAGTGAAAAGGTGGCCAGTTAACTTGGACACCTTTGTTTAGTCATCACATAAAAAGTAGGGTGTCCTCTCACACATGGCTGCAATCAACTCAAAGAATAGAGGAGTAGGACAAGAAGTAGTTAATTATGGATTTAACAACTATGGGAGTTGATTACAGGGAGTGGGAATGACGAGGTGGTATAAAGGGAAACAAAACATTGTTTGCATGCATTCATGCACTCCACCTCCTTAAAACCCCTTCATTCAAATAGATCTCATAACTCTGGCCACCCACTGCAAGCAAGGATCCATCGGACTGCAAGAGAATTCCTACAAGAACAGTCTACAAGATCAGTCTGCATGATATACAAAGATAGTCTATAGGATAGGTAGAGACGAGTTCAAGAGGGAATATTAAGAGAATTGCCACTGCCACCATTTTAAAGAGGTAGGATCTAAAAATCCATCCCCATTTACAAGCAAATGAACTAGAAGTCCTCAAAAAAGCTAGTGGATTACATACACATGAAACTCCGCTTTCTTAAGAATTATACACATGAAACTCTGCTTTCTAAAGAATTTTCTCATTCCCTCACTCCACACAACAGAATCCATGCCATTGTTATAGTTAGAGGGCTCACACTAGATCTCACCCTAGAGTTTATCAATAGGGTCACCACACTTCCCCTAGGAATTGCATGGAGAAAAGAAGGCAAAGCAAAAAGTTAGGTGGAAAAAAGGAAATTCTTTTTAGAAGGTGAAGAACCCACAGAGGATAACAATGGAGTAAGGAGTGATAGTTTGCCATACTCATGGAGTGAGGCAGGCTACCAACTCATCAAATATATCTCATATGAGGGTAGATGCAGTGTTGTTTATGGCTACCATTTTCGGATGCTTTAAGAACTAAGATTTGGGGTAGAAACACCAGTTCACCAAAGACTCACTATACCATATTTCTTGATGCAATCACTCATAGACTCAGCAACAAAGTAAAGGAAGGGAATTCCCAATAGTTGGCTAACCATGGGTTGATCAGGATCCTCATTAAGCATGCCCTCGAAACCCTTAGGATCCCTATAACATGGATAGTCTTCATAAACTTACCAGTAGAGGATGACATCAAAACCATCACATATAATGTTAGTCCTTCTGTCAATGAGGATGAGGCAAGACAAGGAAAAGAAGATATAGAGCTAGATGGGGATAAGATGGATGAAGAAGAAACTAATACAGAGGAACATGATGAAAGAGAACACAAGGAGGATGATGTTGAAATAGAGGAGGAAATGAAGGAAGAAACTGATGGAGATGAGAAAGAACAACAAAAGGAAGAAGATAAGAAAAAAATAGAGGACAACTGTAGGAAAAGGAAAACCAACTAGCATATGTGGCCAGCATCTCTTTTGAGGCCATCCAGTGTAGGATGCTAGCTAAATCCTATGCTCCTTACCTCAGAGAAAAATTGCTACAATTTCATATTAAAACACTAGCATAGAGGGGCACCATGCCATTTCAGAACTACACACAGTTTATTGATCTTTGTGATCAAAGTACACTGGAGCGTAGGGCCAAAATGGCTGAATTTTACTTGCACAACATGGCCCTCATAGACATGAATATTTGGGATCCTAATGTCAAGCTAGGAGATCTACAATTAATGGCTTTCGCATCACCTGAATGGGTGCACTTGTTTTGTCATACCTTGGATGTCATCTCGATGAACTGGTACTTGGAGACAGAGCTCCGCCATGGCACAGGTGAATGGGATATTCTGCGTGAAGGATTCATAATGACGTTCAGCTTGGAAGATGGGTTTGACTGTATTGACTAAGCACTACAAAAAATTAAAGTAGCAATCTTTAGGATATTGTGGGATCCTTTAGATTTGATTCAACCCGATTGGACTACTCAACTGAGCCACACACTGGAATGCTATAATGATATTACTGAAGAAGAAGACGAGGATCCACGAAAGATTAATATCCCTGACCTATTCATCAAACTTTGATCATTTGTTGGCTTGAGGGGACCTGACCCAGGTTCAGTGTTAATTAGCTAATCAAATCCCTACACTACTGGCCCTTTTAGCATCAACCCACGGAGCACAGACAGAAGTCTCACCCAAAGCAGTATGGAATATAACCATAACAAGTGGTTATCATATAATGACAAATAGACCATACATGTAACCAACATTTAATGATAATGAAACCATGAAAAAATAGTCATTAGATCACATGTTAAATCATAATGCATGCTCATATATCATCATTAAATAATAACACATAGTAACACATCCAGACTACCAACCAAGTCAGGGACTTCCATGCACCACCTGACCATAGATTTAGACTGAACCAATTCTTTCTTCCAACCTAATAACCCTTGTGCCATATTCCAAGCATGAATGTGGGGATCGAATGGGATAAACCAAACATAACCTAACAGGGAGTCGAGAGTTTAAACCACCTCCAACATCAAGCCACAATGATTTCACCTAAACCACTCCAGAAATCATCGAAACCAATAGAAGCTTGAATGCCTTAAGATTTCTTCATGATACCCATAGGAATTTTCCTTCCTCCACCAACCTATCAAGAGCTTCCCAGAGAAAACCATCTCCATGCTCAACCCTTTGGATTTTCTTCATGACACTTCAACCAAGTCCAAATCCACTAACAATCCAAATCTCAACCAAAATGAAAACCCACTATAGCATGACTATCCAAGGAATGGAAAGGCAAGTTTGTACATGATTTTCAATCCAAGAAAATCTCATGCAAAAAGAAAACAAACATGACCAATAAAGCAATTCGTAAACCATGAATTCATATCCTATAAAGATAATCAAACATGTAACTATTTAGCTACAAAATATTCTTGCTAGATGCTCTTTCCTTGCTTGATTTGTGCCTCGATTACTGTTGTCCAATATTCTTCTTGGACTCCCTTGCTTTTGTTGATTTCTTTCTTGTGTCTTCCTTCTGTCCAAGTGCTCTCTCTCTCTCTCTCTCTCTCTCTCTCTCTCTCTCTTGCTACCCATTACCCAAGTGCTCTCTCTCTTCCTTCTCCTTTGTGACACTGCGAGGATTGTAGATGAAAATTACGTAGTCTTAGATTGTCCATAATATGCTCACACTCAATCTAATTTTCAAAATATTTGTTAGAATACTAGTCTTCTTGAGCTTTAAGTGAGAAAAATTATGGTGATATTGGAACAATTCTTTCAACTCTCATGTTATGAGATTGTCACCAAAAATTTTATGCTCATATATATGTTCGAGTATTACCACACCATGGATTATCTAGTGAAATGGGCAAAAGATGTTCATGTAAGAATTCATCACGACTTAATGGTTGGTATGATGTGCCTACTAGTAAACGAATGCATCTTAAAGAAATTTCAAAGCTATTAATGATATAATTTTCTTTAATCCAAGTTAAGTGGAATTAAATCCATAACATGAAATTTCATGTCTACACACAAACTTTATAAAATAATTCATGTTCTTATTTAAAAGCATAAATTTTGTATAAATAGCATTATTCACATAAAAATACTAGTAAAAATTGATCTAAAAAAAAATGTCATTAAAATTGTAAAAAAAGACCTCAAAACTTTCTTATCATAGTTAAATTTAAATTCCAAGTAGCCCTTAGGAGTAGTTAGATTGGTCATGTCATTAAACACCTTTACTGTTGAGAAACCATAAAGTCAATTTTCGTGACTGTTAGACTCAATGATAGAGCAAATAAGAAATGAAATTCGCCGTAAAAAACTTCAAATTAAAATTTCATATAAAATTATTTCGATTTTCCAATTAAAAAGAAAAAAAACCTATATATACCTATCCACTTATAACCATTTGAAACCACAATGTATCCAAATATTATTTAAATATGCAATGCAAACGCATTCTCAAAGTTATTCATTACTTCTTTTCAAGTTTCCATCTTGAAATCCTTGCACTTACGACATTTCTAATATATAAATGGTTCTTTAAGAGTGATCATCTTCAAACATTTGACTTGAAAGGGCAGAATACATTATTAATGTATATAGGAACGAGGCTAAAGGAGAGACAAACCGTCAAAAAAATAAATATATATATGTGCGAGTTGCAGTTTGACATGTCGACGTGAAATTTGTTCGCATAACCAAAGTAATTCTCAACGTTATTCTTATTCGTGTGCCTGCGAAAAGGATGTAATTGGTGTCATTTACTGTGGTAGTGCGTGGATTGTGGTCCGTGGAAACGCAGGAACATGGCGACAAGAAATGGGATAATTCAAGGACTAGCACAAAAACGCCGAGCAAAGGGAGGTATGTTGACAAATAAAGGATTAACACCTAAAATCATTCTCATCACAATTATTATTCAAAACAGACTATAATTAACCACAATCTATAAATATAGAATTAAAATAAAATCATTTTAATCATAACCAAATAAAACCTTTCGAATCATAACGAAAGCTTTGAATATATAATTCAAATAAATCATCATTATTCAAAACACGAAGCCAATAATAACCACAATCTATAAATATAAAATTCAAACAAAATTATTTTATTCATAATCAAATAAAGCCTTTGGAATAATCATAACGAAAGCCGTGAATATATAATTCCAATAAATCCAAAAATAGAATGATTACACAATTCACCACCTTTAGTATTAAATTTATCATTAAAAATTGACCCAAAAAACCATAGATGTACGAAAGTAAAAACTTTTGAAAAACGTGTTACGTGCGTGGTACCAGCTGCTACAGTGATACACCGATAATATTTCAGATGAAATGAAACGCTGGAGTACGGGAAACATGTTATTAATCAGTCGACATCGACATCCCTCATTGCCTTTCCCGGCGAAAAAGTTATGCCAAAGGCTGAAATCTTATGTACAATGTACTTAAAAGATGCCCTACAAAAGATTGCGGCCTCTAGTCTTTCACAAGAGGTGACGCAGTAATACTAATTTCACATCTGCTAGGTAACATCATGTGTTATTATTTATTGGAATCTGCGTTCAACGGTTTCAATTTTGTGGATGGCAGATGGAGTATGGTTGGCACACAAATCTGATCAGACTGGAAGCAAGAATGTACATGGAAGTATTTCCACAAGACACTATATATGAGTAGGTTCATTACTTCATTATGTAACCTCTAATTTTACTTCCATAACTTAAAGATTAGGGATTCCGTTTCTTAAATGTTTAGCTGAATGCACAAATGCTCCTCGCATAGATCCATGTATATTAAAAGAAATACTACCTTGTGGTTCATTACTTCATTATGTAACCTCCAATTTTACTTCCATAACTTAAAGATTAGGGATTCCGTTTCTTAAATGTTTAGCTGAATGCACAAATGCTCCTCGCATAGATCCATATATATTAAAAGAAATACTACCTTGTATCAAAGAAATGTGTCGTTTAACAATTTAGTGAACATGAATGGGGAGAAACTCATATAACTTGCGAAAGTGGATTTCAACATCTTTCACTCGTTACAAAAGAGGGAGTTATAATCTCTCTCCAGGTAATGATCTGTATTGCATATCATCCGAAAAGCAATTGGATTTGAGTGGTGAAAAAATCAAGAGAGTAAATAAATGAAGTTTGTTTGTTTAGATGGTGGAAACATTATGGGTTTGCTAAACTCGCATTCCCACGACATATTCATGTGAAGTACTACACTTTTGCAACTGTGCTCGATGATATCTATGACACATACGTAACAATGGACGAGCTCAAACTCTTGAGCGCAGCAATTAAGAGGTGACAATTTACACTCTAGTAGTAACATGTTTTGTTTTTGTTTTTCTTGATCTTATTTTTATGTAACTTTTGTGAAATAGTCATCTATTACTTAACTCGACTTCACTCAACATTCAACCCTCAATCAATAAGTTAATTGATTCTCTATGTTTAGGCAACTCTATATGCCACAGTAATTACAATTTCTAACACTCCCCCTTAATTACGACTGTATGAATCAACATAACTCAAACATAACTCAACATTACTCAACTATGCGTGCTACGATTACAATGACTCAACACTTTCTTTTTCTCATCTTCCAAATTTTATATCCTCGAAATTGCTTCATTGCCCTTTTCCATATTCCTTTACTTGTTGTCGCTGCAATTTTTTTTTGAATTTTCTTGAATTTGTGCTTAAACACAATATGACCTTGTCTTCTGCAACTTCATCTTCAAAGATTCGTTACCGTTGCCACAACATTGCATCTTCAAATTGTTGATCTGGAATGACCATATACTAAATATTGATGTAGAATTGATTAGCCATTAATGAGTTTGAATATTAACTGAAAGCACAGAAATCGAGGAAAAATGCTTGAATTGATCACTTTACGATAGCTGATAAACCATAAGTAAGATGCAAAACAGAAGTGAAAATAGCGAATGCACAGATATACTAGAGAAAAAGACAGAAGTGAAAATAGCGAATGCACAGAGATACTAGAGAGAAAGGTTGATTACGGAGTTTCTCTGTGATGGACTACGTTTCCGGGTCAGCTTTCAAGTTGGGTGACCATTTTTATTAGGAATGAGAAGCAAGTATTGATTACACTGCTAATTAGAGACACTGAACTTGCACACAGGAAATTCTGAACTCTGACATGAGAAAGCTCTCTGAACCAGCTTTCCAATGCCACTTACCATTTCCAAATCCGACTCTGGATGCTCCCGAAACCCTTAAAACAAAATCGCCTCTATCTCTCGAGAACCTGCATACAAAAGCTAAAAACCACTCTAATGTTTTCCAAAGAACAAATCTATCTTTTATAAGCCTATACGTACATAATAACTTCCATGGGCTGATTACAAGATGAATCTGTTGCTCCATGATGAGTTTGGGAACTCGGTCTTATGGTTTTGTGACACCTAGGGTCATAGTCATGGTCACCAAATTAGTTTTTAAAACCAACTAACAATCAAAACCAAAAAATACATTATATTAAGATATAACCATTGGCGGTCATCTTAACTGTGTGCTTTGGCTAACTGTTTGCATATGAACAGTCCTATCTCCCGGTGGTCAACTATTGGACTGACAACAAATGGATTATCTACCTGGCGGTTACGACTATTGTCACGGTGACAATTGTATGTGCCCAGCCTGTTGAAGTTCTAAAGTCTTGGCGGTTACCTCCTAACCCTGTTATTAAACTCCGATATGTCAACCGTGGCTTTAGACTCCGATGAGGTTAACTTCTTCCCTTGGCGGCTTTTAGACAATGTTCATATGTCATCACCGCCTCACTGTTATGGTTATCTACCCACCACGGTTATAACCTCCACCCGTTAAATTTAATCACACGATCTTGCTGCATTGTAGGGACCCCGCACAGTTAGGCTATGTTTTTAAATTGTTTTGATTATTTATAATGTTTAAATGTTGAAATGGGTCAAGGGTTAGGTGATAGGTTCATTGAATGGTTTTTTTTAGCATAGGTTAATGCATTTTATGTATTTTTAATACATAGGTGTGATTAGAACTTAGGACTAAGGTCTTAGGTAAGAATTTGTACATGGTTTTGATACATTGCTTTAGAACTTAGGGAATGGTGTTTAACATAGGATTAGGGTTTTTAGAACTTAGAAATAGGTCTCAGATACATAGATTAGGGTTTTTATGTATTTTTTTTTAAACCCATATGTACAATATTGTCACAATGCAACATTCGTGACATTCATCTCATGATGACAATAAACCCAAGCCTATCGTCAACAAATGACGATATCGATCCTATGCCACGACGACACCCATGTCAACACATCAAACCTTCGTGATGTGTGACACAACCACATCAACACTAATCATGTTTGTCGAACAAAAAAACACATGTCATCAACCAAACCCTGGGGAACTGTTGATGAACTCAAGTCAACAACTAGGTGCTAAATCATCTCCACTGAACACCATGAAAACCTATGAACAGTACCTGAACAACCTGATCATAACCAAACTATCGATACTAAATGACACTCATGAATAATGATGATGACACTTTAAACACCTGTGCAGTTGGATTGACGGATCCTCTTGGGTCATTCCTCTCCTCTTGAAATCTTTTGGACCATAAAAGTTTGACTAAACATTTAATCGATGAGGGTAGAACTCCCTCTCTTTCCACCTAGACTTGATGATGTACCAATGCATTCGATCAATCACTTGCATGGGATGATCCTAATGATGCTGACCATGATACCTTTCAATTTGGTGACCTATTTCTTCCATCTGCAATATGAACAACTTATGATGATGGGCAAACACCCTGTTATCAACATGGAAATTGTATTCTTTCCATAAAGAATCATGAGTTAGCGATTCAAAAACATCTCTGAAAATAGTATTTGTAGAACTTTTTTGAACACATCTGATGGGTATTAACAATCTACTTTCTGGAGTGACTGAAATACTCAAAGACTCCTTTGATTTTGAATTCATATCAATTATTTGACTTGATTTATTTTCCTGTTGATTGATTACTAAGTGAACTTGCTGCACAGAACTCATCCAGCTATGATGTAAAGATTACTGCAACTTAGTATGATTTTGAAAGTATCTAAATAATTGTTGATTTACCTTAATCACTATTTCTTCGTCTACTAATTGATATTTCCATTGAATAACACTTTCACTTAGTGCATTAGTTTTCAACGTTCACGACATTCGTCTCATGATGACAATAAACCAATGCCTATCATCACCAAACGACGATATCGATCCTCTGCCATGATGACACCCATGTCGAAACATCAAACCTCTGCGATGGACGACACAACCATGTCGACACCAATCATGTTTATCGAACGAAAAAACACTTGTTGTTGACCAAACCCTGGGGAACTGTCGATGAACTCAAGTCGACAACCAGGTGCTAAACCATCTCCACTAAATGCCATGAAAACCTATGAACATTATCTGAACAACCTTATCATAACCAACACTATCGATACTGAACGAAACCCATGAATACGACACTTTAAACACCTGTGAAGTTGGATCGACGGATCCTCCCGGATCATTCCTCTCCACTTGAAAGCTTTTGGACTACAAATATTTGACTAAACATTTAGTCGATGAGGCTATAACTCCCTCTCCTTCCACCTTAACCTGAAAATATACCAATGCATTCGATCAATCACCTGCATATGATGACCCTGATGATGCTGACCATGATACCTTTTGATTTGGTGACCTGTTTCTTCCATCCACAGTATGAACAACTTGCGATGATGGGCAAACAACCTATTATCAACATGGCAATTGTATTCTTTCCACAAAGAATCGTGAGTTAGTGATTCAAAAACATCTTTGAAAATATTTTTTGTAGAACTTTGTTCAACATATCTAATGGATTTTAACAATCTACTTTCCAGAATATCTGAAATACTCAAAGACTCCATTGATTTTGACTTCATATCAAGTACTTGACTTGATTTACTTTCCTGTTGATAGATTACTAAGTGAATTTGCTGCATAGAACTCATCCAGTTGTGATGTAAAGACTGCTGCAACTTAGTTTGATTTTGAAAGTATCTAAGTAATTATTGATTTACTTGAGTCACTATTTCTTCGTCTACTAACTGATATTTCCATTGACTAACACTTTCACTTAATGCATTAGTTTTCAAATCATGATAAGGAAACTTTAGATCTGCTTTTGAAAATTCTTTGTCATGAAAACTTATAGATTTCCTCTCCACTTGAAAAGAGGCTTCATTACTTTTTAAATCATGAAATGATGATGCAATACGAAAGAAAAACAACACTGACTTTCCCCAATATTGATCTACACCACTGAAACTGAAAATAAACATACCATCTGAAACAAGTCTCTAATTAGACTCACATGTACCATTCCCTGCAATACACTGCTGATGATGATAGTTTCTAGAATTTAGTTGAATGAATGAATTGAGATTCATTCTGTCTTTAAGAATATGTTCGTAGCACATTAAATGTATCTTATGTTGCTTATCTTGTCCATGAATAAGATTTCTTGGAAAAGAATTAACCACCTTGACCAATTGATCTATAAACTGAATCTCGCATCTCGAACAATCATCCTTATGTTGTTCCTGAATAAACATAAGTACATATTTACTTGAACTTATCAACTACATAACTTGATTTGTAACAATTAAATCCAAGTTTGATTTGACTTTATGTTCCCTAACAAAAAATTCAACCCCTTCTTTCTTTAGGTGATATTTATTTTCTCTTCTGTAAAACAATACATCTTTATCATAAAGATAAGGACTTCCTAAGACAACTCCAAAAATGTCTACTAGGACCACATCTAACTCCACTTCATCATTGTAGTTAGATGTAATTGCAAATTTCAATCAACACTTCTTTGTCACATGTATTTAAGTTGATTTATTAATCCAACCTAATGGGTATGGTCTTGAATGATTCTAGGTCTCCAATCCCAATTGATTAACTATATGTTTAGATATTGAATTTGCTTGCAATCCACTGTTAAACGTTGTGTCAATCTTTGTATGCTTAAAAGTTATCCTTATGTGGAAGAGTTCAACTATTTTATCCTCATGTGGAGGATTTATGTTTGAAGAAGATACATTAGTTTTCGAACTTGAATCAGTATTAGAAGTTTTACTGTCGTAACCATGGTAAATATCCTCCTTTCATCACTTAAATCTGAACCTAGATCCTGTTGGATTGTTGCAATAGCCTTCTTTTCATCCTTCACCATAAGTAACTTTTTGGGCTTAACTTCTAGATGAAGTTTCCAACACTTCGATTCATCATTACTGATTCTCTGGAAATGAGAACAAGTAAGTATTTCCTTCTGAACGATCATTGATTTCTTTATCTTTGAAATGTTCTTCCCCTTACTATCACTGGAATATCTGGTCTCCAACTCTTTGGATGACTGAGATGAAGACTTGAATGGTCTGCCACCTGGTTCAATATGTATGGCCTGAACACACACCTCCTCAAAATCATTAGGATTAAACATCAATAAAGTATGCTGCAAATATGAATGTAAACCGTCGATGTATTTTAACAAAGTTTCATGTGTATCCAATGAAATACCAAACACCAATGCCTTCTTCCTGAACTCCTAAGTAAACTCCTGAACACTTTGCCCTTTACCTTGCCTCAGATGCTACCAATCAATAACAGCTTGCTGCATGTATCCTAAAGGATAGAACTATTTCCTAAGAGCTTTCAGAAACTTAGACCATTAAGAGATGAATTTTCCTTTACGCTTTGCATCTAACTGAGTTTTTCTTTCCTACCAGATTAAAGTTGTTCCCCCCATTCTTAGTGTACCTAACTGAATTTTAGTTTTATCAAGCAAAGAATGAAGAAATCTCCAAAATGAAATCAGATATCATCTCCCTTAAAATAGTAGCAGCTGAAGCTACTCGTAGCAAGGAAGAAACTAAGGAACAACTTGCAAAGAAGAATAATGAGTGTGAAAGATTGTAAGAAGAGATTTTCCTCCTCAGAAAAAATGTTGAAGGGATGAACAAAATCATAAAGAGCTCTCAAGCCTTGGATAACATGCTTAGCTATCACAGATCTCCATCTGATAAATCGGGACTTGGGTATGTAGGTGAACCCTCAAACAAGAATGAAAATGCTTTAAGCAAAGGAGATGTGGGGAAGACTCTTTTGTTGTTTGTGGAATTGCATCTGAAGTAGTGTTGGTGAATCCCTCTGTTAAGAGGAAGACTCTTTTTGTAACAGAAGCTTTGTAATCCCTCTGTTAAGAGGAAGACTTTTTTTTTTGTAACAGGCAGTCATATTGAAGAATGCAAAGTTTTTTTTGGGTGTGAAAAATTTATGTTCTCAGAAAACAAGTTAGCTTCCCTGTGGAAAAGATCATGTGGCAGAAAAATAGAGCACTGTCTCTGTGTTCAGTTTGTTTATTTGTTTTTGGGATTTTAACAGAAAAATCCCCAACAGTGGTATCAGAACATTGTTCTGCTCTGTTGAATTTTGTTTGAAATTAGCAGAAATTTCCAACATGGTTGGCACAAAAATCTGACAAGACTGGAAGCAAGAATGTACATGGAAGTATTTCCACAAGACACTATATATGAGTAGGTTCATTACTTCATTTTGTAACCTCCAATTTTACTTCCATAACTTGAATATTAGGTATTCCATAACAATTTAGTTCCAATGTAAATTCTTAAATTACTGACGCGCTAGATGAACATGAATAGGGAGAAACTCATATAACTTGTGAAAGTGGATTTCAACATCTTTCACTCGTTACAAAAGAGGGAGTTACAATCTCTCTCCAGGTAATGATCTGTATTGGATATCATCTGAAAAGCAATTGGATTTGAGTGGTGAAAAATTCAAGAGAGTAAATAAATGAAGTTTGTTTGTTTAGATGGTGGAAACATTATGGGTTTGCTAAACTGGCATTCCCACGACATATTCATGTGAAGTACTACACTTTTGCATGTTGCATTGCAACCGATCCTAAACATTCCACATTCAAACTTTTTCTTCACGAAAATTTGTCACTTTGCAACTGTTCTCGACGATATCTATGACACCTACGGAACGATGGAGGAGCTCAAACTCTGGAGCGCAGCAATTAAGAGGTGACAATTTACACTCTAGTAGTAACATGTTTTGTTTTCATTTTTCCTAATCTTATTTCTATTTCTATGTAAGGGTTGTGAAATAGTCATCTATCACATAACTCGATTTCACTCAACACTCAACCCTCAATCAATAAGTTAATTGACTCTCTATGTTTAGGCAACTCCAGGTGTGGGAGTAATTACAATTTCTAACACTCCCCCTTAGTTACGACCGTATGAATCAACATAACTCAAAAAAGACTCAACATTACTCAACTATGCTTGCTAGGCTTACAATGACTCAAGACTTTCTTTTTCTTGTCTTCCAAACTTTATATCCTCGAAATTGCTTCATTGGGCTTTATTGTCGTAGGCTCCATATTCCTTTCCTTATTGTGCCTGCAATTTTTCTTTGAATTTTCTTGAATTTGTGCTTAAACACAATCTGTCTTGTCTTCTACAATTCATCTTCAAAGATTCGTTCAATCATGTCATGTCTAATGATTTGCTAAGGACAAATATGTCTTTTATAAGCCTGCAAGTACATAATAACTTCCATTGGATGATTACAAGATGAATTTTTTTCTCGATGATGAGTTTGGGAACTCGGTCTTATGGTTTTGTGACACCTAGGGTCATAGTCATGGTCACTGAATTAGTTTTTAAAACCAACTAAAAATAAAATCCTGAAAATACATTATATTAATATATAACCGCTATCGGTCATCTTAATTGTGCACACCGACTAACTGTTTGCATATGAATGGTCCTATCTCCTGGCGGTTGACTATTGGACTGATAACAAATGGCTTATCCACCTGGCGATTATGGCTACTACCACAGTGACGGTTGTATGTGACCAGCCTCTTGCGGTTTTGAAGTCTTGGCGGTTACCTCCTAACCCTGTTATTAAACTCCAATGGTCTACATAATATGTTCACATGTCAGCCACGGCTTTAGACCCCGATGTGGTTAACTGCTTACCCCGACGACTTTTCAACATTGTTCACATATCATCACCACCTCACTACTATGGTTATCATCCCGCCACAGTTATAACCTCCGCTCATTAACTTTGATCGCATGATCCTGCTACAATTTAAGGACCCCGCGCGGTCAGGCTATGTTTGTTAATTGTTTTGTTTATTTATAATGCTTAAATGTTGAAATAGGCCAAGGGTTAGGTGATAGGTTCATTCATAGGTTTTTAAGCATAGGTTAATGCATTTTATGTATTTTTAATACGTAGGTGTGATTAGAACTTAGGACTAGGGTCTTAGGTAAGGATTTGTACATGGTTTTGATACATGGCTTTAGAACTTAGGGAATGGTGTTAGGCATAGGATTAGGGTTTGTAGAACATAAACATAGGTCTAAGATTTATTACATAGATTAGGGTTTTTATGTACTTTCTTTCTATCCATATGTACAATATTGTTACAATGCGATGTTCGCGACATTCGTCTCATCATGACAATAAACCAATGACTATCATCACCAAATGACGATATCGATCCTCTGCCACGATGACACCCATGTCAACACATCAAACCTCTACGATCGATGACTCAACCATGCCAACACCAATCATGTTTGTCAAACGACAAAAACACATGTCGTCGACCAAACCTTATGGAATTGTCGCTGAACTCAAGTCGACAACTACGTGCTAAACCATCTCCACTGAATGGCATGAAAAGCTATGAACATTACTTGAACAACTTGATCATAACCAACACTATCGATATTGAATGACACCCATGAATACTGATGATGGAACCTTAAACACCTGTGCAATTGGATCGATGGTTCCTCCTGGATCATTCCTCTCCACTTCAAAGCTTTTGGACTACAAATGTTTGACTAAACATTTAGTCGATGAGGGTATAAATCCATCTCTTTCCACCTTAACCTGACAATGTCCCAATGCATTCAATCAATCACCTACATATGATGACCATGATGATGCTGACCATGATACATTTTGATTTGGTGACTTGTTTCTTCCATCCACAGTATGAACAACTTACGACGATGGGCAAACAACCTCTAATCAACATGGCAATCGTATTCTTTCCACAAAGAATCGTGAGTTACTGATTCAAAAACATCTTTGAAAATAGCTTTTGTAGAACTTTGTTCAATACATCTAATGGGTATTAACAATCTACTTTCCAGAGTAACTGAAATACTCAAATACTGCATTGATTTTGACTTCATATCAAATAATTGACTTGATTTACTTTCCTCTTGACTGATTCCTAAGTGAACTTGCTACATAGAACTCATCCAGTTGTGATGTAAAGATTGCTGCAACTTAGTTTGATTTTGAAAGTATCTAAGCAATTATAGATTTTCTTGAGTCATTATTTCTTCGTCTCCTAACTGATATTTCCATTGACTAACACTTTCACTTAATGCATTAGTTTTCAAATCATGATAAGGAAACTTCAGATCTGCTTTTGAAAATGCTTTGTCATGAAAACTTATAGACTTCCTCTCTGCTTGAAAAGAGGCTTCATTACTTTTTAAATCATGAAATGATGATGTAATATGAAAGAAAAACAAGGCTGACTCTCCCCAATATTGACTTACAGCCCTGAAACTAAAAATAAACAAGTCTCTAATTAGACTCACATGTACCATTCCTTGTAATACACTGTTGATGATGAGAGTTTCTAGAATTTAGTTGAATGAATGAATTGAGATTCATTTTGTCTTTAAGAATATGTTCATAGGACATTAAATGTATCTCATGTTGCTTATCTTGTTCATGAATAAGATTTCTTAGAAAAGAATTAACCAC
>Ga0068618_1000107_pt1 | contig 17622 bp, 9 predicted proteins | sample InSIn2SAF170_2_FD_77423 | JGI IMG/M metagenome (GOLD analysis project Ga0068618, IMG submission 77423) | Clean room microbial communities from NASA Spacecraft Assembly Facility at Jet Propulsion Laboratory, Pasadena, California, USA -... ...
AACAGAACACGGTTAACTATTCAAGTGGTATTTTGTATGTAAACATGTCATTGGAAAGTATATCTAACACAAAAAAATATACAAAAGATAAACAACATAAGAAGAGCTACGCATACGAAACAACATCTATATGTGCTAGTGCCTCTGCTATAAAATATTCACCTTTCGGGTCAATTTTCCGAAGAACACCTGGGGTACGACAAAAAAATAGAACAAAGTCTTTTTGCATATTTTAATATTTATTAGAGTTTGAGCAAGCGAAAAGAAATTGAAAGTCTCAGGTTTTTTTTTCTTATGAATCGATTCATAAGATTCTTGTAACGGTGATTCAAGAATCTTGACAATCGACTAAGATGAATGTTTTTTTTTTAGATTTCCAACTGTGAAGCTTCTCGATTTATCTTACAACTTTATCTAACAACTTGGAGTCTATTTCTAATTACGGATTTCCATCAATAGTGGTTCGGTATCGTTACAAATGTCTGTTCCAAGATGTGTAAGGAAACAGCGGACCTACGGACTATACAAATGTGATATCCTACCTTTTGTTTTGAAATAATCTGACGAAAAACGTCGTCCACATATAGGGGTCTAGAAAACGAGTCAAAACCGGGCAAGGGGGAGGAGAGGTGGATTAAAAATCCAGAAAAACATGTGGACGTCGTTATTGAATGGCCCCAAAGACCTTTTAGCCTTTTCGGTGTTTCAATGTGTCTCACTTCACTCAAAAGTACAAAAGTATCATACGCCTAAAAGAACGTAGAAAAGAATTATCTTTCTTGAACTACGTCTAGGCAGAACATCCGAAAATATTTGACGATAGTCTCTTTATAATCCTGAAACCATTTGCCTCGCAATATTATAAAACGAGCATTCTCACAAAGTTCTTCTAACCTTTTCCTTCGTTATTTTTTTCCATTTCAGAAGATGGTAGGATGGTTAGGGGATTTGAGAAGAGATGAAAAATGGGCAATGTGGTGACCATTCAGTTGAGGTCACACGTGTTCGACAGGAAAGAGTTAAGAAGCGATACAAAGTTAGCTATTCACATGCCAATCATTATAGGTCCCCGATTTTGTTTGTTAGTGAGAGTTGGGGAGATTGTGGTTGTCTGGTTCACGACTTGGAGGTTTCCGATGAAAGAATTCTAAGGAGCAGGGCGAAGGTCAATCGTAGAAAGCAATAAGATAATCATATTAGTAAGGTTGATATTTTGAAATATTAGTGGATGAGACAGCATGGGTTAGATGTGTGCGCTGCTTTGGGCATGTTTGGGTGATGACATGCTGTCAAAAAGTGTGATGAATGCACAGGTTCCGAGTGTACGATCTAAGGGAAGGCTTATTGATTCAACTGAAACAGAAATGTTTTGATCTAACTAGGAGTTAACTCTCCTAAGCGATCTCCTTTGCGCGTGAAAGGGTGGGCGATAGTTCATAATTAAAGGGCTGCGGCTGAAAGATGTAACACGAATGGTACTAAAGGGTCTGTAAAGTAGGTTGATGATGATAATGATGATCATTTGGTGCTAGGCCACGAAAAGTAAGTAGCCTCCGTAAATCCTATTGTGTCTGAAAGAGATCAATGTCGACAATGTATGAAGAACTACCGCAGACCTTTGTTTAGATGAGGGCTCAAAATTAAATATTTATAAATCCTTTTATCTTTAAATTTTCTTATCTCTAGCAAGTTAAAATAAAAGAGGAGCTCCGAATCCTTTAACGCATTTTGGTTCATTTTTATTAACAATTTCTTTTCTTTTTCATTTTCAGGTGAGTTATTGCTTTCATCTCATGGACAATTTGTTGTAAGTTGAGTAAGTTGAAGTAGCGTTATTACATTTACACCCAATGCACTTCTTAAGTGTACACATATCGTTTCGGAGTATATTAAACATTTAGAGACTTACATATCTACGTACTTACTTGATATTACGTACTTTTGATATTAAAATACCAAATCCAAATGTCAATTCACACCGTAACTCGTAGTGACAATCCTCTTTATTTTTAGCAAATTTTATTTCGCCTGGCATATATTTTGCTTAGCTCTTCTTATGTTGTTTATCTTTTGTATATTTTTTTGTGTTAGATATACTTTCCAATGACATGTTTACATACAAAATACCACTTGAATAGTTAACCGTGTTCTGTTCATGTGAAGGTTATGCCACAGGAATCCACGGGATCAAGAATTTTAATTCCGTGCGTTTTTCACCATCTGTGCTATAAAATGAATATGTTTTGTGGTTGAATTTATACAACATATGTACGCGAATGCATCGTACATATTGTTAAACACCCATTGTGATACCGCGCAACGAAAAATATACGAGGTATAGAGATCACATAAATGTAACGACTGTAGCCATAAATTATGGTGTGCTTTTCGCTAAAAATAAAATTTATTTATTTTTAATGATACATGCGAATTTACGAATTTTGGCGTTAATTTTGTGTTGCGTATTTCAACCAGAGAGGAAGTTTAATGTTTCATAATTACATGGTTATGACATATTAACATTTTTGTTTTGTTTATTTCGTTAATATGCCCGATTGAATTAAATTTGCGTTTCTATTAGACCAGCTACAGATAAATAGTCCCACTTTTATTTATGATTATTTTTCGAATACGATTTTAATATGGTACATATTCTGAACATTTTTATGGAGCGTCCGAGATCACCTACCCACCCCTCTTTGGACTAAATCTTTTACGAATGGCCCAGAGCAATTTAACGTTACGTTTACGTTAAGTATTTTAATAGTCGCAGCTTTGGCTTTCTTTCACACAAATCGTATAGTTGTACTTAAAATTCACTTCAACTATTGTTTCACTGACACCATTTTTCTTCAAAAAGCTTAGTGGTAAAACGTAGAATTTGACTTTACAATGTATGAATACGTTATAAGTAGCCCTGGCAATTAGAGGTGTGCGGTGGTATATAATTTTTCGGCGGCTGTGACTGCGAATCATTTTTTCCTAAAACTTTTTTAATTTTGAGTTAATTAATCCTCTATTTGACAACTGCCAATTAGAAGTGTGCGGATCGACCTTTTTGTGCAACCCGCGACCCGAACCCGATCAAAAATTTAAACCCGATACCCGACCGTCCGGCAATCCTTAGTAGGTCAACCCTAACCCGACTCGAAATTCAAACCCGAAAGAAGTTCGGGTTGAGTTCTATTACCTGAAAAATTCGAGTCGAGTTCTATTACCCGAAAGAAATTCCGGTCTGATGATTATGTTACTAGAAAGAAATTCGTGTTGAGTCTTGCTCTCGATGGTAGCCTTCAACACGAAAGTCATTCATTTAAATTTAAACTTTGCGGTGCAGCACTTTAAGAATTTTTTTACCACATGGTTTGATAAGTAATGTATCTAACAATGAAAACGCGTCATTTTTTTCAAAATTCTTTTTTATTCTTCAACATAGTCCTCTTTTAGCTCGATACACCGAGTCCAACGATTTTCTAACATTTCGATACCAGTTTTATAAAATGATTTCGAAAGTCCCTCAAAATAGGCATTAATTTCCACTTTAACTTCATCATTTGTGTAAAGTCTCTTACCCTGGAGCATTCTTTTCAGGTTTGGAAAGAGATAGTAGTCGCTGGGGGGCCAGATCTGGAGAATATGTGGGATGGAGAACCAATTCGTAACCCAATTGTTCCAATTTGATCATCGCCTAATGTGCTTTGTGCTCCGGTGCATTGTCGTGAAAAAAGAAAATATTTTTTCTTTGTGTCACCTTTCGTTTTTTCTTCAATTTTGCTTCCAATCCATCCAGTAATGTTACATAATAATCAGCATTGATTGTTCTTCAATGCTCAAGATAGTCGACAAATATCATGCCATCGGCATCCCAAAATACACTGGCCAAAACCTTTCCTGCCGATTGTTGTGTTTGTTGACTGGATTCCGGTGTATAGTGATGGATCCATGATTCATCCATCGTTACTAATCGGGACACAAATTCGGTTAGATTGCGCTTAAACATTTCTAAACCACGTTCAGAAGCAATGATACGATTCTCTTTTCGCTCCTCTGTGAAAACTCGCGGTACCCACCGGGCAAACAGCTTTCTCATATGCAAATGATCATGCAAAATATTTAACACACGCTTGATTGACATGTTCATGAACTCAGCTATTTCACTCAGTTACAATTTACGATCTTTTAAAACCATACGGTGGATTTTTTGAATGTTTTCTGAGGTAGTCACCTCAATTGGCCGTCCCGAACGGTTTTCATCACTTGTGCTTGTATGACCTCGTTTAAGTTCAGCGAACCAATATTGAACCATGTGAGCTGACGGAGCAGATTCCCCATAATCTTTGTCAAGCCTTTCTTTCGTTTCCTTCGCTGTCTTCTTCTTCAAATAATAATGTTTAATCACAATACGAAATTCACTTTTTTCCATGATGAAAAAATAATAAAATTAGCTTGCTCTCCAATGGCTGTCAAACACAAAGTGAACAACATAGCTCAATGAAATTTGGTATTTGGTGTTTCAAAAGATTGTTCTATCTGGCAATACTATTTATTTTATTAAAGTTACGACAGATGTCATCTAGATACATTACTTATCAAACTATGTGGTATACCCGAATCGTCCGGGATCTCAACTCAATGGCGTAATGGTTAGCTCGTTTGCTTTCCAATATTCGATTGAGTTGCCAGTGTGATGGTTCGAAACTCAACCGCAACAGAAAAAAAAATCGGTTGTCAGACGTGTACACAAATACACAGCTGGCCGAATCGGTTCAAAAATCTGGTGTGTGAGTGTAGAGTTGTCACACGGCTTATCGGTCGTTGTTGGGAGCTGCCGGTATTCTACTCCTACTGCGCTTTAGTGGGTTTAGCACTGCTATAGGCACTAAGGCGCAACATTCAAAAAATCCTTCAGAGTGTAAAATACTTAGAAGGCGTGGTTCGGAATTCACGTTAAGCATGTGGTCCGTAGCGTTAAGTCATTACAATACCATGTAGAAGTGCCTTCACTAGCTATAGCAGCACTGGTAGCCGAATCTGTCACTTGAAAAAGTGTCCTCTCGGCTGAACAATACCATACGCTATTATTTATTATATCGTCCGGGATTTTCAAGACCCGAAAGCCCGAACCTGGAACCAATGAAAATCAATTCGTGTTCGGATCGGGTTCGGGTCAGGTTTTTTCCGAATTTCGGTCAACCCGCTCACCTCTACTGCCAATCTATTTATGTCAGAGACAGAAAGAGAGAGAGAGAGAGAGAGAGGGAGGGAGTATGGTGCGAAGAAAACTAAAAACGCATAAACTTTGTCTTCGTTACTCTCGTCGCGTCGTTACTCTCTTCTTGTTGCTTTAGTTGTCCGTGAGATGAGCATTCGCAGTACTAATTATCATTGGATTGGATGTCGTCCATTTTTAGAGTAACTAGGTCCTATTAGAAAAACGTGGCCAGGCCACAAAATCAGTGACATAGTCCGGATAATATGATTTCAACTCACACAACGGGCGATTCCACAGCATGTGCTCTGGGAACGAATTCAACTGTCTAAACGGCCAAAAAGGAAAATTTTCGTTATCTGGCACAAATCTAAGTTGAAGTTCAATAAGAATCTTTGCCATACAAAAAAAATACTCCTTTCGGGCCGTTGAGTCAGATGAAGTCGTTCCCAGTGTACATGCTGTTTTATGACTTGGAAATAAAAATTATTTGAAACGTCTCTTGGTATTATGAAGAAATACGAAAGTAGCGAACATTATAGCTTTGTTCTCGGTTCGAAACTAAGTCTCACTGATAAAAATATTTTGTTTGTCAGATGTCATTAGATTTTAAGTGATTAGCCGCCGCCGCCAGACTTTTATGCATGCGGCTGGTCTCAAACGACGCCGATACTTTTATGACTGCTCTGATAGAAACTGCCGTGTTTTTTCGACGGCTTTCATGTGTGGCTCAATAGAACGTCAAGAATTAATTTTAAAATTATTCAAATATACCTAGTCGAAAAATTGTTGGCGGCGGCAGCGGCGACGTGAACAGATATTTGTCGGCGGTTGCGAGAGATAGGCGTGACCCTATTTTCGGCGGCGCTTCGGCCACATTTAAATGTAATCACATCATGTTAAAATATTCTTACCGACCAAACTGTAGTGTCATGCATTCTTCTTTCCAGTAGTGTAAAGTAAAAAATTATTGCATCTAGGTCTGCATTGATCCCATCTATTTTATTTCATTGTGACCGAAAAAGCAGTTTAAATGACCATTGCGTTTAACATTTATTATCTAACAATTTCACGATCTCTTAATAACGAAAAGCTCTTTACAGTCCACACCTATCTTGCACATTCATATTTCGATTCACAGCAGCATATGCTGTCTACCGTACTACATAAACGTGTTTCTCGCCCTACCAGTTGTGATAGTAGAATTTTGTGGTGGCTTTATGGGTTATATTTACCTCCACCCTCAACTATGTAGATACAACCGACCAAGTGTGCACAATAAACATAAGTCTTGTTATAATATATTATGCATAGAAAGTGGTTTCTCTTAGTTCAAAAACCACCAAAAACTACATCCATCCGTACACATCACAAAACTTAACCAATACCCAAACGAAAATAGCATACAATATTTCTTGGACGGTTCATGTGGAATTGTGTATCCGTTCGCAATTTTCAAAGTTAAGTAACAATACATTTCTATCCTTCTTCCAAATGCATGCATAGATTAGTTTAACTCCTAGGCGAAATGTTCTTCAATTCGTTTGTATCTGTAACAATATTACAAAACAATGTTCACATTTTGCATACAAGAATCTCTGACAATTGTAGAGCTCTTCAGTGCGAATATATGTTATGGAATTTATATATAGATGTGTGTGGTCGGAGGCGAGGTGAATCGTACAGGAAAAGAAATATTATATTATAACCGTGATACAGTGGGATGAGTTTTGGGTTGGAGCTACATAACAACAAGTCCCAAAGCAACAACAATAATAATAATACACTTGCAGAAATGTGCTTTGTTGACCTTAGGAATGGAATTTATATTCTAAACAACAACAACTGAAAATGTAATATTAGCGCAGCAAGAAACATCGTCTTTTGTTTAAGCCTGTACGAACTTAAGTCTTCTAGATTTTTGGGAGTGTTCGTCATTCAATTAGGAGAAACCGATGGTTCGACCTCTAAATAACTTGGGTCGGAAAACAGTGAAAGACCTTCAAATGGTCAGAAAATTAGTAGGGACTATAACAGATTTGAGCGGAAATGTCTTTTGAGTCCAGAATGTGTTTTCCTATTAATTAGGAAAACTCGTCAAGTTCGAATCATGTTGAATTTTCAAGAGTTTCTGAAGATAATATCTTTTTTGGAGAATCCGGGAAGTCATTTTAGGACGACCTGCACTGAACATTAGGGGTGTTCAAAAATGTATGGGAAAATTAGGTTGTCGAAAAGTTCGTGGCCTAGCTCAGAACATGGTAGCAAATGGTCTCCTGCGAAAAAATGTCTATCGGATGAAATCCGAACGGCTTAAGGTCTTTACTCCCTCTAAAAAAATATTCTATGAAGCTAGACTAAAAAGTAATTCCCTGCATGTGTTCCGCACAATCAAAGAAGTGCAACATTTTTGCGAAAGTTACATTCGCTTCAACTGTGCGAAACCCCTACAAGGAATTACTTTCAAGCCTGGCTTCTTAGTACCTTTTTTTGAAGGGAGAAAAGGCCTCAAAAACGCGCCCATTAACAAATAATTCGGACATTTGCTGATTGAGATATTAATACTTGAATTTCGGCCATTTTTCGCCTCTATCGCCATTGAGCTACCTCTAAGCCGGTTCGGATTTCATCCGACCCATAGAAAGTTTTTCTCAGGATAACATTTGTGATCATGTTCTGAGCTAGGCCCGAACTTTTCGACAAATCAATTTTTCGAACACCCCTACTAAACATAGTCCGTTTTTATAAAAAATAAGTTCTGGACGGCAAAAGTAGCTCACATAGAAATTCATGTTTCCTCGATGGCCCGAGCCTGGACTGAAAGAAGTCTTGTAGGCTCCATTACTGGATGGACAATTTTTACAACATTGACGAAGTAAACTTAACTTTCTGTTCCAATAAATATGAAGAGTACTGCGGAATTCACATGAAACGTATGGTTTTTGGTGTGAAAGTATGCGGCTAAATTTATCTACGAGGAAGATTGAAGAAATTTGGTATATTTAGGAATATTTCCAGGTGAATGTTTTAGAAACAGTATGCTGGATATCTACTTGTTATTTATCCATACCTGTGGGTATTCAATTCAATTTGTTTAAATTTGTTCTTTAATTTATAAATGGCTAATAAATGTAACAAAGTTTTTGCAGAGTTTTCCTTTTTCTCTCTTTGAAAATCTCTTTTTGAATATATCAAAATGGTTTACAAATTTATTGTGCTCGCATATTTGAATAATGTTCTATTAACTGTGTATTTATTCTTGTTAATTAAACAAAATGTTTTTTGATGAGAGAGATTTGTTATACCTTGTGGGTTAAAGTTTGCATGGATTTATTATACAATGTGGTTTAGAAGGTTTTCATTGTGCCAACGGCGTAGTGAAATTTATTATGACGTGAAGAGTTAATATGGTCTGGAGATTTGGAGGTGTAAAAGGTAAATGAAATTTTGAATAAAATATTTTTGGTAACAAACTTTTTTATTTACTCTATTTGTATCATGAAGTGATTCCCAAATGAATTCGAAAAGTTTTCACTGGAGTTTTCAGCCAAATAGCGTGGCATACGTTCCTATGTACGATGTCAACGAATAAATCGATCTTATTATATTATCATAACGCAAAGTTAGAGACGCAAGTCATTTTTTTTATTGCATTTTTATAAATTTATCCTTTTGGAACGAATTGGTCCTTTCTTGAGTTTTGTTCTTGAAATTTTCTTACAGGGATTCGCTTTCTAAATAAAAGAAAATTTGTGCTCGTGTGCGTGTGTTAGCAATTTTACGTAAGGCTTAAGGACAGGTAATTGGGAATTGCATATTAATAGTCAATTATTGTTTGAAAATCATTAATTTCGTTTCGAAATTCAAAAGCGATCCATTTAAGAACAACGGCGACAAAGTGCATATCAGCACTTAATTGTTGAAATTTTGCACTCAGAGTGAAGGTGCTTGTAATTTTCAATTAATCTATGGTTTATTTTTTTTGTTTAAGAGTAAAATAAATGAAAAAATTGAAAATAAAACTTGGCCGTACTATTAATTTATGAATTTGACGATTTGCTACTAACTTCACACAAAACGTAAAACGATTGCATGCATGAACTTGAAATTTGAATCAACTTCACTCTGAGTGCAAAAATTGACACTTCTCACTGACATCCTCTCGGGCGGGTTTTAACTAAAGGAGTATTTGGTCGAGGCAGTCATTATGACATGCATTCATTACTTCGAATCTGTCAAGGAACTAAATTCGTTTGTAAAGTCTGCATTTAAAGTTTTAACCGGAATACATCAACACTTATTGTTGAAATGGAAAATTAATTGAAAATTCACCGCAGTATTTAATTAAATCTACAAGTACAAGTACTGCATACAAATATGTAGCATACTATGATATATCCAAGGCAATCCTATTTTAATTAAATATTTTTCTCCATACTGTCGTCTGTCTTCTTTATTTATCTTTTATTTTATATTATACACACAAGGTTGACGTAGCGTGTTAAGACAGCTATATTTCGTTCCATTATACAAGAAGTGAAAATCCACCCCAATCCAGAGAGGTAAAAACTGTTGGCATTAGAAAAATCTTGCGGATACTGTGAGAAGTGGAACCATATTCACATCAGGGGTATATTTTCGTACTCTTTTTCGCTATGCAATAAGCTTAGTACCAAAATTCTACTCACTTGATCGCATTCTACGCGACTATACAACATTTAAGTCCATAAAAAGTAGTAATAGTCTAGTCGAATTTGTGATGGGAATGCGGCTGATGTCTCTATGCTGATGATTATAGTAGGTAAGTTTAATGGAAATGCTTAGAAGGTGTTTTTTTTCGTATAATGTGATGATGTGAATATATACGTTGATGCAATGCAAATGCGCAGATTAAAAAAGTTTTTCAACTTCAATTTGGATTTTCATATTAGAATTACGTAAACGAAAGTTGAAAGCATAAAAATTAAGATTTCGCTAAAAAATTTGTGTAGGTAAATATGGTGAATGGTGAAAACTTTTGACGTTACCTTCAACCTGAGACTGATATTTTGTTAACTTTGAAATAAATAATCGTTTGATGATATGTTGGAAACTGTTCTAGACACGTGTTATTACACTTCAGAGGAAGATTGCAGCTCGCTTTTTCTAATTTGTTCTATAGACTTTTCTTATTGTATCTTCAATGATGTATTGATGTGAGAGTTTGCGGTGGTTAAATGACACATTGTTACCGTCGGAAAACCACTTTAGTATAGTTTAGGAGAGTCTTTACCGGTTCGAAGACAACAAAATATAAATATTTTTTTGCAGAAGTAAATATAGACTGTGTATTGAGTTAAAATTAAAATAATGTAAATCGAAGAAGACAATCAGAGGAAGCACTGTAGACCTCTTTTTTTATGAAGTTTTTGAAAGTATGCTGAAAGCTGTTCAAAGTATGCAGGGTGTAAAGTATACTTAAAGCATTTCGTAAAGAGAAATTCTTTTGAAAAACACCCTGCCGAAATCGGAAGGATCTCCCAGTGTATTTTTTTAAGTGTGTCAAGATAGGCATTGTTCCCTAGAAGACAAAATTTCATCAATGATTGTGTAGCTAGTGGGAGGTGTTCGAAAACAGAAAACATGCCTTTTCCTATATGCGAATTTCTCCGGGTGCAAGGTCGTGTGGGGTATCATTGGAAAGGTAATTTCACGTACTAGTGGAGCAACTAGGGTGTTGTGGGGTTTGAAATTCATCCACACCGAGTTATGAGCTGTTGAAAATAGGGGTAAAGAGTTGTGTATTTTGGATAACTTCAAACCATTCCTGTGCATGCCAAAAACGGCAGAAACATTAAAAACCTGTTTTTCTTGGTTGCTACTACTAGCAGCTTCAAATGAATCCATCTGATGAAGTATTGTCCAAGTCGAACCTAGTCGCATTTCGTAAAAGGATACATTCGATAAAGTATTAGCCTTTTGTTGTAATCCGGTAGCATTCTGTTTTTCGGCTGCCTAAAAAAGTTACACAGGTGCCAATCTAGTCTATTGGCACCTGGTTGTCAATAGTGACTGCCTAGATTTTTTACATACATTTTCACCTGTTTTGTACATAATATGAAATCATTTCCATTCAAATTCTATTTTGAACAGACAATTTTTTTCACACAGCAGATGTCCTCAGAACAGCTCATATTTCGGTAAGATTTTGTCGGCTTTATCTTTTCACTTTCATCCTTTGTTTAAATTTTTTTTATTTGTTATTTTCACACATTTTTATGTTTGTCATAGAAATTTTTATTTAATGCTTCAAAATGTTATATTCTTGTCACCTTAACGTTTTCTTACGTGACAAATCCAAGAAGTGAGCAAATCATAGACACTGTCAAGCATTTGAAAAGTAAATATTTTTAAACCAATGGGGATTGGTTGGGATGGAAAATGTAGTTGCTATTTTCGATAGAATAGACTTTTGTAAATCAAATTATTTTCATATTTTTTTCTGTTGATATTTTGAAACGGATGGGTTGGTAGATAATTTTCCGATAAGATTTTGGAATAGACATTGAATCCGCTATCTAGATTTTGCGACGGTTATTGTGCGACGTTTTCATTGTCTGTTATGGTCTTATTGGCTTTTTATGTTGCATGTTTACAACCCAAATGAGACTTGACTTAAAATAATTTCAGTAAATGCTTTGCGACAAATGATTGCTTTACAATAAGCATTCGCTTTCGTTTCAAGTGTTACCTAATATAAACGTTTTCTATGATTCTGATCCTTTCATTTAAAGTAGTCAAAAACTAGTATAACCAACATTTTATTCATAATCAACGCTGCGATCGAATCCTACACTCAGAGAAATTAGCATTCATAGCGCAAAAATTGCATTGTGCAGTAACAATGAAAACATTTTTTAATAGCTGTAGCGTTTTTTATTGGACAGCATCGATAAATGATTAAGCTTCAATTGCTTTTTTCTCTCAGTGTGCACTATTTCTAGTGAAATTCTTGTTGTATCTTGCTATAGCAAACACAATGAAGTTCGCACTTGTACAAATTGAAGCAAGTAAATGAAGCAAGTGAGTGACTCAATAGCGTAGTGGTTAACACGTCTGCTTGCTACTATGAAATTGAGTTGTCAGTGGTTGGTTCGAAACTCAACCGCGGACGGATTCGTTCAGATTGTTAGATTTGTAAACAAAAACAAAGATAATTGAATCGGTTCAAGTCTTGTGAAATTGAGTGTAGCGCCATCGTACGGCTTACCGGTAAGAGGCATTGTTGGGAGGTGCCGGTATTCTACTCCTACTAGTCTCGCTCCTAGTTCATCTCATAGATGGACACTCGCTCAGCTTACCACTGGCACAGTAAAAACTTTCCGCTAATGAAAGGATCTCAAAAGTAGAACCACAAAAACAGCGAAACTAGTAAATAATGATCTAGCCTCTAACCCTTCATGGATTGTAAAGGCAGATTATTATTATACTAAATTTGCAATAAATGCTCTAGTCTTTGAGTATAGTTTGCCATCGAAATTCATCTTAACCACAAAGCAAAGCTACTTTAGAACAGGGAGATAGATGCAGGAAAATGTAGCCATTGTTTTTACTCTTATCATTCACAAGTTTTGCTTTAAGTTTTCATTTATAACCGATCCAAAATGTTGCCACCAAAATCTTTGCCTTCATTTAAAGCGAGTTGTCTCATTTATAAAAATTGTGCAACATTTTACAAATCTATTAGCAATAATTGTTTTTAATCAATAAGTCTCATGTTACGATGTAACTTATGGAGTGACTTATCAACCTTAACCTAACTTCATCATTTAATTCATGCTCGATTTACACTTCTGATCATATTTATTCATCAATTAATTAGGCTGCTACTGGTAAATGCAACCTTTACACCTATCATTCGTCATTGTCATCATTAGTATCTTATAAATCTACATGCGAATCGAGCAAAACCTTCACAATTCATACGTCTATTGAGCTAGGATGAGCAAAACCGCATAATGTTTCATGATTTCACTATGGAACATGGCATTGCTGTATTGTACAACTTGTATAACTCGTATGTTTTCAGAGTACGAATAAATCTATTTGAAAATCATGTTAGATGTTCCGTGGAAGATAATACCATATTCCCAATATCATGAGTAAAACCTCAGGTCATTATATTGAAAGATCAATGACGTTATTGTAATATTGTTAAATTAAACAATAGACAGTTAGGCAAACATATCATGCTTTAATAGAGAATGTTATGGAAAGAAACTGCCTTTAACTAGGGCGATTTCAATTTTTGTGGTATGGTTTAATCTACTATATGCTTTGCGGTTAGGCGGTTAGGGATGTGACTTTTCGTAAAATATCGATAATATCAATTTTTGATAATGATCAAAACTTTAATATTTTTTGCTCCATAATATTGGGCTGTTGGCTTTAATCAGGTTATTGAACAATGCAGAACGACCATTTATATCTTCGGGAATAAGGCTTGAATAAGAACAAGATGCAAGACCGACAGATAACGGAAATTCTAATTGACTACAAAATTCAAATTAAACACTTTAAGGCCGGACTATACCTTTTTTCGCAGAATTTTTTTTTTTTGACAAATCAGCGTAGTCTTCAGGAACTACATTGATCTTTAGGCTATTGCTTAAGACATTATTTATCAAAATATCGATTTTTGATAATTTTTATTCCGAAAATTATCGATATTTTGATAATCAAACAAAATATCGCACATCCCTATAGGCGGTAATTATACATAGTCGATAGGCGATTTCAATTCGCAGAAATACAAACGAGACGGCTACATTAGACATATCTGAAGACGTGCACACGAAATTGGCTATACCTTATGCATACGCCAATTGTTTGTCAAATTCTTCCAAATTGTATGGGACTTCCAATTTCGTATGTATGTCACTCATTTGTTGTGGCTCGGCACTTAGATTAATGATTTATCAATGATTTACCTGGACGTGCGATAGGTTAACTTTCAATAAGTCCAGGCAAGCCGGTCTCACAAAGCGAGACCCGTTCGGCCTCGGAGCGAAGCGGAGAGCCTCCGACCAAGCACTCCGACATTGCCTGGTTTTTCTTTTGTCACAATTTTTCGAATACGCTTTGTACAAGGAAAATATTTTTATGGCGATTTTTTTTGGGGATACTTCACGGCTATAGTCCGACGCAATGCTCTTTAGGAACGGCCCCTGAAAGAGCTTAGTTGCGAAACGTCTCCTATATCTTGATATGAATAAAAAACGGAACTGTCTACAGAGAAGAAAATAATAAAATAACTTCTACAGTTAGATGCAATAGATCTATTTTTTGCAGTCTATTTTAACTTACCACGCGAGTGCGGCTGCGTTAATTGTTTTCAATTTTTCGATATGGCCTAAACTCTCGACTGTAGTATTATTCTAGTGAGTAGTATTATTGGGACATAATATCACAAATTTCTGTTCATGTGAAACTGTGCAAATATAGCCTTTTCGTCCAAGTATTTGAAAGCTATTTACCTCAGAATAACTTAAATGTCTTTGACACATGAAAATGATTTATGGGGCTTATGTGTTCAGTTGCATTGCAAAATAATTTATCAGGCTACAATGCAGGAAATTTCACTTGGTTTTCAAATCTCTTTCCTAATCTCTCTAGTTATCAAGCAATGCACCTTATGTCCTTTTAGATAATTGCCCGAAAATAATGGAGAAGTCGAACGTCCTGTTGAAATGAAATGAAATGTTAAGAAAAAAATTAAATTTGCAAATTTTGGCGCCAAAGATTTCAACAATTTTTTTTGGCTTCGGCGCACGAATCTTCTATATGCCTACAATAAACAAATATTATTTCTTTAAAATCATATCAAAATGACTGGTCATTGAAAACATTTCGTAAAATGTGGTTCCCATACTTGTCGAGGATTAAGTGAATAATTTACCTTCCTTTGAGAATAACGAAAAAATTAAATATTTTGGTCCATCATCCAACAGCAACCAGTTAAACGAGTCACAAATTAAATAGCCAACCCTTTGTCATTTCATTGAAATTGAATATGTTTTTATCGCACGTATTTTGTTAAACATGTATAGACCACGGGTATGTCACTTCAACAACAAAGTGAACAAGTTGTTCATTATTGCCGAATGATATAACAATCGGTTTGTCAGTCGATTCGGCCATGCAACACAATTTATATAACCAGCTGGAAATTAAAAAACGGCATCTATAAAAAATGCAGAAATTGAGAAGACACGAAAAAATTTGCGTAAACAGTATGAAAATCGTTTATAGCAAGTGACAAGCCCCCGGGTACGTATTCGAATTAAACGTAAGCCAAATAAAAAGATTCCCTAAATTCGAAAAGAAAAAAAATGTTTTTATTCAATTTCACGTTTTCTACCGTCATTGATGTAGTTTTCTTTTTTTATTTCTTTTTTTCCCTTTATATAAATTTTCCTCACCTTTGGGATATTAGCTTTTGTAAAAGAAAGCGCAAACTTCTTGTTTTTTTTATTATTATTCTGAAAATTGTTTTGGTGATTGTGTAATAGTATATGGGTAGTTTCTTGGGTGTAGCAGGAATACATCATTTGTTAACGAAAAAAAAAACGGAGAGAATTGCGTGAAAAAACGTACCTTTAGATTATTTGTAAATAACGAAAAAAAAACTTGTCGTTGTATAGGGTTGGTTTGTAAGCATTTAGCGAAAGTGAATGATTTTTCTTGTTTTGCCTTTATTTTTGCTGCTATTTTATTCGTTGTTGTTGGTTGCTTTTCATACCGGATTATATATGGTTTCAGTATCAGTTTTTTTTTTATCTGTTCGTTTTTGTCGTGAGAAAGTCTATGAGACTGCGAGATTTTTATATTGTAAATACTATGAGATGGTCTTGAGTACATTAATCTTCTCTTGAAGGAAACATTTCTTATTCAACATTTTCTACCCTCATTTCTTAGGGTTTTGTTATAATACGAGAGTCTGCTGAACATAATACAGAGATTGTGTTTTTGTTCGTTTCATTTTTCATATGAAGCAACAGAGAAAATGTGTTAATATCAATTAGCTTATGTATTCTGCAAGGGGGATGATTCTAATGGACTATCTTATTTATTGTGGAAATTATGTGCTCTAACGCTTTAAGATCACATTAACGTTCAATTTCTACACTTCTTAAGAGATGTTCCGATGAAACACATTTTTTGTAAAGTAAAAACAGCCAGACTATAAATTTTCTTTTTTTTTCAATTTCAGGTATGTTTCTGTGAGCGACATTCCATTTTATTCATCACGAAAACCGTTCAGATCGTGAGATGTAAATTGGTAATTCAGTGAGTAGCGAAGTATATTCGATGAACAAATTTTCGTCTCATTTGAAATAAAAGTGAGCCGAAATTGTATTCGTTTAAATCGAACACTACAACAGTTTGTACATTCCATCAAAGTAAAGGTATTTCAAATTAAAGTCAGCGCCTAAGCTATAACGGTTTTTTTTTTTTTAATTGGGACAATGTGAGGGGAAGGGTTGGAGAAACCGAAGTAGTTAAAAAAGCCCGCCCAAACGCCTGTTAGTCTTACTATTTTAATCAATTTGAACGACAAAATCGCGATGGGAAGGCAAAACAACTAACACCGTGCACCGGGCAATAACAATAAAAACAATCTTCACCTTAAATCTTAATATGACTTTCAACAGAGCAACTCCGTTGAACTATCAGCAATGCTTTTTGAACCACATGCTAACTAACTGTAAATGTAAAGCATTCAGAACACGGAGTGGAGTTTTATTTAAAATATTTATCCCTTTAATTTTCTTTTTGTAGAAAATCTCAAATACTTTTCTCAATTGTTTTCCATACGAAAATATACATTGTTTCTCTCCACAGGGTCACATACGATCTGCTGCACTGTCAATTACCTTTATAAACTTGTCATACATGTAACAATTTATCGGCTTAAATGGAAAAGTTTTGCAGACATTATCCGAAATGAAAAAATTGGTAGAAAGAATAACAGTAGGAAAAAAAACTTTTTCATTCTTGTACAAAATTGGTCAGGCATGATGATATGGTTTCTTCTCTCAATTCTATTTTGTTGGGAAACATTTTTTAAAAGCATATTCGTCCAGTCAGGAATAGCTTTTATATGCACACTTTTCTATTGCCCCATTGGGATCAATGAAATTTTCCAGGTAGAGAAAATATACTATGCTACACATGGGAAATATTGAAATTTATATTTATATGTGCAAAGTGTTATACTATTTATATCCGAAAACATATTGAAGTTTTGACCATCGGCTAAATGCCCTTATGTTTTAATGGCCAACGGGGTATATGTGCTGGAAAACATTTTGCTATGTCGAAACGATGATGGTAATGGGAAACGGTACAGTGTAAATGGGTTGGAATATAAA
>Ga0068618_1000109_pt1 | contig 17564 bp, 18 predicted proteins | sample InSIn2SAF170_2_FD_77423 | JGI IMG/M metagenome (GOLD analysis project Ga0068618, IMG submission 77423) | Clean room microbial communities from NASA Spacecraft Assembly Facility at Jet Propulsion Laboratory, Pasadena, California, USA -... ...
GATTTTACATCATATGTCTAAATAGCTTGGGAAGTCCATATGGCAGCGCGAGCCCGTTAACCAACAAGGATGGTGATCCTACGCAAGAAAGATACGGACCCGAGTTCCCATTGACAACCGTCAGAGACGATGTGAAGTGAGTCACGCGACAATTGGAGCGAGCGCAACTAACATAGTGCAGCATACACAAAATTGTCCTTGACCACTTGGGTGTGAAACAAATTGCAGCTGTAGTGGGTGGTTCAATGGGAGGTATGTTGGTCCTTGAATACGCTTATTTCGGTAAGGAATATGTGCGATCGATTGTCCCGATAGCGACTTCTGCAACACATAGTGCGTGGGGTATCAGCTGGGGTGAAGCACAACGACAGTCAATATACTCTGACCCGAAGTACGAAGACGGCTACTACTCGCTCGACGATCCGCCAGCTGCAGGTCTGGGAGCAGCACGCATGTCAGCTCTTCTGACCTATCGAAGCAGAGACTCTTTTGAAACGAGATTCGGACGTAACATTCCTGATCCCTCCAAGAAGCAGTCAATCAATTCGCCACAACGCAACAATAGAGCGAATTCGAACGAGCACTGGTCGATTCACAATCACGGACACTCGAGAGGTGTAGGTTCAAGACCACAATCACGGCCTGGGACAGCGGGAGGCACTCCACCTCCAGAGACCGCTACTATACAAGATCCTCAATTCAATGGTGCGACTGAGTATGAAGTGCCTGTCACTACTGTCTCACGAAACTCATCTAGACCAACAACACACTACTTCTCTGCGCAGTCGTACCTTAGATATCAAGGAACGAAGTTCGTTGGACGCTTCGACGCAAACTGCTATATTGCTATCACAAGAAAATTGGACACTCACGACGTTTCTCGAAATCGAACAACGACCGTGAAAGAAGCACTAGAACAAATAGAACAACCAGCATTGGTATTAGGCATTGAGAGTGATGGGTTGTTCACATTTGCAGAGCAGCAGGAGATTGCGGACGGCATACCCAATGCAACGTTAAGGAAAATTGATAGTCCAGAAGGGCACGACGCTTTCTTACTGCAGTTTGAACAAGTCAATAAGTACTTGCTTGAGTTTTTTAGGGAAACCCTACCAGATATCATGAACAAGCCAGGAATTGGCGGTGCAAATGGTGAGACTGTTGACAGTGTGGGTACGATGACTAAATCGAGTACTTTTGGTGAAGCTGAGGTCGGCGACCTGACAGCATGGTGATCAAGGTGATGAAAGACCAGGCATTTGAAGTTATTTATATGGCGGTACCTTGACCAGTTCAACTCTGGCTTGGTATGACCGTACTCAGCGTTTGTACATTGTCGTCGGCTGTTGCCGCATTCACAATACCCAGTTTTGCTGCTTCTGAAGGACTTGATATTGGCTCATCTACCTAGATGTTCTTTTCCGTGCTCGTTGTAATGATATTCTAGTGTATCTCCCTCGCTCATGATAATCGTGATAATCACGTGGTAGCGTGATACTGGGTCAGGCATCCAGGCATTTATTCATGCGGCTCGCATTCTCTCGATGTTCGTCCCTCGCATCGGCACTCCCCCGTTTGACTACCACTACATTATTCATCGACCTTACACGGCTCGTGTTCTTCGCAACCCTTTCGCAGAAGAGGCGGGATAGTATGAAGGCCTGATAATGTTTACTTTCACGGCTTTGTCAGGAGCTCAGAGCACTTCCCGTTGTTCTCAGTCAATCCTCGAACTAGATGGAGGTGTCAAAGTCCTGGTCGATGTGGGTTGGGATGAGAGATTTGATACTCGACAGCTTGCAGAATTAGAAAAGCATGTTTCAACTCTATCCTTCATTCTTCTGACACATGCCACTATATCTCATCTTGGTGCTTACGCGCATTGCTGCAAGCACATCCCTCTCTTTTCTCAAATTCCGGTCTATGCTACCGCACCTGTAATAGCTTTTGGTCGAACCACCTTGCAGGATCTATACTCTTCAGCACCGGTAGTTGCCACTTTCATTCCTGCGTCTGCTTCACCAGAAGACCAGACCTTGACCGACGACACGAAGCGAACGAATATCCTACGAGAAGTCCCAACCTTCGAAGAGATCAATGCCTATTTTGGTGCAATCACACCTCTCAAGTACTCTCAACCACATCAGCCGATCGCGTCATACTTCTCTGCTCCTCTAGAAGGTCTCACCTTGACAGCTTACAATGCTGGACACACCCTGGGAGGAACAATATGGCACATTCATCATGGCATGGAGTCGATTGTATACGCGGTGGACTGGCATCAAGCAAGAGAAAACGTTATCGCAGGTGCGGCCTGGTTTGATGGTATTGGTGGTTCCGAAGTCAGCGAAGCATTCCGGAAGCCTACAGCGTTGATATGCAGCAGTGTCAATGGAGACAAAATTGCAGTCAGAGGGGGAAAGAAAGCAAGAGATGAAGCACTTCTCGGACACATTCGAAGCTGTCTGTCCAAGGGTGGTTCGGTCCTCATACCCATCGACTCAAGTGCGCGAATTCTCGAGCTCGCTTGGTTGCTGGAGAAAGCCTTGCAGGAGAATGCATCTGATGAAGTCTTGAAGACGGCGAAGGTCTACATGGCCAGTAGAGCAGCTCATGCTACACTGAGGCACGCCAGAAGTTTGCTGGAATGGATGGATGACAGCATTGTACGAGAGTTCGAGGGCAACGACGAGGACAATGTTGTAAAAGCCCACAAAAGGGGAGGCAGTAAGCAAGCAAACAATGCGTCAAAACCATCTAGGCCATTCGAGTTCAGGCATGTCAAGGTGGTAGAATCGCAAGCCCGACTAGACAAGGTCTTAAAAGCTACAGGACCTCGTGTCATTGTCGCAAGTGATTTGTCCGCTGAATGGGGATATTCCAGAGCTGCTCTTGAATACATTGGACAGAAACCCGAAAATCTCGTCATTCTAACAGATCCCAATCCAGCTAACGGCCTGAACAACGCCAATGCGAGCACTTTGTGGAAATGGCATCAAGAACGACTTCATGGAGTGGCACTAGACAAATCGGTAGCAGGTGATCAGATCGAGCAGGTCCATACTGGAGGCCAAGAGTTGCTATTCCGCGATGCTAAGAGAGCTCCTCTTGATGAAGCAGAGCTAGGTGTGTATCAGCAATACATGGCCACTCAGCGGCAGATGAAGGATGCTTTGATCACTGGTGATGGCAGACAGCTCGCTGATGCCGAGGATGTACTTGATGAAGCCGATGAGAGTTCTTCCGAATCTGAGGATGAAGAAGATGAACAGCAAGGCAGAGTCCTAAACGTCTCTGCAGCACTCACTCACGGTAACAAAAGCAAGGTTGCAGTCAGCGATGAAGACCTGGGAGTGAGCATTCTTCTTCGAAAGAAAAACGTGTTCGACTATGATGTCAGGAACAAGAAAGGTCGGAATGCTGTCTTTCCGTACGCTCATTCGAAGCGTCGCGGAGATGAGTTTGGAGATTTCATCAAGCCTGAAGAGTTTCTTCGAGAAGAAGAAAAAGAAGCTCAGGAGGCCATGCTCGACGATAAAAACACATCTATGCTTGGTCAGAAGAGAAAGTGGAGTGAAGACAAGCACAGGCAATCAAAGCCTAACAAGAAGCAGAGAGCTGCTGATGAAGCACGTACAGAGCGTGCCGCTCTCGACAACGATGGAACGGCTGATGAGTCGGACTCTGAGAGTGATGCTGAAGAGGTTGATTTGACCCCTCAAGCACCAGCAAAGATTGTTTACGAAGAGAAACGCATCACCTTCCAAGCTCGACTTGCATTTGTCGATTTTGCCGGCTTGCACGACCAGAGAAGTCTGCAAATGCTGATACCACTAATCAATCCGAAAAAGTTGATTCTGATTGGTGGTACTCAATCAGAGACTACCGCATTGGCCAACGATTGTAAAGAATTGCTGGGCATGAAAGTAGTTGGACAAGGAAAGGAGAGCAAAACTGAAATTTACTCGCCACAAATCGGAGAGATGATTGATGCCAGTGTCGACACCAATGCTTGGGTTGTCAAGCTCACAAGAGGATTGACCAAACGTCTTCAGTGGCAGAATGTTAAGAATATGAGCATTGTAACTATTACGGGTCAACTACGTGCAGAGGGGTTACAAACAGAACAAGAGAATATTGCGAAGAAACTCAAGTTGGCAGGTGAGGCCTCAGCAGCGACAACAGAGGATGACGAAGCGAAGGAGTTTGAACCAGTGCTCGATGCTCTACCACCCAACGTTGCTGCATCTACAAGGACAGTGACACAGGCCATCCATGTTGGTGACTTGCGTCTAGCTGACTTGCGTCGGCTAATGCGTGATGGAGGCCATTCAGCTGTTTTCAGAGGTGAGGGTACACTTCTGATTGATGATATGATTGCTGTACGTAAGATGGCCAGTGGTCGAATTACAGTTGAAGGACCCCCTATCAGCTCGACCCAACGATCAGATGCGGACAGTTTCAGGCATGTCAAACGCAAGATCTATGATGGGCTTGCGGTCGTTGCTGCAGGATGAATCTTGTGGCTTAACCAATCCCAAACCTTTTTGGCTGACCTAAAACATCAATTCATCGTTCGAAAACCTCGAAAATTTGCTGCTTGCTCATATCCGAGTATCACAGCTGATGATTCAGCCAGCCTGTGTGGCTGTCGACGTTGCTCATCCAGACTTACCAACGACTGAGGGCCGCCTCATGCTTTCGAAGCTGGTCCGTTTGACGCTGCGGCGGTCTTTGGAGTTATTCATCACCACGAAACTATGGTACATGGATCAACTTTACCGGCGCTACGTACTTGCGAACAGCAGTGCGCAATCGAGGGCGTAAGTCATGCCTTACACCCATGACTCGTGCCTTCACAGCAGATTGCTGATGTGGCCATGTCAACGCGGGGCCCTCAGTCAGGTTCTCGATACTACCCTGGGCGTTAGAAAGCATATCACCACGGTAGAGTCATCATCGTGAGTCTGCAGATACGCAAGCCTCTGATCAGGATCGAACGGATAGAATTGTATTTGAAGGCTCCAATGCCAGTCATCTATCCTTCCAATTATGCAGTTGACCCATCCCTTCCTTCAGCCCTGCTCGCTTTGTGGTCAAACAATTGTCCAGCGTCTTACCAACATCCGTCAAGATGATGCCCTCCATGTATAGCAAGACCAGATATAGGTACTTCACTCCTGATGGTAAGGTACCATGTGAAGGGAAGGTGCCAACCGACAAACTCCCAGACATGAACACTCTAGCTGGTATACCTAAGCTGGCTGGTCCTCTCTTTGGTTTTCCTCCATTCGGATATGGCCAGTTCGGTTTCCCTGCTGGGTTTGGGTACCCGCCACCTGGACCACCGTCTGCACCACCAGCTGGTCCATCAGGTTGGCATTGCTACCCAGGTCCTGCTGCACCTGCACCGTGGGGCGTATCACCACCTGGAGCACCGCCAACGCCGCCAGCTGGCCCACCAGGTTGGCACTGCTACCCAAGTCCTGCTGCACCTCAACAATGGGTAGTGCCACCACCGGCACCCCGTCCATCATATCCTGCACCTCCACCGACGCCTCCACGGACACCTCCACCATCATGGTCTGCACCTCGACCGCCGCCTCCACCATCGGCCAATCGAAAGTTCTCTGTGGCACAGCCTTGGGAGCAAGAAGAACCCGTGCCGGGTAACAGAGTCAAGGGTGAACTGATCAAGGTTGGCAGTAGTGGGGCTGGATACATCTCGCCAAAGCACCATGTCTTAATCCATCTGTTCTGTCAGAACCTTGTGACCAAATACAAAGGTGAAAACAATTTCATCATGGCTGGAAATGACTCATTCAAGGCTGAAATTGTCCCCGCAAACATGCGATTTCAGGAACTCATTGAACAGCTCGACACCATCAAACGAGCCCGACATCACGAAAGACACAAGAATTATCCGGAGGAGCATTGTGGTGTTCAGGAATTGATCAAGTTGGGAAACAACATGTTCATACCAGGTCAAAAGATCATGATGCACGACGCTATGGCTCAACACACGGTAGGGAGTGTTTGGCCGGACTCGACTGAACACTCAGAGCCACGTTATCTTGTTCGTTGGCCAGTGTAAGGGTACCTTGGCTACAGGTGCTGCCACGTTTTCGCCAGGTAAGAGCAACCTCGGAAGTTCATGCAAACCATGCTGACGATGCTATTGCAGTGTCTCTATAGTCAATCCTGGGCACGAAGATCAGCCACGCCAGCATGTTTTTGAGCCGAGGAAGTGTTAGGCATTTCTCCGCCAGCTTACGTATAAGTCCGACTTGACCTCTTTTAAATGCATCCAATGATAATGCAGCGAGTCACAAGCTAGGTTGAATGAAGAAGGTCCATCGAGATAGTGCTTGGGGTTCATAGTATCACGTGCTAACACTGTTGAGACAACACATCTCGCTCAATACACTATGTTGAAACTTCTCGTCTTGCTTGCTATCTTTAGTGTTGCTGGCTGAAATCATCATCGTGCATATCATCATGTCTACTCAAGTGCAGCAGTCGTTTCCAGAGTCCAAGACTCCTGATAAACACCATGCCGCCCATCCGCTTTGTGCTCTCAGTGCCGACGAGATCCTCTACACTGCTGAACTAATCAGATCTATATGGCCAGCGAATACTGATATACGATTCAAGTCAATCACACTGGAAGAGCCACCAAAGGCACAGGTGCTGCCATATCTTGAAGCGGAGGCTGCTGGCCGACAATTGCCTAATCTCGACAGGAAAGCATTTACGTCGTATTATATTCGAAACACTGTAGGTCCTTGTTCGTCTGCAGCATTGACTTCTGCTCGCATCTTTGAAGGTTGGCGCCGCATTGTACACGCTGTACACATAAGGTTACTCAGCAGAGTCTGAGTCAACTGCCAGCGTCAATCTACGAATCATAATAACCCCCTGCTGCCATATCGTCGTGCCCGTCATGTGTCTCCTCACTCTGCTGCTTGTTTTCTTCTCGTCTTTTGAGCCCTATGCAGGGAACTACAGCTCGCAAGTCTTTTCCAGAAAAGTCCTAACCATGCCTAGGAACGTTTCCATGAAGCTGTCATCAACCTCTCTACTGGTCAAATCGAAAGGAACGCGCGTCTTGGTGCCAATATCCATGGCAATGCAGACTATGAAGAGATCGTGATGATCGAAAAGAATGCTTTGGATGATGAGGGTGTCAAGGCAGAGATTTCCAAGCTCCAGTTACCTGAAGGCACCATTGTTTGTGCGGATCCTTGGATTTATGGCTCTGATGGTGCAAACGACAACGAACGGCTATATCAAGTCTTCTTGTACATGCGAGATCCGTCAAATGCCTCTGAGCTCGACTCGAACCACTACGCCTTCCCTCTACCGATCTCTCCTGTCCTTGACTGCAACACCTGCAAAGTGATCCGAATTGATATCATGCCAACTGGCAAAGACAACACCATCAAACCGATCTCAAAGTGGACCCCAGTCCCAGCAAATGAATACATCCACGAATATCAAGACCTCCGCACTGATCTCAAACCTCTCCAAGTCGTCCAACCAGAAGGTGCATCCTTCACCATCACGCCAATCGGCAACGCAACCCTCCACAACCTCTACTGGCAAAAATGGAACATGCAAATCCACCACAACGCCCGTGAAGGCCCCGTCCTCTTCAACATCACCTACGACAACAGACCACTAATCTTCCGCCTCTCCCTCTCAGACATGAACATCCCCTACGCCGACCCCCGCCACCCCTTCCACAAGAAATCTGCCTTCGACCTCGGTGATGCCGGCGCCGGCGCAACAGCAAACAACCTCCAACTAGGCTGCGACTGCCTAGGCCACATAGCGTACCTCTCCAGCACCATCTCCGACGACAAAGGCCAGCCTACACACCTCGAAAACTGCATCTGTATCCACGAACAAGACGGCGGCATAGCCTGGAAGCACACCAACTACCGCACTGGTCGCGCCGCCGTAACCCGCAACCGTGAACTCGTGATCCAAACTATCATCACCGTCTCCAACTACGAATACATCCTAGCCTACATCTTCAACCAGACTGGCGAAATCACGTACGAAGTACGCGCGACAGGAATCCTGTCCACCCAACCGATCGACCATGACCTGAATAGCAGTGGTGTGCCATGGGGCACAATCGTCCACCCCGGCGTCCTGGCCACACACCACCAACATATCTTCTCACTCCGCATAGACCCCAACATCGGCTCTTTGACAAGCGGCAACCAATTGCTCTACACAGAAGCCCACGCCATGCCCCACGACCCAACCACAAACCCGCACTTAAACGGGTACACCACAACCGACACACTCGTAACCCATTCCACGGGTCTATCCCTCTGCTCTGCTAACAATCGTACCTTCAAAATCATAAACCCTAACATCCGCAATTCCATCAACAACAGCCCCATAGGCTATAAAATCGTCGCACCGGAATTTCAAAAAATTCTCAGCGCACCTGATTCGTACAACTACAAGCGCGCTGAGTTCGCGGACCAAAACATCTACGTCACGCAATACCGCGACCGCGAACTCTACGCCGGTGGCTGGTACACCAACCAATCGCGCGGTGGAACTGGTGTGCGCAGTTGGGCGGAACGAGAGGACGATATCGCTGCGGGTCCTGATGGCAGTGAGGGGAGTGACTTGGTTGTTTTTGTGCAATTCGGAATAAACCACATCCCACGCATCGAAGATTTTCCCGTCATGCCGTGCGAGAAAATCGCTGTGCATTTGAAGCCGGTGAATTTCTTTGAGAGGAATCCTGGATTGGATATTGCTCCTAGTTTGCAGTGGAGTAATTGTTCTACGAAGGTCGGTGGGAAGGAGGAGGGACAGGAGGGGAGACATAGGCAGGGTGGGGGGGTTGAGTTGGAGGTTAAAGGGGATGGGGGGGAGGTTCGGGGGAAGCTTTAGGGAAGATGTGGGATACCTTCCGTGGGTTGTGGTAGGTTCACGGGTACCGACTTTGCCTGTGAGAAATGTGAGGTGGCAGAGATGGTAGGCTTTTTGGTTGAACGTAATACGTGGACAAAGTGGATATTTGAGTATATACGTGACTATGTATGCAATCCCTTTACAATTTGTGCTCATTCCGTAATGCGCCTCGTACCCTTCCCAGTCTCGAACCTCAAAGCCGTTGTCCCTTGCTGTCAAACTCATTCCCTCGGTAATCCATGGGAATACAATGAGAATCCCACGTGTATCTAATCCTAGCACCAACTAAATCCAACAACCAAACGCCATCTACACGACCGTTAATCGCCGGCTAGTGTCTTCCTCAGTCACCTTCCATCTTCTTCTGCGATACTCAGTGATCCTCGTTCCGCAGGGACTGAGTGTATTATACACGGATTAGTTGAACGCTCGCTGGGGCAGAGCATGAGACCTATGACTCGGTAAATGCTGTGTCGAGAATGTATGGGTGCACGAATGCAAGGGAGTCGTGGAGACAATGAGTCAGGTAGATTCATCGGGTGAGACTGGCTATCATTGTGCCATTGATGCCCCAGGTATGTTGAATGGGCCGAATCGTATAATCTGATCCTCATCCTCGATCATAGTATCATTGTGTTTGCGCTTGCTCAGAGACCTGATCGAATCATTCCGGGGCTTTATGTCAGTCGGCTGAGTAGGAGACTTTTCCCTCTTGAGGTTATAAGCCACCCACATCTCATACACTCTGTTTGCGTATTGCAAACCGTGAGTCGATGTGACATGCACCTTGAAGTCGTCCAGGCCCTGCCAGGTCTTAGTAGACAACGAGCATCCAGGAACTTGGCACCGATAGGTTTTGTCTACCATATCATGCGCTGCTTCTACGTGACGTCTGAGATCACCGCCACGGCGAAAGGTTTGCGGACAGCCTGGACAGTAATACGCGTTCTCCACCTCCCGTACAGACACTGATGGATTTTGTAGATAATAATCAGACAATTGAACGGATCCCGTCTCGTCAGGTGCAGACGATATGTTCAGTGGTGCAAGAGGCTTCGCCGCCCATGAGAAAACAAAATTCATGGAATCGTCTGGTTTAGTCAAGTCTGGTTTGCCAGGTTCCGAGTTAGTTGGGTCTGATCTCAATAGGCTTGACATACTTGAGTCATAGGCCCAGTCACGGGAGACACTGTTGTCAGCGTCCGAGATACGCGCCGACAACTTTACAGAGCGAGGAAACGGGTCGTGACGATGGATACGCACGTCAATTGCTTGTAGTTCATCCTGAATACTTAGTAAAATGTTATGCATGGGCATGACCATCACGTCCCCAAACATATCAAGGGCAACAACTTGTCCATGAACTCCATGCATTTGTGCATCGAAAACCCAGGTTCCACTATCACCTAACGAGAGACCAAGATTTGTGTCAGGACTGAAGACATAGCGCTTGAAGACTGTCGCTGTTTTAACTTATTAGCTTACCTGTGAATGTGGGTAGTTTCAAAGTAAAGGCATCTGAGAACTTCTGACTGGGACCAACTACAATGGCAGCACCATCATTCGTAAGGACACCCCAGCTGCCATTAATACCATTCTTTGCTAGACCTACAGGTCGAGGACAACCTGCTGGGAGGGAGGGATTTGAGGGAAGGCAGTACAGCTCAGGTGATGCGGCGGCAACGGACCACGATGGAGCATCGTTACTCAAGTCAATAAATGTTGGGTTAAGCTCGATCAGAGCCCAGTCCTGGTTCCCAGTGTTTCTTCCGCGGCTGCCGTATGAAACGTGTGCAACTCGACCGAATGGGACCCACTTACCGTCTGTCGGGTCTAGCTGACTTTCTTCTTGTGACGCCCTTGCGAATGCATCGTCAACACCACCGACCTCAATCTCATAGTCTTCCATGTCATCGTCCGTGCTGTCGTCATCCCACTGCTCGCTCTCTGAAACGTTAATCACAAGGGCAGTGGTACCAGGAGGCCTATCCGTGGTACTATTCGTATCAATCTGCTCGACAGACTCTGGTTGCTCCACACTATTGGGGGGAAGATGTATCCATGTCTTGTCCCCGAAGAAGTGGCCGGTCGTTAAGCCGTAGCGAACTATGCCTCCAGAGTTATGTTTAACCTCAATAATTCCACCGAGAGTTCCATGGACCTCACATTCGTTCTCCGTGGTTCGCAAGCGCAAACCGCATGCACTGCCAGTGCCCGGCTTCTGCCCATTTTTGAGCCATACTACCACTTCTTGATTACGACCACCAGAAGTTAGCAGTAACCGACGGTCACATACATGCTGATCGAATGTAGGCAGATTATTCGTTGGGCGCAACTCTGCTATGATATCTTGTCGCTTGAAAAAGCTCTTCACTGTTCTCTTGATCGCGGGATCACAGCCTATAACAAGCCATGGCCTTGCTGTGTCTCTCGTCTCGCCCAGTATGCATGGTTGAATGATCAGTAATCTTGGGTTATAGGGCTTGCTTCGCTGCCTGAAATATTCCGGCAGTGCGTTTTCCACAAGGGATTTAAGATCGCGGGATCTTGCTCGTTCATTAGACGTCAGATCTCGACCATTAAAACGATAAAGCTTGGTAGACGGCCGCAACCGTCGATGTAGCTCGATAGCATTAGCCGTTGCCAAGGACTTTTGGTCCGCTATATCACTTGTTGCAGTTGTCGAAGTCGTCAAAGAAGCGTAACCGGAGTCAGTGAAATCCGACGGCATCGGTGTCGAACAATTGCTCATACGTGGCCAATGCAAGCCCAATTCGAAAGGTCGAAAGAGTTTCAACGCTTTGCAGAAGGCAGGATTTGATTCCAGTCGCCCGTTCTTCGTACAATACTATCTGGAGCCGTTTCCTTGACTGATTGGACAACGACTGCTCATCTTGCACCGCCCCCCATACATGGTCGGCACCTCCAAAGGCAGTGCGCCTGGCGTGTATACAAGGCTCACCATTGGTAGCTTCTGGTGTGTAAATTATCCCGGTTAGGGTTGGGGCATAGCTCAAGACTCTTGGCATTTGGCTTTCGATGCGCTTCGAGCCCATTGATGGTAGTATAAGTACTATACATGTTGGCAGTAGAGAATAGGGTATCGTATGATAGGTAAGCGAAGCTACATCCATAGTCTACATAGACACATCTAAGCATGGAGAAAAAGAGGCCATAGGTGGTGACAGGTAGGCAAAGGAAAGCGCTAGGCGGAGCCAAGGACAGCTGGCCACTTTTGCCATGGATACATCTACCTACCTTCGACATCGTCAATCCAAACACGTAGATTATATGAAGTTGTCCGAAAAACGGTCTTTGAGGAGGATACCGGCTTCTGGTAATAACCATTCAACCAGCCATCGATATTTAGGTAAAGTTGGCGGCATAATTAGCCCATTATGCTACATGCAACATCCATGGTGAAGATGGTGGCTGACAACAGTGCCCTGCATTGGCCTTTGACATCCACACGAGACACAGCCTCACAATTTTTCCAGTTGAAATGAATAGCTTAGCTAGCAAGAATTTGTTGCAAGAGCCTGCAAAGAATGCTTTCTTCTAATGCTTCGTCGTTCTCGCCCACGTTACCGAGCCAGAAGCATCCAGAAGAGACATCGATGATCCTCGCTATGAAAGCATGGCCAACTCTACAAGACCACTAGGTCTGTGTCCAGATGCTAATATCTTAGAACTCATTGATCGAGTGTGGGCAGTCGACAGATGTTCTATCAAAAACGGTAATCACAGTCGATGCGACTCAAGCAGTTGTTCACTGAGATTGGTCAACCGACTTTCATGCTACCAAAGATTCTACAAGGAGCATGTAAACGCTTATGAGGTTGAAAGTCATGGCTTGAAAACACACGATGACTTGTGGAGTGTGATGAACCTGACAAGACAGGTGGCGGATTGTCCCCGGTCGGAGGTTCTCAAGCTACTTGTCCAGCCACAGAATGTAGCACACATTACTATCTCTCCCGAGGATGCGGAAGCCACGTTGGACTTGGCGGTGCGGACCATGTTGATGATGAACAGCCTCATGTGCAACTCACCTCTTGATGTGCTGGAGTATGGACTTCTCGAAACGGGCTGGAGAAGTGATGACTCCTTGGAAACATTTGTGCGAGCGTGCTTTCCAGGCTTGGATCAACAACCTCTAGCAACCACTCGCCTGGATCGCATCCAGCAATCAGTGCGCGACAACTTGAACGCAAGGCACCTTCGAGCAAAAGCCGGCCTCGCCTTTGAGCCTACTGATGACCTGCGTCATCACTTGAAACTGGACAAAAAGGTCGGCACTGTCAAAATCTTCCACCACGTAGGGTTCTTGAAAGAGCATTTAAGATTGACCTGTGACCAACCGGCAACTGCTTCCCTACTGGACCAGCTCAGGAGGTACGTTTAGTTCATTCACTAAACGCAAAGCACTAATTTCTTGCAGAGGTGTAGTGCCGAGACAGCTGGCCCTTGAAGTTCTCGACTCCATTCAGAAGGTTCTATTCCGGTACTCAGATTCCGGATCCAGACGTATTTTACACAAACTAGTGCGACGCCAAGGCTTCGACCGCGAATGCCTACAGTGGGAATCGGATGCAATTCGTAAAAGTCGCGAGGAGCACATCTCGTACCTCTGTTTCGGTGAGCGTCTCAAAGAGCTCTACGAGGAGCTGGAAAATCCGACCCCACGAGGCATGTTTGAAGAATGGTTGCAACGCCGAAGTGGAAGCAGATACATGATGCTGGCCACACTCATTGGGGTCATGTTTGCGGTATTCCTTGGCATTTTGTCATTGGCTGTTTCGGCGGTCCAAGCATACGTGAGTTACCAAGCTTGGAAGCATCCTATTGCCGCTCCTGGAAACACAACGTAATGAGCAGCCTACCTCATTTCACTAAGATGTCTTCTGAACTGTCAGCCTGCGGCCTTGGTGATACTACACATGGACAGTCGGAAAGGACTGAGCCAAGGATCTTCCACCAGCGAGAGAGTGGAGCTTCCTGCAGAGAGTGTACCAGCTATGTTTCGTTGGTAGGTACATTGAACAGCACCTTCACACGACATCAACACTATCTCACAATCAGTCACCTCTCGATCGGCCCCATCAATATTTTCCCACCCGTCGGCCCTTCCCAAACTGGATCAACTATCCTATTCAGCTTCTCTCCAACCATGGACACCATCACACTGCTAACCCCTACCAGAGCACAAAACACTCAACAAACGCGACGTCAACCCACCAGCCAAGTCCCAAAAACGATCACTAGATTCGACGAGGCACAGGTGATATACGCCGGCCTCTACAATCTTTTCTTCGACATCCTAGATCCTCCACGAAATATGCACATGTGTCCACCTTCACGTCCATGAGCCTCAAATACTCCTTCTACCACCCAATACGTACTCTACGCCCAGCCACCACATCCTCACACTATATGGCACTCATACGACACACATGTAACCTCACCACCGGAATCAAGCCTGCCCTCTCTCACCGCTGTACTGACTAGGTCACTTACCTACCATCGTCAACACCACCCTCTCACTTGATGACAAATACAGAACCCCAGCCTCAACGACGCGCACGCAAAACATTTTCGACTACTCTGTGCCTCGCTTCACAAGATAGCTAGCTGTGCGCTTTGCTAGGAGTTTCCTATCACGCATGTACAAGTGGTCGAGTGGTGGAGGTGGAACTCTCTGGATGTTGGTTTCCGGTGCTAACTAATCGACTTGGTAGTATTGATGGATTCGAAGAACAGAAGGATTGTGCTGTTGTGGCTTGGACAGGTTACAAACTGTGCTGCGTATAGCTTAGTGATGAGCGTAATTCTAGGATATTAATGATCGATCATCAGGCGTCACGAAAGAAATCGAATTTTATGAACAAAATCAAACTTGTTTGGAAGAAGCCTGAATATCAATTGCTACCAGGCATAAAGTCAGCGCTCTGCCATGTTGATATTACATAGTAAGCTGCACTCGCTACAGTTAAACAGTCAAATTCCTCCTCACATTCTCAGGCACAACCTCAATAGCTCTATCAACATCTTCTTGCTTCCTTCGTACATCCTCCTCCTGTCCACCAACCAACATCAGACTCTCCACTTCAAACATGCTGCTCACAGCGACCCACAAAGGATTACCCCATCTAGTCTTCACTTGATGTGCTGCAGCTTTCGCACACTTGACTGCTTGGGCAGTCTGCACGCCACCACGAAAGAACTTATCTTGCATGAGCGTTAGCGTCAGACCCATGATCTGATGATTGGAAATCGTCTTAGCAGTGTCGAGAGACACGCGGAGAAGTTCTTTGGTCCGCAGGATCTGGTTTCCGGGTATGGTGGAGTAGAGGAGAGTGTATGCGGCATTGACCAAGGGGTTGTGACAATTCGTTGCTGCGGGACCTATGGAATCAAGGACAGAGCGAAGCTGTTGATGAAGAGGATGGTCTGGCGAACGAATAATTGACGCTTTGTTGATAGTTGCAAGAATGGCAAGGTCCTTAACAGTTGTGTTGACATGTGTGTGGTGAAGTTTGGACGGAGAAGGCGCTGGCTCTTGTTTGGGTAGAATCAGAGATGGTGACTGGTAATATGTCAAGGCTTCGTCCAGGTTACCAGTACCTTGCTCGATGCATCCACTCAAGTAATCATAAGTGGCATATAACTCTGGATGATCCCCTTTGACGATTTGAAGGAGTTTATGAATATTGCGAGCAGCTTGTCTAGCCTTGTCCCACTGCCCTCTGCTGCACAACATGAACGCTAGCTCGAACATGAAATGCACTTGCAGTTCAAGATAACGTTGTTCTTCCTGGTCCTTGATGAGAATTGGTGAACGATTTTGGAACGCTTCTTGTTGTGGGATTTTGTAACCTTCAGTCATGTACTTCTCCGCCCGGCCACGTAGGAAGTGATTCTGCGGCACGATACTCGCTCCGTTCAGTAGAAACCCAATTGCTTCAATCTCATGGTGATTTACCCACGCAAGCGTCATATAGTATTTTCCATTCACCTCATGTATCAGTCCGTCTGGCTGAGTCTGAACACCCTTCAGTGATCGAGGATTTATGGGAAGCTGGACGGTCCCATCCTCGTTCCAGGTCTTTCCGTCCAGATGCTTGTAAAGCGTGTTCTGCAGATTCTTTCTTTTCTGCTCAGTTCGCACCTCATCAGCCGTGTTCATGCTCCATACCAAGTCAATAAATTCGAGCAGTACGGATATCTGTGGGTGGTTTGCAACATCGGGATTGAGTTGAAGCTCTCTTGCTTTCGCATAAGCACGTTCTGAGTTGGTTATTCTGTCTGGTCCTGGATTTTTCAGATGCAACAAAGACTCAAGCACAGCTGCAAAGGCATAGATTACATGATCTGCATTCTGTTTTGCAATATGCTGTATCCTCTCTAGCTGATTCAAGGCGTCGTGCATACTGGAATGATCATTTGCCTGTGTAGAGAAAAGAAACGCTTGGAAGCGAAATGGGTACTCCCAGGCCACATGCCGATAAGTCTCGATGTCTGATATCATGCCTCGCAAGTCTTGAATCGCGGCTCTCGGCTTAGAACGATACAAAACTTTGGCGAGGAGGAGTTGCATGGCGTATTTGAGATCGAGGAACTTCATGCGGTCGCACAGATCGATCGACTTGGTGAGGATGAGCTCAGCATCATTAAGATTGTCCGTTTCATCATAAAGTAGTTGCGCATATTTCAGAGACACCTGCGCCTCTCTGATTGGACTCAACTTGAAGTTCTTCAAAGCAGCATCGATACATCCGAAGGCCGTTGCCATCATCTTGTGGTAATCTTCTGACCTCTCCTTCAGTCGTTTTGTAGCTTCTATGTATTCGTCTGCTAAAGTCAAGAGTAGAGATGGATACTGAGGAGATAGCATGTCCGACGCAGTGTTCGGTTTCGATTGGGTCAAGGTTTGTGGACTTGGCTTCGGCTTCGGCTTTGCAGTATTAGGTTCAACATTCTGCAGCACACGTGCTCGAGGCGTTTCTTGTTTGACAACCATATGTGAAGAGTGCTGTTGTTGGGTATATGGGATCTGTTGCATCAATGGTGACTGTTGTGGAGCCTGATAGCTTTCGACTGGCCGCTGAGGAACAATCACTTGTGGAGGCGGCGGTGGTTGATATCTTTGCGGAGTCTGCGCGTTGTACTGGAACTGCTGTTGGTTGTAATACTGCGTAGCTGGAGATGCTTGATTGGCAAGGCGGACAGGAGACTGAGGATACTGTTGATATTGTTGGTGTTGTTGATACTGTTGTGCGTATTGCTGCTGGTACTGGACAGGGTAGTTGGGAACAGGATAGGCTTGAGGTTGTCTCTGAGGCACAAGCACTTGCACTTGATTAGGTCTCGCAGCATATTGCCCTTGCATAACATTCTGAGTGGGACTTTGAGGATAGTTTGGATAGTACTGCTGATGTGGTTGCTGGTAACCATCGGAGTAGTAAGGCGGCATCTTGGGCAAGTGCGACGCGCCGCCTTGACAGGAAGGAAAGAACGCGTACGCTCAGTGAATTGATATCGTCTCCAGAGTACCTAGATGTATGAACACAAGCCTTGTAGTTTACTGAATCAATGCCTTGTTCTTCTAGACTTGTCGTTGC
>Ga0068618_1000111_pt1 | contig 17455 bp, 24 predicted proteins | sample InSIn2SAF170_2_FD_77423 | JGI IMG/M metagenome (GOLD analysis project Ga0068618, IMG submission 77423) | Clean room microbial communities from NASA Spacecraft Assembly Facility at Jet Propulsion Laboratory, Pasadena, California, USA -... ...
ATCAACAACCCCACCGCCTCTCTCGATAAACTCGGTGCCAACAAATCCAGCACAAAAGCCGAATCATTAACAATATCCGCCAGAAACCGATAAAACTTCACATCCGCACTGATCCTCGGCGCAGCATATGACGCAAACAGTATAGTCGTCAGATTCGAGAGCGTGGACTGCACGACCGAGAGCAGTGTTGCGGCAGTAGCAGTCGAGGTGCTTGGGGTGGAGGAGTCGATGACATTGAGGGATTGGAGGACGGCGCGCGAGGAGAGGAGGCCGGCTATGCTGGAGGCGAAGGCTTGGAGGGAGGCGTAGATTTGGTAGGGGGTGTAATCGGGCGTTACGGTGTTGGGATAGCCGGTTGGGAGGAAGAGGGTTGTTAGGTAGGCTTGGATGGGGTTTGAGAGGCGAGCGAGGAGGGGTAGGGAAGGAACTGTAGTTTGCGCCCGTGCATTGTGGTTAAGACTCGGTGTTAGAGTGTTGGAGATTTCACCGAGGTGGAAGGAGCGTTCGCTGTGGCCTGGGTTTGTGGCGTTTGTATCACTGGACTCGAAGGTTTTGGAAATAGACTTGGAGTTTGTGCTTAGGGTGTATGTTTTTGTGGTTTGACCGGAACTGGCGTCTATTTCAGTGAGGGTATAATAAGGTGCCGAAGCCATATTTGTGGCTGACCAAAGATACTCTCCAGGAGCTCTATCTGCCTTTCGCTAGTGGAGATCCGAGTTGCTGTTCTCTTGTATGTGTCGACACAGTGCATGGAGTCTTGCCTGGCTCTCAATCACTCAACTGTCAACTACTTCCGGCATCAGCGACGAACGATTCGGGCAATTGAAAATGTATGTCAAACCGGCTGAAAAGGCAGTATTCAGTTGACTTTAGCCAATTACTCTCTTACGAATAATCCGGGTCCCTTCCAACTCGACGGAATGAACAACGGAAGTGTCTAAGGATGACAGTACCTGCGAGGCGCACACTTATCATGTCCAGGGTTACACAAGCCAGGGATAGCCGGTCATCGCAACCAACCGAGAAACGACCTTTGTACCACCTTCCTCTTCTCTCCAGATCAGCTGATAGATCTCGATGTTGGCAGTTCGGATATGAAGTGGTAGCATAAATCAGGGAGTTTCACAATTTGCACGGGAGTGAGTGGAGAGGATACGGTGGAGCGGCACGAAGCTCTTTCCCCACACTTCCGACGTGTCGAAGCGTGCATATCTTTTGCTGCTTCGACTACTGTACATCTACCTACAATATATGTATCTCCGGCAATACATGCTCAAAAGGCCGTGACAGCCGCGTCATCCGGGACCAGGAGGTCTCCTGTGCCTGCTTCAGTCCGTATACTGTACACTGCTCAAATCTCGAGTGTAATGCTGTGAGCATACCGCAACACCTTACCTCCTCTGGCTAGCGTACCCAAGCTGCCAGTAGGAAGCCTTTGCCTTGCAGGACTTGCCTTACATATTACGCCTTCCAGAGCAACACATATCAAAGAACAGGGTCTAGCATTGGGCGGGCTAAGGGTCAGTCAAGGATGTTGCTTGCCGAAGCCGGTGCTGTGAGCTTGCATACATTCCACTAAGCTATTTCAGCCTGACAGAAATATGGCCATGACTTCAACACCGGTGTCGCTGGCTGATGTAGGGCGTGACAGTACACCTCATCAATGACTTGCTGTCTGCGAGAGTCGTGAACTTTTCGTACTGCTACGAGAATCTCGAAGTGTTGCAACCACTGGCCCTGATCCTGTGCCAATGGCGACCGAAGGTCACGACCTTCTGGCCGAAAACTATACGGTCGGATTTATTTCGTGTGTTGAGAGAGAATATGTGGCTGCACCCGCAGTTTTGGATCAAGTCTATATCCTTCCAAGAGTCGGTTCGTATTCCCGACTCAACCTACAAATTGCCACGATAGTTAAGAGGAAATAGAGCTTCAGTATTTCCTGCCGATCAATTGCACAACTCAGGCTGAGATTCAACAACGGTCCGAACTGCTTCGACATCGCACACGAAACGATTCGACAAGACCTCGAGAAGACCAGGCTGTCACTGACTCCGTGGATCAAGTGCTCAGTACTTCGGCAGCTGGACCGTCATCTGCAACGTATACGTGGCAGAGGTTGGGCTTTGCCCATGATGTGCACAAGAAGAGTGCTTAAGATCTTACCTATTGGCGTGTTTTTGAATTCAATATAACGAGATCAGGTGAGTCTCAACAATAAAGTTCCATGTTCACCTCTGCCTGTTCACTGCACCCACGTCCCTTGTAGCCTGCGGTATTAATATCTTGCTTGAACCACTTCCTTGCCATGGTCATGCATGCAACGTCAGGAAGCTCCTGCTACGATCGTTCTCCTCCACCAAGGACATTCCCGCAGAACATCACGGAACTGCTGAAGCTCTACTCCGTCATGCTATTCAATATGTCTGGCATATCTCACTAAAGCAAGTAGTGGCTCAAATGGAGGACAGTGGTCAGTACAAATATCATCCACTCCGGAACAATTGCCAGCTTTTCTGGACCAAGGGCCTACTGCACAGAATCATTTGTCAATGCCCAGACCAGGAACGACTCAAACTGCCCGAACACGCTTCGCTATGGCTGGATACAGTGACTGGCAGCAAAAGAGCATTCGGCCATCAATTGGGATTAGTTATCTAGCTCCTCAGGGCGAACGAATGGTTCCCAGCATGGCCCAAAGCCCTGACCGCGAGGTCGTACTGGTTCCTCAACATATATACCATAGTATGGAGCATGTACAACATCTACTCAATTCTCACGCACCCAGACTTGAACCGCATCAGGGCAATGCCGTATCCTGATAAGGAAGACCTCAAACATCAAGGGATATCCAACATCTTCGCACGCATCGAGTCATCAACGGACCTACGCTACAGATTACCGCAGTTAATCAACATGGGCTATCATCTGTGGAATTTCCAGACAATATTTCTCATGTATACTTTTGTCGACATCCTTACCACGTATCTGTGGCGGAGTCGTGGGCTGGATTAATTTCAATATGTTGAACTCTTGCTGAGTGTATATATACAGGTCAAGGCCAATCAGTTATCAAAGCTGATTTATAATATTCATGAGATGAGAGGATGTGAGGCGGGGGAAACTGTACCTGTGGAATTTATGGAGCATGTAGAATGAACTTCTTTGACTCTGCACAGCTTCTTTCTTTCTTTTGAGATAGACTTGTGGTTGATCGATGATGATTGATCATTTTGCATCATCGCCACGTCAGTGTCACGCTGTCAGAAACGATAGGTAAAGCCGTAGCTGTATCTAGCTGTGAACATGAACGCAGAGCCAACGACACACGTTCACGAGACTCGAGCACCCAGCATAGCCAAATTACCATAAAGTCATATTTTGCTATACCTACAGTACACACGTCGGGCCATGCTGCTCTTAACCTGCCACCGCAAGCTTGCGCCTCACGCCCACAATGCATCTCTAGTTAAAGACCGCCGATGCACCATGTCCTATGCCCATATCTCACATCGAAGCTGTCCAATGCACTCACTCAACGCCTACCACATACTCGCCCCCCCCACTGGTCACAGCCTCAATCTCCTCCTCCGTCCACCCCCTCCTTCGAAACCGCGAGGGCAATTCCGAAATATCAAAAAACTCACCCTCTTTCGGCTTAATTGATCCCAGTTTGTTGGCCGGTGTTCCGCCTATAGCGCCGTATGTCATTGGTCCTCCGGACGTTGTTGCTTTCAGTGCGTGTGAGAAGTTTTCTTTGGAGGAGGCGGATTGTGAAGAGGATGATTTTTGGGAGCCAACGAGGGGACCGTGTTGGGAGGCTTTTTGGCGGTAGTTGGAGAATGAGGTTGGGAGTTGGTGGGTTGGGGAGACTGGGTGGGGGGCGGGGGTATGGTCTATTGATTCTGTGGGCGGTGGGTTAGCAGGATGGATGGATGGATGGTGGGTTGAGCTGACTTACTTGGGGCTGTGCGTTTGCCTAGGAATTTTATGAGAGGTTTGCGGGCTTCAGTTGCGCGGAGGATTAGGGATGGTCGCATTGTTGTTGTGGGTGAATGGGTGGGTGTGTATGTGGTTGGGAGAGGTGTTAGGGGAGGGTTTGTGTGTATGACAGGTCGAGGTTCTGTAGTACAGAGTTGGATGGTAGGGGAAAGCCGGGGTAGGTGTTGATGGTCTTGTCGACTCTGGCAGGGTATTGTATCAATCGAGATTGGAAATTGTTTGCGTGCAGAATCGAGTGCTAGTAATGTGGTAAAGCACTAGCTGTGGTTGAAGTTTCGAAAGGTTCCAGAGTGGTCGATTAGAGTAAAGTAAACGATAGAATAGTGTTGAAGCGCTCCTCTATTAATGTGCAGTATTTGTCTGAATTTCGTAAGCCGCTCGACCTCTGCTTGCCAAACGCGATAGCTCGATGCGGTAGCCAAAGGTCGGAACTTCTAGCTTCGACCGGTCGGCCGCGCGGAGCTTCATGCACTGGTGGAAAGCTCGTATGCCGTCATTGGCTTGTAGACAGCTTGGCCGGGCTTATCAGCCCACAATCTGCTGATATTGTATTGTACTCAGCGGGCACTTCCGATTTTCTTGACCTCACTGTTCCTGTCATGGTGACTTTTAGAACACGATATTGCGACAATGGTTTGCGTTTCAATTGTGTTACTCATGGCGTGATGTGTTCCATGGGCAGAACGAGTGGCTTCGTTACTGGTCCGCGGTTTCTGTGGGGTCTTCGAATTCCATCCTTGCACTGCTGACTACCCAATACGAGGTTACGACAACCTCGTTGTAGCGATTTCGTCAATTTCTGAACATGCATGAACTTTCTTTACACGGATCTGTATCTGCAGCAGACCATGTCAAACTACTACAGCAACTGGCAGGGGTGACTCGTATGCAGCCACAATATGTCGAAGAGATACACTTGATCTTCAAAGCTCGCACACCACCAGGTCTGGAAAAAGTGCAAGGCTCTGGTGGAAATCAAGGCAACCAACAGCAGCAGAATGACATTCAGAGGTTGAAGGGTATGCTTCAGTCAGGCATATACTTTGTTCAGCTTATTGGCACGATCGTGGCCGATCAGACACGCGTTGGACTGCAGGATGACGCTGGTCCCAAGATCCAGACTGGTGAACTTGTCGAAGACCGGACACAACAAAAGGTTGATTGGTGGTTCGAATTCAAAGATACGCCCGAATCGACAAAACAGCCTACGAATACGAGACTCGTTTCACGTAACCGATTTGAGGACGGTGAGATGATTGCATTTCTGGATCATTTCGGCTTCGAGTGAGTTCAACCGACTTTACGTAGGTGAGACTACTAAGATGTTATTAGGTATGTGAATCGCTACTATGTTGAGGGCCAAAAGTTCTATGATCAAGACACAACCATTTTCATGCATCGTGTTAGACAGCTACCAAGAGTAGAAAATAGCCGGGATGCGGGTGATATTTCGAAATTACCAGCACGATCTGATCTTACACTACTGGATCCGAGTGAAGGGTACATGCTGCAAGCGACCGTTGATATCGTCGATGGAAATGTCCAAGAGCTCAAAGACCGTGCAACACGTCAGTTGTTAGCCTTTAGAGAGACAATGAAGCAAGCAGTCTCCTTGCGACCAGCCGATCGTCTTGCTTTAGATACGAGGATACCAATTCCTGTGCGTAGGATATGAGGCACAATACCACAGAATATTGTTTGCAGGAGAGTGGTAAACCTGTTAAAATTCAAACAAATCAATCTGCATGCTTACCGTATCATGTAGCCAATAAGCACGTCCTACTAAAGATGAGGAATCTCTTCTGCCTTGCCAGTCTCTGGTTGCCTAACCGACGTCGGAAAAACGTGATGCCGAATGCTGCAACCACTACTGTAGCGACGCGTTCGCGTTGTGATGACGGACGCACGCCAAATTTCACTGCCTCCATACCGTCCTTTAATATAGGCTGTCATGAACTTCAGATGCTCGATGCTGCCTTGAGGGCGCCGAGGAGACGTCTTACAAATGTCACACTTTCATTCGCAGTCGAAAATGCCAATTGTTTTTGGAAAGCACATTCTGCCACTTTTCGAGCGTTCAATATGAAACGACCGGCATCGCCTAGCGGGCCATCGGTATCACCACCTCCCCTTAAGCGCAAGCTGGAATCTACGACAACAAGTTGTACAAGTGACTCCTTTGCGAGGTGATGGCTAACCAGAGTTCTAGGCAAGGCAGTCGCAACGTTCTTCAAACCAGCTTCTCAAAGAGAGCCTGACAGATTTACTTGGAGAATTTTGGATCACTCCCTCATCGTAGGGAGAAGTAGTGGCGCTTCTCAAACTTCTCGAAACTTGGACGTCCCAGTTAGGATCGCTGCATTTGATCTCGATGATACGCTTATTGCACCTACCAGCAAAAACCGCTTCATTCGAACTGCCACAAGCTGGAAATGGTGGGATGCCATTGTGCCTGGCCGCCTCAAGCAGCTTCACGACGATGGATTTCTGGTTGTCATCATCAGTAACCAAGGTAGCATCAGTCTCAAGGATAATGCAAAGTCTCTACAGAAGGACAGTCTTAGCTTGAAAAACTTCAAGGATCAGTTAACGTCCATCCTCAGGCAGCTTGATTTTCCTGTGTCAGTATACGCTGCAACGGGTAATGACCGATACAGAAAGCCACGAACTGGCATGTGGGAGCAGCTCAAGCAAGAGTACGACCTGAAAGAGGCAGGCGCAATTGATATGGACAAATCCTTTTATGTTGGGGATGCAGCTGGTCGAGAGCACACCGACAAACAAAAAGACCATGCGACGTCAGATCGAGATCTCGCAGCGAATATTGGCGTCAAATTTCAGACTCCTGAGGAATTTTTCCTGGGCTTAGAGACCGAGCCATATTCACATCCGTTCCAGCCAAAGGAATTCCTCGAATCGGCGGCATCGTCACAGCAACCAAAGACGCCGTTTACCAAGCAGAACAATCAAGAGCTCGTGGTTTTCTGTGGCTCACCAGGGGCAGGAAAGAGCTCGTTCTATTGGAAGGTCCTTAAGCCGCAGGGCTACGAACGAGTCAATCAGGATATCTTAAAAACTGTGGGTGAGGCACGCTCCCTATGACATTGTTGACTGACATCATGGGTAGCGTGATAAGTGCCTAAAGGTTGCACGACAGCTTCTGGAAGCTGGTTCGTCTGTTGTTGTCGGTATGTATACCACTCTTCGGAACACACCCGTGCTTGTGCTAACTGGACCTCTTGATAGATAACACGAACCGAGACACAGAAGCACGAAAATACTGGACACATCTAGCACGAGATTTCAAAGTGCCTGTACGTTGTGTATATTTCATGGCCTCGGCTAGATTGTGTGAGCACAACGACGCCGTACGAGCACACAACAGTAGTGTATGTTCCTACCAATGTGACAAAACATGTGATCTGGGGTACACGGATTGACAGTATTTGTTACAGATGAACCCTGAAAGCCGGACTGTTCTACCAGCTATCGCTTTTCGGAGCTTCGCGCAGAGTTTCGTAGAGCCCAAGCTTGATGAAGGGTTCCAAGACATTACCACTATCAACTTCGAGGTGAATAAAAATTCCACCAGATCTTTGATGTCTTCACACTAACAAAAGTAGTTCGAAGGTACGGACGCCGAACGAGAGATATGGTCAAAGTACTGGGTTTCAAAATTCTCGGCTTAATTGCCGGTCATCGTCAGGATTGACATTGTGCAGAGCATTACCGTATAGCTTCCGTCACAAGCATTGGATGTGTAAGTCCGCCCGAATCCAACGTTTGGAATAATTTCCGAGCCTTTTGATGGGGTAGGAATGAACACGAAGTAGGAAAAGATTTTGCGAACACGAGGATGTATCCAATTGGAGCTCTTCAGCCACTTCAGAGCGCATTCGCAAGGCAGGTAGGCACGGCGGTTACAACGTCTGCTCATATCGCACTTAACCCTGGTCAGGGTACTTCATGGGTATTCATCTTACTGTATAGCAGTTAACATTTTGCATCAATATGACCTGAATCTAATGCAACCATGAGCGTATTCCTGGGCATTCGCGTTGCAAAGAATGCTGGACTCACAATAGGACAGGTTGAGTCGCATTGTACTGGTCACGCAGCACAGCATAGCATCTCTCCCTCAGATGTGAGCGATTCAAAAACATGGTACATAACGAACAAGGGCATATCCATGCTCGGACGCAGGTACCGTCAGGGCAACTGTGAGAACTTTTTTTTTCACAAGAATACCCGCGTGCTACACGTGGAAAACGTCAACGGCGCAACGGTGGCCGCCGGCCACACTTAACAGCTTCCGTATCACGGCCGTCCCACCAGGCGTGATAAGATCTGCAAGCTGCGAAAATTTGCCCCTACACAGTACAGTAACGTACTCATGTTGCATGTCTACAGGTGCTCGAATCGTGACATTAGTATTTGTCAACTACAAATGGCTGGACTATCATGCGACAAGCAATATCTGTTCTCTAGGTTTGTAGCAGGGTCAATCACTGTTTGCGGCACAAACATGTATGATGCAATCCCGTGCTGAACAATAGCTCAGATGGGAGAATTCTCCAGACCGGCAAAAAAAGCAAATGCCTGTCACAAGCAGACGCTAAGGCGACACGTCCATGCACCCGGCGGTCCACCCGCCACCCCGCTGCAAGTTCAAACTTGTCGCTTACGGAGAAAATGCGCCAGAACCACGCCAAATCAGGCTATTTGACAGATACGCGGAATCATGCATCTTACTGCAACGAAGCAAAATTATAAAGTATGTCGCAATTCATATTGAAGTCAACCTGGCACACCTCTGATGAAGCATTGCTAAGATGGAGCTTGGGAAGGTAGTGGTTCTCTGAATCTTACAACGCACTGCCTCTTGTTTACAAGCATAAGGATTGATATATCACAGAATATAAAGTTACCGCATGTAAATAGTAGTCTCAATCCAGGTCCAGAAGGGCAAGTGCAGGACAAACGGCAGCGACAATGATCAGCACCTGCAGGACAATCACAGTACTTGTATTGCGGTGGCTCACAGGGTCTGCCCTCCGTGTTCGGATACAGCAATACAGTACTATGAAGCACACCCTGTGCTGCACTGTGCTGTACTGTACGGCAGGCTTGAAGGACCATTTCGAACACGACCGTTTTCCCCAGATCACAAGCCGTTAGTGTCAATTTGTGTTCCTGATATAGCTGATCAACAGTCATAGAACTTTCCTTTATCAAACCCAAAAAAATTATGAGAGAATGAATTGTGAAAGAACTTTCATATATTGAGTGGTAGCTTGGGAGGTTGGGAGTTCCCAGTTTTCCACGCTACGGAAACCAACGATTCTTCCAGGCGGAAACTTCAGTAGTGTCGAGAATCCGTCGGGACGAGTTTCGTTCGTCAAACTTTTCTGACGCTTTAACTGCACCTGTAGCTTGTATGTCCACCTTAATTGTGATTGCCGAACCAACCACGGGCTGCCTCGGCTCCTTGCTTCCACTAAGAACCATTAGTTTTGTGCCCAGAAGCTCGGTTTAGGCTTTACTTTAGTCGCCCGAGCCCGCGCTTTCAACGGCCGGGGCCCATGTCAACGTTATTCTTTTCGAACAAACCACATCTGCCCGTCCTCCAGCTTCAAACCTCCACCCCGCGTAGCACAATCGCTGCATCAGTACGACCCGACCACAAAACTTTGCATCTCACCCTCCAACGTACCGCACTCACCTGTGACTCTGTTACCTGTCCTGTTAGACCGATTGCTATCGATACTAACTGCTTGAGACACGGTCACGAAGTGCTGGCATGTCTTGAGCGCAAGAACGACGTCGATTTCTCTCTTCCAATCGTGGCCGGTGCGCCGTCGCAACCTCCAACACAACAAATTCACCACCTTGATTTGGGCACCAGTCTACCAACTCGCCCTACCAGTCCTGTTTGCCATTCGTTCTCACACTCAAACAAACAATTTCCTTCGAACTCGTCGATTCACTCATCGCCTTACTTTTCTATTGTTGTCTAAACGGTCGCGATGCGAGGACCAGTGAGATAAACAGGCGCAAACAAAACTATACACAGTCACTTCGGGTGCCTTACAATCGTTAAAAGAGCATTATATTTCTTCTCTACACTCGTTATTGAACCAAAAAATCGCAGAAGTTGAGCTGCAAGATGGCGGACAATCACCACACACCAACATCTTCCATCTCATCGGTAACGTCACCCACATCGTCATTATGGTCGCGCGGCCATTCTTCCAAGTCTTCGGCTTCCTCTATCTCTGTCAAATCCTCGCCTACGCCTGTCCGAGATTCGTTCGACTTGTATGGCAGTGCTAGGAAACTTGAAGACGTGCGCGAGGAGGATGATGTCCCAGCCAGGCAACATTGTTCATGTGAGTGATTGATTCTTGATTTGGCCTGGGCTACCTACTGACATGGATTGACAGTTGACGAGTACTCACGTGCCTCTGATTCTCTTTTCCTAGACGGGCCGTTACCTGTATCACCACCACATCCTAGTTACGAGTATTCGTTGGCAGACCAGGATGCTTGGTCCACAACATCGTCTGGACACCACCAACCTAAGCGACAGAGGTCTTCAACTTTGGGCTCTCGCATTGGGTCTTTATCAAGACGATGGAAGAACCGTTCTGGGACATGTCCTCAATTGTCGATCATCACTTCCACTGCCTCAGCTCAGCCCCCTTCCTACAGACCAAACTCCGCTGCCCATACGACTTGGTATAGTCGATCAGGAAGTGTCGCATCTAGCAACCAAGACATTTACTCGCCTGCCTCAATGCATTCCTTCACAAATGAATTTATCCCAGAGTCACAACATGTGCCCCTAGGCATCGACTCTCACTCCAACAATAACCATGAGGAAGAGCAGGGCCTAGCAACCACGCCACTGCTTCCACCTACTATGCTCAACATGCAGTTGCAGGAGAGTCCTGTTCACTCGCCGCTACAGTCACCCTCCATCGCCCCTACAACATTCGGTCATGGCAGAGTGTCCATGGACAAGCCACCGTTCTCTGCATACTTGCCTTCGCCACCATTATCAACGCGCCCGTCGCTTGCATCAATGCCACGGTCTCGTGCCAATACCACTACGCTAGACATACCACCGTTGCAGCTATTAACGGATCCCGCCGATCCTTGGGCAACTCGTCTTGGTCATGCAGATTTCAGCATTCATCCTGAGCCATATCGACCTAGTACAGTCGATCTAGAGAGCTATAGAGAATTTAGAGACAACTGGGACCAGGCTCGAAAGCAGTATGCGCAACACCTGGCTCGGACAATCGAGCACTATGGACAGACCTCAAAAGTCTATAAACTGACTGAAGAAAAGTGGACTACTATAGATGAAACTTGGAAGAAGTACAACGCTCAACTGCGTGTGGTGCTAACTCCACAGCTTGCACGATTGAGCGACGAGCCCTCATCACCGGATTCTCCGATCTCTCTGCTTGAGCAGCCCGTCACTCGAGTCATCATGCCTCAACTGGACAAGGACGGTAAATTTCCGGAGATTGGAGATGCCGACATTGTTGGCCCGCTTAGTGTTGGTGTCGCAAAAGTGCCTGAACTTCAGCGAGGCTCGACCACACCACCATTATCGCCACGGAAACGAAATTTCATGAAACTATTCGACATCTTCTCTCGATGATCAATCCGCATTGTTGAGCTAATCAACGCTCATGTATATTTGTCACCTATTTGGTTCTGTCGAGAATGGTTTCAGGCGTCTCGGGACATCTCAAAAGCCAGTTTCTCTGTATACCACTAGTGTCAATTTCAAATACCCTACCACTGTACAGGTTGGCGTCTACCATCATCCGCATTTTCTGGTATCTCCGGTATCTTGACCAACATGAATTCATGTACATATCTCAACGATAATTTACGATCTTACGACTCGCCTAATCTTCAGCACAACGAAGACAACGATCCTTATGATATACCCCACAATCCTTTACGCAGCGATTTGATTTTTGACACTTCTGCGGTCATTGCTTCAATGTATATATTTGCTATTATATTGCTTTGTTGATGCTTGAACAATGACGTTCAGCACAATCTGGCGGCCAACACTTCGAATGCGCGAGTGTTGGCGCAGTCGATGGAAAGCCAAAATGGATTATCTGGTTCTGGAATAGACAATGATAGAAGGATAGAAATGTTCGCTACATGGGCCGAGTTATTCGGACCTTGGGTACACAGTACACAGAATATAGATATCTTAGGCTAACAATCAATCAATGATTTGCATAAATCTCGTACTGTACATACAGTACTCGTTTGTTCTCTTCCTAGTCTATTGTCATGTCTAAAATCCGTGGTTACCATTCATTCCATGCAGTATCTGATGTATCGCGTCAGCATACTCCTCCTCCTCCTCCTCCTCCTCCTCCTCCTCCTCCTCCACCACGACTACAAGACTGTAGCTCAAATACAGCAAGTAGCACGGATAAACCAGACTACGTACGTATGTAGGTATCACCCACTCCATCATCATCATGTACCAAGACCAGGTAGGTTGAAAAAAAGACGTGAAATGCGTACTTCCCGGCACGGCACGTCACGGAACACAGAAGAACAGGGATTTACACATGCAGTACTACAGTAGCTGTGGTGCATAGGGCTAGGTAACCTGTCTCGCTTACGGGAATGTATGATAAGGTAGGCGGGCTGGATCAACGGGCGTTACACGTCAGAAGTACGATTGTACCAAGGAGTGTGGAGTTGTTTAGGCTGATGGGTAGGTGGGTGTCTTTCTTGTGTGACTTTGGGTGCGGGGGAGGCGCTGTGTTTCGATAGTTGGAGGTATGGACTTATGGATATGGATGTATGAGGTGTGTACGGACTTCGTGGTGTTTGGATGTGGTCTGGTGTGGTCTGGTGTGGTGTAGTAGTGGTAGTAGTAGTAGACTTAGGCTATGGTGTTCAGACTGGTGGTGTAGTGTGGTGTAGTTGGTTGGTTGGGCGGGTAGGTGGTTGTGTGTATGGGCAGGTGGCTGGGTAGGTATGTTGGTAGAAAGGTATGCAGGTAGGTGGGTAGGTATGATATTGCAATGTTGACGTGTAGCGTTGCTGGGTTATGTATAATGGTATACATGGCTGATGGTTGGTACCTCGGTATGTATGGTGTAAAACCCTGTCCTATGTGATGCAGTGTAGCGGAGTGTTGTCTGCTTTGGGCGGATGTATCTGGATTCGGCGGGGAGGGATCTAGATGTTTTACAGTGGTGTACATAGCTCCGCTATCCTACATAGGCATCCAAAGCGTTATCATACTTGTTGATGATTGGGGAACGAGGCTGGCTCACGTCTAAACATGTAAGCCATGAGTCCAAGTTTTGTGCATACAGCACCCTGCTTGATGACCCTTGCATGACTTCCCGTTACATGGTTGGAGTAGTGTACGGACCGACTCGGCCTGGTATGTCGACCACACCCGCTTGCTTGTTTGCTAACACGGATTGACAAGCTGACCGGTTCGAGCTGCGCGGGGGTGGAACCGTGGCTTGAGATTGCGGCGGTGGTGTGGTGGTGCAAGGCTGGGTGGCTTTAGCATGGACTTGAGGCGGTCTATCTGAGGCTAGTTTAAGGATGGGTAGGGTTGGACTGTATGAGGTTTTGGGTGGTTGTGTGGGATGGTGTGGTTGTACTGTAGAACATGGGGGTGGATCGTGAAACAGATGGAGAAGGAGGGGTGTGTGTATCCTGGAGAATCTTGGTGTGACTGATCGAGCTGATGAATGCTTGTTCTACGCCGTCATATTGTATACCACCAAAAGTGGTTGGGTCGGGTGTCAAGAGGAAGACATATCCTGCCAACTCATGTATGCCATTTTCAATGAACGTGTGATGCACAAATGTAAAGATGTGTTGGTAAGATTGTGGTAACAGGATGACAGCGATGTTTTGCAGTAATTGAGTAGCAACATTGGGGAGCCTAGAAGAGTGTAAGGGTTTACTTGATGGTTGCTTGTAACGTCAATTAGTAGAGGAAGGCTTGATGGAAGGCAGCGCTGTACAGTTTCTGCGACATTGGCTTACTTTACTGCAGTGTTACAAATCGACGATGTCATCAAGTGGCCGCTTTTTAGACAAGTTGTACTACGCGAAAGGCCAAATATGCTGGCTACATAGGTTCTACTGCTACCGAGGTTGGCTTGATGTACGGCAGTGAGAGGTGTCGGGTTCTTGCGTTATCTATTATTCCTCCAACACGTCCTTTCTTATTCCTACGACGCGATAGCCTGCATTCGTCTTTGGAATATCCACTATGTATTCGCAGATATGTAAGTGTGCTCGACTACTACTTTCGCCATGGGTGGGAGACGTTCGGCTCAGCTTGAACCGACGAGCATCAGACGCCCAGTGAGAATTTCACGTATGTCAAGAGCGCGCTGTCGTACAGTCGAGTCTTTGGTTGTGAAATATATCTAGGTGACTTCTCGCAATCACATTCATATTAAGGTATGTACATCAGTTTAGCTAATGCTATGTCGTGGCCAAAACATCTGAGACAAATGGAACTACCCCTACCACCGTCCTGGCAACACAATTGCATCGCTCTAAACACACGACACGATTCGAACAGCACCGGTATGTGTTATCAGATGGCGTCGAGTTCGGATGGAAGGCACTGTCCAGCATGCAAAACCTGATGTGCAGGCACCTGGCCATTTGCAGTAGGCATGTTAAGAATGACTGTGTCGTCGCCGCTAGGGAAAGTGTAAGAATGGCCGTTGGTTGTATTCGTATCACCTGCGAAGACTAGGCCATATCGCCCACCGATTATCCATGCCTCGCTGGTGCTGTTGTGGATCTGAATGTGTGCAAGACCGGAGATCATCCAGGCCCATCTGCGGCACAGGTCAGCTTGTTGCCCTGACATGTATGCTTGCAAACTTACTGTGGTCTCGGCGCATTGTGTATACCTCCAACGGTGTTTGGCGGTTGTATGACATAGGTTGCATTGTGACCGAGCGCACCAAGAGTTGTAAGTTGTGAGCCTGTGTAGCCGGTGGATGGATCGGTGAAAGGTGAATCAAGCGACCAGCATTGGAGCACGGACAAGTTGTTTTCCTGAGTTACAGCCGTGACGTTGAGTGTGGTAGCTAAGGCCGAGTGCAGGTGAAGGCTGAGAACGCCCGCAAGGACATGGAGGATTGTTGACCGCATCTTGAACTACTTGCTTGTTCGAGTATACAAAGAACTGAGATGTCGAGGTACACCACTTGAACGTGCCATATTTAAAGACAGCGAGGAAAGCATTGAATCATAGTCAGTCCGTCGTCCGATGTCCAGACCAGCAAACTATTTTTAATTATTGGGTGTCCGAGGGTTGGCGGATTACTTTATAACTTAAAAGTCAAAACAAGCTCACTTAGCTAGTTGACACATTTTGACATCTGCACCTACTTGGTAAAGTACTTTGGTATCCTAATCCGGACACCACACAACAAACCTCAATAGCCTTTGGCACATCCGGATCCAGCGACCTTCTCTTTTACCCAAAACTATACACAAAAACTATACACTACGCCCGCTATGTGCAAACGTCTAGCACTCGGCATCGTCTGGGACCAGCAATGTTGTGAGATCATATTGGTCTTCCACTCTGCCACTCACCCCCGTGTCCTTACATACCAATAGAGGGCCAAATAGGGTTGACGAATCCAATTCAATCACTCTTGAATATCGACTGTCAAATCTGTTGAACTCTAACACCAGGAATAACAGCCCAGCTTGCTAGCGCGTTTGGTATGCTCGCACGCAGGAGTCCATCAACATTCTCGCTCGTTACTATGCCACTCCTTTCTGGGACAAGATTCTCCAAGATAAGGAGTTCAAATGGATGTCGGAGAACAGAAACTGAAAGTACGTCCGGTTGCCATTACTCAGCTGGTATTACGCTTTCGATATGGAGTATGCTACTCACGACATTTCCCTTTCAAAACCCGCTCAAAGTGTATTCCTAATATTTTCAAGCTTGCACGATGGTCCGTCAAGTACGATGATACTTTCCAGTACGAGGGTCTACTTTAACGTTCTCACTACATATCGAAGTTGTCACCAGATTTGAAATATCTCACAGCTCAAACATGTTATCATTGTTCAAAGCTATGTCCTATCAGCACTGACCATGTTATTGATTGTGCTCAGCCCAGCACAGCTTCAACGCTATTGAAGCCCATCGTGTATCCAACAGTCCTGTTGCTTCCAAAGAAACCAAATTCTTTCGGTGGACTCAAACGCTATCATGTGTCTAAGCGCTGGCGCTTCTGCCGCTCTTCACTACTGCAGTAACCCTCAGACTCGTCGTCATCGTCGTCACAATCATCATCGACATAGCCGTCGTCGTCGCTGTTAGCTGGTTCTATACCGTGTCCCCATAGTCGGCGGCAGGTATCTCCTAGCGCTTCACAAGCCGTTTCAAAAGCCGATGCAAGAACGTTCACGTGAGTCGCCAAGTCGCAAAGATAAATCAGAGTTGGTCTTGTCGGATTCTCAATAACGATAGGATTTCCATCTCTCTCCTGCAACTCCTCCTGCTGATTTGACATAACAGCCGACAGCTCGAGCAATTGGGTAAAAGCAGCCTTTGGCATAATCGGTCTACCACTATCATCATGGACAGGGTCTCGTGCAACATGTAAGAGATAGAACGTCTCATCCTCCAAACCCTGGCCGTATCTCCGCACATCAGCGATGATGTGTTCCGTCCAGATTCTCTCCTTTTCAGATTCGTCTGGTAGGAACCGCAATCCAACTCTCGTCACCCAGAGTTTTGCGACCGCATCCGCGAGGCTGTGTTGGAGTTCTACCATCTGGCGCATCACCGACTCTTCAGACTTTGTATAGATTCTGTCTTGCAGCCCGGTTGCCGCGAGCTGTACTCGTCTGACAGTGTCCTCGATTTCTGAGATAGGTTGCTCATGGTCGGGTATTAATCTAGGTGACATTGTGAATTTCTTCGCAAGGACACAATGCAACAGAACTCGATATGGTAAGGGAAGGTTATGAGTGAATTCGAGCCAATATCGAAGTCCAGAGGTCCAGTATTGAAACTTAAGGATGTCCAAGTATCTTTGCGAAACGGTCTATCTCGATACAAGTTCCAGGTTAAGCAGGAAGGAAGCCCGGTCATATACCACTACTGGCGTCCCTCGTTCATAACTACAGTCGTTCAACTCGGAGAGCAAGTTAGTCAACAACCCCATGAACTCGGTGAATGAAACATGGCTCATCAGTCCTGAAGCATGAGCCGTGTACATGTTTGTACCATCTGAACACATATACAGGGCATCAACCGCATTCCTAGCTACTCAGCACGATCAAGCAAATCATTCATCGTGTCTCGACACCATAGTACAGGCCAGCACTAGATCCTCACTCATCACACTACACAAACACATCCGCACAAAACACACATCCC
>Ga0068618_1000112_pt1 | contig 17385 bp, 17 predicted proteins | sample InSIn2SAF170_2_FD_77423 | JGI IMG/M metagenome (GOLD analysis project Ga0068618, IMG submission 77423) | Clean room microbial communities from NASA Spacecraft Assembly Facility at Jet Propulsion Laboratory, Pasadena, California, USA -... ...
CGTGTTTGTCCATTTGTTCACAAATATTGTGGTGTATGCTCCAAGTTGCATGTTATTCTCTAAATAGCAGGCTCACGAGGAAGAGGTGCTGACGTGTCCACGATACTTGTTACCTAGGTAGTGTGGTGTCTCGGAACATCGGACATACTGGATTGGTTCCCTTTGTCTGAGCGGTACGTTTACAGGTATGTAACCTTGGTAGCTGGTAGAATATCCGAAAGGTGTGTATGTGTAGGTATGGATTTAGGAATGTCATTGGTGGAAAGGGGTAGGGGTGTTATATGATAAATGAGACGTTTTTTTAATTATTGGTATTGTCACTATGCTATAATCTCTTGCCATTACCATTTGTTGCTTGGTTTGGCATTGAAGCTTCATCTGCTTTGATTAGAGACTTCTTGATAATAGTCGATTTGATTTTGTATGGATGTCTTGCAGTGTTCATCACTTGAAGGATGTCAATGTCTTTCTAGTATTTTTCCGTGCCGGCCCTAGTATCTTGGTTGGTAATGTGATCACTTCGTACCATACTACCACAGGGATTTGGCCGTGATTTCTTATTATTGTCGTTGACATAAATGAAGAATGCTGCTGCTCGTGTGTTACCAAGGGTTCATGAGAAACAGAGGTTGTGTTCTTTGAACGAAGTTCATCAGGCTTCGATCGAATAATAAGATTGGTATATGCAGGCAGCGTTGGAGTGAATTGTGATTAGAGACCGCGAGGGTTCCTCTTGAATCAATCGTCAAACAGACCCATCGAAAGCCCCTGCGACTTGGAGCTTATATCCTGCCGGTAAGCTCTAACCTTCTCTGTTAGAGCACGGATATAGTCCATATTGAAGGCTTGATCTTCTTGCAGGGCTGCTCGAAACTCCTCCATCTCGATAGTTAAGTTAGACAGGCCGACGAGCTCATCTAGCATGGCGGTTCTGATCTCTTCCATCCCCTCACAATTCAATTGCCACAACCTCTTGGTATGTTTGATCCAATACTCACCCTTGCGAAACTCCCTGAAGGGACAATTTGGAAGCTTTGTGATACCACTGAGCATAGCCTGCTTTCCAGCATCGCGCAAATCGTTGAGCATGTACTTGTCGCCTATCTGGAATACTGCTACAGCAGCATTGAAACTTTCGTCACAGATAGAAACATCGTCTCTGTCGTGGAACGTCGGTAGCTGCAACGTATAGAGATACGATAGCATCAACTCGATACTCTCAGGGTCATCGTCAGGAAAGTCAACGATTTGAACTTGGGCTTCCTAATTGTTGGGTCAGCGTCAATTGGTTTTCATCCCTAACGGTAATATCACGTGTGGTAGGTGATAACAACGGTGCGATTAGGTCATGGACTTACCACAAATTCACCAGTACAGATCGCATCGAAGAAGGTGCTTCTTTGACATAGAAGAGCTCGTTGGCATTTCCAAGTCCTATCCCCACAGGTCACGGTAAGATCGCTGAATCTAGGAGAGCGCAGAAGCCTGAGAACGTTAGCAAAGCTAACTTATGTGGCCTGTCGTGCGGACTGTATACTCCTTCTGAGCATCTTCGATGGTCTTCCATTCCTTGGGCTTGGTAGAAGACGAGTTTGAACTTGCTGCCATGGTGCTGATAAACTGCCTCGATACTGTGCGTGCTTGAGATTGGTGTCGAAGAAGATGTAGAGGAGTGAAGATGAAGCAGTGTTTTAGCTGCGCAGATATTGTCGTCGTGCGGGCGCCAAGCACTGAGCACGGTCAATCAGTGGCGATAAAGTGAAGGTTCGAAGAAGTCAGGTCCTGTCATTGGGGGCAGCTGGGATCTGGAACGTAATGTCACAGGTAGAGAGGCTGCACTTATATTGTGAATATGTGCTGTCCTTGCTATGCTCGTGGTACCTCAGTCACCTGTCAAAACCGCGCTCAGAAACGCCGAGTGTGTGTAAGGGTCATCAGTGACTATACCTTGTCTGTGCCTCACAATCTCTCGAATAGTCATTGATGTTAGCAATTCCCCAAGCCTAGCACTACTTCCGACCTGCTCTAGGTACGTATACTCTTAGGCTTCTGTCCATCTGCACGGCAGAAGGACACAAGCTTTCTGAAGCCACGGACATATTACCTGGCACGCAAGCTGTATACCTGAAATTTGGGGTGGCTCCACAATCCTGAAGATGGCATATGTGTATAGCAGCAACAGAAAGATATGACCATCCTAAGAAGAGACGTCTTGTGTGATTGTCTCACCTACAGACCATGGGATATAGGTAAGTTGCTATCACCTCAGTGTGAACCCCATGGCCTCCCTGGCTCGACAGCCAACTCCGGCGACCATGTCGGATCCAATCCCTACCATTCTATACAATGTATATATTGTATTGGAAATTGAGAATTATGATCCATAAATCAAATTCTGTAGAAACGGGTTCTCTCAAGTCAACAGACTCATGGCGTCCTCCCGGTCCTTCAACCGATGGCAGCGTGCACCTATGTGAATACGAGTAGTACCCAGCGAATTGCTAGATGAGCATGTATGTACGTGTGCTTTAGGAGAAAGTTGCTCGGCAGACCTTCCCTGATCATCGTCAACTCAAGGCAGCCTCGATCGCTAACAGCATCAAGTACCGCAAACCAGATCACCAGCAGGTACGCCTTGCAGCCGGCTCAACACCCAGTAAGATGTCCCTGCACCTCCCCTAACACCCACTCAACCAGCAAATTTAATTCTCACCACCACTCACGAACAATGGCAACAATAACCTCCCCCCGAACAGCCTCACCCGCCCCATCCAGCACAAACACGCCTCGCATGCCTCCCTCCTCTTCCGCCTCCTCCTCCGCCCGCAACTCCCTAGACCTCAACCGCGCCTCAACACCAAACCAACCAGGCACCCCCAATACCGCTAATCGCCGAAACAGAGCCGCGTTACGCGATTACTACAACCTCAAATCGAAACCCACGGGGACCGCTCAACCAGCGACAGGAAATCTCCAGCGCACGGACAGCGTGACGTCCATACAGTCCGATGCGAGCATAGCAACGACAACGACGTTGATTAATGAACGTGCAACTACATCTGCGTTGACTGCGCAACTAGATAGCCCGTCCTTCAACGCGGAAGAGTGGCTTGATAATTTACTTCAGAAGAGTTCGTTGCGCGATATATTGAAAACGGAGGCTACGCTTGTATCCGAGATTAGGAATCTGGATGGGGAGAGGAAGGCGCTTGTTTACGATAATTATAGTAAATTGATTAAGGCGGTTGGGACGATCGGCGCGATGCAGAGGAGTATGAATGGGTCGACGACGACGACGACGACGACGACGACGACTGATGCGATGAGGGAGATGAGTGTGCAGATTTTGGGGGGTGATAGAGATGTGAAGCGCGGGCTTGAAGGGGTTGAGGAGTTGGAGGGGAGGATGGAGGGATTAAGGGTTACGGTTAGGGAACTTGCTGGTGATCGAGATGGGGTAGCAAAGAAGAACGAAGAGGAAAGGAAAGCGAATAGGGAAAAGAGGAATGTGGACAGAAGGAAGAGGAATGTTGTCAAGTGGGTGCTTGATGCGCCGGAACGGCTGAGATCTCTGGTTGAGAAAGACCAGAAAGTCGAGGCTGAGAAGGAATGGAGCATGGTGAAGAGATATTTGGACAAATGGAAAGACGTCAAGGGTGTTAATGGAGTGAGGATGGCGTGTGAGGACGTTATGGTCGACAATGCAGAGGACGAAAAATAGGTCAGACTCCTGCGGCATGAGCTCCTATCTCTTGTCTACAACACGCCGTTACTGGTAGCACCTCTGAATATCTATGGTGTCACTGAGGTACACGACCACGCAAACGATCGATTTCGAGTGGGCTTGACGGGCTGACTTCCCAGTCCACCGAGGTACTGTCACAATCAGCACGATGCAGTTGACCTCTATCTGAAGACTCACCTCAGTTCTTCAGCATGAGCATTCATGGCCATAAACGGATTAAAGGTGAGGAAGAAATCTTCAAACGTAGCATTAGTCAAGCCATGCTCCGCATTGAATAATTCTTGTGCTGTTTGTTCATGCTGAGTTGTTACGGCATGATCGCGGGTGGCCTGCGTTGGGAAGGCCTCCGGTTCAGCATGACATGGTGTGCTATTCATTGCCTTGAGCACTTCTGTAAACGTGTTGTGCTGCAGATCCGCTGACCAATACGTCTTTCGAAGATGGGAGAGCACAAGCATGTGCAGCTCCAATTGGTGTTGCGCATAGCTTTTGGCGAGGCCAACTGAGTTACGGATCTCATATACGAGAATCTGCATGCCAGGCACAGTTGCGGCCATACTTTGAAAATGTCAGTGGTAGACACCTCACGAATCAGTATGACCACTTACAAGAGGCTCGGGCACTGATTGATCTGATTGGCCGCCATCAGCTTATTCAGAACGTTTGTGGACTCCAACGCTGCTCCTCGAGCTTTTTGTATAGCTTCTTGCCGACAAGCAATCTGGTCTGGACACGTGAGCTTCGATTGATCACAAGCGACATACGGCCGGTATAGGACGATCAGAACAGCACTATGAATGGATTAGCACAAGGCCACTGCCAACAACGTGCTTATTGACCTGTAGTAGAACTCAAGGTGGTGGATGTGAGCGAGAGTAAGCGCGGCCGACACCTGTGGAGATGACGGTAGCTTGCTTCTCAAGTCAAGTATGGCGGTCTCCTGACGTCTCAGGACGGCAGGGTCAGGGAGTAAGCTTCTTGGACGATAGTGCATAACGAGAATCTCGGCCAGGAATGCGCTGAGGTGAATTTGGTTGATCCAGCAGTCGACGAGTACGTTCATATCACCAGCCAGCCATGTCTGTCCCAATGTGGCAGGAATCTCGATCAGCTCATCTAGCACGTCTTCTGCACGTGGTGCTGGTTCATCACAATCGTCAATGTACAGCCTCATTGGTCTTCCAGTCGCCAGGGCGATCCAAGCCTCCCGATGGAAACACGACCACCAGAGCCGGCGCCACACTCGCCGTAGGGACGGTGATAATGGACATGCGGGGATCGATGCGTAATTCGAGGCTCGGTGGAGGCCGATGGTGTGGCATAGACTGATGGCCGTGCCCAACCAAAACCAAGCACCATCGAGGTCTTCGTTATCAACATACCATGATGACAGCAAGATAGCAGCCTGGATGATAGTTGTCTTATCGCCCTCGTCATGGTTGTCGAACGCATCCTGTTGAACATGAGTTGGGGATCATCGTTGAGTACAGGACTTGTCCTGGGAGACGCTCACCTTTGCGTTCTGGTAACATTGCTCTTTGAATAGCTTACGCGACGGCATCCTGTTCGCTTTGAGAACATTTTTGTTGATAAACTGAGTCTATTTAGCAGGAGTCAGGGTTGCAAACACCCTACGGACTCACATTCAGTGACGAAAAGAAGATGCTCCAAAGCAACAATGGACTGATGGTGGTAATCCCACCTTCACACTTTTCGAGGAAGGCTTTCGCGTCGATGATTGGCAGGAGAGGATACACATGGTGGAAGAAACATTTTATTAACTCCTGACAAATGTGCAAAGGTGGCAGCAGAGGTTCAAGTCTGCGAACTTTACTGGCTGAGCGTTTATGACGGTACGTCTTGAATGGGACGAGGTAGTGTGTCCCTTTCAGCGGTCGATCAGGCGAACACTGATCGAAAAGGAATTCCCAGCCTGCTGATTCTCCTGGAGTATGTTCCAGTCAGTTGCCGAAGGAGAAGCAACACGAAATAGGATGCGGATGCACGGCAAGCCGAGGTGACGACTCTTACCTGCGAAGAAAGGTACCATATCCTGAGTGCACCGTTCGCTCTCGGCCGACCGTTTTGGGTCTCTTTGCTCGCCTTCTTGTTCGGTCATGGAGTTGGCTTTTGTTGTAGGAGCAACTGTCGCAGGCTGTACTCTCTGCACATCGCTTCCATCAGAGGCATCGCTTTGCACGAGATCATGTTGCCCCTCGACGATAGTTGAATCACTTCGTCCTCTTGTGGCAGTTGGTGATGGTGTCAACGGGTAAAGTCGTTCTCCATCTGAGGAAACTTGCCTCGGTCGAATTGTGCGGTGTACTGGGCTGCCACATATGAATTATTCATTCCTACAAAGTATAGCGAGGGACATACATGCCAATCTTTCGCTTGTATATCTCACATTTGGTGTTGTCTTGAGTACAGTTAGTACAAGGAACACCTTGAAGTGCGACATTGCAGCGAACTTTGCGCTGATGACAAGCACTGCAGGCAATCACTGATCGCTTGCGCTTGCTACCGGTTTTTGCCTGCGTCTCGGCCATTTCCGAGCAGTTCGATACTCAAGGAGAAACAGAAAGTCTGGTTTATCCTCTCAATACATTTCCCACACAAGACGCGGTACCGAAGCCGAGCATACGCGTTTTGGAGATAATTACAAAATATGGAAATCAACCCGCTGATAGCAGCTTCCCGAAAATGCAGTGTGCAAAGCCAATCCATAATGCCATGCATTTCAAGCTGTCGCTAGACGTCAGCAACATTGACTTTTTATTGTCTGCGTAGCTACAATAGCTAGCTATGCTGCAACTCATAAGAAACTCGCTGTGTTATTCGTTCCAACTTCATGACCTTGTTTCTTGGTGCAGGAGACCCGTCTGCCACGGCTGAGGTTTCCGACACGACTACTGTAGAATTGAAGGCCAATTGCACTGTATGGTAGAAAGTCTTTCAGACTTGCCGATGCGATCGGCTGACATGGCTTTCGTTCATGGTTGTGCCGCTAGACGACGCCAAAAGTGAAATTCCGGGGAAGCTTTGCGGGGGTACCCCATCATAAACTTTAGAAGTGGCAACTCCAGCATTTCCAGCATATCAGAGCCATCTCCATGCCAGGGTCACGGTTCGAGACTCCAACGATTCCAAAAGTGCCCAACACACCATAAACCATTCCAGCCGATCCATTGCTTTGATTCGTTCTCCTACCTCGGCAGGCATCCTGGCCTCACTACCGTGCGCCTACTTTTCCTTCTTCGAGCTTCAGACCTGTCTCGACAACCTCTCCATGCATCTCGAGCGAGATCTAGTTCCCTCGTGTCAAGCCTCCCTTGCTTGGTCCCTGCACGATTGACAAGTTGTTCCTCGAGTCAACAACACCTTGGCACGCGGCACGTCGTGTCTAGCGGGACGATGGCTGCATATCTCAGGTTCTATTGGATCTCTCCTGCTTGCCCAGATGTCGCTTCTGATTCAAGCTTCTTGCTGGTGGCGATCTGTTCCCAGACAGTTGACCGAGGTGAGATACCGAGGACGCTTTCGTGCTGTTGATGAAGTCGATAAGTATTCATCGCACTCCTCATACACTAATCTTATCCGTTTACCACCATCTTTCTCTATCAAGTCCTCTTATTACATCTGTGATTCACAAACATGACGGTCGAGGTCATGGAGAAGACTAGCGGCGTCCACGTGGAGCATGTCGACCATGCTAACCATAGCCATGTTGACCATCCTGTGGTCAAAGAGGGCCTCAGAATTGATGGCGATGCCGAGGACCATATGCATGAGCCACCCATGACCTTTAGCAGAGGTATGGCTCTTCTTGGTATGGGTTTCCTATGGACTGGAAGTCAGATTCCACTTTATCTCTTCGGTGCTATTCCTCCCTATATCTACGGAGACATTGGAGGTGTCGATAAATGGATTTGGTTTGTGCTCGGTGGATTGTTGACGCTCGCGGCCGTCTGCCCCTTCGTCGGTGCTCTGTCCGATCTCATCGGAAGACGTTATGTTGCTCTTCTCGGCTCCGGATTTTTGGTCATCGGTACCGTCTCGGCAACAAGCGCACAGACCATGCGAGGCTTTATCGGTGAGTAGTCGAGCTTCTCTTCCGAGGTCCTGACTAATATTTGATAGCTGGAATGACTATAGTCGGCGCTGGTGCTGGGATAGCAGAACTTACTGCCCTTGCCGTTACTTCAGAGCTGGCTCCTACGGCCAAGCGCGGCAAGTATGTCGCTGTTCTAATCTTCACAATCGTGCCTTTTGTGCCATCTGGTCTCTATGCGCAGCTCATCGCCTGTAAGTACGATACAATCTCAGTATGACATATCTGACATGTTCGCAGATTACTCCAACTGGCGATATGTTGGCATCATTGTTTGCATATGGAACGGCCTCGGATTCTTCATTACCCTTTTCTTCTATCACCCACCTCCTCGAGTCAACTCGATGGGCAAGTCGCGAATGCAGGTGCTCAAGGAAATTGACTATGTTGGTGGTCTTTTGAGCGTTGGCGGCTTGGTACTCTTCCTTGGTGGTCTCCAGTGGGGCGGATACCAGGTAAGATATCCTTCGTACCAACCATGCAGATAAGATTTACTGACTTGCACAGTACAAATGGACCTCTGTACATGTCCTGGTCCCCCTATTGCTCGGAGCAGCTCTCATCATCGCCTTCTGCGTCTGGGAGATGTATTTCGTCAAATTCCCAATGTTCCCTGGCAGAATAAAGCAGGATCCTCGAATCCTCATTTTGACACTGGTCATTACCTTCATCTCTGGCATGAATTTCTTTGCCTACCTCATGTTCTGGCCAACACAAGCTGTGAGTCCTCCGCTTCGCCCCTCATACAAGAAGCAGACCGTGCTAACAGTCGTCGCAGTTCAACGTCTACGACCACGATCCCGTCCAAGTTGGTCTCCGTGTTTTCCCCGGAGGCATGGCTATCTTAATTGGTGCCACCCTTGTCCTCTATCTCCTCTCTGTGTTCCGAGGTCGCAACAAGGAGCTTATGATTATTTCCAGTATTGTCATGACTGCAGGTGAGTCTACCGATGTTTCCCATCCTATCTAGCTCTTCTCCTAACATGTCCAGGAACTGCTGCGATGGCCTGCGCCACTCGCTACAACTTGAGCACTCTCTACGCCCTCCTCATCATCGGTGGTCTCGGCATTGGTGGTATCGTTGTTCCCGCCTCAATCATCACTACCATCATCTGCCCCGACGATCTCATCGCTACTGTCAGTGCTCTAACCCTCTCTATCCGCGTCATCGGTGGTTCAATCGGCTACTGCGCCTACTACAATGTATTCGTCAACAAATTCGTACCGAACGCCGTCTACTACATTGGTGGCACTATGGTCGAGCTCGGCATCACTAACACCACCTATATTGGTGACGCTATCGCTCTTACAGGCGCCAGCTTGTTGAACGAACTAAGAGGAATTCCAGGATTGGAGAGCGATAAAGCATGGAATGCTGTCGTCCTCGCAGGACAGATCGCATACGCCGAGAGTTACAGATGGGTGTACCTCGCTAGTATTCCAGCGGGTGTCATCAGTATCATCTGCGCATGTTTCTTGGGTGACATCAACAAGTACATGGATGACCATGTTGCGGTTGTCATTCACTAAGCTATATTGCTTGATAGTCCTGCTACTAGCGCAGCAGTGCTTCTACACCACTTCTGATAATATGAGTTGAATTCAAATCAACGCACATTCATTCTGTCTCGTCTCAACGTGCTAGCAATTGACTTTCAAATTGTCTACAGTAGACTGACCTTGACAGCAGCACTTCTGCCGATCATCAATCTGTACCGGTCAGCAACCGTGGTTTAATTCCGTTGCTTTTGCTGTATCAAGCCATGATGTATTTCTCAAACCGACTCAGCTATATGAAAACCATTCGTCTGATGATGTAGTGATGTTGAGCAATAGCGGCTATTAACTCATCGATGGAGAGTGATAAGGTGACTTGAGGGGATAGACATTTTGAAAGTCTTGGCGTTGGTTGCGGATATGGAGTCCTCCCGCCGCGGCAATATAGGGCTCAACTTCCCAGAAGCCGCCTGCCCATGAACGCAGCCTATCTTACGATTTGATACACGCGCAGACATTCACTGAAGTTGTGTTACAGCCGATCCGAAACAGTCAACTATACAAAAATGTGCCGGACCCCATAGCCAAATAGTCCTGTTCACTCGACGTTTTCGCTTCCTATCCTTTAAATTACCGCCCATAAACAATCATCATGGCGATGAACAGGGTGAGGAATGCATTCGCGCCTCCTCGAAAGGGCGAGACTTTCGAGCTGAGAGCGGGCCTTGTGTAAGAGACCTGTCTCTCAGCTACGGCACTGTAGCTGACTGAACTTCCGTAGGTCACAATATGCCTACGAACGAAAGGAAGCGATTCAGAAAACCATAATGGCCATGACTCTGGGGAAGGATGTATCGCAGCTGTTTCCAGATGTTCTCAAGAACATAGCAACATCAGATCTTGACCAGAAGAAGCTGGTTTACTTATACCTAATGTATGTTGCAGAAGATCTTGCAGATGTGGTCTAACGGGTTCAGGAACTATGCGAAGTCACATCCCGATCTCTGTATCCTCGCTGTTAATACTTTCGTTCAAGACTCCGAAGACCCTAATCCTTTGATTCGAGCGCTGGCGATACGGACGATGGGCTGCATACGAGTGGACAAAATGATTGACTATATGGAAGAGCCATTGCGAAAGACTCTGCGAGATGAATCTCCCTACGTGCGAAAGACAGCTGCTATCTGTGTCGCGAAACTTTTTGATCTCAATCCAAGTATGTGTCTTGAGAATGGCTTCCTCGAAATATTGCAAGAGATGATCGGTGACCCCAATCCCATGGTTGTTGCAAACTCTGTACAGGCTCTAGCAGAGATTAGCGAGTCCGCCCCGGAAACGAAGGCTCTACAAATAGACGGCAATGCGTTGAAGAAGATGCTGATGGCATTAAACGAATGCACGGAGTGGGGAAGAGTCACTATTTTAAGCGTGCTTGCCGACTACAAGAGCACCGATGTAAAGGAGGCTGAACACATCTGCGAGAGAGTTGTACCACAGTTTCAACATGTCAACTCAAGCGTTGTACTATCGGCCGTCAAGGCGGTATTCTTACACATGAGGTATATCAACCCGGAGACAGCAAAATCGTACGCGAAGAAGATGGCGCCACCTCTAGTTACGCTTGTGTCCTCGGCACCAGAAGTGCAATACGTCGCGCTCCGAAATATTGATCTTCTCCTACAAAAACAGCCGGAAATCTTGAGTAAGGAACTGAGGGTGTTCTTCTGCAAGTACAACGACCCCCCATATGTCAAATTTCAGAAACTCGAAATTATGGTTCGGATAGCAAATGAATCGAATGTGGACCAACTCCTGGCCGAACTCAAGGAATATGCTTTGGAAGTGGATATGGATTTTGTGAGGCGAGCGGTCAAGGCTATTGGTCAGGTAGCCATCAAAATCGAAAGTGCCAGTGAGCGATGTGTTAACACTTTGCTTGATTTAATCAACACAAAGGTTAATTATGTGGTGCAGGAAGTCATTGTGGTCATCAAGGATATCTTCAGAAAATACCCTGGTTACGAAGGAATAATACCGACCTTGTGTAAGTGCATCGATGAGCTTGATGAACCGAATGCACGAGCGTCGTTGATCTGGATTGTTGGCGAATATGCCGAGAAAATCAGCAATGCTGGAGACATTCTGGCAGGGTTTGTGGATGGTTTTAGCGAAGAGTTTTCACAGACACAACTACAAATATTAACCGCCGTGGTCAAGTTGTTTTTGAAACGACCACAAGCAGCACAAGGACTGGTTCAAAAAGTGTTGCAAGCAGCTACAGCAGACTGCGACAACCCAGATATTCGAGACAGAGCGTTTGTATATTGGCGATTGCTCTCGAACACAACAGATCCGAATGCACCAAAGAATATCATCCTTTCCGAAAAACCACCAATTACAACGACGATACAATCGTTACCGCCGGCCTTGCTCGACAGACTACTTCAAGAATTATCGACACTCGCTTCAGTCTACCATAAACCGCCGGAGCAGTTTGTGGGCCAAGGTCGATTCGGTGCAGATGCCGTCCAGCAAGCGGCTATCGACGAACAAATGGAGAATGCGCGCGAGAATCCAATCGCGGCAGTCGCAGTAGCTCAGGCGGCTCAAGGTCAAACACCAGAGGCCACTCAAAACAATGCAGAGAACCTGTTAGATATCGACTTTGACGGAGCGGTGCCAGCATCAACGACAGATAAGCCACCGAACGGCATGAATGGTCTTGAAGGACTTGCTGGGACACCTCAAAGAGTAGACTCGCCAGCTGTGTCCTCACAACCACAGACCAACAACAATCTGGATGATTTGTTAGGAGTGTTTGGGAACGGTAATGATGCTACCCACTCTGCTGGATTTGGCGGTATGTCTGACAACGATATCATGAATGGATTTGCTAGCATGGATTTGAGTAGTCAACAGCCACCGCCGCCTCAGCAGCAGCTTCATGAAACGGGCAAGAAGACGAATGAAGATCTCTTGTCGCTGTTCTGAGGTGGGCGAAGTGAATGGTATCAAGTTTTGCGCAATGTTGACATACCCTTTCGTTTTCTTGGCTTCGTATGACATGCTCCTAGGATTAACGTGACACCAGTCAGGCAAGTACAGCGCTTTTTCACCGGCATCTTCATTTTAGACTGGTACCTTATCGGAAGACAAGACGTAACCTACATGCCTCAACAATCCTGCACTGCACGGGTACCAGTGCATCACTTGGTAGTGCCCAAGTAATCACTGAAAGAGTGTACACGTCGAGATGTCGCTTGCAAAAAACGCCGTGGGAGGATTTCATAAATACTGTACATGCTCTATCCAAGATTGCATCGTGCTAGTCTGATGTCCGTTTTAAACGGCTATTGATCACCATCTCAATACATCCCCCAATGCTTCTCCCATGTTACTTCCCTCCCTCAGCGGTAGCAGATCACCTTTTCTTGCCAAACCAATGTGATTGTTCCAAACAACCTTCATTCCTACTCCACTTGCCCCCGGGATATCACCTGAACTTCCTGCCAAGAAAAGCGCATCACTGGCCTCAAGTCCCAATTTGTTCAGAGCCTCCTGGTACGGTTTGGGATTAGGCTTGTAGAATCCAACCTCCTCGGCCGTGACAGTTAGATCGAACGCGAATTCTTTGTTTCCAGTCTGTTCTCTAACATTCCGCTCCAGATTACTGACCATTTGCTGACCAAGCTTTTTGCTACAATTCGTGACAACAGCAAGCTTGATCCCTTGCTTCTTGAGCTGTACTAGGATAGCGGGAACTCCAGGCCACGGCTTGATATCGTCCATGTGCTCGATCAGTGCTGTCGGTGCAGCGGGTGAAAGACCGGTTTCGGCAGCGGAGCGGTGGACCAAGTCCTCGTAGGGCTGGTAGGTGTGGCCGGGGATGTTGTATGTCACTTCGAGATACTGTTTGCGCCATGTTTGGCCGGAAGCGACGTGGCGTTCTGATGGGGGGATGCAGGAGTCCCAGACTGGCCAGCTGTTTAGGAGGCCTGTTAGGAGGTCGAAGATTATTGCTTTTGGTTGGGTTGTGGGGGTGGTCATGGCGATTGCTTTGGTGCTTTACCCGAGTGAATTTGCAATGTCTCTGGTCTTTTTAGAGTGATAAGAGGGGCCGGAGAAGGGGAGTAGATTTGTATATTGATTTGTATGAGACTGTGAGCTACCTTCGTATTTAACTTCGACCTACCTGTTTGCATGTGACTACAGCTGTAATCGTTTACCCGGAAGGGCGTGATCTTTACGGTCTACGCCCGGCTTCACCCGAGCATAATATTTGCAGGGGCCACGATGCTGTAGCTAGGTATGAAAGACATAAGTGATAGGTGTATTTCAAATGCATTTACCATTCGTGAGTGAAAGGAATGAAAGCCTCGGGGATGCATGCCTTGGCAAGTAACTGGAGGGGTGGTCATGCAGAAAGTGCAACTTTGCCGAATTTCGTGGTTGCCCTGGACAACGAGACATATGTCAACTTGTAAACGAACTTGAACTCGATCTCGACCTGCACAGCTCATGTTACTCCTAGCTTAACACTTAGCACCGTGCATTTCGTTCTTTGCAGCAACAACAGTATTTCCTTGACTCTGCTTGTCTAATCGGCCGCAAGCCGATCTAGCATAATATCAACATGACTCTCAAACAGTTGGAGGCTCGGTTGGAGCACCTCTCGGTCAACGATGAAAATGAGACTCCTCTGCAGTCTCAATCGACCATGCTTAAGTCAAAGGTAGGAAATACGAAGCTATAGCGATATAAGAGCTGACTAGAAGCAGCAACATGTTATCGCTCATAGTGCAAGTCGATCGAACCTCGTCAAGTATGCACTTCAAGCCAGTTCCGAATCAAGACAGAATGAAGGCAAGATCACAATAGCCACGAAGACGACGCAGATACCAATGCCACCTCCATCACCAGTCAAGAGAAACACCTCTGCGACGTCCGAAGACAGCGAAGTTAGCTCACACTTCACTACAACTACAGCAACAACAACAATCAGTTCAATAGCTTCATCCAATGCAGATGCACAACCGCTCGGGCGAGGCCTTAGTCTCCACGATTTCGAGATTGGAAAGCCACTGGGAAAAGGAAAGTTTGGAAGAGTCTATTTAGCACGAGAGAAGTCCACTGGCTTCGTTTGCGCCCTGAAGGTGCTACACAAATCTGAACTTGTCCAAGGAAAGGTCGAAAAGCAAGTCCGAAGAGAGATTGAAATCCAGTCTAACTTACGACACCCCAATATCCTTCGGCTCTTTGGTCACTTTCACGACAAGAAGCGAATCATTCTAGTTCTTGAATTCGCTGGCAAGGGAGAACTATACAAGCATTTGCGCAAAGCGGGTAGATTTCCAGAGTGGAGAGCGGCATCATACATAGCACAGATGGCTACCGCTCTCAAGTATCTACACCGGAAACATGTTATGCACCGCGACATCAAACCTGAGAATATTCTAGTAGGAATCCACGACGAGATCAAAATCAGTGATTTTGGTTGGAGTGTGCATGCTCCTAACAGCAGGAGGCAGACCATGTGTGGAACGCTAGATTATCTGCCACCAGAGATGATCAAGCCTGGTGGTGCCGACAACTTCTATGATGAGAATGTTGATTTGTGGAGTTTGGGTGTGCTCATGTATGAATTTCTAGTTGGTGAGGCCCCGTTTGAAGATACTCCAGTCATGACACAAAGGAGAATCGTGAGGGGAGAGATGACAATTCCGAGCTTTGTGAGTCCTGAGGCGAGGGACTTAATCAAAAAGGTAAGAAATTTGCCGAGGAATGCCTTTCAATTGTGTGCTAATAAATGGACAGCTGCTAGTGCTCGACCCTCAGAAACGGCTACCTCTGGTTGAAATCGAGCGACACCCGTGGATCCTCAAACATCTTGCTACCCCTGGCGGTGAGCGAGCTGCACAACGGCCAGCACGCGACGACCGATGACCAAGACGACAATAACGAAGCAACGATTCTCTTTCGGACCATAAGCTCACATTTGAGATGAGATTTTCATAGCATTGATTTTGCGGGTATAGGACGGTGCAGGTCGGAGTATGAGGGCTGGATCAACGTCTTTTTAGCGAGAATGCATATAGTCATAACGAATGTTCCGGCTAGAGAGACATTCCATGAAGGCAGCTGGGCTGACTATATCCATATGAAGCTCAAATACTTGTTGGTTATCAACTTGAATGTGCTAACAAGAAAGATGCACTTAACTTTCACCGTTACTATTTCTGTTTCTGCCTGATGGCCTGATCGGTAATGCTCGCCGATCTCCAATATGTACTTTCACTTCCTCCGCATGACGCAGATTGGAAGAAGATTAATATTCCTCTGACTGTGCTTGCAGATTTCATGAAAGTCGATCCAGCTTGACTAAAGATACTAGAAGCTCAAGTCAGGTTCTTCTAGAAAAGACTTGACAGTATCAGAGCTTTAGACCATTTACTTGCTTACAAAACACCAAGCATAAGTGGACCGAGATATACCCGAGGCACAGAGGAGACCGATGATCTGAAAACATCGCATCGAGTACTTTGAGGTTCGTAGCTAGGACATTGAGCATAGGCGTCAATTTTCATTCAGCACGATGGGTGACGCGAGCGGCTCCGAAAGGGGCATCAGGATCGCCATCGATGTAAGCCACTATCGTTTCCCAACACTAACGCCACTACTAACACTGGCGCCAGCGAGGTGGTACCTTCACCGATTGTGTGGGCAACCCCGGTTCTGGGAAGATGGAGGACGACATAGTGATCAAACTCCTCTCAGAAGATCCAGCAAACTACAAGGACGCCCCGCTCGAGGGTATCCGCCGTCTCATGTCAAAATTCACCAATCGCGAAATCCCGCGAGGTGAAGCACTGGACACTACAAAAATCGAATCAATACGAATGGGCACCACGGTAGCAACTAACGCTTTGCTTGAACGTAAAGGTGAGAAGATGGCTATGGTTGTGACGAAGGGTTTCAAGGATTGTCTGGAAATTGGTAATCAGTCTCGTCCGAAAATCTTTGATTTGGCGATTCGAAGGCCAGATGTGCTGTACCAGAAGGTTATTGAGATTGATGAGAGAGTGACGTTGGAGGATTATGCTGAAGATCCGAAACGGACTCAGACTAAGGTTGAGGCCATGCATGATCAGAGTGAGAAGGAGGATATGGTACAAGGTCTGAGTGGAGAGGCAGTGAGGATTTTGCAGAGACCGAACCCGGAGAAGATCAAAGAGCTGCTGAAAGGTCTCTATGATGAAGGATTTAGGAGTATTGCAGTGTGTCTGATGCACGGCTACACATTCCCCGATCACGAAGCACTGGTTGGCAAGATTGCGTCGGAAATTGGATTTGAGCATGTCAGCCTAAGTCATGAATTGATTGCCATGATCAAACTTGTACCAAGAGCAACCTCAGCATGTGCAGATGCCTACTTGACGCCAGCGATCAAAAAGTACATTTCGGGCTTCGCATCTGGATTTGAGGGCGGCCTGGGCACAGAAGCTACAAAACATGCTCAAGGTGAGAAAGCCGCACGATGCGAGTTCATGCAGTCTGATGGTGGCCTTGTTGATGTTGATCAATTTTCTGGACTGAAGGCGATCCTGTCGGGACCAGCAGGAGGTGTGGTTGGCTACGCCCTGACAAGCTATGACCCAGACACCAAGACTCCTGTCATCGGTTTCGACATGGGAGGAACAAGCACAGACGTCAGCAGATACGGCGCTGGCAGATATGAGCACGTATTCGAAACCACCACAGCAGGCGTCACGATTCAGTCGCCACAATTGGACATCAATACGGTCGCAGCAGGTGGAGGCTCACGGCTCTTCTTCAGAAATGGATTGTTCGTCGTTGGCCCAGAATCAGCAGGTGCCCATCCAGGCCCTGCTTGTTATCGTAAAGGAGGGCCACTCACAATCACTGATGCCAATCTCTTCCTTGGCCGACTACTGCCAGAATTCTTCCCCAAGATTTTCGGTAAGAACGAAGATGAAGGTCTTGATGCCGAAGCAAGTAAGAAACTCTTCGAGGA
>Ga0068618_1000115_pt1 | contig 17212 bp, 17 predicted proteins | sample InSIn2SAF170_2_FD_77423 | JGI IMG/M metagenome (GOLD analysis project Ga0068618, IMG submission 77423) | Clean room microbial communities from NASA Spacecraft Assembly Facility at Jet Propulsion Laboratory, Pasadena, California, USA -... ...
ATAACCAAGCCACAACATTGTACACTGAACGGTATCCGGGCTTGCAGATACAAGATGTGGAAAGAGAGGATAAAGGGCAGTCTGTAGGATTCAAGAGTCAAAATCTCGGCAGGTCCGATCCCTTCATGGTCGAGGAATTGCTAGCGATGGAGCTCCAGAACATCAAAGCTAACGCTGAGGCCTTAGTCGGCAAGAACAACTTTGCTACTGATACTGTGGTTACTTACCCTGCATTCTATACGGCGGAAGAGAAGAGAGCGGTACAACTGGCAGCAGATCTGGCAGGGCTTCGAGTGCTTGGTCTCATCAGTGACGGGCAAGCTGTTGGTTTGAATTATGCAACCACAAGAGCCTTCGATGCTAAGAAATCGGACGCGAAGCCGGAATATCATGTAGTGTATGATATGGGTGCTGGATCCACTACTGCTACTGTATTGAAGTTTCATGGCAAAATTGTCAAAGGCCCAGGGAAGAAGAATTCTACTGTTCAGGAAGTTCAGGTCCTTGGCGTTGGATACGACAGGTTCCTCGGAGGTGATGCGTTGAATGATTTGATTGTTCAGGATATGATTGACAAATTCTTGGAGACGAGCAAAGCCAAGGCTTTTGGTGCCGACAAGGACCGTGTGCGACGAGATGGGAAGACTCTGGCGCGATTGTGGAAAGATGCCGAGAAAATCCGACAGGTCTTAAGCGCCAATTCGCAGGCTTCTGCAAGCTTCGAGGGTCTGTTTCATGAGGATATCAGCTTCAAGTATTCCTTGAGTCGCAACGACTTCGAGCAAATGGCCGAGTCATACGCTTTGCGAGTTCCAGCACCGCTGATGTCAGCATTGACTATGGCAGGCTTGACTTTGCAGGATATCACTTCTGTTATTTTACACGGAGGAATGACTCGGACGCCCTTTGTGCAATCGCAACTCGAGAAATCTGGGGGAGGTGCAAGCAAGGTCAAGACGAACATCAATGCTGATGAAGCAGCAGCGTTTGGAGCTGCTTTCAAGGCGGCAGGTCTTAGTCCTAGCTTCCGAGTAAAGGATATCCGAACATCTGAGCTTGCTGGTTCCTCATATACTATGAAGTGGTCGGCTGACGGCAAAGAACGACAACAGAAAATCTTCCTCGAGACATCTCATGTTGGCGCTGAAAAACAAGTAACTATTAAGAGCACGGATGATCTCCACATAGAATTCCTTCAAACGTCTCTGGACCAACAAGTCTCACAAAGCATACTCACAGTGGAAGCCACAAATTTGACGAAATCTGCTACCGAACTACGAAACAGCTATGGCTGCGCAGACAGCAACATTACAACGGTCTTCATTGTCCGGTTGAATCCTCTTGATGGATTGCCAGAAATTGTGTCGGGTAGTGTCAGTTGTGAGACACAAAAGGCGAAAGATGGTGGTGTTATGGACAATGTCAAAGGTCTGTTTGGATTCGGGTCTAAGAAAGGAGAGCAGCAACGTCTGAAAGACGATGAAGACGCCCTCGACGAGGAAGAAATACTTGCACAAACCCCTCTGCCGGTCGACGATCCGACTAGCTCAGGGACGATCGTCTCCTCTCCTTCTGTGACCACTGACAAGACTTCGAGTACAACTGCATCAACGAAGTCAAAGCCTTCTACTGTTACAATACCACTAACCCTCAAAACTAATGTCATTGGTCGAGGCGCACCACCCCGCAAAGCATTACCTGTTATCAAGCAACGATTAACTGCTTTCGACATGTCTGACCGGAATGCAATGCTGAGGTCTGAAGCATTGAATATCCTGGAAGCGTTCACATACAGAGCGCGTGATTACTTGGAGGACGAGACATTTATCTCGTTCTCTACTGACAAAGCACGCAAAGCGCTTAAAAGTCAACTGTCAACAGTATCGGACTGGCTCTATGGGGAAGGTAGTGATGCCAAGCTACAGGACTTCAAGGACAAGCTCAAATCTCTTAAGACCTTAGTGGAACCCGTACTCAAGCGAAAAGAAGAGAGTAGCAAGCGAGAACAAGCTATCGAAACCTTCAGAAATGCTTTGTCCAGCGCTTCCAGCATGATGGAAATGATCAGCGGCAACATCGAACAGGCTGCCAAAGACGCTGCCTCAACTGCAAGCGGTGCTGCTGCATCTGTTGCACAGAGTGCATCATCTGTTGTGTTACCTGCTGCAGACGAAGACGATCTTGAGGATGAATCATACACTGCTACTATTGACGTAGGAGCTCAAGAAACTGAACCCGCTAAACCGCCACCTTATCAATATACCACGGAAGACCTTGCAGGCATAGAAAAGATTTACGACAGTGCAAAATCCTGGTTTGATGAAAAACTTGGTCTGCAGGAAAAGCTAACACCATATGACGATCCAGCATTGTTGGTGGCAGAGCTCGAAGCAAAGGGGAAGCAGTTATCGGGTGTAGTATCAGACACAATCATGAAGCAGATCAAAATGCAACAGCTTCCCAAGTCAAAGAAGTCGAAGACATCTAACAAACCAAAGACAAAGAAGACAAAGTCGACATCCGTTGCAAATGAAGCCAGCAGCACAGTTGACAGTGAGTCTGTGACGGCTACTGTCAGCACAACAGTCGGTGTCAAGGATGAATTATGATACTTGGTATATAGATTGATGAACGACAAAAGCCACCCTTAGCATATTTGTGATAGAATTAGCGACGACTCCACGAAGTATTCTATATTATCATACTTGTACAGTCCTACCTCGATGTTTTTTGGATAGTTCTGCTGATGTCTGAATTTAGTGAGGTTATCTGCCACTGCGGCTAAGCAAAAGTCAAATGATAGCGATCTAAGCCACAAGGTGGACGACACATTACAGTACAGTAGGTCTACGGACCCAGTCTATTGCACCGCTGGTAATCGTGAACCGCAGCTTCGCCCCTTCAGTATACAAGTTGTCTCGAGTTAACAACGCCAGGATTCGATGTGACCTTGTAGATGGAGACCAGAGTCTGCAGGCTCATGGCTTCCACCCTGAGCCCCAAAATGAGCATACCAACCGGTGAACTGTAAATTCCCCAGAGCTAAAGCACAGTTCCATGCTGGCTCACATCTACGAAGTAGCCAAGAACTACCGATTCCATGGTTGCTGGCTAGAAGTAACAATTGATACTACCGTTATTGTGAAAAGAACATGATTGACATGGGTACAAACCCAGAGGAAGGTCATTGAACAAATGTGTTGAAGTTCAAGGCAGCTAAACCAGTATTTGTCTAGTTCCAGGATAGTTCGTGTATTAGCCCGACGATGATGATCCCTGGTGGGGAGAACCACCCAAAAGCTTCAGAGAACGAGATTATGTATACAATACAGTACCATGAATGCGCTGGCAAGGACGAAGACATGATCAGTAATCTTTCAGTTTGTGGACCAATCCGTGAAGATGGAATAAGGACATCCGTAGTGGAAAGAAAACAGTTCACTGAGGTCAACGTCTATCTTGTGTTGTACTCGTCAGAGAGCGGATGGAATAAATATCCTTTTTCAGAGTTTGAGCGTGTACATGTAACCTTGGCTACGAACTCCTGTAGCAATTATTTGATTACGAGCACACAAAAGTGTTATGGAGGTTTAGGTATCAAATGTTCAAACTTCAAAGCAGCCTGGTAGCATGACTTTATTCTATCATCGAAAGAATGGTACTTCTTGGGTTCCTGGATTGCAGTGCTCATAAAAAGGTGTTACAAGATACACTGGCTATACAGGAGTGTTTTCCCTCGATATTCTACGACCACCCTGTGCAAGCGAGCGCGATTGCACTGAGACAGATCCTTCTACCCTGTCTTACCTTACCTTGAGTCGACCCTTCTAGACTGATACTTTGCCCTTATTGAGAAGATCGTGGGCAGGCTAAGCCACGTTATCATTGGGCTCAGATTCCACTAGGCATCTTATAGGCTAGCCACCCACTAGAAAACAAAGCAGAAGGCCTGAACCAGCATCTTTTATCCGAGCTGCAGCAAGCATTCTCGTTCGCAACCTGTGCAGATCAGCTACAAGTTCAAAGCACGTTCGTGTTTACGCACTTTTTAGCTTCTCAGGCCTATTGTCTTGCCGATGTTCTGTGCACTCTGATGATCGTGTTTGGCCTGCGCTCAGCCTGACCAGCCCAGTTCTCCACTAAATGATCTTACATGCGTCGCTGCTAGTCGCCTAAACACCTTTCTCTCTTATCTACCAGCACGTCCTTCCTTCACTCGTTCTCGATCTGTCGATGCTATGAGCTCTCGACTGAAGAGTCTCGGATTTGGCAGTAAACGCAAGAGCAACGCCAATCTTCCGACAACTGGCACGTCTGCTCAAACACCGAACGGCTCCACATCTGCTGTTGGTACCCCTCTTGCGAGTTCCTCCCAGACCAGCCTCACACCCATGAACAGTCAGCAGGGTGTTGGTCGCCCCCCCCAGTTACTCGTATAATAATGCAGCTGGTCGACCACAGTCGCCCATGCCTCCACTTGGTCAACAATCAGTTGCACATCACCCACCGCCTATCGACACCAGTCGAGGATACGCAGGCGCAAACCCAACAATGACCCAACAGCCTCCAGGTTACGGTGGTGCTGGCTACGGTCAGATGCAACAACCTCAGCTACAGCAGATGGGAGGACAATACGGTCAGCATATGAGGCCTGCAGAAGTTGAAGGTGGTAATCGAAGCAAGGCACAACTCATTGTGGGCATTGATTTTGTGAGCAACATGCAAATCCCGCAAATTAGAATGGCAGACTAACAAGAGTAGGGAACCACTTTTTCAGGCGTTGCATTCGCCTTTGCGACGAACACAGAAGCGAAAGAGGACATCATAACAGAATGGCCTGGCGCTGGCAATCAAACAAAGCAAAAGGTATGCTCGTGTGGCTTATGACTGCACCTCGTTTGCTGATGTACATAGATACCAACAGTTTTATACTACGACCAGTATCAAAAAGTAGTTGGATGGGGTCCCGATATCGCAGACGCCCTCGCCCCAACTGGCTACCCGAAGCCTGGCGTTCAGAAAGTCGAATGGTTCAAGCTGCAGCTGATGATGTCCGGCAACACATACATCGATCCTATTAATCTGCCTCCCCTTCCTCCCGGCAAGTCCGAAATCGATGTCGCGGCTGACTACCTCTTCAAGCTACGGCAAGCTATGAGACTCCAATTACAGAAAACGCTTGGAGAAGTGTTCAATCGAGAAGAGCGAAACATTAGATACTTTCTGACCGTGCCTGCCATTTGGAATGATGCTGGCAAGGCTGCTACGAGAGCTGCCGCTATCCAGGCAGGATTTATTCGGGACGAAAATGACAACCGTCTCACTTTGATCACTGAGCCTGAAGCTGCCGCCATGTTTTGCTCGAAAACTGTTCTACTCAACCTCAAGATCCACGATGCAGTGTTGATTGTTGACTGTGGTGGTGGTACTGTCGATTTGATCGCCTACGAAGTTGAAGAAGAAACTCCCTTCAGCGTCGCCGAATGCACAGCCGGCTCTGGTGACTCCTGCGGCTCAACAGCCCTCAATCGAAACTTTTCCAATATTCTGCGAGCCAAAATTCGAAAGATGAAACTTCCTGACGGTTCAAAGACCGCTGGTCGTGTTTACGCTAAGTGTATCATGGATTTCGAAAACAGAATAAAAGCCGACTTCCGTAACAACGGACAGAAATGGGCTGTAGATGTTGGTATTGAAGCCGAATTTCCTGAAGCTGGCATTGAAGAAGGGTACATGACCTTTACAAACGAGGAAATTCTGCAGTGTTTTGAGCCGGTGGTCAATCGCATTCTCGAACTGGTTAGAAACCAGATCATTGCTATTCAAGCGCAGAACCGATCGTTACAAAACGTCCTGGTTGTGGGTGGCTTTGGAGCATCGGAATACTTGTTTCAACAGATCAAGCTACACGTGCCACCACAATTTCAGTCGAAGGTTGTGCGGCCTATGGACTCAGTCGCTGCTATCGTAAAGGGTGCTGTTACAGCTGGTATCACGGAACGAGTCGTTACATCACGTGTCGCGAGAAGGCACTACCTCATGGCTACTCTCCAGCCGTTCAAGGAGGGATATCACCCCGAGGCATACAGAGTTCCTAGCTTGGACGGAAAGGATCGATGCAAGTATACAAGACAGATCTTCGTACAGAAAGGTGAGAGAGTCAAGATTGGCGAGCCAGTTAAGGTGTCGTTCTTCCGACAAGTCGCTCCTGGCGCTACGCTAATGTACGAGGATATCTTGTATGCTTGTGACGAAGACGTTTGGTAAGTTGACTTCCTTTTCGTATTGTTGGTCGATCACTGACGTACTGTAGCCCTGAATACACTAAAGATCCTCGAATTAAGGAGGTGGTCACACTCACTTCCGACCTATCAAGAAAAAACCTCGAAAAGGATTTCGAAAGAATGGACACACCGCAAGGCACGTTCTACCGTGTCTACTTCGACATCTACCTAACACTTGACGGCTCTGAATTCAACGCCGAGTTGGTGTGTCAAGGTGAAGTTATGGGGCGATGCAGCGCGAGATTCAGATAGAATGGTTAATCCGGAGGAGTGCTCTAACTTTAGCAGATTGGAAAGACAGCATCAAAAATGGAAATGATATGATGATAGGCACGACTGTTGATTCGCGTACGTATACCACGAAGTCAGAGAGATAGATAAAATCCACCGTGTGAGATGTGGTAGGACTTTGAGGGGACCACCGGAATGAGGTCGTACGGTCGACATGTCCAAAATGGTAGTGAGTAGGTAGTGGCAGCAGAAGATGACCTCAACCCCACCTATTATTATTATTCTCCTAAAAGCGATAAAGTGGCAGACTCTTTAATGCTACCACACCAGGCTTCCAAGTCCTTGGGAAGGATTGCAAATGGTGGTAGATGTGTATAGTGAGAAAATGGACATAGAAGAGGTCAACGCTGTTGGTCCTTCGTGGTGGCTAGCACCAAAGTTGGCTCAGCATTTGGCCGTCTTGGCGGCGCTCCAACGTTCTGTCGTCGAATTGTCGTCTCCTCTTTCTCCTTGCCACGATTTCTGTGTTTAACCACAGCCTTGCTTCTCCTGATAGTGCATGGTTCTGGACGACGAAACAGACCGTCGCACGAATAGTGGTCCTGGTTCAGCTTATGTGATGCATGCTACATATCAGTAATTAAGAGAGATTGATTTGCATCTGGATCGACATTCTCTGTTCACAACATCGGCATTGCCTCTACACGACTTTTTGATGGCGTTCGGTCCCCTGTTACAGGTTGTTCGCTTGGCGGTTGAACATTGAAGTATTGCGAGAAGTCGTGGCATAAGACGTATGCGAATGCATGTTGCTGTTCCAATACTGTGGGGTCCTCCCAGGCTTTTTTCGACATCACGATCAACTCATCGGTATCTGCAACAACGTCCGGATCAGAAGATACACGAACGAAGTTTGAGCTCGAAACAGGGTTGATCACTTCATGCCAGATCTTCCGCCGTACCTCGTCGTACTTATCGAGGATGTCGTCCGTTGCTTTACCTTGAGCTATGCCAATCAGACATTGTGACAATCCACCTACGTCCATGATTCCTCCTGTCAGGCCTAACCCACCAAAAGGGTTGCAAAGGTGAGCAGCATCTGCGGCTGTTCGTCTGGTCAGCAAAGCAATTCAATCTTGACTGTTGAGTTGCTCACCTAGGCAGACTCGATTGACTCGAAACTTTTCCGCGCATCGCTGGTGTATTTTGTACGGGTTGATATTCAAGATTTTGTACTGATCTGGTTTAGGTTTGCCAGGGAGCATTGTCTCGTACTTCCATGGTTGGCGCTTGAGCACTTCCTCAAGAGTCATGCCAGCTGGTTCACCATACGATACCCTCCACAGACCGTCTCTTGTGATCTTGGCGGCCATGAAGTAATGCTCTGGGTGCATGATGAAATTGGTTTCCCCAAGACCCATTTCGTCCATGGGATAATAAACCTGTCACAACGTCAACCAGCGTCAGAACATTTGTGCAAGATACCTACATTTGTTGCAATTATCTGGACCGGCCATGAGTGCCCTCTGAATTCACTACCAAACAGAAGCTTGCGTATTGTGCTGTTACCACCATCTGTGCCGCATAGATAATCGCCCTTCAACTCGAACTTCTGCCCACCAGACTTCTTTCCGAACAAGGTCACAGAGGTAGCATTCTGCTCGAACTTGTCCACGGAGTGGTCCCACAAGAGCGTGATATTGGGGTATTTCTCACAGTGATTAACAAGAATTTTACCAAGGTCGCCCAACGGAAGGACTGTGAGCGCATCCGGATTGTTGACCTGTGAAGAGTCCTTCATTCTCGCGATAATCGAGTGATCCAGTTTTCTCCAACAGATATCACCAGGAATCAAACCTTGAGCACGAACATCATCGAGCACACCAGCTCGTCTCATTTCTTGTACAGCACATGGCATGTAATGTGCTGCTCGTGGTCTTTCGTCGACACCATGACCGGAATCTAGCAGTGTGCACTGGACGCCAGCACGAGCAAGCTGCAATGCGAGGATGAGGCCACTTGGGCCAGCACCCACAACCTTGTGGACAGTCAGATCGTTGCCCAAATAGAATGAGAGGGAGCAAGTGAAGGCACGCCAGGTACGACAAAGAATAAGCTCGCTTGAATTAAGAAACACCGGAGTGACCTACCAATACATGCATGCTTAGCGCTTGTATGAGAGTTCGTGCAATTTTGCTTTGACTGCCAGTCAACGGTGTTTTGCGAATAGTTCCTCTGGCTAGAGGCCTACTTCATACAGATCTGGACTTGTATCGGCCAGATAGTGACTGCCTTGAGTACGCCCATCCGCCTTGGAACATTCCTACAAATATCGTCTTTGGACTTTCTCCCAGCACGGTCAAAGAAATCCCGATCAAGGCTGGTTTTAGTGGAGCCAGCTCCAGAATCCCAAGTGCCGAAAGTCGGGGTAGTAGGCTAGCCTGATCATCTCCTGGTGGCAAGCTTTCTGTATCGATGCTGATTGGTACTGTTGATGGACCGTTTAAGCTTAGCTGCATGATTGCATGAAGGCGAGCAGTATGCTGTGATCGACATCAGGTGTTGTTGCATGTACATCGACAAAGTCTTCCTAGTGCAAGTTCTAGACGAGGGTATGGGAGCACAATCCGCCAATGATACCTTATGAATGGACACGAGTTTGATCTCACAGTTTCCGATGTGGTCCATGGGGATTCTTTTGGTGCCGAAGAAGGCCAGGATATACAAAACGTGGCCATCAACTCCAAGATTTTGCAATTCTATTCACTCTTCAATCTCTAGTTGCCATATATACAGTCCTCCGAAACGTAACAACAATGGTCGCAATTAGGCATGACGTGCACAGTCATGCTCACGAAGAAGGAGTTCCCGGAACGGTCAATCTACTAGCAAGAGAGGGTGAAGAGACACACTACGGTCAAGCTCTCTATCCTGTCCCATCGGCAGATTTAAATGATCCTCTACAATGGCCAACATGGAAGAAGAACGCTATTCTAGCAATTTGTGCTATCTATTCATTTCTTGGAAACTCCGCACTGGTAGGACCATCTGTCTACATCGCCATTTACAGCAAAGAGTTCGGAGTGAGCTTCAACACAGCAGCTGGTCTCATCAATTACCCAAACCTAGCCTTTGGCTTCGGAAGTCTAATCTTGGTGCCATGTTACCACAAATTCGGACGAAGACCTGTTATGCTCTTCTCACTGGTTGCATATGCTGCAGGTCTTATCGGCGCTTCGCAAGCAACAACATATTCTGGTCTTATGGGAGCACGAGTGGTTCATGGTTTTGGTTCAGGAATTTGTGAAGCATTGCCTGTTCAGCTCGTAAATGACATTTTCTTCTTGCACGAGCGTGGAAAGAAATTGGGTTGGTACACGGCTGCTTTATGTTTGGGAGCAACCGGTAAGTTTTGCGGGATCTGCCTGTTACTACCGTGCTAACTTTGACTGATAGGTCCAATGTATGCTGGTTACATGCTGGGTGGTGGATACTCTTGGCGGCTCTTCTTCTATGTCGAGTTCGCTTTCGCCATGGCCCTTCTCGTAGCTGCGTTCTTCTTGGTCGAAGAATCAAGATATACACGGGTACTCCCCCGATTACCTTCCACTACATCTTCAGAGAACGAGAAAGGTGGCGTTACTAAAGCAGAACTTGTGTTATCATCATCAACGGATTTACCACCCCGAAAGACGTTGGCCCAACAGCTCAAACCATGGAGTCCAATCGACCACGAAGCTCCCTTCTTCACCACAATGCTCCGAGCATTCTCCTACCTACTTGTCCCATCAGCTCTCTGGGTCGTCACCACCTACGGACTATTCATCGGGCTGTGCGCATTGACATTCAACTTCATATTCCCCATCAAGATCGTCCAACCACCATACAACTGGTCGGAGACTAATTCCGGACTCATCGCCGTCGGTACAATTCTAGGCTACTTGCTCGCTCTCCCCTTCCTCCCAGCATCAGACCGTCTCGCGGCACGCCTAACAACCCGCAACAACGGCATTCGAGAAGCAGAGATGCGTCTAGGAGTGCTACTTCCTGCCCTCATCATCGCTCCTGCAGGGCTAATCCTCTTCGGCATGACAGCTCAAAACAACCTCCACTGGATCGGATATTTCTTCGGCGTCGGCATGGTCCAATGGGCCGCATACTTCTACTTCACCGTCTCGCTCGCTTACGCTTTCGATTCCAATACAGCGAATTTGTCGGAATTCCTCATCATCGCGAACCTCGGAAAACAAGCTGTTTCGTTTGGATTAGGGTTGAAAGTCCTCGATTGGGTCATTCTTACGCCTAACGGATATGCAAAGGTCATAGCGGGTGCGTTTACGGCTGTGCTGTTTTTGAATAATGTTATGGTGGTGGTGTTTATGGTGTTTGGGAAGCGCATTCGAGTGTTCATTGCTGGGACTTGGTTGGCTGCTATGCATAGACGTAGGGCTGTGCAGGGCGAGAGTTACTGAGTCGTTACGAGCTGAAACCGAAGTTGGTGGCATTGACCTTGATAAAGGATCGCAGATTTCTACTGTAAGTGGGTAGACGTCTTTCACAAAAGTCAATGGATACGTATGATACACATCCTTCTTGCCCATTGTGTTCCCCCCATACTCCTCGCCCATGCCAGTCTAGCAGTGATATGTCGACACCCACCCACGCCCTTAACTAGCTCTCAACCCTCACTCGCCATGGACAGCAGTAGTGTGATCCTAAACTGGATATGTGAACGCTGACTTGGATACTACGTACGTACCTTCCTTACAACTCGCTAATCTAACACTGTGTATGTACTGTGGATAGATACTGTAGATACTGTAGATACTGTAAAGGGAAGCTGTGGTTTGAGAACACTACGTACGTGCCCGTGGAGTAGTGATAGGGGTTGCTGATTGCGTCTACGAGGACTTGTGGCGTCTAGCGAATCCTGAGGCAGTGTGAGAATGGCTGGCTGACATGCTTGGTAGGTAGGTAGGTGGGTAGGTAGGTAGGTAGATACGTAGGTAGATACGTAGGTTTGGGGGATGGGGTGAGAGGCGGATAGGAGTGTGATGGGATGGGATGGGAATGCAATGAGATGAGATAAGGTAGAGAAGTGAAAAGAAGAAATGTGGGATATAGTAGATGCAACCTTTGGATTCACGGGACAAGATTGACGTGTAGGTAGCTACTTTATCATTGAGGGCTTTAAGAAGAGGGATACGGTACATGTACGTTAGGACTACGGGACAAGATTGAGGCATAGGTACTCTAGGCAGGTGGGCGTCAACGTGCATTATTGGTCCGTAAACGATATCGTAGATTGAACCTCTTTTTGTATACAGCCGTGTTTGTGCAGCGACTTGTTCATTTGGTATGTAACCCGGTCTAGCCTGACCTCCGTTCCATGAACAGCATCAATCTCCGTACTGTAGCAGTAGCAGTACGAAACATCAAGCAATGCTTCTCTTCGTCCCCCTAAATCAACACAGTATTGAATTTAGTTGCTGAATTTACTGTTCACAGTCTTCCCCGTCTCCTTCTCATAGAGTCCACGTGCTCCATCCGTGATCTTCTCATTTGTCTGTCTGTTCTGCGACATGCCGAACTTCTTCTCTGCAGCGTCGAGACCTTTGTCGGCGTAGTCTTCTTGGCCGGCGCCGGCGTTGCCTTGGGCGGATGTTTGGCCTGCACCGGAGGAGCCGCTGCTGAGAGCGGACTTGGCTTTGTTTAGGAGGTCGGACATGATTGCTTTTGTGTTGTGAAAGGATTTGAGGCTTGAGGAGTGGAATATGTGGTTGTAGGTTTGTAGGTTGGATGGGGCAGTGGGTGTGATATGGTATGGTGTACGTATATGTAGGGAGGTATTTGTTTGTTTGACCACTGACGTTTTGTTGACGAATAATCTGGACTCAGCCCACTGCCAGTGTCGTACGCCTGTGTTTCAACGGAAAGTTGGTTGATGCGAGGGCTTGGAGGGGTATTCCGATGCGATGACGTACGCCGCGCCGATTTGGATGATATGGATGACTGAGATGATGCGGCTTTGCTTGGGTGTTTGTCCAATGAGCCCAATGTTCTTGATTTTGTGAGAGGGTTGTGAAGATCTGAGCATGACATTTCGGATACTCGGGATTAGGTTGTGTTCCTTGCAGCTTTTCATGATTTTGTTGCCTCAACAGCACATGGGTATGGGCTTGGCAGATTATAGCGAAGTCAGATCAAGACTTTGTAGAATAGAAACCTGAGTGTCCTCGATTACAGGAAGTTTGATACAATTCCTGTAATACACCTGTAGTATGCCGTATCCCGAAGTACCCCAAAGCCTTGCTATACAGTATCTGTCAATATGATTTCGGCTGTATTCATCAGAATATAAACAAACAACGATTCGCCACGAACGAACTACTCGTTCAAGTTTGCATCAGTGGATCGTCCTCTATAGCCTGCCTTAGCTGTTGGTGCATGGCCAACTCTTGTTCTGTTTCGTCTTCATCTGAGTCCGAATCGTCGTCGAGCTCTGATCCTGTACCGCTGAACACCTCTCCCATTTCGTCATCATCGTCGTCGTCGGGTGGCTGTTCAGCATAACCTTGGCGGACAGATCTATCGTGCTCGCCACTTTCGTCTGTATCGTGCTCGTCATCCTCGAGATCAACAGGACTCCCTTCCCTATTATTTGGGCTTTGCTGGACATCTCCTGTGGATGATACATTAGCAGCCTCTCTGTCCTTGGCCAACTTGGCTTCCCATTGTTTCTTGCCTCGAGCTCTCGATTGCTCCTTTTGTGTTTGGCTGAAAGGAGACCGTAGCCATATTCCCTCTCTATTCAGCATCTGTTTCAAAGCATCATCGGTGTACTTGAGATGAGCAGGTGTTTCACCATTCTCGTCTTTGAATATCGCATCTCGAATGATATTATATGTCAAAGGTGCCATTCGCTTTCTGCGTGTCTTTTTGTCAGTACCTGCGACTTTCTCTGCAGCAATGTACTCCTTCACGTATTTGATCATCTGTTCGTGCTTCTCAGGTGGAATTTTGATTCGCCGACCAGCATTTGAGTGAGCTGGGTCGGCTATACCTATTCTGACCGTGTAGGAGACAGCACTGATGGTTGTGCCAAGAAATTTTGCTATCGACTCGTATTGGTAGCCTAACCGGCGCATGAGCAGGATATCACGCCGCTGATCACGGTCCAATCGTCTGGATTTACTTCGACCTTTGCGAACGTGCTGTGAACCATCTGTCCTCATAACCACCTCATCAGGCAAAGCATTATTTACGGGTATACGAGGATTTGGTGGACCAGGGAGATACATGGGTGGCGGTATGGCTGGGGGCTCATCTGGATGTGTTGGGAATGCAGGATTTATGAGCTTTTGAGGTGGCCTAGGGGGAGGCTGTGTCCTTGCGGGAACCTGTGCTATTAGGGGAATTTGTGTCGTTGGCGGAGCTTGCGGCCACGGTTTCGGTAGTGGTGGACGTGGTGGTGGCGCATTAGGTCGACGCCATCGATCGGAGTACCACTGCGACACAATGGCGTATGGAGTTGGGCTGGACCAGTCAGGCGGAGGAGGACCTTCTTGATAGTATTGTGGTGCGTATGAACCAGCTTGCGTAGGTTGCCCATTAGACGAGGGTGGCACGTGAGGAGCATGGTTGGGTTGTCCATTAGGAGCATGTGTAGGTGGCACATTAGACGATTGTGCTGGCGATATAGGCTGTAAGCCCTTCGGCTGTATAGGTCTTGGACCCTGGGCCGGGTACGATTGCGGCGGAGGCTGATAACCTGGAGCTTGTGGTTGAGGTGGTGGATGCTGAGCATATGTGGGTGGCGGAGGCCATGCGTAACTCACGTAGCTACCTGGAGGCGGCGGATTGGCAGGGTTATACCCCTGCGGTGGAGGAAGATGTTGCCCATAAGGGAAGGGTGGAGGGTGTGCATACGGGAATGAAGGAGGTTGCGCATATGGGAACGGAGGAGGTTGATAGCTAGTCGGAGGGACGGGCCGAGGAGGGTTCGTTGCAGACGGCTGCGCTTCATGTTGTGGCTGTTGAGCATCTCGCGGTTCTTCAGTAGTGTTCGATGGTGGTGGTGGTGGTGGTGGTGTGGACTGAGGTGCTGCTGGCTCCGCTTGTACATCGGCCGCTACTGAAGCAGGTGGAGGCGCAGGCGTAGGTGCAGGAGTGTTTTTGTCTGCTACAGCTTCTTGCGGCTTGTCATCAGCACGATCAGGACTAGATGGCTTGGGAGATTGCGGATCGGGAGGAGCTTCGGCGTTTGCCTGAGGTACAGGCGTCTGACCTTCGAGGTCCGCGGCAGGTGACGAATCAATACCGACTGGGTCCATAGATATTTTGATATGGATGACAACCCGTAATTATAATGAATGGCAAACGGAGCGAAGCTAAGTTCTGTCGAATGAGAGTGGATCTTCGAAGACAATCTCCATTCGAGGCTAGCGGCTATGGTGGCACCGCCAACAACACCTCCTCTGCTGAAGTCTTTGCCAACCACCACTGACACTAAAGTTATTATCACGATAAAGCTAAATGTGCGGCAGCAACATCGATTTTGCCTAAAGCGCCTAAGTTGCTGCCAGAGCTGCCAAAATGATCGGGATATGCATATCCTTCAGAGAGCTGTAAAGTGAGAGGTGGAGAACGCTGGACTTTCAGAACGCCTTTCCATCCAGGCGAAAGCCATCGAATCTACCAACACTCACTGACCAAGTAACCACCTGAAGTGAGTGTAATAGTGAGAATGTCATGCTCTATACAACATTCGAATCAGTAGGTCGATGTTAGTACTGTTTACTGTAATGATATGCTAAAGAACTGCCAAGACAGCTCACAGCCGGTAAGTTTGTGATTGGTCAAAACTGGTGAGGTTTTAAGTGTCCATCTGCATTAGTTCTGGACCCATCTTTGAGCTAATAGAACATCATACATCATTCTGATTAAGGAGCCACAACGCTAATGCAGATGAACACTTTAAAACTTCACCAAGTACAAAGAGGGGAAGAAATATCCACGGGGTCGAGAAAGCTTATTACGTTGCAAAGCATGACTCGTTGTCGAATATTCTGACTCGGCTTCCAAGAGCCTCGAGGAACAGCTGCCCGAGGTCCGCACATGGCAGTGGTGGTGCGACTCCACCAGTGTTCATTAGAGAGACGGATCTTGAGACGATAAAGACCATGGGACCCGGCTTTCACGACCAGAGTCTTCACTGGCAAGAGGAGTACTCACAGGTTTCAACATCTCCTTACATACAACATGGGCTCATTCACTCCTAGCAGCTCAGACGATGTCGCACTCAAATTGAAGACGCCTTCCTCGAGGGAGTTCCTAGGGGGTGACCTCCTTGCACAATCTCTTGCAGCACTTGGTTGCAAAGTGGCCTTTGGAATTCATGGCGGTCACCTGGATGCTTTCCTCATAGGATGTGCTGATGCCAATATCGACTTGGTCGATGTCAGACACGAGACCGTTGCAGTTCAAGCAGCCGAAGGCTATGCCAAGGTCGCGAACAAGGTCGGTGTTTGTTTCGTTACAGCAAACAGCGGGTAAGCCATCCGTCCGTGATGTCCCAGGTTGTTTTTGACTTGTCTTATCAGCTTCTGCAACGGCCTGCCTGGTCTAGCCACTGCTTTTGCAGACCGAAGTCCCATTTTCTGCGTCACATCTAGCCCACCTCTACAGGATGCCGAGACAAACTGTCTTCAAGGCTTTCATGATCAGGTCGTGGTGGCTAAGCCAGTCACAAAGTTCGCTCATCGCGTCACCAATGTCGAGGAAATCCCACGACTTGTTGCACATGCTTGGCGGACTGCCATCTCAGGAGCTCCAGGTCCAGTACTCCTAGATTGTCCGATCGACGTTCTATTCTCACCACCACAAATGGACAGAATAGCATGGGGCTCCATCAATCGGCCTCTTTCATATGCACCGGCCGCTGATCCAGCCGCCATCAAAGAAGCTGCGCAATTATGGTCCCAAGCTAAACGACCAGCCATTATCACCGGTACAGGAGCACGAGGGGACACTTTTGCAGAAAACCTCCTAAAATTGGCCGAAGCCACCAACACTCCCGTCTTCTACAGCCCCAAATACGGCAGTGTCATTCCCCATGGACACAAACTCCGCGGTGGCCCCGCCGTCCGCCTCGCACTCCTCCCAACAATCAACGAACAACCACCAGATCTCCTAGTCATCATCGGCGCACGAACCGGCTTCTTACTCGGCGGTCGAAGTGGCGCCATCCTCCCAAACTCAAACTGCAAACTAATCCACGTGGACGTCGACGGCTCAGAAATCGGCAAAAGCCACGCAATCGACCTAGGCATCATATCCACATCCGAGAACTTCGTCACTCAAATGCTCTCCGCCGCCATCAAACCCACCAGCTCCTCCTCCTCCTCCGACGAATGGATCAAAACAGCCATCTCCCTAAAAGACCTCAAAGACCCAGCCGAAGACCAACCCTCAGAAATGGCCCCCAACCAACCGCACCCCTACCACGCCATAAAAGCCTTCTACCAATCCCTCCCCCAAGGCTCAATAATAACAATCGACGGCGGCGAAGTAGGCAGCTGGTCGCTCCAACTCCTCGAGCACGCGAAACCCAGCCTCGCCATGGTAAGCACAGGCTACCTCGGCTTCCTAGGCAACGGCTGGGGCTACTCGCTCGGCGCCGCAATTGTTATTATTGA
>Ga0068618_1000119_pt1 | contig 16951 bp, 14 predicted proteins | sample InSIn2SAF170_2_FD_77423 | JGI IMG/M metagenome (GOLD analysis project Ga0068618, IMG submission 77423) | Clean room microbial communities from NASA Spacecraft Assembly Facility at Jet Propulsion Laboratory, Pasadena, California, USA -... ...
AAATCTAAAAAATATTTAAAAAAAAAAGAAGAAAAAAACACTTGCATATATATATATATATGATACCAAAATTGAAATGCAACATTATACAAAAATTACAATAATAAAGATATAAAAATTACTACAGAAAACAATATTGTACTAGTCTAGATCTATCTTAATTTCTAAAGGGATCAAAAAAGCATTTTATCTTTTTATTTGTATTTTTGTGTAATTTAACAAAGTCAAAACATAACACAAGAAGATAGGACATGCAACACTTTCTCACAGCTTTCAAATTTCAACTTTTAATAAACCAACCTAAGTAGATTCACAGTTAAATGGATCCGAGCTAATTTAATTATTAATAGTTGATAATTACAACTGTTAATTTTATCTAATTTATTTTTATGCAATTTAACCTAGTCAAAATGTTTTAATTAATAATTTTATTTTTATAGTTTATTTAATTTTTTAATTGTATTTTTATTGTTGAGATTAAAATGTTTGCATAACATAACATAACCATACAACATCAACTTAAGACCTCTTGACACAATAAATTAGTGTATTATCAAATTAAATAATATAAATATAGAAGTGAAATCCAAACAATTGATAAAACCAAATATTTAAGTTCAAAAACTAAAATATATTTTATTCTCGAATCGGATATCTTTACCATAAATTACAAAAAAAAATCAAAATAAATAATACTAATCACATAAGTATATTTATTTTAATTTAATAATAATATCAATCATAACTATTTTCAAATTTTATAATAATACTTATAAATATTAAATTTAATATTTATGACAAATATACCATAAACAAAAATACATAAAAGTAAAAAAAAGAGAAAAAAATAGCACTTGCATATTTGCATTATAATATCATTTATTCAACGTTAAAAAATATCACTCATTCATTCAACGTTAAAAAATACCGAGCCAATAAGTACTTCTATCCATATTGTTTCTCCCTCCCATTTTTCACAAGTGCAAATTGTACTCTGTTTTTTACACGCATTACCTGAATTGTACCCACTTTTTTGTCGGATACTACCTAGTTTGGAAGTTTAATAAATATCAATCAATCTATCTATATCTATCTTGCAACAACTTGGGCAAATTCACGAGCTAATCTGATTTGAAATTCGCTGGTCTGTGGGACCCCGATCGTTGGAATGGAGCAAATCTCATATCCAGTACGTGGCCAGTTATAGCTTATGATCACACGTGGATGGACGAGATAGGCAGGGAGTGCTCCACATAGGATATAATAAATTCACACTTTAGATGATTTTCAGTTGATATTCATGTGTATACTTTTTCATTTTTCATTGAGTACAAACTTTGTTGATCCATCTTCAAAGCCTTGGGGCTGTGGAGTACACAAACTTTGTAAATCTATCTTCAAGGCTATGAAGTACACAAACTTTGCAAATCTAACTTCAAAGCCTAAGAGTATGTTTAAACATTTTATTTATTTCCAATTCTAATAGCTTTATGTTTTTGCAATAAGGGATAACTCTTCAGGGATAGTCCTGAAATTTGATTAAATTTTATATATATATATATATAACTTTTTTAAGTATATGATTGACGTAGTTTCAAAATATCTCTGCCATGAGCATTGGGTTAACAATGTATTGTTGGAGAAATTTCTATTTCTTGAAATTTGAAATTTATGTTAGTAGACAAAGTTCATTATGAGAATAGAGCATTTGAATAGTTAGGAAAGAATTATGTTTTGTATTTATTAGTTATTATCATTATTCAGTAATTGAACATTTAAACACTTAAAATAAACTATTATTTATTTTGATTATTTAATTTCTTTTTTAACATTTAAATTATATGTTTGATTAACAATGTAAGGTTAGGAGGTAACTCCTCTATTGAATTATTATTATTCATTAAGATTACTCATGGTTATATATAGGAGGGAGTGACTCTTGGGCTTCACCTCATGATGACTATTCATTTTCCATTTTTACTATTTACATTATTTACAAATGTTCACCCAATCCCAATGATTAGGTGTCAACATTCCCCCCTTTAATCTGAAGGGATGTTGGTGAGTCTAAGCATCGTTCTGAATCTTTCGAACTTTTCTCTTCCAAGCGCTTTGGTGAATATGTCTGCAATCTGCTCATTAGTGGAACAATGTCGTAGATGGATTGTGTTGGCCTCAACATGATGTCGAATTAGATGGTATTTTGTATTGATGTGCTTCGTTCGATCATGGAACTTTGGGTTCTTCGCCAACTTTATTACAGAGGTGTTGTCAATCATGAGTGGAGTTGAATGTACTTGTTTTGCCTGCAAATATTCCAGAATTTTCCTAAGCCACATAATTTCTTGTGTTGCCTCAGCAGCTGCCACATATTCTACCTCTATTGTGGAATCTGCTGGAACTGATTGTTTGCATGATCTCCAGGAGACAGCTCCTGATCCAAGACTCATAGCATAACCTGAAGTAGATACCCCAGTTTTTTTGTCTCCATCGAAATATGAATCAGAGTATCCAATCAAGCTAAAGTCGCCCACCTGTGTATACTCGAGTCTAAAGTCTTGGGTTCCCTTCAAGTACTTTAGAACTCTTTTTGCAGCAAACCAATGTCCCTTACAAGGATTTTGCATAAACCTGGAGAGGATTCCAACAACAAATGAAATATTCGGTCTAGTAGTAGTCAAGTAGTTGAGAATTCCTACAAGTTGTCTATACCTTATTGCATCCTCAAATTTTTTTCCTTCAATGGATGTGAGCTTTAAGTTATGTTCCATTAGAGTAGGCAAAGGATTGCACTCAACCATGCCAAACATGTTTAACAGATTTCCAATGTACTTCTTTTGAGAGAGGAATATATACTTCGGATGTTGAGTTAGTTCAATACCAAGATATTAGTGAACATAGCCCAAGTAAGTCATTTCAAAACCTTTCATCCATTCTTTCTTTATGGATGCAATGTAGCTCTCATTATTCTCTGTCATCAAAAGGTCATCTACATATACCACAAGATATACAATTGTTTTGCCAACTTTCTTGACAAACAAAGTTGCATCATCAAGATCATAATGTTTGAAATTGAGTTTCAGAAGATGCTCAGTTAACTTTTCATACCAGGCTCACGGTGCTTGGTTGAGGCCATACAAGGATTTCACAAGTTTGCATACTTTATGTTCATGTCCCTTCACAACAAATCCTTTTGGTTGGGACATAAAAACATTTTATTTCAAACCTCCATTCAAGAAAGTAGTTTTTACATCCATTTGATGGACTTTCCAATCGTTATGAGCTGCCAAGGCAAAGAGTGTCTAGATGGTAGCCCATTTTGTTGTGGGGGAAAAAGTCTCCTCATAATCGACCCCTTCCTTCCGTGCAAAACATGTTGCCACAAGCCTGGCTTTGTGCTTGTCAAGTGAGCCATCGGCTTTATACTTGTTCTTGTAGACCCACTTGCAGTCATTTGGTTTGGTTCCCAATGGAGGATCAACCAACTTCCAAGTGCCATTCTTTATCAAGGCATCACACTCATTTTGCATCGCTTCTTTCCATTCATAGTGAGAAGCAGATTCTTTGAAGGAAGTTGGTTCAAAATCTGTAGACAAATTCAATTCATGATCATAAGAAACATCCATATCAACAAGTGAATCAAAATCATCTACATCACCTCCATTTTCCCTGGATGAATTTCTTGTTCCTGTCTTTCCAACCTCATCAAGATGAACACTTTCAAGTGTCTTTGTCAGCCATTTTGGGGGACCTTTTTGAGATGGTCCAGGCTGCTCAGTTGACTGATTTGGGACTGAATCAAGATTGAGTGTCCCAATTCTATCAATCACATCACTTAAAGTATCATCAGTGGTTGGAGCTTCATGTGGGGGGGAGAGTGCTTTAGAAGAAGATTCCACAAATTGATCCAGTATAGGAATCCCCCCTTCAAGATGTGGAATTTGATTATCAAATTCTTGAAATGATTTTGCATGTTCGAATCTATCCAAGTGATCAAGCTATTGCTCAACAATATTGCCAACTTTGGAAGCTTCAAGAAATATTACATCTCTAGATACAACAAACTTCTTATTAACTTCATCATAGAGACGATATGCTTTGGAGGTATTTGAATACCCCAAGAAGATACACTTATGACTCCTTGCACCAAGTTTGTTTCTTTGTACCTTTGGTATCAAGGCATAACATGTGGAACCAAATACCTTGAGACGCTTTACCGAAGGAATGTGGACATAACACATTTCGTAAGGAGTCTTGTTTCTAATAGCATTATATGGACATCTATTCTTTGCATATACAACACATAGAACTGCATCAGCCCAAAACATCAATTTTACATTCTTGTAAAACATCATGGAACGTACCATATTTAATATTGTCCTATTCATTCTTTCAGCTACTCCGTTCTGTTGGGGATTATAAGGTATAGTTGTTTGATGTTTGATCCCAAGCTGGCAAAGATAGTTTTCAAATTCATTTGAAGTGTATTTTTTTCCATTATCAATGCGAATAGAGCCAATATGAGATTGTGCATCATTTTCAATCCATGTATGAAAGTCCTTGAATATTTGAAAAGCATCAAATTTACTCTTCAATAAATAAACCCAACACATTCTGGTGTAGTCATCAATAAATGTTATCATATATTTATTTCCATTTGCAGAAGGAACAGGCATCGGACCGCATAAATATGAATGAATTTGTTCAAGTTTTCTATGTGCTCTGGAATGTGAATCATGAAAAGATTGTTTTCTATGCTTTCGTAGAATACAAGCATTACATTGCTTAAGTTTCTTGGGAATTGTAGGCAAACCAGTAACACCATTTTTCTTCAACAAGCAAAGGCTATCATAGTTCAAGTGTCCAAATGTAGCATGCCATAATAGACTTGATGGAAATGTGCCTTCATCATAATGAGAACTGTATGAGAAATTTTGTGCACGAGCAGAGGTACCTTGCAACTTCATAAGTCTTTCTTCTTCTATCCCCGTCATGACAAGTGAGTGATCTGATGCTTTTCTCACCTCAACCTTGCCATCAAACATATGTATGGAGTGTCCTTGCTAGCGGATGTGGACCAAGGACAACAAGTTTCTCCTCAACTGTGGGAGATATAAAACATCATGCAGAAGAAAGTCTGGAAGACCATGCAATTGGAGCCTTATTGTGCCAAGCCCTGATGGCTTGAGTTTTAATTCGTCTGCAAAGTATACTGATCCATCAACATTGTCAGTAAATTCTTCAAAAAAAACTCTTCTAAAAGTCATGTGGCAAGTTGCTCCTGAATCAAGCAACCAATTATTTTTCCAAGAAGCAAGTGAAGCATTAAACAAGTCTCCAGTTACTCCAATATTACAATGTGCCACAACATAGTGAGCGAATTCAGGTGCTTTACCTTTCTCTTTGTCATTGTTTTTACCTTTGGTTTGATTTCTTTCCTGCTCAATTTTGTCCCAAGGAAACTTGCATATGGATGCATCACGTGAACCATCTCTATTGCAATGTATGCAATGAAGATTAGACTTTTCTCCTTGAAAGTGTCTACCCCACCTGCCTCTAAAATTTTTTCTTCCTCCTCAACCACCTCTTCCTTTGAAAGAATCTTGAGCATGATTCTTCTCTCTATGTGCAAGACACACAGCTTCTTCAGAAGACTGAGGAGTTGTCTTCTTCCCAAAAGCTTTCTCTCTCTTAGCAAATTTCTTCACAAGGGAGTCAAAGGTAATCTCTTTGAGGTTTCCATTTGCTTGCAATGACACAAGGTAATTTGAATAAGTGGGATAAAGTGCCTTGACACAATCTATCAGAGGAATGTCTAGTTCAACATTAGTGACTTTGATATCATGCATAATAGATCGTACTTCTAATGCTAGAGCAAGAGGATCATCATTTTGTAATTCAAGGATGAACAATTTAATCATCAATTGGACAAATTCAAGCTCAAAGTGTGAGTCATAGAGTTCCTTAAACTTCTGTAAGGCTTCAGAAGCATTTGAAAATGGTGAAATATGGCGATTCACCTCTTCATTTATAGATGTTGAAATCAAGGCATATGCCTTGTTGTTCTTGTTTTCCCAAATTGCGAATTCCTTATCTGAGGTAGGTTTTGCAGGTTCATTATCTCCTTCTCCTACACAAACTCCTTTCCACAACTCATTGAAAATGAGAGTGTGTTTGATCTTCCGAGACCACTCAGGATAGTTCTCCTTGTCGATGAGAACCACTCCCATGATAGATATGAATGAATGCATTTAAAATCTGTGTACTATAAAAAAATTGTACTTTTTCTCTTGTTGTGTAAAAAAAAATTGCGTTGTAGTAGCAATATTGTGAAAATATAATTATGATATGTATATAACAGAGATATATTTGGGGAAGATATTATGTGGGGAGGGTATTATATGGGGGAGGAGGGTCAATGTATCACAGTTAAAAACCGGGGAGCCGTTTATGTAGCCTATGACCAAACCGGAAGTGGGAGGGAGGTACACAAAAAAAAAAATATGCATTGCGGATTGGGCAGCAACGGATTGGAGGGTGGTATCGCAGGACTGGGGAGTATAGGAGTGTAACCAGAGAGGTGTTATCAACACTGTATTATGAACATAACAATGTTCATTAAACATAGTGGTATTATGAATGGAACAACGTTCAATTCAAAAAAAAGTGCAAAGTAAACAAACGTGAGTGGGAGCGGCAGCGGAGAGGTGTGGAGGGTTGAGGTATAATAGTGCAGAGCGAAAGAGGGCAAAGGGTCGAGGTATAACAATGCGTGTATTCGTTAGAGTCGAATATGCAGTGCAGAGCAGTGCTGAGGATGTTACACGATATTAAAGCCGGTGGGGTGAGCACAGACAAAAAAAAATTAACATAGTCTACCATGACAGAGCAAAGCCATGAAAATTATGGGTGTTATATACAATGGAGGAGCACTGATATGAAGATATTTGGGATTACGAGGCCTTTTGAATGTCCTTGGTTGGTGAAAATTAACAAATGTTCGAATCTTTCTTCTTTTCCTCTTCAAACAGCTTGCTCCAAACTTCACATCTTCCACTGCACCATGATGTCGCAGCACGAGGGGTGTATGTTGATTGTTCAGTGTATGACACATGAAATTAAATACAGAGTATAGAGGCACTAAGGAACAGTGGTGGAGGAGTCGAGGGTATGGTAATCGTTTTGGAGGTGACACCGAGGAGGCGATGTAACACAATACAATCCTGCTAATAATACACAATTCGTCACGAAGGAGAGTGCCACAGTTTGAACGCAAGACCATACCATGATGCCATACCCATAAATTTCTTCAAAAAACTGAATGATATTTTATTACCTTTTTTCATCCCACCAACGTTCAATCCTGCACGCTCACCGAACGGTCTCCACAATCTCCACGCTCACGGTTATGCAAGGCAGGAAATGGTAGGAAATGCAAGACAAATTTTCTGTTAAAGGAGAATAATGACAGACAATGACAGCAGTTACAACACAACAACTAATTTTGGGAGTGACTCTTGGGCTTCACCTCCCAATGACTCTTCATTTTCCATTATTTACTATTTACATTATTTACAAATGTTCACCCAATCCCAATGATTAGGCGTTAACAAACACAAATATTATTTATTAAAAGTGTAGCAAAATTTTCATCTGCAATTAGGATAAGGAGTTTTTTTTTAATGTCTTTTTACTTTTACAATTAGGAAAAGTAATCATGGGCGGGTGAAAGACCAAGCGGACCTTTAAGGTACTAGAAGTCATTTTAAGTTTTACATCTTTTAATTTTTTCAAATATATAAAATGAAGAAATTTTGGAAATTTCACAGAAAATACCTGAAGGCAAGCAGTTTGCAGTTTTCAAACTGTAAGACAATCCCTAATTATCACTAGTTAAATAGAAAATAAATATACAAACTATGAATGCATTCAGTAAAATGCCCTTAATCATAGGCATACCAACCATGTAACCAAGAAAAGTCCACAGATTAACACTTGATATATATAAAGCAATATGAGAAACAACATTAGATTAAATAATGTTTTTCTTTTCATTAGTCAAGCAGGTAACTATACCTTGGAAGCACTTTGTGCTATCAACAATGAATCCTGAGCACAACCATATATTGCTCACGGTAGAGCCGGAAAACGAAAGAAAATAAACATCTTTGCAATTGTAAACTCCATACAAGTGGCCATTTTTGGGCTCGCCGTGAGTATGTGGTTAAAACTCTTAAAGTAAATAACCCAGGGTGAAAAAAAAACTACAGGAACTAGCGTAGAAGAAAACTGATGTAAAGATGGTGCAATTGAGGAGACTTGGAAAAGGGTAAATGCGCAGAAGTTAGCTGGGCGTCCTTATTTGCAAAAGATGCGGAATTAGAGAAAGAAATTGGTGCAAGGAGGGGTAACCCACCTGTTAGCATCATGTAAAAGAAAACACAGATAAATAACCCTGAAACATAACTATAATACATGGAACAAAAGAAAAAGGGGGTGTTAAAGGGAACCTATGAGAGTTCGGGCCAACCTAGAAGGATCCAGTGTGATGAGAGCTAACCTGCCGCAATAAACGAGAGCAATAGTTAAACAAATAAAAAAATAAAATAAAATAAACATCTGACACCATAGAGAGCTCGAATACTTTTTTTCTTTCCTTCCTTTGTTCTCCTCATCGTTTAAAAGATGGCTGGTGACACTAGTCGCATATAACCCTTGATATGGAAGGAGACTATTTTCTTCTCTTATAAATACTAGGAAGCATTACAGTCGACTCTTAGCTTGGTGATACATAGTAACCAACCGCGCAAATGAGAGATTAATTAGGTTCAAAGACTGTAACATAGTACCTACTAGACAAAAACAAAACCTTGGCGTAGCCCAGCTCTTCCTCCTCACTTAACAGAATGCAAATGACAGTAACTTGGGCAAAAAAGAGGGCAGTAGTTACCAAACCATCCTAGGAAGCCAGGGATCGTCAGATCTTGAATCGACTAAGATCAATGATGGAATTAGGCACGAGTAACTCAATTAGGGTTGGGAAAAGCCCTAAGCTTATGGTCGAGTGGCAAAGTAAACGAGAAACCATAGTTGGCAGTTAATCATACTGCAAAATTTAAGTTCAATACAATGTCGAGGACATTCCAATAACATTTTAACCAAAATGCAATAACTATGTATGCGAATACAATAACACTAGTTCTGACGTATTGCCTCGACATGCGGAGCCCTAGTGGTGGCGGCTGCTATACATCAGCCGTATGAACCATCTCAAACTATGGCTTAACATTGTAAAAACATACAAAAAAATTCTGAAATTTTTAATACGGAAAAACTAATACACATAAACGATCACTATATGTCATTACCAGTAACATAATAAATATATATCAATTTGTTTTAACTTGAATAGAAATATATATATATATATATACATGAACGATTATAGGATTGCATTAGATACTTGGCATAAAGCCACAAGACAGATTACAGATATTATAGGTGATTTTTGAGCACCTCTCCAACAAGAGGATCAAAGCGAATATGCTTATGATTCGTCTCTTCTTACATTTTACAATGAACTCTAATTCTGTTATTTGCCTGAGCTTGTGAACGCATACAAATTGCTTCAATAAAATGCAGTAAAACATGGAAGATAGGGGATTAAGGAATTGGATCTCACGAAGTTTCTTTGTCTCTGAGAATAGCCCTAGTAGGTAACTGGACTGCCTTGTTTGTTTCAATATCCGTCTCTTTGTTGTTTATTCTCAGCACATGGAAAAATTTCAATTTCAAGGACTTTGCCATTACTTTGGCTCTTGTGATCGTCCTTACAAGACGCAAATCTGTTGGAATAGAGTTTGTCACCATTGTTTTGATGATGACCTACGAATCACCAAAGACATTAACCTCCCTGAATCCCAATTCTTTGAGCAGCTTGATCCCTTGGAAAAGAGCCAACGCTTAAGCTTGCATGCTAGAGGAGTGACCCAGTCCCCAAGCAAATCTGTGGATAGGAGTTCCTTCTATATGTATTATGAGCCCTCTCGCACTAGCGATTCCTAGATTTCCTTTGGCTGCCCCGTCAAAGAAGAGAGAGGGGATTGTTTGCTTGGAAATCCAGGATTGAAAGTCTTCTTCATTTTTTCTGGATTTGCCATTCTTTGGGATGAATGGGGATGATAATCAATTTTTGGAATTGGAGACTGAGTGCAGCACCCAACTCGATGTCTTGTTGGCATAGGCTTGAATCATCCATTCTATCTCTTAGGCATCCATTTAGCTGACATTTTACTGTGATTGCAACGAGACTGACATCCTGCTCTTTGTTTCTGAATATCCTTTTATTCCTCTCTAACCAAATCTGCCAACTGATTGTAGAAATTTTGAATAATAAACACATATTCAATGGAGATTATCCTGATCACATACTATTGCGGAATACATACACAATACATAAGCTCCTCTATGTTGATCATCAATATAGCAGCATCAATAACAATAAAACATCAAGAGCATTCACACATTAACACAGTATGTAACTTGGGGAAAGCATCTCGCTAAAAAACCCCACACTATCTGTATATTAATGATTGAGAACATGTAACATTACAAAGTATAATGCTTATCACAAGCAATCCAATACCAACTCCACCTGTTACACACAATACAGCTCAGATTTGATCTCCAAATCTATTCCACTGCTTGCCTGCCTCCACAGCTCAATACGTGCTCAAGAATGAATGAGAATGGTTTAACCAAACTCGTATTTACCTCCAAAGAATCACTCACACTAGGAAAGACGTGAGCAGAGGCTATAATCACTTGGTATTGGCCAATTCATTGGCATACTCAATCCCTTTGATTGTGCAAATCCTCATGCACAACTATAGTCACAACTGATAGCAATCTGATCCTCTAACACCTGTCCCTACTGAACTGAACATGCACTGACATGCAACTGAGTTAACTGATGTATTCTATAGTTTCATTATGAGTTAATAATTAGTTTAACAACTCATCATTAGTCTATTTGCAGTTAGACTAATTACAACTAGTTTAACCAAGTCAAACTGAACACAACTCCATCAACTCTACAATCAACTCCACCAAACTCAACTGATTGAGTTCTAACTGAAGTCATGCATGCAACAACTCAACTGACCCACAAAGAAAGCGTATTTCCTTATGACAGCTGCAGGTGCCACATCTGTAGCTCAAACTGAAGTGCTCCAAGAGAATAAGATCAAGTTTATAGTCCAAATATTATTATGAGACAATAATATTTGACTTTTCTATTTTGGACAGCCAGTCTAAAAATAGACTTTGATCACTCTTGCTGTGATCACTCCTGCTGTGATCATCCCTGTTGTGGTCACTCCTACTGTGATCATCCCTGCTGGGATCCAAAAATAGAACTTGTGCCATAATTTGCATGCGGGCCCACTTAGTGAAGGCGACTCTTTTCACTGAGCTCCATCATCTTGTTGCAATCTCAACACTGATAATTTTGGGAAGAGCAGTCCAAGTTGCTATGATTAATTTGTTTTTTGGGGTTGGACCTGGGTATCTGGACAACCAACCAGCAAACAGATGCGGGATAATGCAGGGGAGAGTGAAGTTAGATTTCCATGCTCCTAAGAGCTCTTGCTAGATTTGGATGCCATATCTACGCTCCAGCATGAGGTGAAGGACGGATTCTGGCTTATCGTTACATAGCGTGCATCTAGAAGGGCCAAAGAATCCCCTCTATTGCAACCTATCATCCGTTAATTTTTTTTATTTTTATTTTTTATGGCAGAGCAACCAACATAAATGATCAATTTTCGGGATGGAGGGGAACTTCCATATCCCATTCCAGGGAGCAGGATTTGGCTATACGTATGGCCTTTCCAAGCATTTAACATACCCCTATGCCACTGAGTAGCCTTTGCACCGCAGACCCCATCCACAGGCATCTCTTCTCCAAACGTGAATGGAAGCCAACCCGTGTAGAAGATTGTAGAGCTATGTGCAGTCGCTTTGGAGAGCAGGAGGGACCGGGAGCTGCTTCCAGCCTACCCAGCGATGTCCGATCCAACATGACATATCCCACAACGATTTAATGTGTGCGTCCATCATCCACGTCCACAGCGAATGCAAGGAGCGAGTTTCAGCCAGCAGGGGCCTGCTCAAAATTCGGTCTTCCCATAGATTATTGGATTGACCATTCCCAGGGATCCAATAAGCCCGCGCATTCACCAAAGGAGCTGCTTTGATACTTATAATGCTGAAGGGAGATTTGAATTTGGATTTGGGCTTATCCAAGTAGTGAAGATGCCTTCCTTTGAAGTATTTTTTCCATAATGCTAAATGTGCCCAGCCTGGATTGGGAGCTATAATTCTCCAAATCAATTTCGCTCCCATGGCTAAATTTTGAGCGCAGAGGTTTTTAAAATTCAGTCCTCCCTCCTGTAGAGGCTTGGAAACAATTTCCCATTTGACAAGTGGGATTTTATTTTCATTTTGCTTGCCTCCCTTCCAGAAAAACTTCCTAATAAGGTCCTCCATCTTCTTGAGAATACCCACAAGTGCTAAGAGAACAAAAAATTGGAATAATGGAAGACTGTTGAGAACTGCTTTGATGAGCAATGCTTTGCCTATAATGTTGAGCCAGGAGGAGCCCCAGGCCTGCATTTTAGTTTTGAATTTCTATAGCCGAGTGTTCCAATCTTTGCTCAAGGCCCTCTTAAGGAAGATAGGAAGGCTAAGATATTTGAAAGAGGTCCAATTTGAAGAGGCTACAAAGCCTAGGCATCTAGCAATGGAATTTAGGGAAGATGGAGAAATATTCCAGCAATAAATATGACATTTCCCATTGTTTAATTTGTTGCCCGAGACTTCATAGAATTCATCCAGTGCTTCTTTAAATCTGGCAGCTGAGAGCGGAGTTGCAGCCCCCAGCAACAAGGTGTCATTGGCAAAGAGGGCATGATTGATGTTTTTTACCCCTCTTGCTATGCTTAGCCCAACTATCTCTTGGTCTTATTGCTTCTTGTCTAGATAAAGCTGAGGACAGAAGCCTGCAGCAGAAAGAGGAAGGGTGAGAGGGGGCATCCCTGCCTCAGCCCTCTAGAGGCTTTAAAGAAATCTGCAGCCCTACCGTTTACCAGGGGAGCAATCTAGGGCTCTGATATACAAGCCTGAATCCAGTTTATAAAGCTTAATCCAAATCCCATCTTGTGCAGAATATCCAACAAAAAGTTATGTCTAACTCAATCAAAAGCATTTGCTAGGTCAAGCTTGACCACCATACCTTTTTCTTTTCGATGCATGCTAGAGTGGATCACCTCTTGAACCAAAATGAAATTATCCACGATCTGTCTACCATGAATGAATCCTCCTTGGTTCTCCGAGATGATTTTGGGGAGGATGTTCCTCAATCTATTCGCTATTACTTTGGTTATCACTTTGTATCCAATATTGCACAAGGAGATCAGGCGTAATCTTTTGAAGGAATTTGCTCCTTTTTCCTTGGGGATAAGGGGGAGGAATGCTGATTTTGTGCAGCCTCCAATTTTTTGGCAATCTTGGGATTTTAGGATCATTTTGAGGAATTCCTTCTCCACAATCTGCCAATAGGACTAAAGGAATTTGGCTATGAATCTGTCCGGTCCCGGGGCTTTGTCGGGGTCCATATCAAAGAGGGCATCCTTTACTTCATTTTTGTTGACTTTAGCTTCTAACATATGGTTCATCCTAGCAGTGATTAGGTGGGGAACTACATCCAGGAGTTTAGAACTATGTCCAACCTCCATTCCCTCACTGTACAGATTCTTAAAATGGTCAGAAGCAGCCTTTTTGATGTTGGCTATATCCTTTAGAATGTAGTTCTCTTCTTTAATTTCAGAGATGGAGTTAAAGCATTTCCTAGCTTGGGCTTGCTTATGAAAGAAGGAGGAGTTTCTATCCCCTGCTTTGAGCCAAAGGCTCCTGGATTTAAGCCTCCAGTATTCTTCCTCGGCCAAGCAAGCCTTGTGAAATTTCTGCTGAAGCTGCGTCTCCTTGTCTAAGTCTTCTTTTGTGATTTCAGTTTCTTCCAGTTGAAGATGATGCAGTTTTAAGGAACTTTGAAATTTTTTTTCAGTTGCAGGATTGGGCAAAGTCTTGGCCCAACTTTTCAGCATCACTTTTACTCTTCTGAGTTTTTCTTCCCAAACAAAAAAGGGGGAACCCTTGACTGGCTCCTTCCAGCAATCCCTAACCTTTTGCATGAAATCTGCATCTTTGATCCATAGAGGACTGAATCTGAAAGGAATAGGGCCCAAATCCTTGAGAGCCAATAGCTCAAGTCTAATGGGCTTGTGATCCGAAACACTACTGTGGAGGATGTGCATTCTAGCCTTTAGACTGAGAAGAAGAAAGGAACTTTGAACAAGAAATCTATCTAGTCTTGCAACTATATGGCCAGGACCGACTCTTTTATTTGACCAAGTGTACTTACTGGAAGAAGGCCTGATGTCTAGCAGGTCCCAGTCCTGCATGAGATCCCCCGCCCATTCCCTTACCGGATCCCTTACTATGCAGCATCCTCTTTTTTCTGATGAAAGAAGGGTGAGATTGAGATCTCCAACGATGATGATGTTTTCTAGGTTCTCTAGATCTGCCAGATTTTTTATGGAGTCCCAGTAAATCTTCTTCTCGCCGGCATTGTTAGGGACATACACATTGAAAAGACATATGATCTCTTTGGTATCAAGATGCTGCATCTTTAAGAAGATCCAGTGGGTATTCAAAGTCTCAGAGATTATTGAGAACTTGTTGGCATTCCAGAGGGAGCCAAGCCTCCCGAGGCTCCACGAGCAGAGATAGCTTGCGCTTCGCTTTTATTCCAAAATTTTTTACTTGCTTGGAGGAAAGTTGTATCCTCCATTTTGGTCTCCTGGATAAGGAGGATATCCGGGGCTTCCAATCTTGTTAAGCTTTTCATTGCTTCTTCCTTGGTTCTAGTGCCCATACCCCTATAGTTCCAGGAGACGATCTTCATCATTTACTTTTGTTATGGTGGGCTCCCTTGGAACCCTGAGTTTGATTCCTCGTCGTCTTCGGAGTTTTTGCCAATAGCTTCTCAAGGGTTGGTTGGTTGCCTTGAAGCTTGTCTTTATAGGTTTCCTACTCTCTTTTTTCCCTAGCAGACTTGTGTCCTCTTGTGGATCTTCTGGGAGAGGATTGAGAGTCTCCTATTTCTCCTTCTTCTTCTGACTCCTCAGATTCTTGGACATCCTCCTCCTCTTCTGAGAGCTTTCCTTTGGATCTCTCAGCGGCACTTCCACCTTTGGTCGAGATAGGAGGGGGAAGCTTTGGCGGGAGAAATTTCCTTTGGGATCTCAACCTCTTGGGAGGCCACGCTTTTAGATCTTAGGACCTCGAATTTGTTCTCTTGGCCTTCCATGGTTGATTTTTGAACAGGGGTCGTTTGAGGGCCTTTATCATTTGCAGTTGCAGTCTTCTTATGAGAGGTCTTGGTGCACTTGACCTGGTTCCAACCTTCTTCTTTCCCCTTCTCTTCCACCCCATTAGATGGAAAACCTCTGGAAAAATGGCCGTAGACGTGGCATTTCCGGCATTTGAAGGGCAGCTGCTCGTAGTAGAGTTTTTACACGAGTGCAGGGACCTACAATGATTTTGATGGCTTCTGGGAACCCCACCTCTAGATCTACCTCCATGCAGATTCTGGCGTAATCATACTGGTCTTTATTATTACCCCGATCTATAAATTTACCTAGGGCGTTGCCTATGTGCTTCAACAAATCTCAATTCCAACAATGCACTGGGAGATTAGGGAGTCTCACCCATACTAGGACCGCTGTGGGAACATCCATTGCCGGATCGAAGTCTGACATCCATTTATTCAGATACAATCCCTGAGGGCCCATGAAGTAAGGTCCATTTTGGAAAATCAGGTCCTTGTCCTCTTTTGCAGCGAACTTGAACAGAAAGTAGCCTCTCCCGAGAAAGTATGAGGTTACACTATTTTTATCAAGGTTACCCAATTCTTGGTGACCCAGATCTTTGTGGATTTAGGGGATGGCCAAAGCCTTGTGAGCTGGCCAACGAGGGCACGATCTGCTAGAGACAGAGCGACTTGGATCGGCCCATCTGGCAGGAGAGAAATCTCGGGGATGTCCTCCAGTTTCTTCACAAACTTTGCAGCTTCACCTTTCTTCTTCTTTGGCAAGGATGCGAGCAGAGAGATGAAAGCTTCAGAGGCAGAAGGCGGAGGAGGAGAGATGGGAGGCCCTTGAGGAGAGCCCAGCACCTCCATGGAGGGGGGTGACCTCGAGTACAAGCCGATCTGTGGCAGGCGGCCGCATCCTTCAACGCTGCCCAAACTCCTTACAAGAGTGCTCGTGTTGTTGCAAAGCTAGATCACGCCAACCACCTGAAAAAAATTATTATTATCCACCTAAATTCAATTTTATATTTAATATATTTATTTTATAATAAATATTTCTTATAATAACTTCGAATCTTATATATTTTTATATAAAATATTAAAACATTAAAAATAAAGTATATTTTTTTCCAAAAAAAACTACTTTCATAAACAATTAACATCCATCAGATATTACTAGTTTCCTTACAAATTATCATCTTATTACTTAATAATATTTCGTAGAAAAATTGGAGCCTCTCCTATATCACCATTTTTTTAATTATTAAAATACTGAATATTTACTATTTGCGTATGATTGATGTAAATTTTTCATTGGTAAATGTATCAAAATATGCTATAATATATTATATTTTTTTAATATGTTTTTTTATAAATTACATTGATTCTGCCAAAAATAATCATTGTCAAGGGATCGTTTCACATATATGGAAAAAAATGGTTTTTAAATATATAAGGTAAATAAAACTTATTTCATTTCAATAAACAACTGATTATAAAAGAATATATTTAAAATAT
>Ga0068618_1000121_pt1 | contig 16905 bp, 16 predicted proteins | sample InSIn2SAF170_2_FD_77423 | JGI IMG/M metagenome (GOLD analysis project Ga0068618, IMG submission 77423) | Clean room microbial communities from NASA Spacecraft Assembly Facility at Jet Propulsion Laboratory, Pasadena, California, USA -... ...
AGGTCCAAAGAGGAGTCATTGTCCAGCAAATGGAGCAGCGGTGGAGTTGCTACAATCAGTCTCCAAGTGGGAGATTGTTGGGTGTGGAGCCTGATTATCTTCTATAGTACCGACACATTGGACCCCAGTACAAAATGGGGCGGCAACGCCGCCCGTAAAATAATCGCTGCCGTGGGGGGTCCAGGGGGGGGCGGCAGCGACTTTTGGGAGCCCCCCCCCTGGCGGGGGGTTTCGGGGGCAGCGCCCCCGAAGCTAAGAACAGCTGTAAAATTGCCTTGTAAAAGTATAGTAATTTCTAGTCAATTTGGGCCGTTCATTAGGCGGATGATCTGACGATAGAACTTATGTTTAGTTTAGGGTTTTTTGCCCTAGAAGGCAACCCCTCTCTTTGTATGAGGGCATTGTATTTGAGGCTGTGAGATAGATGTGTATTCCGTGAGCGAGAAACATAGAGGTGAGACTGTGAGAGAAAACAGAGGATATTACAGCGGTTTTGCTGTAGGTTGTGTCTCTTCATTTTGCTGGATAATAGAAAGGAAGGACTGGCTGTTCGAGGTGGACGTAGCCCAAACTGGGTGAACCACGTATATCTGTGTCTCTCTTGTTTTGTGCGTTTTCTGTGTTTATATTTCTGCAATATTTTATGTGTTCCATTGCTCTGTAATATATAATTTTCTAACAGCGGGAAGGAAAAAGTACCCATTAATACAGGGTCTTTTAGTAGGCCTACTCCGATATTTTGAAGCGAATGGGTGCTTCCATGGATCATCGGAATTATTCCCATAACTTGGGAACCATTGGGGAGGAAAGTTTGTTGATCGATGATTGTAATTCCTCCTTGAAAAGGAAATGCAATATTCCTAAAATAGGTCGACACAACAACAACCATAACATATATCCATGGTCTTCCCAGTAGGATGTTGTAATTGAGGTTTCCGTCGATTACTTGGACATCTATTTCTACTGTTTTCCCCCCTAGTTCAACTTGCAAGTTACTTAGAATACCATACGGGGTATATGTTCGTCCGTCAAATGCTTTTAATGTCGTCGATGATCTCAACAAGGTTGGAGACCCTAAAGTTTTCTAGCAACTCATCGACATGATACATGTAGATGCCCCCTCATCAATAATTGTTCGATGAACAATTTTGTTGAGGGCTTTCACTTGAATGAGGAAAGCTAGTTGAGCTGGTAACTGTGGGTCGTATCCTTTATGGTCAAAGGACACAAGATTAGAATCCTTTGGATCTATCCCACCGATGGCTGATAATAAATCCTGCTTTTGGGATGGGAAATTTTGTAGTACCTCAAGTGTCGAGATAGCGGATGGTGATTGGGCAAAATCTTCCACTATATTATAATGCTGTGCTGCTCTGGCACGAGGATTAAATGTCGATTTGTGTACTACTCCCTTTGGCGGTTTTATTGTCAGTTATGGAATGGTGGGTGGCACAACTTTTGTCGAAGTTGTTGTCAAACTAATAGGTTGATCTTTATCCTTGTTGTTCGACAGCTATGGATTTCCATAATCTTTGTTCCTTGTCGATATCAAAGCATTATTTTGCTGTTTCGAAACTGACAACGTTAGCACTTGGGACGGGGAAGCATTTTCATTAGCAACCAGATTTGTTCCTGGATTCAGAAATGGATCAGTTAACACCGCTGAGGCCTTTGAATTCTTGAAGAATTTTTTAAGATCAGCTCTGTGTGGACAATCTGGTGTCCGATGATCCTCATCACATATCATCCATGGATATTTTAGTTTCCTATTTCTAGGTGGGTTTGCAGAAGATTTTTCAGGAGATGATCCTTCCTGTTTCTTCTTCTTCCCTTGGTTTTTCTTCTTGCCTCTTGGTCACTTGGTTTCTTTGCCTTTGTCTGTCGAGACGACATTTACTTCCGAGGCAAGAAGTTCCTCATTTTCATTTTGACTAGAATTCTTACGGGCCTTTTTAGATGTAGCCCTTGTCGATTTCATGTCAGTTGTGCCAATCACGCCATCGCCGACATGAGAGTCATTGTTTGATTTAGGAGAGGGAGGAATAGAAAATTCCTGTCTAGGCGCATCAGGTATTTTATCGTAGAGCATGCCAAACTGGGTATAAATCAAGTCTAGATATTGTGCACGAGCAATAACCTGCTCTTCTGTGATGACTCCCCCTTTTGCCACATCTTCTGTAATAGAAGGTAAAAAAGAATTAATAAACCATTCAGCTAAAATCTGATCAGGAACATATGTTTTTACCATTCTATGATGACGTCACCACTCATGAATATGATCAGATATGTGAATGGCCGTTGTTTGCTTTAAACTGGTAAGAAGTTCTGTTCCCATTTCGTACCTTATCGGTAACTCAAAATGGGTTAAAAAGGTTGTAGCTAGGGTACTGAAGTTGTCAAACGAAGCTCTGGGAAATTTGATATACCATTTTGCTACCAGACCAGTCAACGTCCTCCGAAAAAGGCGAAGTCTAATTGAATCATCATTTAGGGTGTTTGATGAACACCACAGATGAAAGGTCATCACATGATTCGATGGATCTTCATCCGGATTTCCATTAAATTTAGGAATATCTGACGAAAGTTTATGCGGAATCGCGCGCCACCAAGGGGCGTAAGCGATTGGATCGTTTGTTAACCGATTTAGATCCGGTAACTCTAAAGTCGCCACGAAGGGAAATTGTGGATTCAGGTTAGGCGAGGCATACCCAAGATAAGATGGAATCGCCTGAGCAGTTGGTCTTTTCATACCAACATAATGCATTTGATGCTGGTAACTTTGGTAAGGTTGGTGGGCATAACCATTGTAGAATGGTTGGTTTTTACTGCTTTGAATATATGGTTGCCCACTATTTGCAAAGATTTGTTGCTCAGATCCTTGGTATACTTGTTGGAATTATGGTTGTTGGTATTGCACCATCCATGGTTGTGACGCCATGTGTTGTTGCCTGATACTAACGTTTGACCAAGATGAGGGGTAATTGTAACCGTTTGCGTCTGTGTCGTTCCACCAATTGGAAATTGTGGTTGAGTCGCAAGGTTAAGAGGCTGTTGCATCACAACCTGAGAAACCTGAGGTTGGCATACAACAGGCAGCGCTTGTACTTGTGACACCATCACAATAGCTGGCATAGTTGGTATATTTGACGCAGGTAAACATTGTTGCATCGAATATACAACTCTTGGTTGTTGAGGTAGTATCGATACCCAATCGCTAGATGTAATTCTAGCATAACCTGAATTTTGTTGTGAACTCCCATATGATTGTCCTCCTGGAGAAGATGATGAAAGGGCCTATTTCCCCCCATATGGTGGTAATCAGTACTTAAAGGGATGATTTTTGTTTGAGGACTGGACTGCCCAAATTGAAATCCTGAAAGATCAATTTGTTGAGACCCAACATAAGAGTTTCCATATACTATTCCGGATGAACAAACAAGAACAGACCATACTGTCGAAAAGGCCTCTGAGTGGGCTCCTTCTAGCGATTGAGATCTAGTTGGGACAGATGGTATGCCGACGAACATTGTTGGAGTGACAACAGGAAGTTCTGCCGTCACTGTCAGATAACACAGTCCTAGATGTCGATGGTTGTTCAGACATTTCTAGTCTATCCAAAAGATTACTTAGCGATTCTACAAGAGCCTCTTATAGTGGTAGACTAATTTCTGATGAAGAAGGATACAGAGTGATCCCGACTCCAAATTGCGATGGAGTACTAGATGGAGGATCCTCCACGATCTCTTCTATAGCAATCAAACCAAGTGGAAGAGGTAGATCGTCAGGTCCGTAAAATATTTCTGGCACTGAAGAGGGTATGGAATCCATAACGACAAATGTTTGGGGAACAACACTCTCCGAACTGGTTGTAAATGAAACTGGTTCAGTAACACAAGTGTTTACCTTCAAACTAGGATCAGTACTACTGTCCTTCGGTGGTTGCTGAACTTCTTTTGTAAAGGCATGGATACCAGAAATGTTTAGAGTAACCAGAGTCTCTGATGTCGTTGGAACACTTGTTCTAACTTTACCAGGAGATTTTGAACCGGTTAAACAAGTTCGTTTTGTTCACAATAATTTCGATTCCGGAGACAAAGACAGTTGACTTGTAAGCCTCCATGAACGACAGGGTTTCAATTGACTTTCTTCCACGATTACGGATTACTCAATCAACTAAAAATCAAAGGGGAAGAATATTTATGAATTAAATGAATTTTAGACGCTTTGACACAACTTTTTTTTTCAATTTTAAAGAGTCGAGAAAAAACAAAATATGACTCTAGTCGCCTTCGACTTTTAATGAGCCTGAAGTGACAAGTTCTCAGATGGACCTTTTCTGTTAAAGAGTCTGAAAAGGAATGAAAGGGGCTGCTCTGGAAATCTAGGTAGAGGGTTTACCAAACCAATTGAAAAACTGCAGAATACTTTTTACGGTATGACAGTCAATCTTCCCGAATGCTTTGTTCAGTGCATTGCGATTGATAGGGCGGCAGACACAGTTTCCTATGGATAAAGGATAAAGCCTATTGTGATCTCCCAAAATATACTCGACGGTACGTGGGAGCACAAGTCCGTATTGGCATTTGTTGTCTCGAAGTGGAGGAATCACCCAACCAACAATGAAAGCGATAGTTACCACATTTTATGATGCCGGAATACGTCTCTATCTTAGACTTCTAGATGTTGTGCGTTAGGTTCCAAAGCATTGTTAGATTCATTCAATTTATTTTAGAGTTGATCTTGCTTATGAAATTTGTCTTTCAGGTTCACCGCGTGATGTATATACACAATTCCTAAAATGCAATCTAAGATGATAAACAAATTGTTTTATCTTCTTTATGCCATGAAAATCCTAGCTACTAAGGAAAGATAGACAATATTCTTTCATCAAAGAGCAAAGAGCACACATTATATGCACTGTCCTAAATCAAAACAATCAAACAATCTAAATGCAAATGCACATGCATGTATTGTTTTCAACTTTCTTAATATGTAGATGATAAAAAGAAAGCTTATGTGCAAATCTGAATTAATTTTAAAGTGACAGTACTTAACAATTTTCTTTCCAAAACGAAGTGAGGGTAAGAGCGACACTTAGCGATTTTGAAATGAAATATTTATTTTCGACACTTTAAAACTCACAAATTCAAATCATATGCAATAGTAATTCATATAATCGACTACCAAAACAAGACGATTGCCTTCTATGGCTGAAAACGACAGCTACGACACTTTCAGATCAAAGAACGACAACTCGATTATGTTACTTTTTTGCAAAACAGAACTGAAATGAGTATAAAATACACTAAAACATTAACATTTCTTTGCACATTGGAGGCAGAATAAAAACAAGGAAAAGGGTTTCAAATAGAGATGTACTGATTACAGGCAGCAAAATTCAAGAATAGAAATGAAAAGAGTGAACAAAAAAACCAAGATGCAAGGAACAAGGCCTAGTTTGATCAGTGCACCTGCAACACAGTGAATTTGAAATGCAGCGCACCTACTACACTTGGAAAGTGCGTTGAATGTTAGATTCACATACCAGAGGGTGCGATAGACTAGAGACGAGACTTTGAACGGGTTCCAGGTCACAGTTTGCAGTTCAGTTCAGGGGTTTTGGCCATGCAAATGGTAATCAGTAACTCAACAACAGGGGTGAATCTAATGAGGTTACTAAGCCCACCACAAAGGGAAATTAGGGAGCTTGTAGATCAAGTGTTTAATTCATAAACAAAAACCCGGAGATTGACTGAAGCAACATTGATCTACTATGCATTCGTAAAAAAAATGCAGTTCGAAGGTTAGCTGGATTAGTTTCAGGCTCCGTATGTATGTTTATAAAGTAAACAAATGTAAATAAACAAACAATCTATTCGCTCTCCAGCGGAGTCGCCATTTTGTTACATGGAAAAGTTTCTATATAGAATTTCTCTATCCCACTAAGGTGTGGCATCTACCTTAGGAACAAACAAAGTAAAGTCTACTTTCGTTTTCTTTTATGGAAAATAGATGAGAGAAGAATAGGAGACCAACCTCTGTCTTGCGCTTGGTTCCTTGTTCGGTTCCTCTCTCTTCTGATAGTCTTTTGCTACTCGCCTTCTCGTATACCCAACTTCACGTAGTACCTATAGGATCACAACAACATAAAACTATACAAGAACATGGATCTATTATCATAAACAATCTAGGGCCAGATGTAAATTGACCATACAAATGCACAAAACATAGATTACACAAGAGTATGGAAGAAAAATAGAATAGCTTTATTGATACAAGAAAAAAGCCAAGAGAGTTACAGCCAGTTGTTCTGACCCAGCATCATCCTCTTAGCAAGCGAACCCTTCTTCACCTCATACAAAGCTTAGATCACCCAACACTATGTTGTTGTCTCAAGAAACTAACAGCAATTCCTTACAAGATGCAAAATTCCAGCCTCTGGATCTCTGGGATGAGGGATCCATATATAGATATCTGTAATGGAGATGAGTCAGCTTGTGATTTGATTAGTGTCCTCTTTCTGATCGTTCTTGCTTCCACTTGGAGACTGATGGTCTCTTACTCATCCTTGGTCAAATTCAGAGAGGCAAGTGTCACAGGAGAAACTTCTGGAAGATTCCATGATTTTCCACCTTGTAGATTAACACTTCCATTTGTCTCTTCCCACTCATCGCACCCCATAGAAGGGATTTTTGAAATGCAACGCACCCACAGAGTGTACTTAGGTGAGATGCAATGCACCTTGGCCATGGAGCAAGTGTAATGATCCTGTTTTGACAAGTTCTGAGCAGTTTTTCATGGAGAACTTCCGGGAGAAGCTATAATCAGTTGACCTTGTTCCTTTAGGGGTTGGAACAACACTTTTAGGGACTTAGGATCCCTTAGTTCATGGATATTTTATGCCTGGTGCTGCAGGGCCCAAAAATATCTATAACAATGTAGGAATCCCCAAAGACGTTGATGAAGTGGTTACTTGCCATGGAATATATTCTATAGAAGATTAAATATAAGATGATATTTATCAAAATCCTAAAGGAGGGGCTACGCGAGCCCATGAAATATTAGCTGGTCGGGTAACATTAAGAATGGTGTTCATAAGCATAAAATTATTAATTTTTTTCATACCATAATAACATATGGTTTGAAAGGAATTAGGCGAGAATTCCTTCAAGTATATTTTATACCCGAAACAACATGAATAATGATTTAATATATGTATAACATTGATACCTATGTAGGGTATGGTTAAGGAAGGAAACTACCATCATATTTGAAAAGCCATGCTTGTACATTCCTAGATTGATCTAATATGATTCATAACAACTAAATGAATGAATAATTAGAATCATTAGCTAAAATATGTTTGGTGCATTAGGGAACTGAATGGTTTTATGCTAAGAATTGATTAGAGTAAGTACTATGTGAAATTTAATGTTTATTGTGATGATATTCCACGTTATATGATTGGCCATGGAATTTTTTATGCATGAATGCATGTTTTCCATTATAACCTAGTGGGGTATGGCAAAGGAAGGAATCTTATAGTATGTAAGTATTGCTAGAGTCCTTGTGATGCATTAAAGAGTTAGTATGATACAAATTAGTTAAGAGTAATAACTAGAGTGATTGAATCATGACACTCATGTTATGAAATTTGTATACCATGTGAATTTTAATGCCATGTGAGTTAACTATATGTGAGGCCAAAAGATGTTGGATATGGAAATGCTATAGCTCTACACATATGTTCACTAAATTACCTACATTTACTATTGTATTGGACTATAAACATTTTGACAACCTTGAGAACACTGATAGATATGAAGTATCCTTGAGAAATTATTTAACATAGAAGGAAAATTATTTATAGTACGCTTTAGAGACTATTTAGTAGCGAACGGGTATATACGTGGTTTTGTATTGGGTTTAAGAGAAAGGCATCCAAATGTTAAAGAAAGTATTGGGTAGGTGGTTGGATGATGTATTGAGATGTTGGCTAGACATTCCCACACATCATGTTAGAATACATGATAGAAGAATATGATATTTTTTAATTAATGGAAGGTTGTAGTAAGTGAATATGCATAAATAAATTATGAAATCCTACAAATAATGATCTTGAAATTATGAATTATGTTGGTATGTATGCTTGATGCTTTGAGTAGACGCATTCTTGTATGGAAAATAAATTAGCATGATTAAATATCATGAAGCGAAAAATCCGCCATCTCTCCTAAGGAATTGTTGAGCATTCTAATGAGTGGTATGAATCCTTGATCCTGTTGTAGAATCTAGTATGAAAACTATTTAAAGAATGCTTCTTATCCTTGATAACTTCTTGTGAAATTATGTTAGCTTCTTATTATTGTTTGTTAGATTGTTTTCATCAAACAATTATAAATACTGTAAAACATGGAGATCATAAAAGTCAATGGACACAAGATGTAGGATCTAAGCCAAGGAAAAAACCCCTCCAAAGGGGACAACCCAAAAATAATTTATTATCTTCTCATAGAATCAGGTCAAATGAGAAATCAAAGACCCAAATTCCAAGACTAAGTCCACTCACAAGCCCCAAGTCAGCCCTCCTTCCAAGCCTTTTCAGCGAAGTCAAAGACTTTTCAAGTCAACAATAGTCAAACCTTTCCAAAAGCTAGTTAAACTTAATATTTCAATCTCTACAACAAAATTTCAGCTTCCGACAATAGACCTAAAATTTTCAGCCTTCTTGCAGCATTGAAATTTCACACATGTGAAGTTTTCTAGGGAAGATTATCTCTTTTGACTTTACTTTTCTTCTCCTCTTTCCTTTGACTTCTTCCTCTGACTTTTCGCTATTTTTTTGCTTCTTCTTTCACAAGAGATCGAATGTTTGTGTGTGTATGCTAAATTATGTCAAACCACTCTTATATATACGCATATGAGGAGGTCGAATTGCCCCAAATAGGGCTGAATTGGTCTTGTAGGGACACAAATGACATTTTGGCTCAAAATAATTTAATCTTTACACTTTATATTCAAAGTCCAAATGGGACTTAACTTCAAGACCTATGAAAAATTCTCTTTTGACATGACAAACCCTAAAAGCATGAAGAACATGCTTGACTAAAGACAAATAAAATTAAGCATGAAACCCATGCTAGAAAATAATATTTTTTCTTATTTTTACAAAAATATATAATGTCATAAGTACAAAGGTCATTATGACGACTAAAACTAGTTACATTGTCTCTCTATAAATGAATTAAATTTTATTAAATTAATTAACACTTACCTATTTTCATAAAACCAAATTGAATTACCTTATGTATATGAGTTCCATTTGAGAAATCTGATGGAGAAATAAATCTTTCTAGAGCGTAAGAACTTTGCTTAAAGCTATACTTTATTCTATTGCACTTACAACATGATAATAATGATTAATATCCATTGAAATTAAATATGGTTTATGAAACTTGAAGCTAAAATATTATTTAGAATTTATGTTTTTTTAATAAAAATATTAAGAGAAGTTTTCCAACATCATCATTATTTTTTTTGAATTTAAAGGTCAAGAAGATGGTAATATGAAAAATATTTGTCAACTTTAGATCTAATTAGTAATATGATAAATAATTTAAGAGAGTGATTTTCATTTTCAATTCTCTTAATATCACATAGGCGAGAGACTCTTTAATAATATGGTATTTTAAAAATTCCATAATATTTTAGGAGTTAATTTAGATACAATTTCAATATGAAACTTATAATTATTTATTTATTTAGTGATGATTGTTATCTTTTTTTTACAGTAAACTTAATGAATCCATACTTCAAAATTTAACACCTTTGAATTAAATCCATGTCTATGAGTTTGTAGTGATGAAAAATTTATTAAACTAAGAGTGGGGGTGAATCAATTTAGTCCATTCATGGATATTAAAATTATTTTCTTAAATATCATTAACTGAAACATTAAATGAGCAGTTTAACAAACAATGAATAACAAATTGAATATGTGAACAATAAGTAATAATAAAACAAAAACATCACATAAACACATAATAACAACACATATTTACACCAGATATAAATGGAAACCCGTAAAGGGAGAAAACCATGATTTTGTTATTGTTGTGATGCAAAGGAAATCTCCTATTCCCTTATTACATCTGATTTTCTATAGACTCCAACCTATAGGACGCTACTACCTCAATTTTCTATAAGTTTCAACATGCAAGGAAGCTCCAACTACCATATGTTTTATGTAGGCTACAACCCACACAAGGTTCCTACCTCAACCAACTCCACCTGGATATTTATTAAGCCACAACTTGAAAGGAGACTACAATCCCCTGATGCAAACAAGAAACCACAATGTGCTAGTTTACCTGGTCATAAATTCTGCATATCTCCATCTTCATTTCTGCCTCTTCTTCCCTTCAAATATACTTCACATAAACTTCATATGTGCCAGGTAACTAATGCATAACACCTCAATCAACTCTCACACATTCCCCATCTCTTTTAACACTCTTACCCAAAACTTGCTCTCCAACTTTTCACACATTTATAAATGAACATTGATTGATGTTCATGTAACATTCACACGAATATGAAATGATAAAAATTTTCTCTTTACATTCCAAAGGGTCCCTCCAATTCCAAAGCTGTTTAAACTCTTAAATATTAAAATACATAAAATGAATTTCATCATATCCAATTGTCATGAATTCATATTCTTCATGTCAATAAAATGAATAAATAGCATGCAATAATACAATCTTGCATTCGTATTCAAATAGTCCTGCATCACAATATTTCTCCATGTATTTGCCTTTTCCTTGCATCATGTCTTTGTCTTGCCTTTGCTATCATAAATTCTTGCCTTTGCCTTGCATCATAACACTTCAACGTCACAAAAAATTCTTCAACATAGCAATCTCTACAACATTATTTCCTGCACATATTTTCCTTTGCCATAGCCTTGCATCACAATAATAACCAACCTTTGTTCCTTTGTTCAACTGTCAATAATAAACATATATCTGTCAACATCACCTTATTGCATAGATATGGTGACGACGCTGCTTGCTACTCCTTTACCTTTACTGCAATTTTACTGTAGTTTTGCTGCTCCTTTGCCTTTGCTGCACTTTTGTTGCTCCTTTACATTTGTTGCACTTTTGCTGCTCCTTTACCTTTGATGCACTTTTGGTTTGCTGCTATTGCATCCCTTGTTTTTCTCCTTTCCTTTCTCTGTTTCTTCTTGCTTGATTGCTCCTTTGTTGGTATTGTGTTCCTTTTCCATCAATCTCCGCCTTTAGCAATGATGGAAAAACACTGATCCTCCCTCTTTTGTCCCAAGAAAGATTTCTCCTTGCTATTCCTAACCTTTGATTACCTCCCCTTTTGAAATCAATGAAAATGGGTTTAAAGATATCTTTATAGCCCACCAATAACCACGGGATGACACTAATACATTGATTCTCTATATCCTGTAACATTTTGTCTTGCACAAATAATATTGACACACTCATTGAATGAATGCCATCGCAAATAGAAAATTAGGACACTGCAAAACACTGCTCTAGATTGAACACAACTCCAAACTGAATATGGCTCCATATGATATATAAATGTTTCTCCAAATACACTTAAAAATGTATTAAAAGCACAAGAGCACTCCAAAACATTGTTGTGAGAACACTTTGTAAAATATTACAAGAAGTCATAGGATGAACACGTTGCAGAGCACATTGCAAGAATATTGTTGGGAGAACACTTTGTAAGGCATTGAAATTGTATGTATATAAAAAATAAGCACCAAATAATACTCTTCAAATAAGAACTGCATTACACATTGTTGTTAGAGGATATAAATGCATAGACCATTAAGTATAAACACATACGAAGGTAGGGTTGTATGAACACATGAATGCATATAATATATGAATGTATTTGATAAAATATGGGCACTACCATCACAACATCAACAGTCCATGCTCACACAATCAACATTAGAAATAATACGATATCCCATTGTGCGATCAATTTCAATAATAGTAATTTAAATACTATTTTAACTCATAAAATTATATTTTAAACATAGTCTCGTTAGTGGAGAGCAATACTACCACATGTTGATTGAAATAAACCAATCTTGCATTTGGATTACCTTATAAATGCCTCTACACTATGTTTAGCCCTTGTAACATCATCAGTTACTCTATTTCTATGTAAAGGCTTGACAAAATTTGAAGATGCTGCACAATTTCGCTGTTGTGGCGGGTTGGTATCAGTATGAAAGGTCTTATTCTGACATATTTATTGTTCTTAGTTTCATTATATTCTGGTCACTGGTTCAAATAAAATGATTTGAACATGGAAATTAAATACCTCCTTCCATGTACTCGTGTTGTCAAATGTATTAAATACATGTCTTCGACTGTGATTTTTACTATAAAATAGTCATTGCACATATTAAACATCTTGACACCTAAGATAGTTGGTCAAAGGATAAAGATATGGTGCCAACACCTTTCCTGGGGTATTTATGCCTTTAATCAACAATTACGGTGCTCCATCTAGCTTTGGAACAAGAGAGTACTTCGTAGGTAATGATATTTGATAGAGAGCATTTGGTGAAATTCATTCACGGGCTCAAAGATATTTTTCCTTTCAATGTTCTGACTTCACAATAGATCATTTCAAACATCATGCATGTGACAAAGTCATTGGATAGAGCTAGTAATATAAGTATATGACTAGGGTTGAAATATTTGATTCAAATTTTTTTCACGGGGAACTCACAGAGACCATTTGAATGTTCCACTTATTGAATGACCATGTTGAATCAATGAGTGTAGTGTAGGTTTTAACCCCATATAGAAATTACTTGCATACGTATTCTAAAAATAGAAAATAAAGAATGATGAGAGCGTTAAACATAAAACATATATACATATATATTTTCCCCTAGATCCCAAAACCGAGACTACCAGAATGATCTTTCATTATGTTCCTTTCAATGTTACAATATATATATATATATATATATATATATATATATATATATATATACATGTCGAAGCATCCATAAACCTCAATAAATTAACCCTGGATTAGAACATAACTATAATTCCCTTCACCGGATCTACAAAATACCATGGATAGAAAACCATCCTGCCCAAAACCATGTGTGAAATCCATGCACAAAACCATAGGTAGGTCCGCCCACATAATATAGGGTCTAGTTTTTTCCCGGGGCACTATCTCGGATCTTGTGTAAGGGGGCTACCACCCCCTAGCATCACACGACACAATGTAGAGAGGGTCCTACTGTCCCCCCATGATCCCCTCATGCATGGGGTAGTCGTGGAAATAATATAACACAACCCAACTGTTAGGACCTCATATTGTCACTATTTGACCATATATTTTGCTATGATACCATCCCTTTCAACTTACATTTAAAACCCTTTGTTAGTATTTTAACCCAATTATCTCAAAGGTATGTAATGATTCTTCTCATCACTATACGTTTAATTATTTAGCATATAATCACGACATCTTCATAATTAATCTTTGAATTATTGAGTGCTAAACAATTAAAGAATGATGTGCAGTCTGCGATGCTGAAACAACCTGGAAGACTATTTTTGCAGTTGCTGAAATAGCAGAAATGGCACGCAAATTGTGATGATAAAACAATTGAGATTTGTGTTCTAAATTTGACAGCAGCAAAGGAACCAGAACTGATCACCGAGGAAGCTGTTACATTGGATTTAACACTTATAATCTAAAGACAACATTTTGTTGAGAGGGAATTGATTTCCCTATTTTTGTATAATGGGTTAAAACAATGTAAATATTTTGTAATAGATGTCTCCTCTTTATAAAGAGGAGACATCTACATTTGAGGGGGATGAACAGACTATGGAAAAGGGCTTAGCTGAAGGAACAAGACTAGAATTCTTTTTGTAATATGACATATTGATGGATGAATAAAGTTTTGCTCTGAACATCTTTTTCTAGTTCTTGTTTCCTGGGGAATCTTGTGAGAAGGATAGGGCCCACCTTCATCACAAGATTCACCCATTACATTTCTGCATCGTGTTAAGTGTGTTTTTTATTCATGCCTTGTTAACAAGTACTGTTTGTTGAACACTGTTTATAATACTTTTGCTGAAACTCTGTTTCTTTCTCAATTGATTGTTGTATGAGTGTTTCACCGGTGATTAAGTTACAGAGTGAATTGGAAAGATAAGTTAATCAGAGGTAAGTGTTGGACATTCCCACTTTGGGGATAGGGTCCCGACTCTCTGTTATAGCACAACCATTGCTTTCTTTTGCAGATTGATTCTTTCCATTATCTGATTCTTTGGGTGAAATTAAACATTTTTTGATAGCTATCTGCAGTAGAGTGTAATTGCTTAATGCAGAGTGGAGCTTCAGTTTGTTAATCTAAGGCATGTTTTGTTTGTACTACAACTTCTGTTGCTTTTAAAATTGAGTGCATATAGTACACAGTTTCCTTTGAAATAACAAGACTTCCCTGGGTTGACAATTAATGTCACACTTTGTTGTTTAACTCAATAAGCAATTAAAGTGACCAACACCAACATTCTCCCATTTTTTGTTTTCTTTCCACATGAGAGCTTAGTAATTGATCCAACCCTACAATTCCCATTATTTCTCTACACCAAGAGAACTGTTAGTGCTCACAGACTTTGTCAATGCATCTGCAATATTCTTCAAAGTTTCCACTTTTACTAGAAACACCTTTTTGTGCTCAACCATATCCCTCACAAAGTGATACTTAACATCAATGTGCTTTGTCTTTGAAAGATAAGTGGGGTTCTTTGCTAGGAAAATTTCACTGTTCCTGTCATAGTCTATCCTTATAGCTCGTTGTACTAACCCCATACTAGAACACAATCTTTGCAACCAAACTTCTTCCTTTCTTGCATGAGTGGCTGCCATGTATTTTGCCTTTGTAGTTGAAAGTGCCACTATAGATTGTCTCTTACTCATTGAACTGACTGCACCTCCAAATAGGTTAAACACATACCCACTTGTAGATCTTCTTTGATCCAGATCTCCAGCCCAATCTACATCAACAAAGCCACAAATGTCCAAAAAACTATCCAATCCTAGTCTTCCTCAGTAACACAAACCATAATCACTAGTGACACACAAATAACTAAAAACTTGCTTCACTATTGTCCAATGCTCATTCCTTGGTTTTGACATAAAATTGCTCAATACTCCCACTACATGTGCAATGTCTAGTCTAGTATAGACCATTACATACATCAAGCTACCGACTGCACTTGCATATGGAACACAAGACATGTCCTATTCTTCTTCTTGTGTCTTGGGACATTGTTCAACAGATAACTTTACGCTTAAAGGAATAGGAACCTTCATCAGTTTACTATCCTGCATATTAAAACTCTGCAATATTGTCTTGACATACTTCCTCTAGTTTAACGAAAGCTTCCTATTTTCCTGATCTTGTTTATTTTCGATGCCCAGATATAGTTTGTAGCACCAAGATATTTCATGTCAAGTTTGGAGGAAAATTGGGTCTTCAAATCCTGGATAATTTCTTTGTCATTTCCAACCAGCAACATATCATCCACATACAAGACTAGATAAATAACACAGTCACCAATTAATTTAAAATACACACAGTGATCTTCTTTTCTTCTAGTGAACCAAGTCCCTGTATAAATGTATCAAATTTTTGATACCACATCCATGTTGACTGTTTTAACCCATACAAAGAATTTTTTAACTTGCATACCAATTCTTTCTTACCCTTCACCATAAAGCCTTCAAGTTGCTTCATGTAGATCTCTTCTTCCAAATCCCCATGAAGAAATGTTGTCTTCACATCCATATTCTCTACCTCAAAATCAAAAGAAACAAAAAAAGATAAAAGTAATCTAATAGAAGCTACCTTGGCAAAAGGAGAAAAAATATCACCAAAATCAATTCGTAGCACCTGGGAATAACCTTTTGCTACCAACCGAGCTTTGTATTTCTCTACCTTTCCTTTCGCATTCATCTTCTTCTTGAACACCCATTTGATTCCAATGGGTTTCCTTCAAGATGACAACTCCACCAGATAAAAAGTCTCATTTTTATGCAAAGATGCCATTTCATCAACCATGGCCTCTTTCGAGAGTTTTCCATTCTCTGAATCTACTGCTTTCCTCATAATTCTGGGATCTTTATCATTAATAGATAAAGAAAAATTTGAATAGAAAGCATATGGACTATACATTTCTGGATGCCTTCTTTCTTGAACTGATATTCTCACATCTAGATTTTGTGGTTCTTCATCTTCTGATTCCTCTCCTGCTGTAGAGTCGGATTCTTCCTCCTTTAACTCAAACTCTATCTTCTCAGGTTCCTTTGATAGGACTTCATATTTAATAAAACTTTCACCTATCTAAACACCACATCTTGGATATACACAACCTTCATTATTTCAGGGTTCCAAATATTATAATCTTTTAAACCATCCTTATACCCAATAGAGATGCACTTTTCAGATTTACATCCGATTTTGTTCTTTTTTCAATTGGAACATGTACATATGCATCACATCCAAATTTCCTCAGATGTGAAAGAGAAGGTTTCTTACCATTCCATAATCTTGTGGAGTCTTATCCTCCAATGCTGATGAAGGTGATCTGTTGACCAGGTAACATGCAGTCTCCACTGCCTCTACCTAGAATTCTTGTCCTAACCCGACACCACTGAGCATTCTTCTTGCCCTTTCCATCAACGTCTTGTTCATTCTTTCTGCAACTCCACCTTGCTTAGGTGTGTATGGAGTAGTCTTCTGCCGGGCTATATCACACTTCTTACAGAACTCTTCAAATTCCTTCTTGCAAGACTATCCATCGTTAT
>Ga0068618_1000122_pt1 | contig 16833 bp, 17 predicted proteins | sample InSIn2SAF170_2_FD_77423 | JGI IMG/M metagenome (GOLD analysis project Ga0068618, IMG submission 77423) | Clean room microbial communities from NASA Spacecraft Assembly Facility at Jet Propulsion Laboratory, Pasadena, California, USA -... ...
ATGAATCAGGCCAGGAATGTAACCGAGTATGCAGAGGAGGATATTAATGAATGAGTCGGCGCTGCAGAGACCACTTTTAATCCATACTGTAGGTAGAGTGTTAGTAGTGTGCGACACAAGACGATTGGAAGGAGGTAAATATGTATGCAGGCGGAGCTCAACTTTCTACGTATCAGGAAACAAGTCGCGCATTTACTAATGCAAGTCGATACGACTGGGCGCCTGAAAAACTTGAGTAGAGTCTCGTTATGCAAGTTAGCCGTTGGTGTTGAAATAAAGATACTGTAGAGGCCAGCATTTCGACCGATTGAGCCCAAGACACTGGCACTGTCTCGCGATGGCGCAATCGAAGAATGGTGCCAAGAGTTGATCAGGCTCCATGACCACGGCAAGATGTATCTTTGCTTGCTGCAATTGTGCAAGTGAGATGGAACAAGAGATATTCGGTTGCAAATCGGGTATCTAGTACGGATTGCGTGCTTATCAAACTGTGGAACTGTGGTTGGGTTGATCAATCTATCGCAAAACCTTCGGCTATTGGAAAAAGCCCATGAAGCGAGGAGGTATTGTATCTTGTAGCCGCAGTAGTTGATCAGTACCGAGTCTCTAACTCTACCATCGACAAGCCATATGTCGGCTCATCGTGAGGCGGTATATCCAGCGGCAAAGCATGGATGTGCGCCTACCGAAAATACCGATTGTGATTTCAGTCTGCACGAAGAAGCAGTATACACGAGCAAGTTCAACTTTGGTAACTCCCGAGGTCTTCTGCATCAACACTAGTGGAGAGACTCCAACGTGGGCACAAGAGAAATTGCGACACGCGCAAGAGCCAGCTCTACATTGTCCCATACTCGACGATAAACAGTACTTCCACAGCTCGAAGCCTGCCATGGGGTCTGGCACTTCAGGTTCAATTCTCTAGACCTCTCCTGTGTTTGAAATACGCCAAGCCTATTGTCCGGTGGAGAACAAGCAACACCTGTATCGGAAGGTAAGTAGGTAGCGAATTCTTCGATTCACATGTGGCTCTCGATGCCGTCTCCTTGTCAGATCCGCGAACGACTGACTCTCGACAAATGTCGTTGATCTGGGATTAGTCATCGGCGGACGAGACAGAGAGTTGATTGCGCGGGTTCCTTGTTGGTAGGCTAATCACTGACAACTCGTACAAGTAGACCAACCAGTCTTGCCTTATCCAGGACATAGATGTAGGCATACTGAAAATATTTCGTGCCAGCTGCGATCTTGGATATGGGGAGAATCCGACTTGTAATTGGCAATCATACTAGGATCAAAAATCTGCGGATTGTGCTACCACTTGTTCAATACCATACATGTCATGATGTGTCGAGTTTAGATGTAATGCGGTGTTATATAAATGGCTCAGAAAATTGCCCGCAAGGCACGCGACCGCAGAATCAGTCCACCAGACCCGTTTTGGCTTAGTATTATCAAAGCCTGCCACTTGGTTCCAGAAACAGCCACGCCGCTTGCCACGTTACAGCCACAATTCTCCATTTCTTTTGGGCATCGATGTCATTGCGTACCTGCATATGATCACTTATCACATCCAGGCAACTTTCATTCAAATCTACAATACTGCAACTGAACCTCGAACCTTGAACTTCGCTGTTATACTTGATCTCGCATTTCCCCTTCGATCCTGACAACAACCCATCTTAGTCAACGAGACGCAACACCATGTCTTGTAGCGATATCTTCCTCGGCTTCATCGCTGTCCTCTTTCCACCGGTAGCAGGTAAGTCACCATAATAGCCTCACTCTTTCCGCATCGCATACATATTTACCTCCTTCCAATCATCTTGTGTCGCACACTACTAACACTCTACCTACAGTATGGATTAAAAGTGGTCTCTGCAGCGCCGACTCATTCATTAATATCCTCCTCTGCATACTCGGTTACATTCCTGGCCTGATTCATGCCTGGTACATAATCGCCAAGAATCCCGAGTACGACTATGAGTATCAAACCGTTGCCGACGATGAAGCCAATGTCGGCAATTCACGAGTCACATACTACTACGTTTCGCAAGAGCCAGCAGGCCCACGACGACCAGGCCAACAGAGACAGTATGGCACAAGTGCTCAGGCGCCACCTGTGCCGCAAAACAAGCCAGGGAAGGCAGCTAGATTACCGGCTCCAGAGGGAAGAAGCAACATGCCACACGCAGGATCAAGCGTCCGTGCCGGAGATGATGAAGCAAGTGCGCCACCGAGTTATGCTGATGCAGTACAAGGTGACCATAAAGTGCAGAGGCAAGAGTAGGATGCCTGTGAGGCTTGTGAGAGATATGCAATGACCAACGATCGTGAATGTAAGAAGACAGGTTCGAGTTGGGAATGATTGCTCGGATTGATATGGCCAGGGCAATTTTGTCCTCTGGTACATAGGTTTTGGGGACTTAGATGCTACTACTCAACCTCGATGAAGGAACGAGATAATGAAAGGCGTAAAGAGGCGAGTCTTCAAGGGATCTGCTTGACCTTTGTGATTCATGGTTGATTTATGGTTAGCCGCCAACACAAGATATTTATGATATACATTAATGAAGACATGCCCGATCAGGGTCAACACACTTAGCAGAAAGTCAACGAATCATTGAATTTATAATAGATAATCATACAGTACTTCAAGTAACTCAAAGCTATACTTGACGTAAACCGCAGCCCACCCACAAGTACATAGTAGCCATACTACTGTAACTCAATTCAGTCTCAGCCCAAGTCATAATGACCCAGACCAACCGTGATCAAGTACATACGTATCTATACTAAGCTCTTTGATTTCCTTTCCTTCAAGATCCTTCAGACAACACCCGGTGCCTTCCAGACTGACTATAACCATTCCTTCCCTTCTTCGTGATCTCATATCGTCGTTATCGCCTTACCCATCGTAGTGGGCTGTGTGTTTATGTGTACAGGGGTACTCCTGAAATATCTCAAAGAAACAAAACCGTAACTCCTCGCTCGCTAAAAGGTCATTCATTGCCATCGTGTTTCATGCTTCATGTATTCCATCTCTTACTTATCGTCGCGCTCCAAATCCCAATGTCCGACGAATTTTCTTGGTTAAGGTGTTGAGGAGGCCTCCTTCTGCTTCTGCTCCTGTCTCTGTTTGTGGTACAGTTGGTGCAGTATCTTGCACACTCTGAGTTAGCTCCGCCTGCATCTGTGGTTGTACATTCTTGGCCTTGCGGGTATAGAAGAACCACGTCGTGAATCGCTCGGTTCTTGTTGGGCGGCGGACGTACCGCGAGCCCTGGTTCGATAGGAGGGCTTCACGGGACGTGTATCTCACTGATAGATTGAAGTCGGATACACCAGTGGCTGTTGTAGATGTCGATATTTGACGTTGAATTTGTGCTCGCGTTGTTGGTCCACGAGTTGGCGTGTCTTGTGGCGTGTCATCATATCGGAGTGGAGCTGGGCTGTATGAGCCGCTAAATCCCAAGAAGAGCGATTGGTCGATTGGGAGTAGACCGTCGCCTGGTTGGTACAGTGGGTCAGAGGGTGACCAGAATTGAGGCGGTGATGACGGGTAAGCCTGCTCTGGTGTGGCGGCTGGCGAGGATGAGAGGTGGTAGGTTCTAATCCGTACTGTGGGAGAGATGCTTGCCGTGCCTGTGGTTGGTGTGTCATCATCGCTGAGTGGTGCGCAATTCGGTGGTGAGGATGGCAGATCATACTCTGACTCTGGGGAGGCATTTGCCGTAGTGTAGTGGGAGCTTTCAGATGATGGTGCCGGAGTCATCATATCTGAACTGGCCATCACTCGACGCACAGGTTCGTTGTCGCTGGAGAGGATGAGTGGCAGACGATCGACCATATCTCGTGCACGTCTGTACTTGTTCAGTGTGGATGGAGTTTTAATTGTTTCCAGGTATGCATCAGAGGAGTGATAGTCCATTAGTGGCTTTGTCTCTCCTGGTTGCATGATGCCGTGAATGTGACGGAAAGCTTTGTTGATATCTGCCAGGGATGTAGATTGAACTGGCGTAGACTGCTCCATGGTGACAGATTGTTGTCCGTTGAAGAACTCGTCCTCTTCGGCATCCTCGGTTATTTCGGAGAGACGTGTAGTGCTGTGCACAGTATTCTCCTTCTCGTTGTCGGCTTCCCGTAAAATCTGCGCCAAGTTCATATGTGCTTGCGATCGAGGAAGCCCAAGCTTTGCAGGTTTCGTGGGAGGGCTCGAGACATCCCGAAAGATTGTGAATGGCGAGGTCTCAACTGTGGATGGAGACTTGGATGTGATCTCGCCACCAAAGAGCAAAGCCGCAGAAGATGCAGATGGTAGTGAGATTTTCGAGGCACTCTCTGGAGTTTCGGGAGAGCTCTCTTCAGAAAGTGATGGCAGCTGCTTGGTAGGAGTCTGCTGTTCCGTGTTGACTGCAGCGTTCTATGCTGCAGTATCCTGGGCAACAACACTTGTTCCAGTACTCACATCTGGTTCATCATAGCTGGCATCATCTTGAATCGTGGTGACAGCTTCGCTAGGAGAGAACACTTTCTCGATCATTCGAAGGACCTCAGGTGATCCGACGGGAGACATCTGCTCATCCTGGTTTGAATCTTCTGCATCTGATGACTGTTCCACAGACAATGATAATGGAGGTGGTGACTCGTGTAATGAATCAGATTCAACCATTGGTCTGCCATGCTGAAGCTCGTATTCCTCTTCGAGAGTCATTCCGAACAACTCATCATCTGTAACAACCAATGCCTCCATATCTTGGTCTGCAGCGTTCTCAATGCTGTAGGGTGACGATTCGAAAATGGAATCATCAAGAAGTCCTAGATTCTCTTCCAGATCCTCATCCTGCTCCACATCCTGGATGAACACGCCTTCAGTAGTGTCGGTGACCAGTTCTTCATCGGTTGTGTCTTCATCGAAAATTGACAGACCGGGAATGTTGGGGCAGGATTGAGTTCTGCGAATTGGGAAAATTGGTTCTTCGTCGGAGGAGAATTCTATTGGTTCAGAACCACCCGATTCTGCAGAATCATTGCCATCAATGATGTCGCCGTTGCTGCCGTACTGTTCATCTACAAGATCATCAAGATCAGCCCAAGAACGGGTGGTTGGTTTCAGAAGATCTTGTGACTCCAGTGGTTGTCGGTTGAAGTTTGACAAGCAAGCACGCGCATACAACGTATCCTCTTCGTCGGAAGATTCACTATCCGAGCCAGAGTCGTCACCGAATTGTGTTGCAGATATTGGCAAGGCGTGACGAGCAGCCATTGCCGCAGCTTTGGCAATCGCATAAGCTGCTATCTTCTGCGAATTGACAGCCTCTTCAGCGTCAGCTTCCTCACTTATACTTTCGGGTGTATAAGCTTGTCGTAGTGGTGAAGTGCCGATATCATACGCTCTTCGCAATTGGCTCATTTCCTTGCGGTCGCGCTCGAATTCTCGTTGAGCTTTGTTGATACCAGACAAGATATGGTATCGATTTGGGAGGCCACCGTTGCTATCGATGCCGTTCAGAACAGTGCAGTTCTGAGGGTATTGGCTCGGGAACTGGCAGTCAACTTGAGGTTCGTCATCCTCCTCACTGTATCGATCTTGGGTCCAAGCTCCGTATTCGATGTATAGTTTGGCAGTCTGGCCGGTTGCTTCATCGCGCAGATCAGATGCAGACAAGTGCTGGAGAGCAAGAGGACTGCCGAAGAAGACGACTGGATCGACGAACTTCCAAGCATTGGTGACTACCACGTAGTTTCGTGGACAGATATCAAATGCTCTGGCGGCCAAGTAGCATTTCGGTCGCATCATCAGTATTGCCAGCGATAAAGCCGGAGCGGTGTCGCTTTTGCAAGGAACATAGTCACCCATGAAATTGATGTGGTGTAGAGGTTGCTCCTTTACCACTGCCGCTGTGGTCTCAGCTTTTGGTAGGCCAGTGAACGCGAACTGAAGTTGAACGCGTGATGGTCCAAAGCCAGGCTGATCAGGACTGGCAAACTCTCTTGGCATCTTCACTGCAGTATAAAGTGGTCGATCATACTCGGCCGGTATTGGGCCAAAGCCCTCTGCAAGCTCGGCAGACTCTTCAATGTCTGCGTCGTAGTGGTCACCGCCGAATTCAGTGTCGGCCTCCCAGTCGTCCAGTGGTGTGGGAGTGGCTGGCCGCACTGGAAGATCGACTTCCCCCCTCGTTTCTACAAAGTTTAGCGTGAGTTCCGAAACGTTCAGCATTGTCTCACCTTCAACACCAGATTCTTCTGACATCTCCATGTCTTCTGACTCGAAGTAGTCTTGTTGGTATAGTGAGGAAGAGACAGAACGAGGGTAAAATGTTGCTGCGGTTGGGTTCAGTCGACGCACTACTTGTAGCGGAGAAAAGCATTGTGCGCGCGGGTCTAGGTCACTTTCAGATAGTGCGAGAGGACCTGCTGGAACGAAATTGTCTGTTCGTGGATAATACCGCGTTGCCAGAACCTTGGGACTGGTATAGAAGGGTACTGTATTCTTATTGGCTGAGGTGCTGGCAAAATCTGCTTCATTGTGCTCATCGCGTCCAGGTACGAACTCCACAGATCTCTTTACTACTGACTAAGCAGTAAGAGTCTGGACTCTCGTCTGGAAATTGGCTTCGATAAGAAGTGCAGTCAATATCGCACTTTGCAGCGTGGTAAGGAGCTTGGCGATGGTGGGGAGCAGAATGAGTGGAGTGGCGACACTGAGCAATGTTTGTGCCTGCAACGCGATGGTGATCGGATCCACATGTAGAACCAAATCTTGAGGCGTAGCCATGGTAGTCGTCGTAGACATATCCTCGGCAGATGCTGTTTCCTTGGACTTGACGTGTGGTATAGTCTTTGGCACGAATGGCATAGACGTCGGATTCAACCCATTCGTCGTGGTGGTGTAATGTTTCTGTGCACCAGGAACGAACGGTTGGGCTTTGCAGCTGAGCCACATCCGTATCGGGTAGATTGCGCTCGCTTTTGGATTCAGAGTGCTCAAACTGGTCGTGTAGTGTGCATTCGCATTCTGCACAAAAGGGACTGCATTGGATTTCAACATGCTTAGAGCAGTCGTGTGGTGAGATTTCGAACCGGGCACAAATGGGACTGCCTTGAGATTTGGCTTCCAGTTGGACTTCGTTGGTCTTGGTTGAGAAGACTCATCACAATTGACGTTCGTGGCTGGTTGCTGGTCGCGTACAACGTGATTCACGGCATTCGGTTTGAACAATGGAGCATCCATGCGCAAACGTGGGTCAGGAGGAGGCTTGGTTGTGGCAACTTCTATGTAGAAGCCAACATACTGAGGCTGCTTCGCTGGGTTGTCGTAATTCAGCTTGGGTTTTGGTATTTGCTTTGACTCGGTAATGATCGAAGGCGCATTAGGAGCTGAAATCTCAGGTTTTGTGGCAGGCAGGGTTGGACTCGATGAAGTTGAACTTGAGGAATTGGCAACGATAACCAAGGAAAAAGGTGTTGCAGCTCTAGATGAGTTGGCCGGCGCATCAAAATCGGATGGTCTGGGAGATGTGGCTGGGCCAGACGACAATTTGGTCTGCTCGTCGATTGTGGACTGCGGTGTGTCTTTTGTGGTGAGTTCTAGCTTAGGAGCCCATTTCGATTTTCTGAGCTCTGCTTCGCCCACTGTCATCTTCATGGCGTCGGCTCGGGCACCTTATCTTGGGAGGTGGACAGATGACTTGCACGATATTTGTTTTCGTTGACAAGGTCGTGCTGTTAATGTTATGGGTGGCGATGGTTCTGTAGATGATTTGGACAATGGGTAAGCAAGTGGTATTCGAGAATGTAGGTGGAGGATTAAGAACGAGAGAGCAAGAAAAGAAAATTCAAGACGCATTTATATGTTTATGTTGACGCCGTCACGCCGTTTGCTTGTGGCGTGAAGTTGGTGAAGTCAGATACTCGCGACTAACAACAAGGTTCCGCGAGCAACGACACGTCTGGAAAGGAGTGCAACACCATCTTCACGTCGAGTGCAACAAGTATAACGAGTGCGGCAACGCGGTATACCTAGGCAGATATCAAACAGCAACTGGATTCACTTGGTGGTGGCAGAATGTAACCTGGCAGACAAACGGGATCGAGTGGGCACGGTGACCGAGGTGTGCCACTTGAGAGTAACAATCAAGATGGTGAAGAAGTCTTTGTGATGGGTTGGATGAATGATGGGATCCTTGAGCCGCGAGGAGATCAACGTCAATGCCGTCCACGCAGGTTAGACCTTGGTTCTTGTCGCTCATGTTATCAGTTTGAATCCAGTCCTGGACTGCCTGTAGAGCGATTGCCAAAGACTTCCCGTGGTTGAGATCATTGATACCAAAGCTGACCAGTTTATTTATTTGTATATGGGCTAATTAACCACGATCGTCCTTTTTGTTTCATCTTGATCACCGTGCCTCGAGATCTTCCGAGTAGGTGGCATCCTGGTGTATTATGGCATCGTCCTGTCCTGAATTGGCTGCTTCGATAATGATACCATCGTGGTCACATTAACGCTACCCTCACAGTAAGCTCGGAAGTTCTCCATAATGGGCAGAGAGAGCTATCTCCTGCAGAAAATATCCTGGAGGAAGACCTGGTAGCCATCTCAACAGCTGTCCGTGATACCTGAATAGCTCTACCAGATGTGAATGCTTCCCTGTTGAAATTATGATGAACCTCTGAATAATCTGGTAAGTTGGGCAGACAGCAGCCTCACCACCACTATCACCCAGAAAAGAAAGACGAAACCACTCCGCCAACAACGAAAACAAAGAAACAACCATCTCTTTACACCTAGAACTTCAAACATAACATCAAACAAAGCAAGAAACGAACATTGAGATGAGGTCAACCCACAACGGCAGGAGATAAGCCGAGCACTATCACGTGAGTCTCACCAACCCCAGTGCCGCGGTGAAGATGCGGCCAGACGCCGATGCAACGAGCATCATTTCTCCAACTTTTGAATGATCCCTCCGAGCTCGTTCTCTCCACGATTGAACATGCGATTCTCAAGCTCCAGCATCCCACATGCCACGCAAATCTCCTAAATAAAAACAATCTGGATAATACCTATATCTTACCTCCCTACCCGCACCCCTTCTCATGCCCTCCCTCCGCTCGCTCACAACCATCCTCGCCCATTCAACCCGCACACTCCGAGTCCCACACCCACTCAAACCCTCCCTCCACAAACCGTCCCCCATCCACACCCTCACACTGGCAGCCGCAAAATCAACAACAACACCAACAAACCGCCTAACCCAACTAACAACCCACCTCCCCCAACCCCACCACACCCACACCCAAACCCGCACCATGACAACCGCCCTCTCAAAACGCCTCTCCGGCAAAACGATCCTCATAACCGGCGCATCCAGCGGCATCGGCCGTTCCACAGCCCTAGAATTCGCCCGCTCCTCCCCAACCTCTCTAAAACTAATCCTCACAGCCCGCCGGCTCGACAACCTCAAAAAACTCGCTTCAGAAATCCAATCTGAACTCGGCTCCGGCGTGCAATGTCTCCCGTTACAACTCGATATGTCTGACCCCAGCGCCATTGTATCCGCGATCCAATCCCTGCCTGCAGAATACGCACAGATAGATATATTAGTCAACAACGCCGGGTTAGTCAAAGGTGTTGCAAAATCGCCGGAGATAGATATCAAGGATATAAAAACCATGTTCGACACTAACGTCACTGGCCTCATTACAATGACGCAGGAGGTCATGAAGATCATGCTTAAAAGAGGTGAGAGTGGGCAGGGGGATATCATTAACATCGGCAGTATCGCCGGACGTGAGGGTTACCAGGGCGGGAGTATCTACTGCGCGACGAAAGCTGCTGTGCGCACTTTTACGGACGCACTAAGGAGAGAGTTGGTTGCGAGTCGGATTAGGGTTATTGAGATTGATCCGGGGCAGGTTGAAACGGTACGTTCTCCTAATGTTGTTACATGTTCGGAGCAGTCCTGCAAGCTTCGAGGTTGGACCTCTGAACTCGCAAAACGAAGAGTTGCTGCTCAAAGTCAGGGAATAAGCAGCGTTCTGATGCTGCGCCTGCTCGTGCTCCGGTCCGAAAAGCCGTGGTACCACAAAGTATTCCTTCGTTCACTTACTAATCCGCTACGCGGTAGGAGTTCTCCCTAGTCCGTTTCGGAGGCGACGCAGAAAAAGCCAGCGCCGTATACAAAGGCGTCGAAGCCCTGACACCCGACGACATCGCCGAAGTCGTTGTTTTCACTGCTGGTCGGAGAGAGAACGTCGTTATTGCTGATACGCTTATATTTCCGAATCATCAGGTAAGTTTCTCCAATTGTTACAGGTACCCATCTGGGTCAGGCAGGCATGTTCGTATTTGTTCAATGGCTGATATGAGTACGCGTGTGTATAGGCTGCTGCGACGGTTATGCATAGGAAATCGTGAACGGTGCTCAATTATGGGACGAGGAGGAAGCTTTGTAGTGTCTCTAGTCTGGATAGTGTGCGTGTACATGATCGTTGGATGAAAAGATGTGGTTTGGTGATAGACATTGAACAAAGAGTGCACATGAATGCATAAACTGTAGAAATGAAGATATTCATGCAACAAGAAGCTGTAGATTAAGCCATTCATTGGGTCTTCTCTTCTCTGAATGACCAACGATCTGAAGCTCGCGCTGGCTGGTAGCCTGAGTCTGATTCCGATCACACCACACAAGAATGTCCACATTACCAGAAAATTCCATCGCCAACTTATGGTCAAGTCGATGGTGCTTGAGGCCAAAGCACTTGTTTCGAGAAGTAGAAAGACTTTTTGAGCACCTTCTCTTGAATACGACAACCAACCAATCCGTGCAGGCATGAGCCGCCCTCAACTCCACAATGTCCAACTCCGCGATATCGTATGGATATCTCTTATGGTACGTCCATCCAGTTGTGCTCGTCTCCTCCCTTCACATAACCGAACACTTCCCACAACAGCCAGCGCCCTCATCACGATCCTCCGTGTCAAATGGTTTTGGAGCCCCTCCAGATCCAAGTTGCTGTTGGCCGCTGTACCCTGACATTTCACGATTGTATTTCCTGATTTCTCTGACCAACTCGTAAAAGGCTTGTTCAACGTTGATGCGCTGTTTGGCTGACGTCTCCATAAACCTGCAACCAAACGAACGCGCAAGTTGCATGCCCTCCTCTTTTGATACCACTCGGTCCTGCTCTAGATCGCATTTGTTGCTGACAATAATGATTGGAAAGTAGTCTTTGTCCTTCACTCGCAATATCTGTTGTTGAAATGTTCTAATTTCTTCAAATGACTGCTTCGAATCAATGGAATAAACGAGTAGAAATCCTTCTCCTGTCCGCATGTATTGTTCTCTCATGGCGGCGTATTCCTCTTGTCCAGCAGTGTCCAAAACATCCAATAGTGCAATCTCATCGTCAATGGTGCACTGTTTTCGGTATGAATCTGGTTAAACGTCAGACGGAAATTAAAGATGAAACCGAGCGCGATGCGAACCTTCAATAGTTGGATCATATTCGTCAACAAAATGACTTTGTATCAATTGGATGGTTAGGCATGATTTACCCACGCCACCACCTCCAACCACTACCAACTTGTATTCACGTAAAAACTGTTGAAAAAGATCAGCGACATGTTCTGGCAGGACCGGGTGGGGATAACGGCAGGGTAGGACAGACCTTAGAAGCCATTCTGACAACAGTGGCGCACCAGATCTATACTCAATGTGGCCGCAGTTTGAATTGGTATGTATGTTATATGATGTTGTAGCTCTTTTCGCGAGAAAGAAAGTATATTGTTCGATGAGCACAAGCCTTGAGAGAAGGGAAGATACTGCAGCAGGACGAATTGGGTAGTAGCGATAGAGGGACCACAGGCAGTCGTGTGATGGTTGGCGAAAGCAGGTACAGAGAGGGTGTGGTCCGAACTGATGGCGCGCTTGGTGGTTGGTTGAGGTGAGACCAAAAATCGATAAAGTGAGCGTTTTGTGTCAGGTGAGGTTATGACCAGCGGTACGATAATCAGAATGATCCGAGAGGCTTGTCGAAAGGTAACACAATGAAGCACAAGCACTGGTGTGTATAACGAGGTGATAGAAAGAAGGGACCGATGGAAACGTGTTTGGGAGGAGAGTACAGTTTGGGTCGGTCCTTGCCTCTCAGAGACAAATGTGAAAATCCCAAGAATGCGGTTAACACAAGAAGATCGCCTCAAGCCTTCGGCACACCGACACCAGGCACTCAAGCTAATGTTAAGCTCGGATAAACAGGTACAAGGATTGCAAAGACTACATTTGTTTGGCAGAGAAAAGAAAAGCTAGATTGTCTGCAAGTTGCAACGATTTGGAAGCACGTTGCTCTTGCAGAACTCCTCACTGCATTTACTGTTTCCAGACCGTGACCTTTTGTCTATTCAGCCGAAAAGGGCGAGGGCGTTATCTTGCCGTTTCGCAGGATTGGGGCTTGCCCCAGGCATGCCCACTGTACTGGCCTCTTGTAGGCCGAGAGATTCTCACCCGGCAAGGGGAAAAAAGCTCTAGAATGGCTCCCTTCTGTTCCATTGCTTCCACGCTAGACAACGCTTGTCTGGACGCTAAAATTATTGCCAATCAGCCAATGAGCTACGCTTATGTCAACCATGCCTGACCCTTGCTTGCCTCTGAATGCTCCCCCTTTGAAGGGCTTTTGACATCAAATTCAGTTCAATATCTCGGTTACATGTTGCAGAGTTTGACCGTAGCAGAATAACCAAGAACTTTTGACATGTCCGGCAAGTAAAATACCGCGTGCTAGCTTTTGCCGAGGCAATCAAAATCAGCCGGCAGATCAATCTCAGCCATCAATCCGATAAATGGTGCTATACTACTGTAGCTTCTTTATTCCAACCGACCCAGACCCCAACATTGCCCAAAGCCCCAGTTCTTAAGCGAAAAACTTCTTCATCCACCAGCTTTTCCGTTCTCGGTTTTAGAGCTGCACTCCTCACACTGCTGATTCGATACGTCGTCCACACGGCCCGGACTAACTTGGGCAGCTCTTCTAGCGCCACCCGTTATGCACCGGCGGCAAGCCCAGGGCAAGTTCCAGATCTCCTCTCCAACATTTACTCCGTACTTTGGGCAAAGACCACCGCAGTGCCGTTGACCACGATAGACCATGAAACATGTGCACGACTAAACTAGAGTACTCCCTAACTACTTTCGAAACTAATCCCATCCTCTCCAAATACTCTGATGCCAATCCATACCAAATCAAGCAGGTCATACAAGTAGCACGGAATATTTCACACACAATGTTCTCTGCCCTGCGGTCGATCGTGTATGCAACCTGCATCTGCATCCAGTCGCCTTACATCTTGCAGCCATCACATTTAGCGCACCTATCATAGCTGACCATTTGCGAAGGTGCTCTTTCTCTGGGGGAGAAGCAAAATCCTATCACAGTTTGTGTGTTATGCATATCCGTGAACGTTGGTTTCCCATTGTGAATGTACAGTACGTACAGTACAGTGGGTAAGTACGTACTTTGCATGTCGAGAGATGAGCACAGATCGCATGAACGTTGGGGCCCACCGTAAGTATTGGAGCCTAGGCACAGTATCGTCGGTCGGTACCTTGCCTAACATTGATGTGCTCCGAGGATTGGGTACCTAGACATCTGCTAACGGGAGCACCTGTCCCAAAACATACATTGCCGATCAGGACAGTGTGGGTATGCACCGATAACTTAAAGGTACTAGTAATTCAGAAGAACAAAGTTTACGTTGTGTAAAAAGAAAATACCACGAATTTTCGACGAATAGTTGTCCCTCATTCAAGCACAATTCCAAGTAATCTACGCATTAGCTAGGAGCCAACCATACCTGATTATTCTCTCACTTCTTCGCAGCCTTTTCGGGGTTCTTCTCCAGCAACAAACACCACTTCTTCCACTCCTTCGCCGCCTTGTGGAAAGTCAACTTCAAATCATCCTTAACCTCAGTTACTTCCCACTGCTCGTCCTCCCAGTTCTTGGTCTCGCCACCACCACGACTCGGACTCCACCCAACCGCTTCAAGCACAATACTTTCAGTCGGTGAGGTGCGATATTCTGGGAACAATTGTGAATCAACCTTGTGACATTCACCTTCGAGATACTGGGTCAACACCTCAATTCGTTGTGAGTGAACGAAGTTGAGTTTAAGTTGGTTGTCGTTTTGCTCGTCGTGTGGATTTTGGGAATTCGAAGCAGATGAAAGTCTCTTAGTGACGCTTCGCGCCGTCTTTGCTCCACGGAATGATGAGTATGCCCATACCGTGTCAATCTCGCCTAGACCACCGAAGGGCCAGACCAGTGTTGCCAGAATGTCAATGCCGTACGATACTGGCAATAATCCTGTTGCAATGATTGTATCGCGCTCTGCCTTGGTTTTGGTCCTCAGCATGGTATTGACAAACTCCTCGCGCATTTGCTCGTTGTTCATTCGCATAGTAGGTGGATAAACCAGGATCATCTCTTGTACTGGGACGGTCTTCTTTGTTGTTGGACCGTCAGTATCCTGCTCAGTGTCGGAGTGCGAAGATTCCATCCTTCCTAGGAATTCCAGGTTTGACGAGGTTGTACGATCGACAGCCCAGCTAATGCCTTTGGTAGCTTTTGACTTGATGCCCTTCCAGGATGCTGTCTTCGCTGTGCTCGTTTTGGCGCTGCGTACCTCCTCTTGCCACTTCCGCTGGACTTTGTGGAGCTTGTCCTCCTTCTCACCTTCTGCTGGTTTCTGCAATGGTGGAGGCGGCGGAGTCCAAATCATGAATCTAGTGGGCACGTCTGGAGGGTTGATTGTGCCGAGTTGTGGTTTGGGAAAGGGGATTAGGTATGCAATGAGGCTGGTAGGGTTTCGGGCGTAGTGAATTGGACTTGTTGGGTCGTCATCCTCGGCGTACATTTGCTGGATACGCTGTGGTGGTGGAGGTAGATTTGTGTTCAAATTCTGTAGTGGAGGTGCAGATCCAGACTGATATGCAGGCTGTCCGGCATAGCCTGCTGGGTTATATGTTGATGATTGTGCTGCAAGTCCCTGGCCTCCAGTTTGACCCGCTGATTGATTTACATAGCCTGCAGAATTGTAACCGGCATTGCTTCCTACTGGTCTTTGTGGTAAATTAGGTGCTGCTTGTCCAGTAGTCGCCTGGTTATAACCACTGGCTTGGTAAGGGTCGGGTTGATTCATGTTCTGCATTGTACCGAGTTGTGACGAATTGTGCGATATACCTAAGAATAAGAGAAGTCGAACGAATGCTGAATAGTGGGATGAGAAGCGGTCAAATACTCTTCTGGATAGCCCACTCACTACCACATCCGTAGACTTGCGACATGTCGTGGCTTCACATGGTAAATACGCGTTCTCGGGTTTGCGATGACGTTAATTAGCGTCAACACAGCCGGCAGATCTTGGATAATATGAACCTGGCTGAGTAACAACTCAACGTCAGTGCCTGACTTTTCACGGCTACGTGCACAAAAAGACACCAAAGCACGATCCGAGAGTGGACTGAGATCATGAGCCTCCCTCGGGTGCTCGGACTTCGTATATAACCAACAGAATATGGTTTAGTGATCTGACATAATATCATATCCTGACAGTGGATCCTGGTTCTTGGCAGTTTTATGCCTTTCGGATCATCTTGCACAGCAGCATTGCTATTTATAACTCGTAAGTCTCGATCTGGACAATTTACTTATGCTGCCATATAAGGGAGAGCAGCGGATAGGCTACACCCAGAAGAGACGGTGGTGAACACAGAAATATGCAGAAGCAAGGCACAATAGCACAAACTATAGCTGTGAAGGGGAAAAGTTTGAGGAATTACAGCCATGCCCGACTCATCGAGACATCGACCTTACTCAACCCAAACAAAGATTGGAATGTACATGCTATGTACAAGAATAGAAAATGCTTTTGTCGTTACCCTACGGAAGTGATTGAGGTAGCGATCAAACACCAAGTCAGTCATCCAAATCGACATTGATCAATGAAGAGAACGCCGATCTTCGGGCCTGTCCGAACCACCCAGTCCGAGCACAAGTAGTCTTCTGGAGGTTCCGTGGACGATTTTCAGCACAATGCTGCCAATCCAAGCAAAGGCCTTAAGATCCCGCGATTAGGTGTGATGGATTAGAGTATTCCCCGAGGAACACTAGTGGACAATATTAGTGTAACGCCGCTTGTTGAACTGTTTGTAATCTTATTGTGTTCAGTCTCCTTATCCCACTGCATATTGCTAGTCGGTCGTCGACACTGCTGGCATGGTGAGTAATCAACGATTCTGGCTCATATGAATAGAGTTCACCGTTAAGTAGTGCCACCGACGACGAACCAATTATTGACCTGCAGTTGGAGCTACCAATCGAGGCAATAATTCTAGGTAAATGCCATAGACGTTGTACCGCCTCACGAGGGTCAGGCAGAAAAATGCCAGCCGAAAATGCAGGCTGTATGAGAGGTATTATGATGCTAGAGACCGAAACTCGTCTCAGCCAGCGTCATGTTGCTGCAACAAGTCTAGTGGCTCTTCAAAATCTTCCCTTTGCTGACAGAGTGACTCCAGATATGGGTTATGGAAACAATCCGGCCCGGAGCCGAGTGGGTTGCCACGGGAGGTTCCCATTAAGTGCGGCGCAATCTGTAGACCTGGGTTCAGCATGCTACCTGGAGTTTCACCAGGGCCGAAATGCATATGTGGATCCATCTGAGACCGTTGGTCCATCATCGGTTGCTGGAAGTTTCGGCTTTCGTAAGATGTGGCCTCCAGTGCTCGAACTGTGGTAATGCGCTGCGAGCGCAAAATTTGCGAATCA
>Ga0068618_1000123_pt1 | contig 16802 bp, 15 predicted proteins | sample InSIn2SAF170_2_FD_77423 | JGI IMG/M metagenome (GOLD analysis project Ga0068618, IMG submission 77423) | Clean room microbial communities from NASA Spacecraft Assembly Facility at Jet Propulsion Laboratory, Pasadena, California, USA -... ...
GGTCTTCGAAGTGTGGTGGCAATAGGGAAGATGAATCCTCTTCAGCGGACATTGTTGTATCGTTGTGTTGGTCTTCGTTCAAGCTTCCTGCTTGCGATAGGTCATCCCGGATATCTGAGCCAGGTTCGAAGCCGCCGACCATGCGCGACGAGCGACGAGTGCTGGGAAGTGGTCGTCGGGGTTTTGAATTGACTGACATGATGTTGGATTGATCGAGGTATTATGGTTGTGGATTATTGGGTACAGATGCGTGGCTGGATGTCATTGGCTCAAGAAGCTGCATCATATAGGCAGGCTGATATTCAGTACGCATATGATGTTGTTCGTAGCGGTCGTGAATGGTTGTCGCGTTCATGAAGCACTTTTGACAAGGCCAAGTGCAGTTGCTGGGGTCGAATGAAAGTGATTATTAGGCAGCTGAGCGTGCAGTGAAGATACAAACAAGTAACTGATAAATGCAAATCGGTCACCAATATCTCCAGTGTCGAGGATGCGAGGCCAGCCAGCGAATTCCAACGACAAACAACACGTATTGACACGAGTCGATGAAATTGATGTTGGAGCGCAAGTGTTGTCGTTACACCCAAATACGGTAACGGAACTCCTGAGTACTGACGACAGGGTTCCCTCCCGGGTTTGTTGTTCTCTATCGCGGTGGGAAGCACGTTAGTCACTTTTAAACCTCCTCCTACCGCGTTCTCCTTGGTCAATTATCGATGCGTCATGCCGTTCCGGAGAAATAAACAACGCTAATGCATGCTCTAACATCGACCATACTAACAACCTACCTACCTAACATTAACAACAAAGGAACAGATGTTAGATAGTGATTAAAAAAATGTTCATACGCTGCATTCTGGTTGAGTAAGCCGACTTCAAACGCATGCTATGCTCAAGAACTCTCTTTGACACTGATCCATACGCAATAGTCGTGTATGTACAAGGTTTCTCGTACGATGGTATAAATACAGTTTAACATCCTTCAATGTTCACATCTGATATGTAACTCAGATACACCCACCCATTTCACAACCGAAACGCCACGCTAAAACATGCACCATGGTTCGCAACCAGGTATTCCGTACATTCGAACAAAGAAATCCGTCCATATAGTACTGTAGTATGAGTAATACACATCCAAAACCTCCGTCCATTTTACCACGCCATGCTTCAAATCCCACTGCTGTTCATGGACGTACTAGCACTCTCGTACAGTGCCAAGGCGTCACCATCGTTGACATCTTCATCATGCCTCCTTTCTTTTGTTCTCGTTTTGTAGACTCTCTCTTTACTCACTTGCGCCCCTTGCAACGCCTCAATGTACCCCTTGAACTTCACAATCTCCCTCAACAGATACGCGCTTTTCTTTTCCCAGTTTCCCATGGCCCGTCCGTAATTTGGGTGCCTACTACTAAAGGTCAACATCATGGGTCCCCTAAGCTCATTGTGCCTCTGCAGATCTTCTTCAACGTGCGAGACGTATGCCTGCAACGCTTTCAGCTGGTCCACCTCAAGAAGTTGCGATGCAAAGAGCGACAGTTGTGGCGGTGACCACTCGGAAATGTAGATCTTGTCGCCTGGCAACCTAGGACGCCCATTGACAGTGTGGTCAATCGATGAACGAATGCTCATTTGTGTGCTTGGCCGGGCAGGATCCGACGATGCGAAACTCGACCGGACTCCATCAAGATTAACATTGGTGACAGGACGATAGACGACTGTGTCGGACCACCCATACTCCATGCTGCTGACACCTCCGATCATTGGTTCTTTCGACAGTCTCGCACTCCAAAAGTTCGCCGTGGATACAAATTCTTTGACAATGTCGGGTGTGCCAACTGAGAAGAGGTGTACAGCACCGGTTGGGAGACTAAGCGCCCACACATTTGGACGTGCTTTAGAATAACCCGGCGGTGGTAGAGAACTAGCGATCGTATGCCTGAGCATGAACTTCCACACTTCCTCTGCATTGTCCTGCCAATTGCCACCTCCAACCACGCCACCAGGTTTCTGGTTTCTTGCTTTGTTTCGTAACGATTTCGCCGTCGTGGAGAAAGAAAACAATCGCATCCAACCCTTATCGATGACGGCAAAACAATCGTTCCAATTCCGGTCTTTCGATCGTTTGTCCGTCCCATCGAGGTGACATTTGTGCTTGACGATACCTTCTTTAGCCCAAGGAGCACCTTCAAGCTCGAGAGATTCGTCCTCGAGCAGAGGGGTGGTCTTCAAACTACTGATATTAGTTGGGTCATCATCGGCATGAGTTCCCAGCTGGTCTTCGCGGATAATAGCCTGACTCAACGCATTGGCAAAGCCGATTGAAGATTGAAAGTCATTGCCTCCGAGTGCGCTAGTGGCAAAACTATCGACAGACATCGATGCTAGCGTTTTGCTGTACGATGGCTTGCTCCATGTGCTAGAAATACTAGGACTCCACGCGGACGACTGATCTTCCAAGCTATTTTTACTAGAACCGAAGCCTGGAGTCGATCCGAGTCGTGGACGTGGCCGGATTCTGCTAGAACTCCACTTGCTGGCAAGAGTGCGATTTTGAGTGTTTTCAGATGGGGCCCTGCTGACAACGCTGGGATTTCGTCTTAGTCCACTCAGGGAGAGGAGATTGTTGTTGCTTATCGTGACTGGCAAGCGACCCATGCTTTCTGAGCCGTATAGCGGAAGAGGTTCTCTCTGAATGGAGGAGTAAAAGCCTTTGAGGACGGCTTCGAGTTCAAACATCCAGCCGGCCTGCGATCCAGAGAAGGCAACGTCAACCAAGGGACCTGAGCTAGCAGTGTTGTCGATGTCTTTAGAATCTGCTCGAACAAATCGGTCAACTGGTCTATAGCTCAAAGAGCTGGCTGTCCTTGTGCTTCTATCGACCATGAGTCTTTCTGACTCCAAATTCGCTGCACTGCTCGACAGACCGGTTAGATATTGGTTCGCTGGCGGACCAGTAATACCGTCGTCGTCAGCCACCACAGCTCGGATAGTTTCCAGAGCGTTCTTCACGAACTGATTTCGGGTCATTTTGGAACCAATATCAGCCATATGTAGATCAGTGTTCAATAATAGTATAGCGTAGCATATCAAGTGAACCACATCCACGGATCTGAACCCGTGTTTTGGATTACACTCACACCATCGGTTGGCAAAGGCGTCCAGAATTCGGTCAATTAGCTGAGACTCAGCTTTCAGCACCAGACGCGAACAAAGATTGCGCAACGCTGCCAGTATATTTTGACTTTTGAAATCGTATAATTCGAGATATACTTTGCGTATTCGTTCGCGGTCACTTCCCACCTCGCCAAGCCATGCTGCCGCAATTCTGCCATCAATTTCATCCTCGCCGTTATCATAGATTTGCAATGCTTTCTCCTTCTCCATTTCGCTGACAGATTGGCAAATGCTAGGATGCGACACATGGAACCTTGGAGATATGGTCTCGATTGGGTCGATTGTATTTTGGGTGGTGGCGGGTGTGCTAGGTGCGGATTTGTATTCACTAATGTCAGACCCTGAGATACTGCAATGTCCACTACGGGTCAAAGGCGGCCTCGAGATTGTTGTAGCTTGATGAATGGACAGTGACTGCTTCCTCCGTGGTATCAGTTCAGGAGAATGCCATGAAACGGATCTCGTCACAACATCAGGCCTCACGGTAGAATAGCTTGGGTTCATACTTGCACGCGGCGTGGCACTTGGCGACTGAGAATCCACGGGTGGTCTGTCAGTAGAAATGTCTGTAATGTCTGATCTCGCGACGTTGCTCATTCCACTAGTCTCGATATCCTCGGCGCTACTGGTGTCCGTGAAGAAGGTCTCTTTATGTGATATCGTCAATCTCTTCAAATTCTCCGAAATCCCTCTTGCCAACTCTGAATAGTCCTCTGTGGTCGGGTTAGGGGGTATGGATTCTTGAGTTGCTGTGTAGAAGGTGTGTAGAGGATGTGAAGAGGCTTGTGGGCTTCTCTGCGGCTGGTCTCCGATTAGGTAGGGATCCATGAATGCCTTCAAGCTGGATACAGGGCTAGCTTCACCAAATTTGATCTCATTGGAGAAGGCTGCACCCAACGAAAGCGGTAATGGGGGAACAATTGGTGTGCTAACGGATTTCTTCCGCCGCCTGAAAAATGAAGATGGCTTCTTCTGTAGAACATGAGGTGGTTGATTCTCCTTGTTGCGAACGTCAACCGAGGTCTTGTAAGCGTGCTTGGAAGCCTTGTTCAATGGTGTTGCAGGTACCGTTGTACCGTCTCTCGTTTCGGATGTGTGTTCTTGCAACTGTCTTTCACTCGAAGAAGCAGTAGCAGCGTTCAAATTGTATCTCGAGGCGGTAAAGAATCTTTTGAACAGGCCGGGTCGTGGGGCAGATGATTGCTCGAGTGGCAGTCTCTTCTCTGTTGGAGTGGCTGAGCTCGCTGGTAAAGGCCGAGCAGATACTTCTAGCACTGTGTTTGTGTCCAACATCGATGACCTACTTCGAACATTCTTCACAGATCTTGTGCTATTCCGTCGACCGACTACTGTTGAGTGTGGACTTGGTGGTACAGGAGCTTCTTGCGCATCGGATGCAGTATATACTGCAGGTGTATGAAGCGCACCATCGTGGTGTGCAGCTTCCTGTACTTGTGCTCGGGTGCCGAAATCGAAGCTCTGTGATTTCCTATTACCTGCTGTACCAAGCCTGCCTTGCATGTGGTGCAGGTGTGATACATCAATGCTATTTGCGCTTGCTTTTCCTCTCTGCTGGTGGCTCGTAGTTCTTGAGTGTTGACGCTTAGCTGAAGGAGTAGTTACCTGCACTTCGTGAACGCGTACCCGTGCGCTATCTTCATCTCCACCAAAAATACTGGACAACTTTCTTGGGCTTCCTACATACATTGTACTACTCCTCTTAGCCAGCCTCTGCACCTGCGTTTTTGCAGATTTCGAGTGGATTCCTCGTAAATCACTGTCAGATGATACGGACGATGAGATTGTATGACCGCGCCCTCTATACGCTTTTTCGTCTTCCTCGCAGTATCTCGACTCGATCGCCGGATTGGAAAATTGATCCAGTGCCATAACCATACTATCCACCATCGACGCTCGCAGTACATGTGTGTGATGATAGGTCAAGTCATGAGGATCTTCGGTATCGTCGTCGGTCGTCCAGTCTCGTTCGTAACCATGCATATCGTCTGCGAGTGGTATACCTGTTGCTGCAGCAAGCCGAGCAGACTTAGGATAGCTGGTAGGAGGGTCCTTTTTTCTGCGTGGAGTTCGTGGAGGAGATGCATATTTGATTGTTTCTGTCGAAATAGGATTCTGAAAGACTGGATTTACATCCACACGATTTGCTGGGCTGATGCTTCGGGACGACATGGGAGCCATGGCAGCGGCCAGCAGGTTACCCGGCAGGACGAACTTTGTTAACCATGCAACCGTGCAGGAGTCGAGATGGTAGCCGAAGACAGCGCATCTGCCACCTCGGAGATATAGTGGATTCCTTCTCGAATCGTCAGAAAAGGCTGAAAATTCGACTGATCCAACAAGGTTGGACCAGAATCGTTATACAGTATTGGCGAGGTGTAAACAGTCTTGTCACGGAGTTGAATACGATTGAAAAAGTGGCTCAAAAATCCTTGCATTCGCCTAGTAAGCCGATATATCGGGAGCAATAATGCACTCTGAAGCACTATATTGTGGGTGTGATACAGATACAACGAAGCTGAGACGCAAGTTGGGGTTGTTTTTCCACTCCACTGGAAGGTGGGAGCGTAGCGGTAGCGTGAAGATGGTGCAGGTACGGAAACAGTAACGCTGCACAAATCAGGGGTCGAGATGATGGATCTGCAGACTAATAAGTCGCGTTTCCAGCGAGCAGATCGTTCATACGGTTCGCTTCCCTTAGTGAAAGCTTACGTCCAATGTCCATGCACGTTTCAGCAGGGGTCTTGCTTTTGAATCTCGGGTAACGGAGAATGGAGTTGCATGTCAAGACCTGTCTACAGCTTGTAGTAATCCATATTTCAAATGGCTACGGAGTACTCCTCACAATTCTATCAATTTTCCAGTTCTCACTTCGGCGTTGTTGTATTGTTGTGCCAGTATTGTACTAGTACTTCATATGAACTATCTCCTCAGGTTCGCCAGGCCTAGCGGTAAGCTACTGCAGTGCGACCGCAGCTTCGAAACAAGAGTTTTGGCTTCGCCCAGGAAGAAGCGCACAAAGTGCCAAGTCCTGCAGTTTGCTTGATCTGTCCCTGCACTAACGCAAGCATTTCCGGCATCCCATTTGATCGTCTTGAGATACAATCAGGTTCTTAGGTTGTCAAAGTGCTCAACCCTGCTGCCTCCATGCTGGGTGATTGCTGGTTTGAAACTCAATCTAAAGATCGAAGGGTACGTCCGTCCTTTTGAGATGCACCTCACGAATTTCGTAGCTCCTCGTGGTTATCTGGGATTACGGGGAAAGAGCCCGTTTCGTGATCGAATCTTGCTTGATGCAGATCGTGCCTGAGTGAACACGACGTGACGAGTCCTGAGATTCTTCGTGTTCGAAGCTTGACCATTGCACGAAGTCGAGTCTTGTCATCGGGCTGCCTTGACAATAATACTATGATCGCTCACTGAACCTGGTTGATGTCAGTCATAGTACTGCTTCCATTCGAGTACTGCTTCATGTCTCTTGTGTGGCTTCTCAAAGTTTACTAACAAGAGAATGAGGTATCTTTCACGCTTCTCATTAGATCTCTCGATGCTTGACTTAGTAGACCTCTTCATTTCACCATCACACCCCAAAACATCCACCCGACACCCCAGCGTTCCAGATTGATCTTTCCAACACAGAATCCTAACCACATGACTGTAAAAACAGGTATGGGCGAGAGGAGTAGCTGCGTATGATGCAAGAACCCTAGACCGTTATATCCTAAAAACACCACGAGCGCCCAGTACACTCCCGCAACAAGATATAGACTATTCGCAAGAATCACACTCGCCCTGTTACTATGGTCCAGCACAGGCATAAGAACATATTGCACCACATACAACCACACCCATACCACATAGAACGCCCTGGTGCTCACATCAAAACAATATCCAAATTCAAGCGCATCCGCCATTGGAGCATTCGATGAGGGTCCGAAGAGACCAGGTTGCCGCCGTCGACCAGGCAGACCAGCAACGCCGGGGCCGAGCAGTCGGCCAACGAGAACGTAGAAGAGGAGCGAAAGGACGAGCGAACCGAGGAGGAAATGGATGAATACGAAGTTGAACGCCAACTTCAATATTGACCCGACATTTGGTGTATACGCCAGTGACCAGGCGAAGGAGGTAAGGAGGAGGAAGAACGAGAGGAGGTAGGTGAAGGCTGGATCGGGACGGTGCCAGCTGTTCCTGGTTTCTGCACAACAGTTAGACATCGTCGTTTGTACCGGCAGTTCGTGGTTCAATAGACATTTGGTACATACGCTTCTGATAGTAAATTGATTTGAACACTTTCTTAGGTGCAATGAGCAGGTGTGTCATTTCCCACACCGCAGTTTCGAAGTCCATTTGCGGAAACTTGAACAGTCTGTACATTGTCAACCTACGAGGTGCAATAGATTGTGTGTGCTGTCCTACCTCTTGAAGAATCGAGGCATCTTGTATTCCGCCCGCCGTCGCTCGGTCGGACCAAATGAGCCACCATATCGAGGCGTCGACGATATTCGAGGTCCGTTCATCAGGGAATTATGTTCATTGGTGACAAGAGAGGATAGACGGTTACAGGAGGGCGAGTAGGCACGAATACTAGCAAACAACAAAGTCGCGCCTCGTGTCTGTAATCTCGTACCAATGACGATTTCTTGCAGTTCGGGAACTTCATTTAAGAGTTCCACACAATCCTCGGCTCGCCACGAAGCCACGTGAGTAAATCAAGAATACTGCACAGTTAGGCAGATCAGCTGGGCAACATGTAGTCATTCGTACTTCGTATTGGATCTCTAGTATATAGTGGCTGAATCATGCTTTGTCTCACTCATCAAGAGTTCCTGAGAACGCTCAACAAGACCAATCGCTACGAGCGATGGGAGCGGCATCAAATCTGGTGTTTGTCAAAACTTCATCAGTCGTTACACCCGTCAGGAAGCGGTTCACTTCTTTCCCTTTAGCACCTTCTTCACGGCACCGTCTCCCATAGCAGCAGCTTTCTTCCTCTCCTCCTTGTCCAACCTCTCCTTGTTCTCCTGCTCTCTGGCATCTCGCTCCTCCTTCTCAGCCTGCTTCCTTGCGGTCGCCTGCTCTCTCTGCTCCCGAATCAACCTTAGACGCGCAAGGTCTGCCTTGGCTTCATCTGTCTTCCCCTCTGCATGTAACTTTTGATATCGCTCCTTTGCCTGCTGCGCCGCAATTGCCTCCTTCTCTCGTCTGCTAAGGTTTTCCTTCTCCTTCCGGCTAGGTAATGGCGTTTCACCACTGGCACCGGTGACCGCACGAGCTTGGTTGCGTGATTTAGCAGTATGATTTGGGTTGGCAGGAAGATCTCCTTCCTCTTCATCATCGTCGTCATCAGAATCATCTTCCTCCTCGGAGTCAGTAGGCATGTCGCCAACCTCTGCCACCTTCTTGTTCTTTCTTGCAACGGCCGCGGCCTTCCTCTTACGGGCAAGTTCTTTGCGTTGTTCTCGACTGAGGTCTTTGGTAGATCCTGCGGTAGTAGAGGGGCCGTCCTCGTCTTCAGAGTCTTCCTCACTGGAGTCTTCATCTTCCTCTTCCTCAGATGATTCTTCTTTCTTGTCATGAGGCTCGCGCCATATGCCCATCTGGTTGCCTTCCTTGTCGAGAGGTTGCAAGTCACGAGAAAACTTCTTGCCGCCGCCGCGGGTCGGCTTCGAGAATTTACCGCCTCTTCCTCGTGGTGGCATTCTGAGTGCTATTACTGTATGTAGATATGGGTTTGTGAAAGACCAATGTTTTGGGTAGCGTTATATTTGTATGTTTTGGGTTCGTGGGGTGGTGGGGCTGAGAATTTGTGTGAGCAGAAGGACGATGTTATTGGGTAGAGGTCTTATGTATGCGAGTAACTTGTCAACAAAGGCGATACCAATGCTTCAGATCCTAGATTTTGCAGTGCAAATCTGTCGTCCTTAAACAGAAAGGAAGGTTCTCGTCCTTACAAATGAGTCAATCGTGAATGGTGCCTCAGTTTCGTCCTGAATGACGTACCCAGAGTGCTACTTGGTCAGTAAAAATTCAGCGGCCCGAAGACGCACAACAGTCCTTAAGAAAGCTATGGATGTTTCAGCCAGTGTCTCGAATAGAGAAGGGCAACACAAAACCAAGAAGACCAAGAACTCTACGTCAAAAGGTCTTCAAATTGATGTGTCAGTTGGGCAGCCGTCACAAATGTAGCTTCAACATAATCACATGCAAACGACAATCAATCCCACCTTTGACCTTCAACCAATCAGGCACAGTCCACGCATTTGCTTCTGCTTCCTGTACATGGCTCATGGGTTCTTTCACGCCAACGTCGTGTTCAAAGACTCCGAAGTCGACTCTAGGCAAAGCTCATAACATTGTGGATGCCCGAAGATGTCGCAGATGCAGCGTTCTATACTTTCACAACCCATTTCCATTGCTTACCTTGTTGCCTCAAGACAGCCCATCTCGTGGCTCCCAAAAATGCAGCAGAGATCACCATACATGTACCAGTAAACAGCTGACAGCCTAAATAATCACCATGCATCATCTCAATCAATGCGCCGCCTATTGGCGATCCTGTCAGAGCTGCAAATCCGATCCAAGTAAAGCCCATGCCGGCTCTGACACCGGCCTTCTTGGGATCGGTTGTGAGGCTGGCCAACACCACCGGCCAAAGCCCTTGCAGTGCTGAGGCAGTAATGCCGTAGATACATGCGAAGATCCATAAACCTGTGAAATTGTGCACGGCTATCCAGCCATACCCTATGGCCGCAGTAGCGACAATGAATGGCCAAAGCATGTTGATTGGTCCAGTGTATGTTGCTAGAAAGTTGACTGCTAGTCTGCCCACAATACTAACACCATTCAATGCCAGCAGTAAGTTGAAAGATAAGGATTGAGAACCACCGAGTACGTTCCGAGCATATGAGGAGACGTAGAAAAAACCAATGTAGATAGCCCAGAAGAAGAAAAAGCCGCACATAAGATATAGCATGTACGGGAGTTCTCTGAATGCAGCCCATTCAACAATCGGTCCGGTTTTGCGGGGCGGAAGCCGGGGCTTGAAGAACAGTCCACAGAGTACCAGACAGGCTAGCTGTATGAATGCCATAATCCGGACAGTCCATCCAAATCCAAGGGAGGGTAGACATTCTTCAGCGATAGCGGGAAACACCAGTCCACCGACTGTTGCACCTGTAACCATGACACCCAATGCCCCTGACCGGTTTTTCAAGAAGTAAGTGCTGACTAACGCAATACTGGGCACAAACATCATTCCGAACCCAATCCCTACACATATCCCCTGAGCGAGAAAGATTTGCCAGTACTGGTTGCACAAGCTGAGCATGAACATCCCGAAAATTGCAATAGTAGCTCCTGTTACGAAGGTCAATCGAAAAAATCCAGCATCGAGCGCTCGGCCACTGAAGCAGCCAAGACCGAATAAAACGAACGCCTGATCGCGCTGTCAGCCTTTCCTACTACTCCGCTATGGATCGTACTTACTTGAACAGTACCAATCCATGATACAGCAGATGCAGACCCGATCTTCATATTGTCAACATAGTAAGTTTGGAACAGACCAAAAGAGTTGATGAAGCCCCAGGTAGTGAGAATCAGGAGATGGCCCAGCACTGCCTGCATCCACGCGTGCAAGCCACCGTCAGGGGGCGGCCCGGCCTCCAAAGTGTCACTCGTCCTCACTCTTGAAAGGACTCTTGATAGGGTCATTGTCGGATCAAACGATTTCCTTGACACAGATGACTCGACAGGCTTGAGAGGTGATCCTTTCTCAATATCGTCCATTGTTTGCTCAATATCGCGTTCTGGGATCCGCTCATGGAGCCCCAGGTCGTTCTCTGCCATTGTCTTTGTTGTGAATGTTGATGAGAGAGACAAGTCATCAGTCTTCTTTTCGTTCATTTCCAGGTCATCCGGAACCAATGCAGGTCGGTCTGCTACTTTGAAAAGTGTAGCTCTTGGTCATGTGCAACCAAGATATGCTGTTTGATGCCTTGACTGTTTTGCCACGCGGAGTGGTCTGGAGCTTAATGTGTTTTGTTGGTGGTACAGGACCTCAACCTTCGACGAGTATATGCTGAACTCCTCAAGACATTCAGAGGGATTTGGGAATTGTGACTCTGAATATGAAGGAAGACCAGTGGGCTATGCTAGTATATTGAGAGACCGATAAGTTGGAGTAGGCGGTCTGATAAACCTACCTCTGCATATCCTTTAAATCTGTTGTGAACTCGGACAATATGCCGGCCGATGAATAAAATTACTACTTCTGAACAGTCTGTCGACTGGATCATGAAATAATGTCTATAGAACGCTGGTGCTAGTACATAACCCATTGTAGCGATTGATTTCGATCTCAATATGGTGCTACTTGTAGGCGGTTCAAATAACAATCGCAGGGCGTTGTTGCATGTTGAGAGACACGGTATGGAGTATCGTTCATCTGATAGGTTATGAAGGAGTTCAGATGTGGCAACAAGTGGGTTCCCATTGGTGGACGCTAATTTAGTTCACAGGATCCGATGCCGTAATATCCGTGCTGGGCAATTACTAGGTGAAAAGGAGCTGGGAGGATGCAATATACAGTAATGTACACGCCGTTCTTTACCAAGTAAGAATAATGTTTGCAATGGACGATAGGTATATTACAATGCTTTTGCTTGGCAATAGCACGTCACAAAGGACCGCTCTCCTAGTTTAACGCTCAGAATCGACCAGGGCATAGCCATCTCACACTCACTAACCAAATACATCTAATAGTGAATTGCTTTGCTGTATGTGCTCATGGCAGCTTCCTTGAACGCTTCTGCCAGCGTCGGATGAGCATGACATGTTCGTGCAACATCTTCACTGCTAGCACCATACTCTAGAGCCAATGTACCTTCAGCAATCATTTCTCCAGCATTAGCACCAATGATATGGACACCTAGTATTCGGTCCGTCTCAGCGTCGCTCAAGAACTTGACCATGCCATCAGTATCGAGATTCGTTTTCGCTCTCGAGTTTGCGGTGAACGGGAATGTGCCAACATTGTACTTCACGCCAGCATCCTTAAGCTCCTTCTCGTTCTGGCCAACCCAGGCGACCTCTGGGTGCGTGTACATAACGGAAGGAATGGCTCCATAGTTGACGTGACCATGTCCACTCTTGATATACTCAACAACTGCAACAGCCTCCTCTTCTGCCTTGTGGGCAAGCATAGGTCCAAATGTGCAGTCACCAATGACTCGGATGTGTGGGATTTGTGTTCGGTACTCTTGGTCAATGACAATTCGCTTGCGCTCGTCAACCTCAATGCCAATGTTCTCCAGACCAAGACCATCAGTGTATGGTCTTCGACCGATAGCAACAAGACAAACTTCTGCTTCCACACTTTCATTTTTACCACCTTTGGCAGCTTCGAGGTCGAGCTTGACACCATCGCCACTCGCGTCTCCTTTCATGACCTTGGTGTTCAGCTTGAATTTTATACCCTGCTTGGACAGAATCTTATGCGCTTGTTTTGCAATCTCTGCATCCATTCCAGGTCCACCAATTTGTCCAAGGAATTCGACGACAGTAACTTCAGCACCGAGACGTGACCAAACCGATGCCTGCGATTTGTTAGCTAGCAAAATCTCATGTAAAACAGTGTGCTTACCATTTCAAGACCGATGATGCCACCTCCAATAACGATCATGCGCTTTGGTACTTGCTCCAAAGACAGAGCACCAGTGGATGTAAGAACCTTCTTCTCGTCGATCTCCAATCCTGGGAATGGTGTTGACTCACTGCCTGTCGCAATGACAATATTTTTTCCTTTGATTTGTGTTTCGCCACCATCGACCAGGTTGATTGCGACTTCGTGCTCGTTCACAAAAGCACCAGCGCCCTTGATGTAGTCAACGCCATTCTTCTTGAACAAAAATTCGACACCTTTGGTAAGACCAGAGACAGACTCATCCTTCGCTTTCATCATCTGTTTTAGATTGAGTTTGACTTCACCAACGTCAATACCGCGCTTCTTCGTGTCATGCAGTATCTGATGATATAGATGTGAGTTGTTGAGGAGCGATTTCGATGGGATGCAGCCGACGTTCAAACATGTGCCACCCAGGGCGCCTCTCTTTTCAATACATGCTGTCTTCAATCCTTCTTGTCCAGCTTTGATAGCACCAACATAACCTGCGACACCGCCTCCGATAAATATCACATCGTAATCCTTTGCTTCAGAGGCGTAATTTCGAAATTGCCATTGTGGTGTTCGTCTGAGGTTTGCAGGGCCAACGCGGTTTCCGAACGTTCGGATCGCTGAACGAGTGGTCGGTAGAAGAGCTTTCTGCATGTTGTGGTAATTCACTCAATGCAAGAAAACAAATCTACAAGGTAAGGAAAGCGGATGGTATTGTGGCTAGAACTTGGGATGTGAGGAGAGAGAATCATCCATATCTCGAGCTCCATACGAGGTTATTCACGGCGAGCATGCAAGCTCGGGTTAGTAAGCCTGCCCGGCTAAACCTCGGTGATATACAGCTCCTTGAATTCAACCTCGTTTCAAAATCATCCATTTTGATAGGTAATTCCGTAGATTAATCCATGTGTCGACAGGTTCTCACGTACAGCCACGCAGTCTTTTCGGTGTCCAGGCTGATCGGATCAAGAGCAGATAATGAGCACTTTTGCCAGTCTATGTTTCGAAGGGCATGATGTGGCATTGTTGTTCACGGCAATCATACTGTAGGTTGGACTTCTGTTCACTGTCAATCAAAATTGTGGAACGCAGCGATTGTGTCTTCAAAACATAGTTCACACACCTCATTGTTCCAAAGGAGAAAGACTCAGTCCTACTGCCATTAGTCTTTTTGCTTCCGGAAAGACTTGGAAAACTGTGTGGCCGGCGAACACGCATGTGCCTCAAAAACAGTCTGGTTGATGCTCTGGTTGTGCTCTGGACACTCTTTAAGAAAGGACGAAACAAGTATTGGACATGGAACCCATTGCAGGTCTTCATAGACTTCGACGCTTTCTTCTCGCCGTCGCTCAACGTCCGTTGCATTGTTGCTGTTGCCGTTTCTTTCCCTCTGTGATGTTCCGCTCCGCTGTCTTACACCCTTCCCCAATCCCCCTCAAACAGTCTTGGACTGGTCTGAGTCGCAGAATGCCTCGGAAACGTCTTGGCGTTTTACAGTGACATACAAACAGTCAAACAAGCTACCGGCATTCATACAAAATGAAATCTGCACTCCGCAACCTATGTCCTTTTGCAACTCCCCCCCTCGCATAAACCCCGGTAAATTGTCCATTTAGCGCCATACCAAGTCCTATACAAACGACAACTACCTGAATTCAAGATGTCTCAACCACAAGACCATGTCACAGAGGCAACATACTTCGAGTTCCCCGTCGATTGCGCCGCCTTCCTCGACCAACTCGCCGACATGCACGCAATCCTGCAGAAGAAAGCAACAAACGACACCTCAGGCACTACAATGCGCTTCGACAGCGAGCTCTGGTGGTACCACATCTACATCAGTACGCCAGACACCTTCACTACCAACCCCCAACCTACCAAACAAAAGTGTGAGAAATGGCACATGCTTCACAGCCAAGCAGCCTACCAAAAAATGATCACAACTTTCCACCACCACCAAACCTCCTCAAATAACGCCGTCACCCTCGAGTTGACAAACAACCTCAAATTCGTCCACAGCAAAGGTCACCTTCCCCGCTCCGCATACCCAGTCCAAGCCACGATCTCGACAGACACGTACAGCAACGAGACGACCGCGGTGCAAATCTTCCCTGTCCATATCACGATTAACAAACTCTTCCCTATCGCCGGTACGACTGCTATGAGCGTCGCTGCCCCTCCTCAAAACCTTCACACCATGCCTATACCGATCCCGCTGCCGCCGCCTGCTAGACAGGTAATCTCCACCACCACCGCCACAAATAGTCGTCCGCCTCCGTTCCCGCTCCACCGTCGCAGAAACGATATCCCGCGCCGGTATTCCGTGCCTTTTGATAAGGCTGTTATCGGCATAGAGGAGTCTGGGCTGTGAAGATAGGATAGGGGGTTGGGGTGGTGGAGAGGAGAGGAGGAGACTGGAATATCGGGGCGGAGATACGATAGTACGGCGGAGGGAGGATGGGGGTTGTGTTTTTTTTTGGCGGCGGTGCAGGGATATGCCGAGATTAGAGTGGGTGGCGTTTTATGTTAGAGGATTGTGAGGACGAGACGAAGTTGTGGAGTTGTGGGATGGGATAGGCGGTGTTATTATGTTTGGGGGGAACTTATAATGTGGTGAGGGGTGTTAGAGTGGTGGTGGTGCGGGTTTTTGTTTTGTGGTGTTCGGGCGTTGTGCTATTTGAGCACTTACATTAGATGAAATGAGGTGAAATAATTTCGGGGTGGACGCCATGTGCGTCAATGTATGTTTTTCGAATTTTCGATTCGACGGATCTTGTAGTAGTGCACCTGTGCTTTTGGTGCGTTTCTTGGATCCCAGGAGGACGCCTGTGTCACGCGAGTGCATCGAGATAAGGTCGGACATTTTTCACGACTCCCAGCATAACAGGAGTTGAGGGATACTCGCATCGCACTTATTCTAAATATGAAAACGCCCAACTCTCGTATTGTAGTACCTAAGTCGACTAATTCAGTCGTCTATTATTATTGGACAATTCACCGCTACTGCTTACGTGCAATCCACTCATGCTTCAAAGTCCTCTTCGTAAGTCCTCAGTGTTGACTCGGCTCGCGGACTACTCTCCAATGTATCTTCCTTTGTTGCTGGATTGCTACCTATCCGCGTGCCATTCGATCACCAAAACACCCCTGAAAAATCCTCTCACTGCATTCGATAGCCAAACAATCTCATTCGGCTCGAGATCCCTCAACTCAACAATTCCTTGTTTGCAAAGTTTGTGTTCTATTGCCAGTCGCCTAGTAACTCCAAGATTTGGTCCGCAGATAGCCGCTGGTGTAATCCAATGCCCATCACGTTTGAAGTAAATTGTGCAGAGTGAGGTTTCAAAGACTTCGCTGTTGGGGTTGTAGAGGAGAACTTCGGCTACCATTGGAGGAGTAGTCGGATCGAGGTTGACACGACTGCGCGCGACGTTGTAGGCGGAGCGGTAGGTTGTTTTGTGTGTCGTGAGGGTTGATGGACGGGTAGGGAAGCAGTCTATGTAGACACGGCAGAGTTCTGGTGTATTAGCTGAAGGAGGCTCGTCAAAGGATGGAGGCATGAATGGGTGCTTTGAGAGTTGCGTATTGCTTAGTGGTGTGTACAGATTGATGACCATTGAGTCGATTGAAATATTTCCGTTTCTGTCCACAAGGATGCGCAGCTTGCGGTGTTCATGTCGATCAGCCACCAGTGGTGGGAGAGTATCACAGTATTCCTTGAGTGAATCTCGCAGCATTTTAAGGGCACCACAAGTGTGTTCAAGGCATGGGAGATGCCGCCATCCAAGAGCTTCTGCAGCAGCTGCAAGTCGGTCGCGATGAAAATGTAGTAGCCCTAAATCTGGCTGGTCCTCTTGTATAATGGTACCGGCATCCTCCTCGGAATCACCTTGAACGGCATCGATGAGTGCGACTTGGGGGGTGTCTGCCGAAGTGA
>Ga0068618_1000124_pt1 | contig 16718 bp, 13 predicted proteins | sample InSIn2SAF170_2_FD_77423 | JGI IMG/M metagenome (GOLD analysis project Ga0068618, IMG submission 77423) | Clean room microbial communities from NASA Spacecraft Assembly Facility at Jet Propulsion Laboratory, Pasadena, California, USA -... ...
ACTCGGTAAAATTCTTAGAGAGCTCCTCCTCGGCTTGCTCTGGCAAACGACCGACACCGAACTGCGAACCCCAGTTATCATAGGCCGGCTTCCTCTATCTCGCCTCGGCTGCTGGCATCTTTGTACACCCCAAGAGCAATTTTATACTCACTTAGCGTGGTGAGCTGTTCTGAAGACATTGTGCGAGAAAGTCTGAGGGAACGAAACTAAGTGCAAGATTAAGAGAAATGATAAAGAGCAGTGACATCTTTTTAGAGTTGTCTCGGATGTCAACCTCAAGCCGACTGGTTGGCGAGCCACAGGGGCAGCGTAAGCGCAAAGCAGGGGCATGCTAGGAAAAGATACCAAGACCAAACCAGGCAATTCTCAATTGGCTGGTTGTTGGAGTCTGCCATAATTAGATTTGAAAAGCTTTTATACTACTTCGCCAGCGTATTGATTCACTGGTGACAACTCTGCTGTCATTTTTATCCATGGTGAGGCTATTCCCCTTTTAAGGTACCAATGAAGCCGCATTGAAACTCACTCCATTGTGAATCATTACCCCACCAAAAGAAAAGTCAACATCCGCCTGTGGTAAGTGCACAACGCAGACTCGTCGAGCATGACGAGATACAGAAGTTATGAAAGTCGTCGTGAATTTCCCCACCGCGGCCGGAAGAAGCAGCCAGATCAAGAAAAAAGGAAGAGGAGTTAAGAGTAGGGCTACAGCGACAGCGTGTCTTGCTTCCGCTACAATTACGACAGGCCTATGATATGTGAGGGATTTCCTTTTCAATTGACGAAGAAAGGCCAAGGACGTTGGAGCTTCGTAATAACTTAAAGAAGATACGGTTCACAGGCCAGATATCAAGTTGATGAAGATGATTTCTACACCAACTGTGAATAATCACATTCTAGTCTCTAAATTCTCTTCTAAGGGTGCAAATTTTCAATTGTACTTTCGCAACAGAACTACGGCAAGGCAATGTTCAAGACCTGCTCCTATAAATATGCACCCCAAGCTCTCTGGGCAATATATAGCTCTCTGGAGTGAGATCAAGGCGCACCGCACCTCTACTTAAAATTTCTCACAAAGTTAAAGTTCTTACACTGACGTTCCTGCCTGAGTCGATACCCGTAGAATCGAGTAAGACGTACCCGGAGGTCTGCAGGCATATTGTGCTTGTCTCGGAGGAGAGGCAGCCATTAGTAATGGCTGGGAAAGTTAGAGTAATCTGCAGCGTTTAACCTGCTCATCCTCAGCGTGTTCGGAAAGATCGATCGGTCGGACTCACTGGTCAGCATAAACTCCGGCCGGTTATCCTCTTCAAAATCGTTGCTTAGTAACGAAATACAGTACCATGGCTGACTTGTTTAATACTTCTCATAAGAGTCAATGACCATATGCGCTGACCATATACTATAATTTATATACTGAATCTGTTGGCCTGTTCATTCTATACTAGGATTAAATTGCTCCTATACATTTTGGTCGTGCGATATGGATACGAGAAATCTAGAATTGGTATCGAAAGCAGCGGTAGATGAGATGCCAAACCACGATTTCTCTTTTGGGGGAATGGATGTCTTTGGAGTATTTCAAAAGATCAAAAAAGCAATCGCCGCCTACGACTCTAAGAAATGGATTATAAGCGCAGAGCTTTTTATAAAAGCTTCGCGCCTTACAACACACGAATTCAATGGACACATCCTAAAGCCGCTTTCGCTATATAACGTACCCGATTCTCTTGATGATGCTTTGAGCTGGGGGGAATCCAATGCTCGTACTCTACGTTGGTTAGAGATATACGCTCTCCATGACGCTGCTACAGCCTACTTCCAAGCCCCAGACGTCCCGGACATCGACGTGAACCTGGGAGCAATCATATACGCCAACGAAGTGGAATTTGCCGCTCCTGCTGAGACAAGAGAAGGAAAGAAGACAGCATTCACAATAGTTTCAGGCGAGAATATTCGTGTTGGCAGTGAACTAAAAGAAGCAGGAGATCCACTAGGTGACGTCCTTCAACTCAAATATATCGATATCGTTGGGGAACTTCTTGATGAGATCAAGACGTACAAAAATGCAGCACATAACATTTCATTACTCTGTATGAGAAAGTTACGCTTAACAGAAGTTGAGGAGAATCGATTCTTGTCAATTGACCTTCAAAAGTCAAACATTCGACGGATTAAAGCTAATATGTCGTTAATAATTGCATGTACTATACAGGGGAAGGATTGGGTTAGGCGTGCGGGGCTAGAGACACTTTCAATGGCTCAAAAGGAGTCGGATGGCAAGGATATAGAGTGGAAGAAACTATTAGATGATAAACTTGGATCTGCTTCTAGTGATCCACTATCAATCATGCTACTCCGACCACACTGGTAAGGTCCAGGGGGTTAGGATTAGGGGGATCAAGTTCTCTATCTAGTGTTTAATCTAGCTTGAAAATTACCGCTTATCTGTCAGTATAAAACAATATTGAAGGTCACCACGGTTGAATTACCGGCAAGGCGTTTCTCTCCAACTCCATAGAATTCAAAGAAACAATCAAGTCATGGATCCATTGTTTTTTATCAGCACAGCTGTCTAGATGGGGAGCCAATACACCGACCACCCATGGTAGGTGTCAAATTCATTACGCACTAAGCTAGCCTCAACAAAAATTCTACGATGCGCTAGACCAAGAATACGGCCGGAAGTCAATGAGGAAGATTAGCTTAGAAAACGGTAATGCGGAGGGTACCAGGAGACTTTGGGCTAAGCAGAGAGAAGAATTAGGGCTTCGGGCATATCGTAGCCAGAGAAAAAGCTCTTCGAAGCTTGGAAGACGCTCAAAAATCACTCCGGAGGTCTGTGAAATGCTTGTTTCTCCGTCTCGAAATCCGGTGAAGAGACCACCCGCTCGAAGCGCAAATCCGATACCATAATTTACCCGTTAAAAAGACGGCAATTAACCCGTAAACTTCTCGAGCATACTCTTTGATTAGGATTTGTCGGTGAAAGCTCCTTCTTAATGAAAGCGGCCTTATAAATTCGTCCACCAGAAGAATACGGCCGAGAACATCGTCCGTAAAAAAGATATTCTACCAAACCTCGTCGATTGTTTTTCCACGGGGCACACCTCGATCCTCTGTCTCTACGAGTACCGCAAACTCCACGGGAAAAGGGACACCGATATAATAGAGGAGAGAAGAAAGGGGCTCGATTTCACGTTGCCGGGTGGATAAGGTGGGTTGAGAAAGCCGAGAAGCTTGCATTCTATAACGACGAGGACGATTTAGAAACACACCCTCCTAAAGAGCTGGAAGCCGCTCTTCTGGAATGCGAAGGAAAATTTGTCAGAAGTCCTACAGCTAGCTTCACAAGAGTGTCCAAGTATGTAGTGGCAGAGATATGAAGTCTAGTTAGCTGGTTAGAACAGAAGATGGTTGTGGTGACTTACACAAGGGCGGTGATTAGAATTGGTCATCATTGTCGGAATGCTACAGTACAAGAAGATGTGCCTTTTGCTTGTATCTAAGGAAGTAGGTCTTATACTACAAAGGTTGTCAACCTAAGCTCTGAATAGTTGTTCAGATATCTCTTCTCATAAAACATGGATGCGATAATCGTATTTTCTGTCTCACAGTTTGCCGCATACTTTACAAGTATAAGCCTTGTTATTTTGACAGGTTCAGCACTCTGTGTTTATAACGAACGCAAGAAATTTAAGAGGTGGGCGGCTCAAAATGGTTGTGCTCTTCCACCACCCATTCGAAACCCGCTACCAATTAGCTATGGTCATAAATTCAGAACTTTGAAAGATAAATCTGATGTATTAGATGTCATTTTAAGACAAAATTAAGTTAGTTTCGTAATTTAATGACCACGGTTTAGGAGTTCCAGGTATGGAATGTATATTGACCACATTGATAGATATGAAAATTACGGTCCAACACATGGCATTTGTGGCTACTTCAGTGGTGAAATCAAAGTTCTTAGCACAATGGAACCTCGAAATATCCAATCAGTCCTAACGAGGGAAACAATATTCCCAAGGCCCCAATCACACATCAAGAGTGTGGCACCCTTCCTCTCAAAGGGAGTATTCACAGTCCATGGCGAGGCGTGGAAAAGTGTCAGAGACCTGCTGCGCCCACAATTCACCACACGAAAACTTAGTAATCTTCGCCAAACATGTAGATATCATGTTCGAAGCTATGCCAACAATAGGAGATGATGGCTGGACAGAAGAGTTCTCATTCCTTGAGCTGCTGCATTTCTTCACCTTAGATACAACAACAGAACTTCTGTTTGGAACCAGCGTGAATTCGCAACGTGCTGCCATGGGCCAGAGATACAGGTGTTTAGATGCTGGTACCAGCATAACTTTGGACAACAGACTTAGTCCAACAAATGTTGCAAAAGCCTTTGATTGCGCAAATGAATGGGCAAGTTTGCGCATGCGCCTTGGTTCCGCATATTGGCTTTGTGACAGTCTTCAGTTTCGTCGTGCTTGCAAAACTGTACATGACTTTACTGACAAGGTACGACTACCACTTATCATTGATATCAAAGTTAATATATATCCCTTAGTTTGTCAGTCAAGCACTAAAAATGTCTGCCGAATATCATGCTGTAGGTTCTTCTGCACTGCCGTCAAATAAGGGTGGTCTTATCGACTCATTTGCGGATTTTGCCACTTCGTCAGAAGAGCTTCGTTACCAGACTCTACACGTCCTCGTTGCTGCACGAGATACAACAGCAGCTATGGTATCTTGGTGCCTGAATCGACTTCTACGAAACCGTACGTCCCTGTCTCGTCTTCGCAGTGAAGTGTTTGCACATTTCGGGACGGAGACTAAACCACATCAACAAATCAACTTTGTAACATTGAAGGCTTGCAAATATCTCCAATGGGTCCTGATGGAGACAAACAGGTTATATCCAGCAGGGCCACTCAATGCTCGCACCGCAACTGAAGACACTATATTACCAGTCGGTGGTGGTCCAGATGGAACGCAGCCTATTGCTTTGCGTAAAGGTACACAGGTCAAATTTTGTAATTACTTGACTCATCGCGATAAAAGTATCTGGGGCGAGGACGCTTGGGAATTCCGTCCAGAAAGATGGGAACACCGACGGCACGGGTGGGAGTAAGCAAAACTTTCGCATTGCTACTTCCACTTAAATACTTTCTTATTTACATAGGTATACTCCTTTTGGCGGAGGTGCTAGGCTTTGTCCTGGACGTAAGTTGTCCTTATTTTGCTTCACATCTTGATTTTATTTTGTTAACCACAGTACAGAGCAATATGGGCTTACTGAAGGTGGGTACGTTCTTGTGCGATTGCTTCAACGATTCGATCAGATTGAGAGTATGTCGCCAGTGCAAGAAATGGACAGAAAGCGATACAAGACTATTATTGTTGCGAAGGATGGGCTTCGCATCAGGCTTCACAAGGCTAATATTGCGACGGCCTAACCATCCACTAGTATTTACAAAAGGTCATGTGGTCGGAAATCCATGAGCACTGCAGGCAACTCCAGAATTTTGACTCGGCAACATCTTGGAGAAAAGCATCTTTAAGTCGGGTAGTGCTGTATCCTCTGAGAATCCTGAAAAGAGAAGACAATTGATCCGCTTGGTAATTTTGATGTCCTCACAAGATCACAATCCAGTATCGTGGCGACATGTGGGGTGGCCTCAAATTGGAAGGGTATACTTATTATATAAAATGATTTAAAAACCAAAGTTTAATAAATTTGTGTCATTTTGGGGTGGAGGATATCCAAGAAATCTTTCTAACCCAATTTAGAATAGCGTTGAACCTGGGTTCAGTGCGACACTGGCTGGCGAGTGGAGCACTCCGACGGCTTCCTCTACATCGTGAGTTTCCCATAATTGCCTCATCTCCTGTTCAGATAGACAGGACAGGGCAACCGCATCCCTTCCCTGTCCCCACGCAGCATTGATATACTCGTTGCTGCTCGGACCATGTGGATCTCCTCTGCCCGGCGCGGCAGTAGCTTCCACATTGCACGATCGGACCAAAGCTTGATCCAACTCCCTCATCTTGGGTCAGACTTTGGATCTGGTGTCCGATACGCAATGGACATCGTGCACAACTACCCGGTCCTACTTGACATGCCTTGCAACCGGTTGATGCTCAAACCCACTGATGCAGTACAGTTCGCTTGACGTCTGTTTGAAAAACGTTGAATGCAATGTCCCCAAGTGGTAACAGCTGTGACCCTCCAGACACACAATCGCGGGCAACATGAACAACAAACACTTCCCTCCTGCTGTTCCCTGCCCCTTAACAGCAGCACCACTTCTTACTTACGCCACCTCCGCCCGTACCTCCACCAGTAGCACACCACCTCCGCTAGCACCGCCGACGACAAACGCAGCAACTCCATCGCAAGCAATGGAGCCCCAGAAACGCCGGGGCCCTGCTATCAGCGCCGCTGACACTTACCAATTATATCTCTCAATTCCATCTTCCAATACCATTGCCCATGCATCCCCCCTTCTGACACTCCAAATTCCAAGCCTATCAACTCGGTCATTACTAACACTTTATCTATTATCCCCATCTTTCCCACCTGCCATAATCCCCGCTGTCTCCTCCATTTATCTTCCACTGCTATTATCTCTCCACCAATGCCGTCTTCCAGAAGCTTCCCTGTGTTAATCGCAATTCCCACCTCTTGTTACTATGGGCTCCATGTTGGCGAGTCCATTTCCTCTAGCTCCCGCTCTATGTTCATCCCTGTCATCATCCCCATATTTATCTCCAATCCCCATTCCCTCCTTCCCAGCCTCTAGGAGACCACTACTGCTGGTTTTGCTCCGGTTTTCCCCCAAACCCCACCTCCCTTCCCCCAAAAGGAGTCAGTCTATACTTTGGCCCCAGGCCACTGATGAGACTACGAATGAAAGAAGTCCGCTACCTCTGGAAAACGGCTGGCCCAGTCCAAGAACCGTCTCCAGTCGTGGTCAAACCCAAGACTTAGATGAGTTCAAGAAGAAGCGACATTTAGTTACGAACGAGCTGAAGCGCATGCTTGCCGAGTTTTTAGGAGATATATCTTGCTATGGGCTCATTTTTCCTTTTTGTTGGATGCACTTTGATGAAAATTTTTAGATCGGCGACCAACGACGGAGACACCAGAGCAATCAGGTTGAAAAGTCGGTTCCTTGTTACATGAAAGAGTATGACGATGTCCCCGGTACTGCCGACTCTTCATTGCTCGCTCTAATGTAGTCCCCTTTACCAGCGCCATAGCCGCTCCCCGGCCATTCGACAACGGACAGGGAAGCATGACGGAGACTTTAGTCCGCATTATGCAACAGCACAGTCGGAAGATTGCGTTTTGAGCAGGGATTCGCCGTCACGTTTGGCAATCGATATTCTGAGTCTCAGAATGCAGAATCACGCCCGAAAAGCAAGTGCCAGCTTCCAAGCTAGGAGATATGAAGAACAACTTCCAAGTACCCTGCTGATGATGAAGAAGCCCGCTGGTGCTTATGAGCTTGTTTCGATAAATGCAGAGCAGAAGAATAAAAATTCTCCGGAGAAGGAATATTACGTGCGCACAGCTTAGGAGGCCGAGAGAAGGGCGGTGGAGGAAGAGAATAAGAGTCTAGACGAGCTACGGCATATGGAAGATGCGTCTAAACACAGCGCACGTGCAGAAGGAAGCCACTTTAAAGTTGTGGGCACAGAGACAGTTCGAGAGACGCAAGATGGTGCAATTTCTGAAGAAATGATGCTCTCACGGAATTCGATGCGCCATACATAGACGCTAAACTTCTCTAGGGTCAAAACTGCGGTCGTGCTCTCTCTACAGATCAAGCTTTGAAAAGTGAAAATCTTAAATCTTAGAATTTGCTAGAGACTTCTCAGCAAGGAGAAACAGCTTCCGTGAAGCCAAGAAGAAGAAAATAACTCTGGCTGAGGTACATGAGGACCACATCAATGACAAGGGGTGGGAGGAATTCGCCGACTTTCGCACAATCGAAGTCAACGACTACGGCGTTCTATCCCCAGCCTGAGAAGACTCCAAAGAAGAGAAGCCCACGCTGACCGAATCAAAATTAGAAATACTCCACCAAGCGGATCGTGCTTAGTGCAAGGATGTGCCCTCCAAGAAGCTTATATTATACTCCTAAGGCTTGTCTGTACAGTACTGCACGATTCGACCATCTCTCCATCTTGCGTCTGTACAAGGGAAGTAACGCGGAATACTAGTAAAATTCCACAGTTCACAGTTATCTTTCGCAAGATTTGATGAGAAGCCAAAATTTCTGTGAGAAGGTGGCCTGACGAATTCACCTTTGTTTGAAGGCCATTCCCAGCCGGGTTCCTGGTGGGCCCAGGAAGTTGTTGCTTCAGATGGCGAAGTCTTGCCTAGTGATGAGGAAAGCCCAGAAGGTGAAGAAGGGGAGACGTCTGCTTCAGAAGGAGGAAGCAAAGGGATTGGAGGACGAAAACCGAGAGGGAGGCAAGCTGCCTACCATCAGAGAGAAAGCAGAAACACCTTATGACAAGGATCTGGAACGAAGAGTCTGGGGAGCCCCAGGACGTGACTTACTATCGGGAGCCAGAGGAATTCCGGATGCCAGAAGTAGAAAAGACGTTGATAGAAGGCTACCACGATGCTATAGCGGACTGAGGAGACCGACCGACTTAGATGCAAAGTCAATTCCATCTTATACCAAATCCTTCGTGGAACTAATGGCCCGTTGGTGCAGAAATCGGTAACGATATGGGAGATCGCGACACATGGAGTGAGGCAGATCTGGCGGCGAGGGCGGTTGCAAAGGGCATGCTGAGGGACGATGCTCTTCTCAGAAAATGCGAAAGAAGTCGGTGGTGATGCGGTGTCGGAGTAGGAGTAGGCTACAAAAGTTGCCGGGAGGCTTTCGATGGCCCAGAGGACAGCGCGCGGACCTGATGAGGATGGCAAGGAGATCACTGGGACTGGCGGTAAGGATGAGTCTTTCAATGCCTTCAATGCCTGTGTGAGCCGGCGTAACTCCGGCTCTCATCCTTTACGTCTCAAATTTGCTGTTGTCAACAGGTAGTCAATATACCTGCTTGTGCACGTGGTGAGACCCGGTCTACTACCAAGTTGCAGCAAGTCGGTGTCGTAGAAGAGATAAGAGGGTCAATGATGGAGGGGGATCCGGATATGTTCCTGTGCTTGTCCTGAATGGGGTTGGATCCATTCCTATGCGTAGTGTGGTCAATTGGTCCTTGAAAGGAGCTCCAGCTTCACCCGTCCGGATCGGCGGCTGGGGGCCTTCATGGCGCCAGCAATTTTTTACGGGTCTCCAGTCCCCAGTGCCACAGAACTCTCTCTAACGATGCTTTCAATGTTCGAAAATTTGTTTCTCTCCAGAATCTTCTTGGCGTGGTTGACCGCTGTCCGAGTTAAAGTCGAATGACGGCTGTGCCTTCCGCTGTGGATATCTTCTTGTTCAAAAAGCAGGTTGCGCTCCATGTACACCAGACCCGCGATATTGCGCCATGACTCTTGGATGGCAAATTGGTTGAGAGACAAGAAAATCCCCGACGTAGTATTAGAGGCTGCCAGCGCTCTTCTTGTTTTCAACTACTCCTCCTATCCCTTCTTTACATTCAGTGCCCCAACTCTTGTGTTTTTTATGAAATGCTGCACATTGATGTTCTGCTGTGGGTACTGTCCTCCTCTCGCACTCCTTAAGACTCTTCTACTTGAATAGCTCGATTCTCGTTTTCTTACTAGCAAAAATGGACAATCACGACGAAAGGGTTGCGGGGGATTCCTCAGATGAGACCAAGTGCGATATGAAGTGTGAAATTCAAGCAAGAATTGTAAGACTCCAGTGGTGACTGAGTAGAACTATTATGTTTTGATTGCAAATCAACGAAAGCACTAGAGGGTGGACAGTTCTGATATTGAGAACTGTATGCATGACTACCTCGTGAGTTCTGACGATGGAGGTTTGGAAGACAAGCACTCCAAAGCAGGCATAGCACGCTTAACAAAACGATGAAAACGATTTGTTTTCAGTCCAATTGTCTATTCCTCGGATCCTTCAGTGCAATTCGACGATCTTTGGTTCTGCAATGCCGCAAGAAAACAATTTCCTTATCCCGGCAGGTATTCAAGATAATTATGGAAAGCTTCTTTGACTTCTCCAGTGTTGTTCAGAACCTCTAATGGCATACTGTGCACCGCGTCCAGAGATGGCGCCGACAGACAATGGCGGCACCTGTTCCGTTAACTTGATAACAATAAGCCGTCATGGATCAATGTCTTCATTGGTGATGATAAAAACGACGACGGCGACCTAAAGACCTGGTTTGAGTGGCTAGATTTGCGCGAAATAAGTGAGGTAAGTATCTTCCAACCCAGAATTCTCATATAAGGTCCCTTCTACCACTAATTTGCTCAAGGAATTGAGAAAGCTCTCAACTGAACTCCATAATTCCTATGGAGGCTCTGATAAGGGCGTCAATTGTGAGCTAAGAAAGATAAAGATACTTGAGAGAGTTGGGCGCAAATGTATGCTACAGGGAATTTAGGATACATACTAATTTACTTTGGCCGTCCATCCTGGAATATGTGAAGCGATTGGTCAGTCATCGAGGCACTTTCTCGTACCATTTGTATGTATTTGTAACGACCATCTCTGGGAGACTCCCTGAATGTCGAACCACCACTACCGAACTGCTAAACTTTTAAAGACTAACTTACTCTACTAATGAGATGTATATATCGTGCAGATATCCATTAAATGCACTTATTAGCAGATCGACGGAGTATTAACTTTAAAGTTGTACACCCTACCATCTTTTTAATGAGGAGAAATTGAGCTCATTAATTAGGAAATAATATTCAGGGTTTTTCTAGCCTGTAAATTCGCACCTATTATTCGGCCCCATTTTGATATCATTCCAAAGTTTGATAACATCAGGGACTTGATTCGCAATGCAAGTCGCAACTTGAAAAATTTGTATTAGTAGTGATAGAAAAACCTCCGTTGTTGTCATACGGCACTGGTTCGGACGAGTAATAGATGTACTACGAAAGCCGGCTGTAGCGAATAATACAATAGCATTTGTCATAGTGTTATTCTAGTCCAATATGAAACTCTTATTCAAAGATGTCCCTATATACCTGCATAAAATCCATTATACTTGACTTGATAGATCTGGTAGAGTACTTAGGCACCATTAGACCAACCCATTGTTGCTAGAACCATATTTACTTTTTGTCTTCCAACTCATGCAGACTACCGGACAAAATATCATATAATATATTACGAATTTCAGTTGTATGTCTTATTTTCCATCCCTCGTTGAACAGCTGATTTCTCTCCCTTTTGTCCTTCAAGTCTTGGATGGCTCTCTTCAAAATTCTCGTAGCTTCGCGTAGCCCTTCACGAACCATATTTATCTGCCAAACAGAAAGCAGTTGAAGAGAGGAGAAGTTTCTCTTATGTTGCGTTTCTCGGCCTACAACTAGCCATGAATTTTTGCTCTGAAGGCTTGTATAAAGTATGCTGATTTTATGAAAGGTATCAAGTGTCGAACCAATCCCGGTTTCATTTAATATTACTTCGGCATTAGCCATAACCATTTTCCATTTATGGTTGAGAACTGTGTAATTATCTTCCGAGGGATTGTGAATTGGTGTTTGATACGCTAGCTTGCAACTGAGGCTGTGCAATGTAGCATCATCTATACTATGTTGCACTATATTCGGGACAGATTTTGATCTATTGTTATCGATGCCTTGAGACGGACATCCGCAGAGGTATGTTTCTAGTTGGTGAGGTTGGCCAGTCAATCCCCATGAGGTGTTATCCGTCACCTGTACTTTTCGAGCAGTCGGTTGCAAGGATCGGTTGTTATGTAGCTTATATCTTCTCCTATCTTTAGAAGAGGATTGCTTTTCGCAAGTTGCTGTGTGTCGAGAGACCTTTTCCAGTCTGATGGACCGATATTCCTGTTATTCCCAGTAAGTACATGTCCTATGTCGTAACAAACTATCCTTCAGCATGCTGGACTTGAAAAGCGTACCTTCGACTTTTTGTTTTTTGGCAACACAGTCCGTACTTGAGAATACTGACCTAATTCTACACCTCCAAGAGCATTGTCTAAAGTCATGGCGACGATCTGTTAGACACAATCTGGGATGTGACAACATTCGCACCTTATTATACTCGATCTACTTGCTTTGTAGAATATATCAAGCTCTAAAAATAGGCTTCATTTTTATCTTATAACAGTTGCTTCTGATATACCAAGTTTTAAAAATAGTTTTCGTATCCTGTAATAATTTCCAGGATATATAATAAGCTAACCTATCAAGTTCCGCTATTCCCACTGCTTTCATCCTCTGTATTGCCATATTTAGTCGAAGGTTCTTGGCCTGCCAACTTTTTATTTTAGCCCAAATGTCTCACCACCTCTGGACGCGATTCTACCCGATCAGCATCGACTGAACCAGTTCATTCATGAATGTTACCCCCATTATTTGTAGGCTGACTGCTAGTTTCCTTGGGAATCCCAATTCCATTGTTTGATTTGACTTAGTCATGTGATGTGATGACCATCTGCAATCCTGGAAAGAATCACTCAGGAAGCTGATTCCGCAGCTGACTATAATAACCGTAAGCTATTACCTCTAGATCTTTAAAAGATAACTGCACTGTACTGTACTGTAACTTGTAGACAATCTCATCTCTTTTTGTATCAGAACTTCTAAAAATATCAAGAAGTCTTTTGCCTTCGTTCTTTACCTGACATGTCTCCACTCAACGTTGCTGCCAAGAGCCTATTGTATGACCTCAAACAGCGAGGTATTCAGGTCCAAGAGACCAGTAGGCGCAATGTTCCTCCAGAAGCTGTTATGCATGATCGAGGAGCACCTATTCCTGCGGTTGTGGTCTCTCCACAAAGCGAATGGGGAGTTGCACAGACGTTGAAGTTACTCAAGCACTACAGATTATACAATCAACTCCCTGTGTCGGTAAAGAGTGGTGGTCATGGATATTTTAACGGGGCTTCATGCTCAGGCGTTATGGTGAACTTGACGGGCATGACTGGACGACGAATTGTGGGAAATACGTTATTTTTAGAGCCTGGCTGCGTCTTAGGACAAACCATTAACTCTTTAGCGACACATCGCAAAGCTGTGCCTCACGGAGATTGCTTTGGAGTTGGTGCTGGAGGACACTTCCTTACCGCTGGATGGGATCTTATCCTAGCTCGACGCTATGGTCTCGGGTGTCAGTCGGTCATCGGCGGGCGTGTGGTCTTGTGGGATGGAATTGTTCTTGATGTGGACGAGACAAACTATCCCGACTTGTTGTATGCAATGCGTGGCGGCGCGGTAGCTGGAGTAGGAGTGGTCACAGAGATACGACTTCGCTTAATCGATGAACCGGCCTTGGTTACCTGGCGCTTTACTTCTATTAACAGGGAGCAGTTAGCGATATGTGTAGCAAATAATGCTTTCACTAACGCCTTCAATCTCCCACGGGATGTGTCGGTCTCCTTTCGCTTCTATTTTGAGCCGAATCGACTTCAGCTTGTGTGCTCGTTCAATATCGTTAGCCTTCTCACTGCACAAGATACTATTCAATGTCTCAATCAACATCTAGGGGCTGAAGTTGCATCTTTTGTGACCAACGATCTATTGGCGTGGAATGAGAAATCACTTATAGATCTGAGAATGTTGCCCGCCTCAGAATTCTTAGCCACGAACCCTGAAATGCTATCCGAAGTCTCATCTACGGCGCTTTTTGAAAATCCGTTGCTCTACTGGAAACAAACTGCTGCCTCCCGCGAGATGGCTGCGTCATTCTTTACCTCCATATCGCACTGGGTGGTCCAAGGGTGCGAACCGATGCTTCTCAAGCTATACGACGCATTCCAATCGGTTCAGGCAGAGCCAGCACGAAACCGAATGTATGCACTTCTTATTCAGGGCGGTGGACAAATGTTGGAGCTACAGCCAGAATGTTGCATGCCACTTGGACAAGCATTGGCACGCTTTGAACTGCATTGGGATGACCCCGACAAGGAAGAGCGATGGTGCCGTCAATTTACAGATGACATATCAAATGTCATTCGATCTGAAGAAGATAAAAGACCTGGACGGCCGTACAGAGGAGATATCTGGCTAGAGGAGCAGGCTTCGGACGAGAATCTGGATACAATACATAAAAAGTATGATAAGCGCTTTGTATAATGCATAGGCAACTTAAATTTCATATAGGAGAACCGATTGACGCATTCGAGTAAAGAAGGCCAGATGTTGAAAACATACTTTTATTGGGAAATAGATAAAGTTTAATTGTCCAGATAAGACCTGGGAGTGACTAAGCTCCAGGACAGACTAGACTATAGGAGACTCTAGGAGTGACTAATCTCTAGGAGAGACTGGACTCTAGGACAGACCAAACTCAAGCAGAGACTAGACACTAGGAGAGAGTGACCCTAGGAGTGACTAAACTCGGGGAGTGACTAAACTCTAGGAAAGACGAGACTCTGGGCCGAGCTGAACACCTTGTTATGCCTGGAGCCTCATATCTCAGGCCAAGAGAACCCCCTTTTTTGGCGAGATAAGCATGTGATCGTACTGCGCTTCGAGGTAATCGGCAATTCATTTTTCCTGTCCCCAGGCTCGTCATCCTTCGATGTCTTAGTTCGCTGTCGTGTCATCACTTCTGTGATTTTCTAGACCCTATGTCACAGGAAAGGTTGTAGTCTATTTCACAATTGCTATGTATCCTAACCAACTCCTCAATTCTACGCCGCTTTCGATATTGCTTCCCTTGCCAGCTTTTTGATATGCTGCCTTTGGTACTGGCTCCTTGACTTGTAACTCCTGCCAAGCACAATACTCGTCTGTTGATTTATCTCGAGGGCCTGAGATATCGAGATGTTCAAATGGTGTATTTGTTGAAAAAGTATTTAGAGCTGGAGCCCTTGCAGACGAGTAATCTAACTTAGATGTCTTATGATCCTTCTGATACCTCTCCAGGAACTGCTGATCCTCAGAATATAAATCCAGACAGACCTTTTCTGGCATATCGTTTTGTGTGTCTTCTTGAAGTGATGCCACTTTAGCTTATGATGCTTCTTGGTCAGAGGATGAACCCAACAACGGGGCTCTGAATTACAGCGGGGTCAGGGACAACGGAAAACCATGTAAACTCTGCTTGTAATAGATGGCTGCCCAGTAGCATCTTCTTCTACATCAAGCGGAGTTTCTCGCTGAAAGAGCCATTGCTGAGTGGTTGAAAAACAGCCTCTTTTGTCCATTGTCCTCGATGACGTGCTTGGGTGGTAATTCAGTCTCCACGTATTCATAGTTGAATGAGATCTCTACTGTTACAGTAGCTTCTAATCTGGATATTCATCGGCCCATAATATGAGCTGCTTCTCTAATTTTTAGGAATTACTGACTTTCCCAAACAGACTCTCATGAAGTGAGATTTGCCCCCACTTTACTAGAGCCCGACCTTGCCGCTTTGGCAAAACCGCGGTAATTCCCCAGTGGACTTTTACTAATTTTCGCGTACAAGCTCTTAGGTCCCCACTAATTAATAGACCCTCATAGTGGCTTAGTAAGTTATATTCAATTATCTAACTTATGATCCCTTGCAAATTTTAGTCTCTTTTTTCCTTTTGCATCCTTACCCAAATGTAGACGAAGGGGTAGATCATTTCAGAAATTATTGTTAGCACCATTACACCGACGCTCCAGATAGAGCCAACGTATGCCCAGTTCTCGGGCACATTTATATAGCGCCAAATAAAGACACTATAAGCGGCAATGCACCCCAGCAATCGAGTAAGCCTAAGCAAAAACTCGCACATTAGCGTATATTCTGAGAAGAAAGAGAGGGGAAGGCGTTTACCAGATTTCTATGGATTGGCCTTTTGTGTCTCGGCGTTTGACAAGCAAATATACGCTTACCCAGCCTACTGGTAGTTCTAAAAGAATACCAGTCCAGTAAGCTGTTATCTGCTGACGATCGTCTGGAAATATAACTGAGAGTATATATAAACCTAGAACGCCTACAAAAAAGCCTCCAAGGATTTGAGAAATGATTATATGTCTTTGACCAGGTGCGTAAGTAGACAGAACAGCTATTGTAGCAAAGATAACATCGAGAATAAACCAGACCAAGAAACTTGTCCTCTCAAATGCTGTAGACGTCGTTGTCAAGGCGTAGAAGAGTTCATATGATAAATTTCCACAGCTAAGTTATGGTTTCAATTAGCATGTATACTTTATCCTTCAAAATCAAACATACACGCAAACTACAGGCCCGGCAAATCTCCTATCGCTATACGTTCGTATAGAATAGAAGACATAGCATAATGAATAGAGTAGCCCACATGCAATAATCAGGCCGTCTTGAACGAAAAGGTAGCTTTCCGGTGGATTAAGGCGTGAATCTGAAGGTTGGACTACGAGATGTGTGGTGTAGCTTCTAGCCAGACCAAAATGAGATGTATTCATGTCGATCAAGGTGATGGCACGTGTGGGTGTAGGTGTATATAAGTAGGGTGAGTAATGTACGCTCGTAAGAGAATGCTACTATTCGGAGGCCTCAAGCTTAAGGGAGAGAACAGAAAGCACAGATAGTAAGACTTATATATATAGAGGATATTACTTGCAGCATTGCGTTCTAGCGAAAGCTAGCGTCCCTCACGACTATGGAGTACACAAT
>Ga0068618_1000126_pt1 | contig 16682 bp, 16 predicted proteins | sample InSIn2SAF170_2_FD_77423 | JGI IMG/M metagenome (GOLD analysis project Ga0068618, IMG submission 77423) | Clean room microbial communities from NASA Spacecraft Assembly Facility at Jet Propulsion Laboratory, Pasadena, California, USA -... ...
CTGGGCAGGCGAATGACGAACCAGGACTATGTGAGGAAAGACAACTCAATCACCAAGAATGAGTTGAATGAAAAGAGTCAGGCTATTGTTACATGATTTTGATTCGGTTTAATATGCATGTGAATTGAGCACGCAGGATTTCCGCAACCGCTTGACAAGAGATGACACCTACCATCCTCAGAAATACTACATCCAGACTTTCACGCTTCCACGCTTCATCTCCAACACAACACCGAGCCTGCACCGCTTTCATGCGTATACGCAATCCGGCTCTCGTGGAGCAGCTGAACTTGATTGCACATTGGGAGTGAAAGGACGAGTTGAAGAGCAGCATGTTTGAACAAACATCGAGTCCCAAATGTTTATGCAGAAGTTCTAACTACGCCTTGGTGACAGTCCCTTGGGAGAGGCAACCGAGCGCATTTGTACCATATTATACCCAGCGAGCACTGTGGGCGGTTTTGTTTTTTACCTCGTTATGCCGCCAAAATTTTTCAGATCATTGATTAATGACAAATCAAATCTCTATCAGACCAGACATATTACATATGCTACAAATTCCAATGCAGACAATATCTTCTCCAAGCTGACCAAACATAACTCAGGCACTAACAGAATTTCTTCAATCCCTTCAGGAAGCCTTGCGCGCACGGTCCCGTCTAGCCATCCATACCAAACACAACCCTACACAATGACTCGCCCAACAATCGCACCATCAAATCATACCCTCCGCCCCCCTTCCGATCCACAACACCACCAACAAATCCAATACAATCTAATCTACACCATACAGTACTGTACCTGTTACTGTATTGTATTGTATACCAGACCAGCTCACCCTATGCTTTGTAGGTCGCCCCAACGCCCGCTCACGAAACCTCGCAACCTCACTAGTAATCATCTCATAAGACTAGGTACATACACTGTATATTTCAACTAGCCATTCCATTCCCTTCTCCCTCCAAACATTCCTTACGGCTGCAAACCTTCCCAATCTACCTAGCTTTGTTTCCTTTCCGCCAGTCCTAATCGCCTGTTTTCAGGAATATCTGCCAATTTATTAAGGAAGTACCTACTAACACTACCCACGTATACCTACTTACCTATCTGGAATACAGTACTTCGCCCTCATCCTCATCCTCATCCCTATACGACACCATGCCATACCAGGCCATACTATACTATGTATGTGCCCTATGTAATTAGTCGCGAGAATTGAAGGAATCAATTAGGGACCTACATCACATTCCCGTTAGGAGACAACTGTGCTTACCTTGCTTATATGGAAGTTTCAAATCCGTTCCGTTCCGATTCTGAGGCTGCTGTGCATTGCAGTACACTATATTAGAGCCATAGCTATCAAGAACTCCGTGCAATCTGCACTAAGCTAGGTACACGTAACTGGCGCGCTTATGATTATAATTAATCATTATGGTCATAATAATAACGATAGGTAAAAATGTTGTGGATCGAGTTGGACGGTCGGATTTGCTTGATACTTACCTACATGTGCCTACCTACCATACTGTAGATGCTTGACTGGTTAATTAGTTGGTCACACAGTCTTATGTTGATATGAATTATGTTGTTGAGATTCAAGTTAGTGGAGAGGTGGTTGATTTTTTTATGACTCTGCTGTGATGTGGTACATAAGTGGATTCTGTATAGTATAGTAGTGGTAACGCTCGGTGAAGTGTATACACGACACGTATTGGGGGGGGGAGATGTTCCACGGACAAATGCCTAAAGCACTGGCACGCACCATTCGGAAATTCAACTCATTGCACAGTACGGTTTTATGTTTATATGTGTCAAAGTTGGAACAATTTACACGCCGTTTAGTTGGTATCACAAGGAGCGTGAAGACGTCTGGTTGAACAATATCATAACTATATTGGCAGGGAATGCGATATTGTAAAGTTATCTACAATTGAAGTCTTGTGTGGTGGTGAACAAGCATGTTAAGCAATACGCCGCGTTAATCTTCCGGATGGTAGCACGATCAGTGAGAGGAAGAGAAAACTGTTGTGGGAACTTTTCTTATTCCATGGTATCTAAGCTTCAGGGTATAACGCTGGTACATGGTCGTTGCAACGACAAAGGCCATCATTACTTGGCATCATCGCCTGCCTGTATCCATCATCTGAACTAGTGTAAAACATGCCACAGAAGGCGGGAATATCGCTTAAGTATCACTCATCCATGGTCCACCAAGTACCATCCTGAACGCCAGCATGCATGTACAACATGAACATGAATGGTCAACAGCAATGCCTTAAGACATCTAGTCAACCTCCTCCATAGCGCTCTCACCAGTGGTAGTCTCAGCAGCACCAGACTCTTCCTCAGTCTTCTCTTCAGCAGTCTCGGCGTCCTCGTCAACATTGAGACCAAGAGAGACAAGCTTGTGGATTCGCTCGGCGAAGCTGGCTGGTTCATCAATGGTGAAGCCAGAAACCAATAACGAAGTCTCGAAGAGGAGTTGAGTGATGGACTTGACAGTTCGGTCGTTCTCACCATCAGTCTCGACCTTCTTCTTGAGCTCCTGGATTATTGCAGACTTAGGAGAGATCTCGAAGGTCTTCTTGGAAGACATGTAGGAGGACATAGAGGTGTCTCGAAGAGCTTGAGCCTTCATAATACGCTCCATGTTAGCGGACCAACCGAATTGACCGGTTCTGATGGCACAAGGAGAGCCAATCAACTTGTGGGAAACGACGACCTTCTCGACTTTGTCGCCAAGGATGTTCTTGAGTGACTTGGCAAGGGACTCGTACTCCTTCTCCTCCTGCTCACGTTCCTTCTTCTCATCTTCAGTCTCCTCAAGCTCGAAGTCCTTGGTAATGTCGACGAGCTTCTTGCCATCGAATTCCTTAAGCTGGGTCATGGCATACTCATCAATGGGGTCAACCAAGAAGAGAACTTCAAAGTTCTTCTCTTTCAGGGCATCGAGGAAGGGAGACTTCTGAACGGCCTTAAGAGATTCACCAGTGATATAGTAAATCTGCTTCTGGTGTTCTTGCATGCGAGTGATGTAGTCGGTAAGGGAAGTGGCCTCTTCGCCGGATTTGGTGGAGCTGAATCGTAGCAGCTTAGCAAGAGACTGTCGGTTTTGAGAGTCTTCGTGGATACCAAGCTTGAGGTTCTTGCTGAAGGCACTGTAGAACTTGTCGAATTGCTCTCGGTCCTCAGCGATCTCGTTGAAGAGCTCAAGAGACTTCTTGACGATGTTCTTCTTGATGACCTTCATGATCTTGTTCTGTTGGAGAGTCTCACGAGACAAGTTCAATGGCAAGTCCTCGGAGTCGACAACACCCTTAACAAAGCTGAGCCATTCTGGGATAAGGTCGGTAGCGTCATCGGTGATGAATACTCGTCGAACGTACAACTTGATGTTGTTCTTGGTCTTCTTGGTCTCAAAGAGATCGAAAGGAGCTCGCTTTGGCACAAAGAGAATGGCTCGGAACTCAAGTTGACCTTCAACAGAGAAGTGCTTGACGGCCAAGTGATCCTCCCAGTCGTTGGAGAGAGACTTGTAGAAGGAAGCGTACTCTTCTTGTGTAATATCTGATGGGTTTCGAGTCCAAATTGGCTTGGTCTTGTTCAGCTCCTCCTCTTCAACCTTGGACTCCTTAACCTTCTTGGTCTTTGGCTTTTTCTCCTTCTCTTCATCTTCATCGTCGTCGATCTCTTCGACCTTAGCGTCCTTCTTGCCATCATCTTCGACTTCCTCTGCATCCTCATCAGGCACTTCCTTCTCGGTCTCCTTGAGCACGTGGAGGTAGATGGGGTATGAGATGAATTCAGAGTGCTTCTTCACGACTTCCTTGATCTTAGATTCGTTGAGGTAGTCGGTTTGCTCGTCCTTGAGGTGCAGGATCATCTTGGTACCTCGGCCGAGTTGCTCGCCTTCAGTGTCTTGTGTAAGGGTGAAGGTGCCACCTGCGCTAGACTCCCAAAGATACTGCTCGTCGTCATTGTGTTTCGAGATGACGGTAACCTTATCTGCGACAAGGTAGGCAGAGTAGAAGCCAACACCGAACTGACCAATCATAGAAATGTCAGCACCTGCAGTGAGAGCTTCCATGAACTGTTTCGTGCCAGATCGAGCAATGGTACCGAGGTTGTTGACAAGATCAGCCTTGGTCATGCCAATACCAGTATCTTGAATTGTAAGAGTCTTGTTTTCCTTGTTTGGAATGATATCTATTCTCAAGTCCTTGCCCGAGTCGAGCTTGGATGGGTCTGAGAGGGCTTCATATCTGATCTTGTCAAGAGCGTCCGAGGAGTTGGAGATCAACTCTCGCAAGAAGATTTCCTTGTTTGAGTAGACTGTGTTGATAATAAGAGAGAGCAGCTGAGAGATCTCAGCCTGAAACTCGAAAGTTTCTGTGGAAGACATGATTGCGGGTGTAAGGTGTGATTAGCTGCGAGTGGGTATTAGCTTTGAGGAGGTCGAAGGATCGCAGTTGTAGTGTTCGAAGAGTCAGAAAGAGTGTTGATATTGAATGAACTTACAGAAAATTTATAGTTGGATGGTCGGATTTCAGTTGAATATATCTTTTGGGGGAATGGAAAAAAGGCAGCTGTTTGTGGTGGAAGCAAATGGACAAAATACTGGACGAAATTTAGCTGCAGGCACATGGAACAAAATCGAACCTCGTCGCGTCAACCTGATGGAAGCTTCTCGCCAGTGTGGGTCCAACTGTGGGTCCTCTTCTCTGACCTTCACAAACGCCTGATGAAAAGTAGCCTGTATCTGTATCTGGGGCAACGACGCCATCACGTTTTGAAATATAGCATCACGGACTATGTACTGATAACTACTATGCTTAGCTAGCCTTGTGTCGATTACTGAGCTGTGGGAGAGCCTGCATGAAGCTGTCGACCATACATCCTCATAGCAGGTATACGTTCTTTACAGGGTATCGGTAGGCAATGAAGGGAATGACAACCTTCCTCTAAGGTGAATCTTGATAGTGAGGTACGAGCTGTCGGCAGCTTTTCGAGCAAGACACCACCAGTCAGAGCACGATAAGAGCATTTTCTTCAGTGTCTGATTCTCACATATCCACAAGAGCAGACTTTTCGCCTTCAAGGTTGTCATCAATTGCACTGCTCAGAGTGTGCTACAGCCTCATGTCAAAGCGGCTGCAAAATGCTACAATATGTATTTCTAACGACTGAGTCTAGCCCAATCCCATAGCAGAACGCATTCATCACAGAAACCTCCCGCCATCCAGTCTGCGATGTTTCCAGATTGTGCCTGTTTGCAAGGCAGCAGAAAGAATACTCATCATCCATAAATCGTAAATACATGCGCCTTAATATGTTACCACCCACCATATCTGTACTGTATATCACGTCTGATCAGAGCTTTGACTCTCGCTACTGTTTCCTTCTGCCAACGATTTCTCGGCCGCTTCCAGCTTATCTTTTGTCGTCTTCAACTCCTCTTGTAGACTTCGGATATAGACGATCGCCATTTCCACGGTGCTCGCCTTGCTTGCCCCCTGCGCCGCTAACTTGTCACTCATGTCCCCTTCGTCCTTCGCGGTCTTGTCCTTCCTCGCGGCTGCCGTAATTGATGCCGGTAAAAGAGATTCTATCTCTTTCAGCGCAAGGTTGATCCGATTTCTTCTCCCTTGCTCCGCTATTTTGTGCGACGTCCGTTTCGAACTCAAGTTTTCTGCTAAAGTCTCTGGATACAACACACCTGGAAGATGTGTGCCATCGATAATGTTCTGGTAGTTCGATTTGGAGGCAAGATACAACGCGCTCGTTTCTGCTGAGAGAACGGGCATGCCCGGACCTATGCCCCAGTTAGTACAATTACACCTTCCAACTTAGCAACAGCCTTACCTGTGTTGGGCACCAATGGACTGATGCTTGGTGATATCTTGGGTCGTAGCGCTGGCGAAATTGTTGCTTGGGATATGCTTTGGCGCTTTTTGCTTTGCTTGCCTCCTCGTGAGGAAGCCTTCGCCAGGTTTTCCTGTGAAGTGCTTGCAGCTTTCATGCCAGTAGCTCTTGGCGTGCTTTCTGCACTGAGCTTGGGTGTCTTCGCACGTAAGGTCGGGGTGCTTTGGTCATCATCAGGGCTGACACAGGTATCAATCCGGTGAACGACTCGAGATACCATTTCTGAAGCGGCAGCTGGGAGTGACATGTCGTCCATCATCTCTGGAGAAGCCACTCCGTGCATATCAGCGGAGACGATCTCTGTCTGTTTGCCAGAAATCTTCATCAAGGTAGCTGGCGTGGCAGGGACATTATCTGCCTTGGCATGTGGCCTCAAAGAATTAGGTGTTTTCGATTGGGGGATTGGCGGAGGTCGCATCAATGTCTCTGACAGCGGCTCAGGTGAAACAGAATCTTCACTACTCAAGGTGACATTCATCCCTCCTTGGAGATGATGCGATCGAGGAATTTCGTGTGTGGTATTGTTGGATTGTTCTTTGCTAGGTGACTCGAGTGAGGTTTGTCTCCGTCGAGTCATCTGCTTACCCTGTGCAGATCTAAGATTTCTTATTGAGGCAACCCTCGAAGTGGGGTTGAGTTTCCTCCTTGGCTTTTTGCCAGCCTCAGCAGCCCGAAGACCCTTCGAATGGTCTACATTGAGATCAATCGGAGAAGATGTCGCATTTGTCAAAGCGTAGTTCTGTTGAGCTTCGATCGCCGGCGAAGTTAGAGGGCTGAAGAACTCGTCTGCTACCATATAATCCGCAATACCCCAGGCGTTGTCAAGCGGTGTTTGCGCCGGCGAGACTAGTGGGGTAAACGAGGTGTTGTGTCTATCGAAAACAACATGTGTATTGAGGTCCATGTTCTGAGAGTATTTTGCAGCATGCATCTCTGCGCTGACAGGTGTGGGAGGCACTTGGTGCTGATACGGGTGTTGCATCTGCTGGAATATCGAATACTGTTGGTACTGCTGCGGTTGCTGCATATGGTTGTAGGACATGTTTGTCTGCAAGCCACCCATATCCATGTCCATATTCTGTAGGAGTGCCTGTTGATCAGGCGTAAGAGCCTGAAATTGATTATCTTGTGCAAAAGCTAAGCGGCCCATGGGGGTATCGAGGCCTGAGGGCATGTTGGATTGACCAACCCCTTCGAATTGGGCGAACTCATTACCGAGTTCGAGGTACTTTGTAAAATCATCGTCGTCTGCTGCCCCACTGTTGTTCAGTGTCTCGAGAGGTTCCCTACTCAGCTCTTGCGTCCATTGCGGATTTCCATTTTGCGCTCGTTGCATTGTATAGGGTCAGGTCTCGTGTGCGCGCCGCACGTGGCTTCTTGCGGGGTTTAACGAGCGACAACTCTGCTCAGTCCATCCCCGACCAACAATGAGAGGATCCACGGATTGTATGCTGTAGAATACCCTGTCTCTACCAACACTTCTTCGGAGATGACGGGAAAACGGTGCTGACCGCCGCGGGATTCACGAGACCACGGGTGAATGCGCAGGCTGTGATAACGAGCGTGACAGGCCAGAGCCTGGAGAGCAAAGTTTGGAAGATCCAGCACGAAGAGTCGAGGAACGGAGCAGTGATAGTTCTTTCTGTGGCCCGCTTAAGATTTAGGTTTGGCGGGTCATCTGTACACAGTGCTTCTCGGCGTTAATCCAAATAAGAAAAGCTTGTACAGTAGGCAAGGTAGGCTACACTTCTTTTCGCCTTCCAGAATGCCCAGTCATCTCGCTTATCATGCATCTCTTTTCAGAGCATGGCCATCGTGGACCAGTGGTTTCATCGCCTTCGCACAATAACAACTCCATACAGGCTTCGTATGGTACTGAATACAGTAGATCGGCCTAGATGTCGTGATTACCTGGTACTGTACCCATGTCTGCATCTAGCTGCGCTTGGCAACCACTAGTTCGGTGTTGATGATGAACCTTAGGGCTACCTTATCACCGTAGGAGATCGTCGGTTTTATCTAGGATTCACTTGGTGTCATTGTAGCCAGATGCTTGAACCTTTACACTAAACTACAGCGACCTCCAACGCCTGGGCATGGTTGCTGGTCTTGATCAAACACATGAACACTGTGTAGAACGGAAAACGCATTCTGTCCATTGTACATGATTGTCTCCCGAAAGCAATCATAACAATCGAGAAAATTTGTACAACTAAAGCGGAAGAACCTCCACCTCGGAGCTTCGGGCTGGAACCTGCATCTCCCGGCCCTGATCTCGATTCGATGCCATCTTTCAATGAAGAAAGACGAACTGCCTAATCTCAAACAGCTGAGTTCTATGACTATGTATGCTGTTCAGATCTTTGGTACTTCTCCCAAACATCCAGTGGTAGGATGAATGGTCATCCAGAGCTTCAAATGCCAGTTCATCCACTAAAAGACTTTTGTATAAATTGAAATAAATTACGCGGCCTGAACAGTAGCCCACCAGCACATCAGTGGCAATTCTTTCACTCCTGATTCTGAACGCAATCCGTTCTCGAATCGAGTGTGACTCCACGCATCATACCACAATCAAGCTACTGCCCACTATTGGATGCCGAATATCTGCCCTCTGATCAAACCTTCATCAACCATCTCTTCCAAGAGTTCTCTCCTCCACGCATCATCTCTGGTCGGAGAGGCATCTCTAAGAATTGACTGTATGCCCGGCACAGCCTGCGCAGGTACCACTGCTGAACTGTGTGGGGATGTGCTATCGTGGTCTGAACCTGGCAGTTGTTGCAAGACGCGCACCACACCACCTCGAAACTGAAAGTTCTCTTTATTATCTGAATCATCTACTCCAAGACCACTGAAAAGTTTCGTTGCGTTGCGATAGAATACTTCTGCGTTCCTGAGGAGCTGTGCCTGGTTCGAGATAGCTTGTGGATAGGCAAATGGTGAATGTGACAATGCATGCAAAAGTAATGAAATGTCGCCTCTCAATGCATGCGTTGTTGCCACCAAGGAAGTGTCGTCGGTCGGGATCTTAGAAGTAGCAGCGAGCAAATTTTGTGCTTCGGATAACAATGCCCAACGGACACTTGCGCGAGTGGACGGATCCACGGGCGCCAGTGCTGAGACTGTAGTCAAGTCGTCTGCCAAAGCACCATTGAACGCAATTAGTGCACGAGCATGTGCAGCCAGGGTAGACAAATCACCGACCAGTACTTTTGAGGCAAAAGCCATGTTGATCCCCTCCTTGTACATCTGGATATCTATCGAGCGTAGTCGGTAGGCCATTTCAAGTAATGTCGAGGAGAGAATGGCTTTTGTCAGCTCAATCTCTTTGGCTCGTGGTTGTAACTCTGCTTTGCTAGTCGCGAGAATGTTCGAAAGAACGCCATCGACGATTTTCGTGCTGTACGACTCGATCCAAGCAGGGGCAACCACAGAGGTTAAGGGCGTGTCAAATGGAGACATCGATGCATTGATGATACTGCAGAGCGTAGTCAGCGTTCCAAGCTGTGCAATTATCGTATCTAAAAGCGTCTCCGCCGTAACTGGTTCCAAAATGCTGACCCACTGCTCCTCTTCCTGTTTGTCTTCAAAAACGCTCGTCGTTCCGGCTTCAAGCTTGGTCCCGCCGTCATCCTCCTCCCCTTCTTCATCTTGGCTTTGCTGTAGTGCTCGTTCATGCTGATCTCTGCTTTCTGTGAAGTTCAGTTCCTGGAGCTTCAGACATTTACTTTGATATTCTAAGGCTTGCTCCAGATAACGAACGGCCTCCACATCCGAAATACTGTTAGCCTTTGCAATCTGCTCTGCGATTGTGGTGAGCACTTGTGAGATATTGAACAACAAATCTGCATTCTGAGAATTCAACCCCAGAGCATACTGATGTGAGGATAACGCTTGCTGAAGTAGGTCATTCAGAGGAACATCAAGATGCTTGACAAGCGCAGGGTGAGTAGCAATTTCGAGTTCAAGCCGTGCTTTGTTGTAGGCCAGATCGAAATTGTTGGGATATTTCGTCAACCCATCAGCATACAGCTCCAACGCTCTGCGTGCAAAGCGTAGGGACTTCAGCGGGTCGCCACCACGATGCTTGCCAACGGCGTCCTCATTCTCAATGGCAACTGCCAGATAGTCATCCGCATCATCGAGAATCTGGCTGTAGTGAGATTACTCAATGTCATGGTTACTGCGTGTTTGTGTCACCTTACCTGTTCTTTCTTTTTCTTACCTTTCGCCTGCTTTAGAAAAGTCTTGGTTTTACCAGTGGGCATTATAGATTGCTGAGCGAGCTGTGTATGCTATTCACTGTCGCACTAGTGTTAGGAAATAGTGCAGTACTTTTTCCACATCGAAATCGCTCCTGCCAAGAGTCGAGCTAGTCCTGCACTAAGCCGCTATTAGCGCGAATTGCCTGCGCAATTACAGTATCTCGCAAAGTTCAACAAGTTGTTGTTACTGTTGTCCTTTGTCCATCAAGCACCTTGCCCAACTTCAAGTCGCGCTTCTAAGACTTGCTCGAAATTTCTGTGGCTGTTTGTTTTCTGTCTTTGTGACAAGCAACAACCACGTGAAGAACTTGAAAGCAGTTGCGCGTGGATATATCTATTTGTTCTGCCTTCATCCCTTAACACCCATTTCTATCGACAATTCTTACGGTCATGGCTGATTTCGAGGATACCAGTGCCGGATACGACGGTATGCCTATCCCTTGTAGGCTAGGAGATTATGAGCCCAGGTCGACTAACTATTATCCAGAAGGTCGAGGTTACGAACGTCGCGATCGTTCAGCCTCTCCAAGAGGCGACCGTGATGATCGTGATGATCGTCCTAGAGATAGATCGCCAAATGCGCGTCCGTAAGTGAAGATTGTCTGACTCTCAAGGATATAACTAATACTCCGTCCCAGTCCTCCACCTCCTGTCGATTCTCGTCTAAAGAACCTTGACGATGAGGAAGGCGCAACCAATACCGGAACCAATTTGTTTGTTACTGGTATTCATCCCAGACTCAAGGAAGAGGATGTGGTTGCTTTGTTTGACAAATATGGCGAAGTTGAGAGCTGCTCTATCATGCTCGATCCTCATACGAAAGAGTCTCGCGGTTTCGGTTTCGTCAAGATGGTACTTCCAGACCAGGCTGATGCTGCCAAGGAAGGACTTCAAGGCGCTCAGATTGAAGGTCGAACCCTGAGCATCGAGAAGGCTCGCCGTGGTCGCCCCCGTACACCCACTCCAGGCAAATACTTCGGACCTCCCAAGCGTGGTAAGTGCAGTCCTTGTTCCTTCGTCGCTACGGCTAACGCATGATAGGTGACTTCGGTGGCCCCAGACGTGGTCCTCCAGGCGGTTATCGTGATCGTTATGAAGAACGTCGTGGTGGTGGAGGCTATGGTCGACGCGACGACTACCGTGGCGGTCCTCCTCGAGCCTATCACGATGACTACGAACGACGAGGTTATGGAGGTGGTAGTCGACGCGAGCGTGACGACGGTTATGGTGGCGGTAGTGGTGGCGGTAGCAGCGGTGGTTCCCGTAACATTGACCGATACGAAAGCAGCAGACGCGACGACTATGGAGCTGGCCGTGAGCGACGAGGTGGAGGCTACTACGATCGAACCGAAGACCGCGAACGAAGCTATGGCGGCCCTCCTGCAGCCCGGGACGAGCCTCCAAGAGAGTCTTACAGTGGTAGTCGAGACTACCCTCGCGAGGACAGATATGCCGGAAGATAAGTGTTTACACTATCTCTGGCCGCATCTGTCTTTGTAAGATTGACCTGGTCTCGCGTTGACAGCACTCTTTCGGTCTAGCTGTTCTTCTTTCCTTGCGTATTTGGATGGGATCGGCTTTCGACTGAGGGAAAACGGCACTAATACCTGGCGTTATGCGACATGTCCAGAGCATTAGGCAGCTGAGATTTGCAGAAAACACATACCGGTTTTACTCCTTTGTAGTGTTCGATACGATCAAACTGGCAGGGTTCAGCACTGAAGGAAATTGAGTCAGCTCGCTTATGTCCAAAACGGATGGACTCCGGCACAAGATTGTTTCTATCGAGCACAAGTAGCACGCCCTTCCGGCATCAAAAGTCACAGTTGTCACCTTTCGGCATCGACTGATATCATATGCACTGAGACGACCTTACCAGTACTGTCAGAAATGCAATCAAACACAATCGTCGCCATGACCAGTATCACATCGCCAGTAGCTCGACATAATACTCGACTCGCTCTGTCCATCACCATAATCTTCTTTCAACATGAACACCTTAGCTCCGGCGACTTGCGATTTCATGATTGACCTTTGTCGCAAAAACCACTACTCCTTGAGGTGCTCCAACCATATGATCGTCAAGGTTGAGGTAGGTTTCATCGTTTCACAGGAAATGGCTGACATTGTTTTACTAATCTAGGCTCTGTGGTATTGTGTTATACTTGCCTTGCTATCCAAGCTGGATAGCCAAAATGCCTATGCACTGCTTGACAGATGTTTGCCAAACTTCTTGATCAGACATGACACACTGTGACACAACAGATCCTTTTCTTGTGCCATTTTGCACTGGCTTGCCGGATCTGACACCCCAGACTAAACTGTATACGGATCAAAATTTCTATGAAGAGACATGCATATGGTGAACGAGAGCCGACTTATCCGTCCAAACCTTCTGAATTGCCTGCCATTGCGCAGTGTGGACTATGGTTCATTGCTGCTACTTTTGCGCCTCACATAGATATTCGACCATCTATCTGTGGGAGTCTAGCATGTCTAGGTACATTATGTACCTCTGTGTGGGTAAATGCACTATGAGCCTACTTCCTGCGGAGCCCGATATTTCGTATGTTTGAGTCTTATGACTCTCTTAGATCATGTTAGGATCAAACGCAGATCCAGTGTTCTGCGAATGGTATTCTACCATGGTATGTCGTGGGAAGAGTGGCGGATCCATGCTAGTATTTCTAAGTAAGTCTTCGTGAGCAATCGGGACCATAAATACTGGTGGCGACGCCACTTGACCTGCATTCAGCGGACTGTCGCACGTATCGATATCACAGAAGAATATCAACATGCAGCATGCATTGAGATGTGAATATTGAGCTTTCAGACAAATGATTGGGCAGGACATTGTGATGTCGTCTGAAATCGCGGTTCCTCAGCGCTTGTGATTGGTTCCTTTCTGCAGTGTGGAGTTGAAGCAGGGCTACGAGCAGGGTGTCACTCCACTGCGCCTACTGTATCCCTCATCCGTCTCTGGTTCCTAGGCTTCTCGTCGAAGATTATATAGACGCCCAGCTTCCAGTTCCGCTCAAATTGTTTTGATCATTGCAATCCATTGTTTCATGTTCCATTCATTTGCACTCACGAGTTCTGATTATTCTAGATTGGCAGGTCCAATCGATAACCACATCAAGCCTATTGCTCAATCTTCTATTCTTGAGCATCTATTCTTAGGTACCAGGAGCCAGTCTCTGGAAGTACAAGAGCAAGTTGTCAGTCCTTGTAGATCAAGGCTAGACCAGGTGCCACGCATCAAAATTCCAGTACACCAAGAACAGTGCCGAGGAAATCATCATAACAGATCGACCAACATGCTTGCCACACGAGCCCTCAAACCAAAGCTTTCTCTTACCATCGCTACTCAAACACCAGCACAAGCAAATAAGCCAATTTTACCATTGAATTTGAGATCACCTGTCACGCCCTTAGCACCCCTCAGGTCACCGATGTTTCCACCACTATCTCCACTTCCAGCTAGCCCAACAGCCTGCAACACGAAGATCAACCAAAAGGGTTTCTCCACCATTGCACAGCAACCAACATATTCCTACGTCAATACGAGTACATCGAAAAGCATCTTAAAGAGGACCCAAACGACTTCACCTCGATCGAGGCAAATACAGTTCTCCGAAGCACCAGTAGTACATAGTATTGCACCAATAGAAGATCCAGAATACTACGGCGGCTATAAGAAGATGACTCGAGACGAGCGAAGGTGGATGGTCAAGTTTGGGTAACTTGAGTCAGTGTATGTGGAATTCACACGGAATTCGTGTTGGTAACGAAGACGATGATGACAGTAACGACTTTACGACCCTGCCCTCCTCCGATAGTGGGGAGATGGAATTATGTAGCTCAGTAATCAATATGGATGTAATGCAACCTATTCCCCGCTGTCGTATGCCCACCAGTAATTTGATGAGATGACTGGCCTGTGTTCTGTACAAGACACCATAGTGGCAAGGAATAGTCCCTCCCCGGGAAGGATATACAGTAGCCAAGCAAACAATGGCGATGTCGTTGGGACCTGGTTGGTCTATTGGTTTAACCAGAGCTTACCTACCTAGGTATTGACTTGCACTGTTCGACGTGCTGTACTACCAGTGCGAGAGGAGGCTTCAAAGATTTTAACACTGTACAGTCCTAGCATGTTAATAGCATGACGTGGTAGGACTTCTCTCACGAAAATAACACAGTGTTTAGAATAGATTATTGATTTGGCTCACTGTAGTATTCTCGTCCTGATCCAGCTTCCGATGTACACTTCTGCCTTATTGCCTTGACTGCCTCAGGCCTGATAGTGGAATATAAGAGATGTACTCCGCCGATGCTCTGTGGAACCAATAAAAAACAGGCGAATCTTGGCACTATAGTCCACGTTATCATGACTTTCTCTGCTATCAGTTTCGACCATTTGCCTTGCATCAATGCGATCCGCCTAGGAATGGCCAAACCATCCATCAGCTAATTCCAACGACAAATGATCCAATACAGGCTTCTTGAGAGTGCTCGATTCACCACTCTTCCGAGTTGCTATGTTTAGAATATGCGGCCTTGAGGCGCTTATTGGGCGTTTATAAGTTTCAGGTTTGTCAACCTAACAGTAGCTTGCCGACGAGTTCATAATAATCTGACCTCAAATCAACACAAACAATGCAGATGGAAACATTACGATGATGGAGTGAATACCATGTTTGGAGAGGAGATTATCGTCAAGAATGCTTGGGTTTCGACAATCCCAACGAAGCTGTCTTTCGCAAAACCCATGCTTTTATCTTTTAACGCTCTCTCGCGGCTATATGGTCCTTGCTTGGCTACGATCATACATCAAACCAGCAATCTTGCTTAACCTTCTTCAACCCGTGTGCGCTTCGGCTCGTAAAGCCAGCTTACAATCCCGAACGATTGTCAAACACTCGGAGTGCCTCTCGCTCCACTTGAATATGCCATATCGGTCATAGTTGCTGCAAAAGTGTTCAACTGCCGCCCATATGTATACTGTCATTGGCCGGCGTTTCAACAGCCTCCAACCTACGTCCTGAGCCTTCTTATTAAGGATTTCGCCGCGGCTATCGAAGTGCTGTTCCAGATTGAGCACTACGTTCAGTTCAAGCCAATGAACGCTCTGGCTCTTTCTTCAAACGCTGTACTCTCAGGCAGTATGCAAAGTTTTGCCATTAAAATAGTTCACAGACGCCTTCTGCGGCACCAAAATTGAACGTTCGCACCATGATCGTGCTTCAGGGTAAGCTTCGCGTGTCTCATGTCATCTAAACCTGACATTGACGCCGTTGGCTAGTTAAGTGTGTTTGATGTTTTAGTTCACTGCTTACACGATGCGATAATATCCCATTATATGACCTTGCCTCCCCCTCATCTGGTCCCAAGAAGCATTCAATGTTGTCCAATGCTTGGTGCATTTCTCCCATTCGTTATTACACCTTCGTTTTGACTCCCTTGCCTAACGTCGTCTATCATACAGTAACACCATCACATATATACCGCGGAGGAGTGATTGGGGCCGCAGTGTGGTCTGCAGACCGGCCTCGACACCGTGGTCAGCGGTTTTGTTATGCCCAAACGTACGACAACTCGATCTACGTCACAACGACAAGTCCCTTACCCACTTCGGAGCACAAGTGGTGTAAACCAGACCAACAACATGGCCGTTGCTGTCTCTCCTATGGGAGGATGGGATCCTCTCCCACAGCAAAATCAAGGTTATCTTTCGGCAGTACAACATCAACAGTACGACCACTACCAACGCCAGATGATCCTTCAGGACTACTCGAACATGTCAGCACCACTATCAGTAGCTCCAGCGGTACAGCATGTGCAAACCCCTATGCTATCACTTTCGCATTCACATTCCCATTCAGGTTCGAGCAGCGCGGGTGGAGGGCCTTGGACTGCCGAGATGGACGAGATTCTCATTGACAACCACAAACGTATGAAATGGGATCAAATCGCTGAACGATTCTTCAACAATTCTAAGACAGGGAACGCCTGCCGAAAGCGTTATGCTCGTGTTGTGTCGGAACGGAAAGAGCCTTCGAAGTGGGCACCTGAGAGAGTGCAGAGAGTGATTCAAGCATACAAGCGAGGGACTACGCGTGAGAGAATGTGGAGGCCTTTGGCAGAAGAGCTGGGTGAAAGCTGGGAGCACGTTGAGAAATTGGTGGGTTGTAATCTTGTAGCAGTTCCAACTCCCGCTGACTCTCGAGACAGTGCTTAAACCAAGGACTGAAGGCCATGACCAAGGACAATCTGCACAGTCACGCTCGAAGACGGTCACAAGCAGCTTCTCATCGGTCAAATCCGAGCATTCACAGTGATAGCGGCGCCAATGATTGCTACGAGGACGATGATCCAACTGATGACAGTGGACTTGGAGGAGATATTCATGGCAGTGATCTGCTACAGATACAATCACACGAGTACACATCCCTCAGTGGTCCCTATCACGACGGCATAACAGCAGGGTAC